>Ga0169931_10000337_pt1 | contig 76945 bp, 67 predicted proteins | sample Kivu_15m_20L_FD_129675 | JGI IMG/M metagenome (GOLD analysis project Ga0169931, IMG submission 129675) | Freshwater microbial communities from Lake Kivu, Western Province, Rwanda to study Microbial Dark Matter (Phase II) - Kivu_15m_20L... | ecosystem: Environmental > Aquatic > Freshwater > Lake... | reverse complement strand
TTGACGAAACCCGCGCCCGGCGTCACCTCCTCAGGCAGGTGGCGCGACGTCTGCGACAAGATGGTGTTCATACCTCCCCCTTTCGACTCGCGCAGTCTTTGGCGGCTGCATTCAGCAGATTCTCGGCTGACCCGTGGGACCGGATGCTGACAGAAACTCTAAATGATGCCGCTCTTGGTCGCCGACTTCTTCGTGATTTGCCATATCCCAAGCACTTGGAGCGCCCATATTTTGCAGCTCTTCCGCTGGTTTCAGGACTGGCAAGTGCCGGTTTTCGACTCGGTGTCATTGCCAATCAGTCGTCTGGAACCCTTGATCGTCTCAAAGCTCAAGGAATAGGACGCTATATCTCGTGTTGCCTATCCTCTACGGAGGTAGGAGTGGCGAAGCCTGATCCGAGGATTTTTGAAATGGCCGAAAGAGTGGCAGGGGGGCCAACTGATTCACTCTTGATGATCGGAGACCGAATCGACAATGACATCCGACCTGCGCGGCAACGTGGCTGGTTGACGATTCGTATTCTAAATGGTCTGGCGCAGGGACAAGTGCCTCGCGATTCTCTGGATCAGGCTACGGCATCCTGTGAGGGGCTTCATCAGGTCGCCAGCCTTCTCGGCTTGGAATTTTGCCCGCTGCCGCGAACTTTTTGACGGCCCAATGATGTCAACGCGCCAGATCATTCGTGCGCACGGCGACGAGTTTGGCGGTCACTTTGACCTTCCACTCCTCGACGCGGGAGACGTGATCGAGTGATTTGGCGAGGTTGGTGAGCTGGCGCGGGTCGTTTTGCATGTCGTAGAGCTCGATGCCTTTGGAGGCGTCTTCAGTATATTGGATGAAAACCCAGCGGTCGTCACGCAGCATGAGGCCCTTGCTTGACCCGGCGACGCTGAAGACGGTGTCGTGAACTTTGGCCTTTGGATCGTCGAGAATGCGGCTGATGTCCTTTCCTTGCAGTCGTGCAGGCACTTTGAGGCCGCAGAGCTTCGCAGTGGTGGGATAGAGATCGAGCAGCTCGACGAGCGAGTCGCTCACGCCGGGCTTTTTGCCGGGTGCGCTGAGGATGAGCGGCACGCGGGCGGATTCGTCATGCAGGCTCACTTTGGCCCAGAAGTCGTGCTCGCCGAGGTGGTAGCCGTGGTCGCTGGTGAAGATGATGATCGTGTTGTCCGCCTGACCGGATTTTTCGAGCGCGTCGAGCACTATGCCGACCTGTGCGTCCATGAAGCTCACCGCGGCATAGTAGCCCGCGAGCGCCTTCTTCTGCCGCGTGATGTCCATCTGCATGTTCACGCTGGTTTTGTAGTTGATGCCGGGCTTTGGGATGTCGTCCCAGTCACCGGGCACTTTCTCCGGCAGCATCATCTGCTCCCAGGGATACAGGTCGAAATACTTCTTCGGCGCGACGAAGGGCACATGCGGCCGCACAAAGCCGACAGCGAGGAAAAACGGCTCCTTCGCATGCTGCGCGATGAGTTCGCAGGCCTTCGCGGCCGTTTTGCCGTCGGAGTGAACCATGTCATCTCCGTCCGCGGCGACGATGACGAAGGTGTTGCCGCCCATGACGGGCTTTTTGCCATCCGCATTTTTTTCCAAAGTCTCGCCGATGCCGGGCGCTTTCCATTCAGGTCCGGGGCTGTTGAAGCGCTCGGTCCAGGAAAGGGCGTCATCGGCTCCGTTGCCGCCGTCGTGATCGCGCCCATCGCCACCCTCCTCAATGCCGCCGGGCACGCCCATGTGGAAGATCTTGCTGACTCGCGCGGAGTAGTAGCCCGCGTTTTTAAAATGCTGCGCCCACGTCGCGCGGTCGCCAATGGCCGCGCGCGGGCTGATATAACCCTGCACGCCCGTGGCATGCGGATAGTAGCCGGACATGAACGACGCCCGCGAAGGTCCGCAGTAGGTCCCTTGGCAATAAGCCCGCGTGAAACGCATCCCACGCGCCGCTAGGCGGTCAATGTTCGGCGTCTGGCAGACCTTGTTGCCGTAGCAGCCGAGCGCGGTGGACGTGAGATCGTCGGAGATGATAAAGAGGACGTTCGGCTTGGCTCTGAGTAGCGAGGAGCAAAGAAAAAGGAGGCAGGCCGTGATGAAAAACTTCATCACCACTGAACGATGGCATGTCGTTCCTCTGTCATCGCAGAGTTAGCACAAGAGATTGCGCCATTTGTGACCACGTCCATCATGTCCGGCAAGCAGCTCATGGTTCCCGCCCAAATCACCTTTGACCAAGCCGAGCGAAAACGGCTGCTTTTCGTGGCGATGAGCGGTGTGCGCGTCTTTGACCAGGAACTGCTAAAGCTGGGCCTCACGCTGCCCGGCTTCGTCGAGCGCAGCCGGGTGATCGCCTCGCTGCCAAGCCTCGGTCTGCTGACGCTGGCGGCGCACACGCGGGAGGACTGGCAGATCGGCTATCGCGAATACGACGCGCTGCCAGCAGATGCGGCGCGATCCATCGCGGAGGAAGGTTTCGCGGTCGTGGCACTGTCTTCCCTCACAGCGCGGATTGATGAAGCGTATGCCCTGAGCCGGGAACTTCGCTCGCTGGGCGTTCTCGTGGTCATCGGCGGCCTTCACGCGAGCGCACTGCCCCACGAGGCGGCACAGCACTGCGACATCGTAGTGAAAGGCGAAGGCGAGTTGGTGTGGCCGCAAATCCTCACCGACCTGGAGCGCGGAGAATGGCGACCGTTTTATGATTCCGCCACCGCTGGTCTGACATCGCGGTTTCATGCGGAGCAGCCGGTGCCGCGTTACGATCTGCTGGAACTGGAGCGCTACAATCGTCTCACGCTGCAAACGACACGCGGATGTCCGTTGCATTGCTCCTTCTGCGCAGCGTCACGCACCATCAGCCCGTATCGCAAGAAATCGCTGGAACAGGTCAGGCGCGAACTGGAGGCCATCCTGGCGCTGTGGCCGCGTCCGTTCATCGAACTGGCGGATGACAACACCTTTGTGGACAAGGCATGGTCGCGTCAGCTCGTCGCGTTGCTGGCGGAGCATCCGCTGAAATGGTTCACCGAGTGCGACATCTCGCTGGCGGATGACCCCGAGCTGTTGCGGCTGCTCGGCCGCTCAGGTTGTGCGCAGGTGCTCATCGGCCTGGAATCCGCCGCGGCTGAATCGATGCGGGAAGTGGACGCGCAGGACTGGAAATCGAGGCGTCACCGCAGTTACGCGGAGCAGGTGCGCCGCATCCAGGATCACGGCATTTCGGTGAACGGGTGCTTCATCCTTGGCTTTGACCACGATGGGCCAGACATTTTCCAGCGCACGCTTGATTACATCGACTCCCTGGAGCTTGCCGAGGTGCAGATCACGCTGTTGACGCCGTTTCCAGGCACAAGCCTGCGGCGGAGGCTCGAAAGCGAGCAGCGTCTGCTGCCAGACGCGGGTTGGGACCGCCACACGCTCTTTGACCTCACCTTCCAGCCCGCACGCATGAGCGTGGACGACATGAAATCCGGCTTTCATCGTCTGATGCAGGAGGTTTATTCGGAACAGCGCGTGTCCCGCCGTCGCAAAACACTCCAGCACTGCATTCGCAATCGAGCATCATGAGCACTCCATCCTCACTCCCACGCCTCTGGTCGCGCCTGCTCACCTTCCGCGCCCGTCTTGAGGATTACGGGGGTTTCGAACGTCGTCACCTCGCCGCCGGACTCGCTGGTTGCTGGCTCGTCGGCATCGGGCGCTACTGGGATGATCCACGCGCCACGCTGCTGCAGCACACCGGGCTTGGATCGGTGATCTATGTGTTCATTCTCACGGCGGTGATGTGGATCATCGTCAAGCCTGTGAAACCGGAGCGCTTCACCTACCGCGGCATTCTCACCTTCATCGCCATGACATCGCCACCTGCCGCGCTGTATGCCATCCCGGTGGAGAAATGGATGACGCTGGAGGCGGCGAACCTGATGAACCTGCGCTTCCTCGGCATCGTGGCCGTGTGGCGGCTGGCTTTGTGGATGCATTATCTGCGGCGCTTTGGCCAGTTCCGCGTTTGGATGATTTTTTCCGCCGCCGCCGTGCCGCTGGCGATCATCTTCATCGCGCTCGCATCGTTGAATCTCCACCATGTCGTCTTCAACATCATGGGCGGCATCCGTGAGGCGGACAAATCCTCGCAGGACGCGGCTTACTCGGCGCTGTTCGTGCTGAGCTACCTGTCAGTGCCGGTTTCCGTGCTCGCCAGCCTTGGGTGGCTGTGGATGATCCTGCAAAGCCGGCGGGAACGCGCAGCGCTGGTGATCACGGAAGAGGTTTGACCGGATCGATGTCGCTTGGATTGATCCAGCCGGCCTTCACGGGTTCGCCGCGCATGAATTTCTCGTAGAAGCCCACGTTGGCCTTCGCGGCGTGCTCGTATTTGTCGAAGACGTCGCCCTTGCCTTCCATGCGCGGATCACCCTGCGCTTTAAGTTCGCCGTGCAGTTGCTCGCGCATCGCGGCGACACGTGGATCGGCGGGGAGGTTCTTCACGAAGTCAGGATCGGCTTTGAGGTCGTAAAACTCGGTGGCAGGCCGCAGGCCGAAGCAGAGCTGCCAGAAGGGATCGGCAGGATTTTTGCGATGCGCATCGATGAGGAAGCTCTTCGTCGCGCCTGCATCGCAATCCATGTAACCGGTCTCGGGATTGCCACCGGGCCAGCGTGAGGGCTCGAAATTCTCGATGAAGACGCTGTCCTTCTTCACGATGGCGCGGATGGGATACCCCCAGTCATGCGGACGGCCCACGTCCGTGCGCTCCTTGCCGAGGAGGACGTGATCACGTGTGTGTTTCGGCGCATTCGCGAACACATCGGTCAAACTGCGCCCTGGCGACTCCGCCATGCCGGTGTCGCTCCATTTCAAACCGGCGACTTCGACAAAGGTCGGCGCGAGGTCGATGAAGCTGATGAAGTCGTCGATCACACGGCCGGGATTCGTGATGCCCTTCTTCCACATGACGGCGAAGGGCACATGATTGGCCTGCACGTTCGCGTTTCCTTTGCTACGCGGAAAGGGCATGCCGTGGTCGGCGGTGACGACGACGAGCGTGTTGTCCAGCAGGCCGCGTTTTTCGAGATCGGCGAGCATGCGGCCGAGATGCGCGTCGAAATGCTCCACTTCAAAGGCGTAGTCGAGCATGTCATTGCGGATGACGTCGTTGTCCGGCCAGTAGGCGGGCACGTGATCGATGTCGGTGAGTTTTTTGCCGCCCTTTTTGACACCGCTGCCGAACTCATAACCACGATGCGGCTCAATGGCACCGCACCAGAAGGCCCAAGGCTTGTCCGCAGGCGCGGCATCGAGGAAGTCGGCGAAATTCGCCGCGTAGTCGCTGTTTCCGATCTCCGGCGTCGGCGGTGCGGCTTTCTGTTTGTTCCAGGCCTTGCCGGTCATCTGGCGCGGTTTGCCGTTCACATCATTCGCCACGCCTGGCCCCCAGCCCTTCGTCGTGTGGCCGACATTCCAGTCCTTTTCGGCCAGTGCCTCGCCCCAGCCTTTGAACTCCGGTGGGAAGTAGCAGATGTGGTTCGCGGCCTCCTTGAGCTGCCACGAATTGCGGCCGGTGAGAATGCACGCGCGTGATGGCGCGCACTTCGCGTTCGGCGTGTAGGCGTTCGTGAAAAGCAGGCCTTCTTTGGCGACGCGGTCGAAGTTGGGCGTCTTCACCCACGGCGTGCCGTAAGCGCCCGCATGCGGGCCCCAGTCGTCAGCGATGGCGAAGAGGATGTTCGGACGCGGCTCCGCAGCGAATGATGAAGCGAGGATGACGAATGACGAAAAGAAGAAGAGCAGGACTTTCATGATCTCAGGAAGTTATTCAGTGAAGACACGGCGCAACTCGACTTTGTCACCGAGTTCGGCGGATAACGTCACGAGACGCTCGAAAAGGCTTTTCTTTATGGCGGCATGGCCGGGATTTGCGGCGAGATCGTTCATCTCCTGCGGATCTTCAGTGAGGTGGTAAAGGCGGAGCACTTTGGCCTTGGGATAGGCGATGAGCTTCCAGCCGTCATGCGTGACGGAGCGTTGCAGCTCCAGATAGGCGCCATAGACGGATTCGTAGCTGGATTGCTTTTGCTCGCCGCGCAGCAGCGGGCGCAGGCTGTTGAAAAAGACGTGCTCGGGCTTCTCGGCTCCGGCGAGATCGAGCGCGGTGGCCATCACATCTTGAAGATAGATCGCGGTATCGTTCTTCGCGCCTTTCGCCACGCCGGGGCCAGCGACGAGAAAGGGCACGCGCACGCTGTGCTCATGCATGTTTTGCTTTCCAAACAGACCGTGATGCCCGACGGCAAGCCCGTGGTCGGCGGTGAAGAAGATCCAAGTGTTCTCCGCCTGGCCGCTGGCATCGAGCACATCCAGGATCTTGCCGATCTGGGCGTCCATGTGGCTGATAAGCGCATAGTATTCCTGGCGGTGCGTCTTCACGGAAAGCTCCGTGCGCGGCATGGGCGCCAGGTTTTCATCCCGCAACTTGTGCGAGCAGCCGATGTCGTCCTTGTGCGGATACTCCGGCAGGAAATTCTGCGGCATGGCGATGCGGCTGAGCGGATACTGGTCGATGAACTCTTTGGGAGCCTGTCGTGGGTCGTGAGGCGCATTGAAGGCGGCGTAGATGAAGAAGGGCTTCTCCTGCTGCTTCGCATCGGCAAGGAAGGCCACGGTGTGGTCGCGCACGACCTCGCTCCAATGCGTGCCACCTTCCCAGAAGCCACCGAGTGTTTTGTCAAAAGGGCTCCACGCATCGGTCTGGCCGGCGATGGGCCGGTTGTAGGCGGTGGGAACCGTCTTTGGCATGCCATCGCGGACGTCTTGGACCACATCGAAGCACTTCGCAGCGTCGGTCTGGATGTGCCACTTGCCGGTCATGTAGGTCTTGTAGCCGGCTTTTTGCATGAGCTGCGGCCAGAGCACGCCTTTCTCGCGTTCAGCGTTGGTTTTGTTGTAAACTTTGTTCGCATCCCACACGCTTCGACCTGTGACAAGCATCGTGCGGCTGGCCACGCACACCGCGCCGCTCCACGAGCCCATGTTGTAGGCCCGCGTGAAGGTCGTGCCGCGTGCGGCGAGACGATCCAGATGTGGCGTGTCGATGTCCGTGTGCCCAAACGCCCGCACGGCCTCGTAGCAGTGATCGTCGGCAAAGAGGAGCAGGATGTTGGGCTTTGCGGCCTGTAGCGAGGTGCTGAGGGCAAAGGCGAGCGCAAGGTGACGGAGCATGGTGGTCATTCAGAGGCTTTCTTTTCGAGGGTGATGACAATTGTGACGGGTTACTTCTTCTTTTTCGCCTTCTTCGGCTTTCCATCGCCCGATTCTTCAAACTGCTGGTCCAGAGTCGCGGGGCGGGCGTCTTTGTATTGATCGAGCACGGCCTTGAGCTTGGCACGTGCGGGGTGCTCGCCGGTGAGCGGGCTTTTCTCTTTCGGATCGGCTTGAAGGTCGTAAAGCTCGCCGGTGCGGTAGAGCTTGTGGCGATGATCGAAGGCCAGTTCCTTCACGGTGAGATCCTTCGACTGCCGAGGTGAATACCACATGTAGATGGCTTCGCGAGGCGTGCCGGCCTCGCCCTGGAGCTGCGGCAGGAAGCTGATGCCATCCAGTCCCTCCGGCGTGGATGCTCCGACGGCGGCGCAGATCGTGGGGAGGAAGTCAGCGCAGGTGATGAGGTCGCGATTGACGCGGCCCTGCTTCATCACGGCGGGCCAGCTCGCGATGAGCGGCACATGATGACCGCTGTGCGCGGTGCTGCCTTTGCCGCCGGGGAAATCCGCGCCTTTGAAACGGCTAGTCGCTCCTCTGCCGGTGCCATTGTCGCCGGTGAAAAGGAGCAGCGTGTTGTCGCGGATGCCGAGCTCTCCAAGTTTTGCATCGAGACGGCCGATCATCTTGTCCATGTAGGCCACCATATCGGCAAAGTGTTTCACATCGCGTTGCTTAGCCTCGCTGCTGATCGACGGGTCCCAGTCCGGGCTGTCAGGCGTGGGCTGGTAGGGATCGTGCGTGAGGATCATCGGATAGTAGAGAAAGAACGGCTTCTCCTTGTGCCGGGTGACGAAATCGAGCGCAAAGTCGTTGATGAGCGTCGGGCCGTAGCTGCCCTGCGGATACTCTTTCTCCTCGCCGTTAAGCTCCAGGCCGGGATTCGCGTAGCGCGGCGGGCGGCGTGTGTGCTGCCACAGCAGCGCCTCGTCGAAGCCAAAGTGCTGGGGCGCGTCCGGCTCTTTGCCGAGCTGCCATTTGCCACAGATACCGGTGGCATAGCCTGCCTGCTTCAACAGGTGCGCGAAAGTCGTCTCCGTGCGCACGAGCGTGCCGAAGTTCAGATAATTCCGCACATTGTACTTCCCCGTCATGAGCTGCACCCGCGTGGGCGTGCACAGCGGCTGTGAATGGCAGTGTTCAAAGCGCATGCCCGCTGCGGCGAGGCGGTCGAGATGCGGAGTCTGATACGACTCGCCGCCATTGGCGGTGACACACTCATAGCCGAAGTCATCCGCCATGATGAGAATGACGTTTGGCTGCGCCGCCGAAAGGACTGAGAGCAGGCAGCCGAGAGCGGAGAGGATGAGCGGGAGTCGCATGGCGGGGACATCGAAACGACACACTTCCCCGGTCTTTTCCGAGACTTGCTGGCGCGACCATTTTTGAGTGAATCGCCAATCAGCTTCGTTGTGGCCTTCGTCTCACTGCATGAAACACATCCACGCACTTCTCCTCGTCACGCCGTCCCTGCTCCTCGCGGAGCTGAAGGTGCCGCATTTCTTCTCAGATCACATGATTCTGCAACGTGAGCGTGCGGCGGCGATCTGGGGCAAGGCGGATGCGGGGGCGGAGGTGACGGTTTCCTTAAAAGGGAAGTCCGTCACGGCCAAAACGGCTGCGGATGGCAAATGGCGGGCGCAGATCGAGACGGGCGCGGCAGATGCGAAGGGCGCGGTGCTGACGATCTCGGCGGGCGCGGACAAGATCGAAATCAAAGACGTGCTGGTGGGCGAAGTGTGGTTCGCGTCGGGGCAGTCGAACATGTTTTACACGATGAACCGCTCGCCGGAGTATGCGGGGCTCATCGCGGAGTCGAATCATCCGGCGCTGCGCATGTTCAACGCGCCGCTGGTGACCGCGGAGGCGAATCAAGAGGACATCGACGGCTCGTGGAAGTCGGCGACGCCGGAGACGGTGGCGGATTATTCGGCGGTGGCGTTCTTCTTTGCGCGAAAGCTGCATCTGGAGCTCGGCGTGCCGGTCGGCGTGATCAAATCGGCATGGGGCGGCAAGCCGGTGGAGACGTTCACGAGCCGCGAGGCGCTGAACACGCTGCCAGGCACGAAAGCGCTAGTGGATGCGATGCTGAAGGAGGAATCGACTTACGATCAGGCGAAAGCGGATGCGGCTTACGCGACGAAGCTGGAACAGTGGAAGGCCACGATGGCCGCGGCTAAGGGTAAGGCGGACGTGGATCGCAAGCGCCTGCCAAAAAAGCCGGATCCGCCGAAGCGTCCGCTGCTCACCGAGGGCCGTCCGGGCGTGCTTTACGCGGCGATGATTCATCCGTTTGTCGGTTACACGATGCGCGGGGCGATCTGGTATCAGGGCGAGGGCAATGCGAAGCCCGGCGCGGTGCCTTACGACCAGACGCTGCCGCTCATGATCAACGACTGGCGCAAGCGCTGGGGCGATGAGTTCTCGTTTTACTATGTGCAGCTCGCCAGCTACCACGCGCCCTCGACGGAGCCCGGCACGCCGGATGCGTGGGCGCTTTGCCAGGATCGCATGCGCCGAGTGCTCGCGACAACGCCGAAGACCGGCATGGCGGTCACGAACGATGTCGGCGAGGCGAATGACATCCATCCGAAGAACAAAAAAGACCCCGGCGAGCGTCTCGCACGCTGGGCGCTGGCCAAAGACTACGGCAAGCAGCTCATCTACAGTGGTCCGCTCTTCAAATCGAGCGAGGTAAAGGATGGCGCGATCCGCGTGAGCTTCGATCAAGCCGGTGAAGGCCTGAAATCCCGCGATGGTGGTGCTTTGAAGCGTTTCGAGATCGCTGGAGCCGACAAGAAGTGGAAGTGGGCGGATGCGAAGATCGACGGCAAAGATGCCGTGATCGTGAGCAGCACCGAGGTGAAGCAACCCGTGGCCGTGCGCTATGCCTGGGCCGCGAATCCTGAAGGCTCAAACCTCGTGAGCAGCGATGGTTTGCCCGCCTCCGTCTTCCGCACGGATGATTGGGACGATGTGGAGATCCCGGTCGATACTTCCGCCAATGAGCGTCGTGCGCTCGCGGATGAAATCAAAGCCCTCGCCGCGGAGCGGAACAAGCACGACAAAAAGAGCCCTGAATACCGCGAGCTGCAAAAGAAGCTCCAGCCGCTGATGGAGAAGTTCAAGGCGACGGCACCCAAGAAGTGAGCAGTAGCATAGGCTTTCTAGCCTGTGCATCTTTGCTCCAACCCATCTGAACACAGGCTAGAAAGCCTATGCTACCCATGCGTCCTGTCCTTGCTCTCTTTTTGATCGCCAATACCTCTGCAGCCGAGCTTTCTGTCACGGCCTACCCATCCATTCAGGCCGCGTTGGACGCGAATCCGAACCGCATGATCTTCGTTCCAGCGGGTGATTATCCGATCACGGAGAAGATTCGCATCCGTGGTGAGCGCAGCGGGCTTTTCGGGCCCGGGCGTATCCTTCAGCAGAATCCAGAGCAGCCGATCCTCGAGATCGAATACGCCAGGAGCGTCGAGATTCGCGATCTGACACTCACGCGGCCGGAAGGGAAGATGGAGACGGGAAAGGAGGGCATCATCGCCCAAAAGTGCAGTGATCTGGTGATCGAAAATGTGCGGGTGATCGACAACCACTCGAAATCGGGCGCCATCCTGGTCACGGATTCGCAAGGTACACGCATCAGCCGCTGCCAGGTGCGGAATTACATGGGCGTGGCGATTGATGACCGCACACAGGGCACAGTCTCGGGCTATGCGTTCCGCTGCACCGACGGCACGGGAATCATGGTGCGCTACTGCTCGGGCACGTTGATCGAGGGGAATCACATCGTCGAAAAAGTCTTCTCGCCGTCCAAAGAAGTGCGGGATCGCTACAAGCTGGGCGAGTTTGTGAAAAAGAACCCGGAGAAAGGGCCGCATCTCAGCCAGCAAGCCTGGGACGCAGGCCACACGGACAACTGGCGTCAAGGCAGCGCCATTCAGGTGACCGCGCCGGAAGTGAGCGACTTCACGCGCATCCTCGGCAACCACATCGAAAACGCGGCCCAGGGCATCGACCTGCATTGCGATCATGTCATCGTGGCGAACAACATCGTGAACCACGCGCACATCGGCATGAAGGCGATGCACGGCAGCCGCAATGTGCTCATCACGGGCAACCAGTTCTCACGCAATGACCTCTGGGCCATCGGGCTGATGCCCGGAGCAGCCGCGCATCCGGCGCAGGATGGCAAACCGGCCAATGCAGACGGCGGATCCGTCATCGCGAACAACATCATCTCCGATTTCGGCCATGGCGATGCGCACTGGATGTGGGGTGATGAACGTTCGCCCTTCAAATTCGACGCCGGGCAAGACGCAGACGATCCACCGCTCGATAGCGTGCTTATCCAAGGCAATCTGGTCCACAACTCCGGCCTACCCCGCTACATTTACGATGTGATCATCGCCAATGAGGCCAGCGGCCCCAGGAATTTGCATTTCAGCAACAACGTCTTCCCGCCCGGCACGCGCGGGGTGTGCAACCAGGAGCTGACGCCGTGAGCGCAGCCATCTCCGGCATCAACACGTCGTATTGAAGGTAAAGACGCCAGGAAAAGTGGCCTGAGTTATGGCATGACATTCAGCGGCTCGTGGGCCCGGCAAACTCCTCGCGGGTCACTTTGCCGTCGCTGTTCTTGTCGAAGTTTTTGAAGCGACTTTCGACGTTGTCTTTCTTAGCGAGGCCGTTGCGGTATTCTTCGAGAGTGAGGTGACCGTCCTGGTTCTTGTCCCAGTTCTTGAAGGCGCGCAGACGCGTCTCCAGTGTGACTTCGGCGGGTTTGGAAGTCTTTGCGGCCGGTTTGGGCGGTGCTTTGGCCTGCAACGCGGGGTCGATGCTTTTGGGCAACGTGGCGAACCACTCGTTGATAGCGGTGGTCATGCGTTTCACACGCTCCGGATCGACTTTGGTGAGGTTTTTCGTTTGGAAACGATCGGCGATGACATCGTAGAGTTCCGAGCGCTGCTTCGTCTCGTCGAGGATGAGCACGTGCGGGCCTTCGCGCATGGCAAAGGCGGGCCAGTCATCGCCGCTGTGACCGCCCTGCCACCACCAGAAGACGGGTTTCGTGCGGGCCTTAGCTTCACCTTTGAAGGCAGCGAGCATGTCCTCGCCATCGGAGACGTAGCCGACCGGAGCCTTGGCGCCGGTTGCGGCGAGCACAGTGGGGAAGACATCCACACCGGCGAGCGCGGTTTCCTTGTCCACACGGCCCGCAGGCACCACACCGGGCCAGCGTGCCAGGAAGGCCACGTTCACGCCGCCCATGAGCAGGCTGCGCTTGCGACCGCGCAAGCCGCCGGTGCTGCCCTGGCTGAAATAGAGCTTCTGGCCCGGCTGCATGTGGCTATTTTCGGGTCCGTTGTCGCTGGAGAACATCACGAGCGTGTCTTTCGCGAGTCCCAGTTCATCCAGCAGATCGAGCAGGCGGCCCACCTGACGGTCTGCACGCGAAACGGCGGCGTAATAAGTGCGCTGCGGCTCCGGCACGTCGGGGTAGGGCTTTTTGTCATCCTCTGTGGCGGAGACGAGGTGATGCGTCTCATGCAGCCAGAGATTCAGGTAAAACGGCGCGCCCATCGCCTCCCGAATGAAGCGCAACGCGTGGTCCGTGGCCGCCACGCTGATCCATGAAGCGGCCTGCTGGTCGTGCGCGGAGCCTTCGCCGCTGGCAAAGTCATACTTCAAGCCGTCAAAGACATGCGCGCCCGGCCCGGTCCACACGGCGGCGTCATCGTAACCATAAGCGGCGGGAAGCGGCGCCCCCTCAATGTTGCCGCCGCTGAGATGCCATTTGCCAAAGTGCGCGGTCTTGTAGCCCGCTTCCTTCATCACACGCGGCAGCAGCGGCGCTTTGGGATCAAGCCAGTCGGGCATGCTGCGGGCCACGTTCTGCTCATGCGAGGCGAAGTGCTGATGCACGCCCCAACGCGAAGGGAACTGCCCCGTCACAATGCCCGTGCGGCTCGGCGAGCACACCGGATTCACCACCGTGAAGCTCCAGAAGTCCGTGCCCTCCTTCGCCATGCGGTCGAGGTTCGGCGTCTGGATGCGCGGATGACCGTGGCAGGCCAGATCACCGAAGCCGAGGTCGTCGCAGTAGATGAAAACGACATTCGGCTGTGCTGCGAAGAGCGTGCAGCTGAGAGCGAGGAGGCAAAAGGCAGTCTTCATGGTCGAGAGTTACTTCTTGGCTTTCTTTTTCGCGCCCTCGCCCTTCGCGGGTCCGCGCTGGCCCATGGGCAGCAGGGCACCGCCGCGCGAGTTCATCTCGGCGTCGCAGAGTTGGCGCATTTCGGCGAGTGTTTGCGCATGCGAGGCATCGGTGGCGAGGTTTTTGAGCTGGTCGGGATCGGTTTGCAGATCGTGCAGGAACTCGAAGGCGGGCTTTTGGTCGAAGTAACGCGCATAAACATAGCGCTGCCCGCGAACGCCCTCCCATGTCAGTGTGGGGGCGAGGTCGAGATGCTCGCAGAAAAAATGGGTGCGCCAGGGTTTGTCGCTGCCTTGGCCTTCGAGGATCGTCGAGAGGCTGCGGCCCTCGTAGGCGGCGGGACGTTCCGCGCCGGCCCAATCGATGAAGGTCGCTGGCAGATCCACATTGAGCACCATCTCGCTCGCCACGCGGCCGCGTTGTGCCTTGGGCAGGCGCGGATCGTAGATGACGAGCGGAACGCGCAGCGACTCCTCGTAGTGCGACCATTTGCCCTGAAAACCACGGTCGCCGAGGTAGTAGCCGTTGTCGGCGGCATAGACGATGATGGTGTTGTCGGCGAGGCCGGCCTCCTGCAACGCGGCGATCACACGAGCGACGCCTTTGTCGATGCCGCTGATCATGCGGAAGTAGGCGCGGAGGTTCGTCTGATACCTCTCCGGCGTGTCGTAGCCCCAGAAGAAACGCTCGCGGTTGATGCTGGCCTTCAAAAACGGCGGATGCGCCTCGTAGATGGCCGGATCGCCGAGTCGCGGCGCTGGAATCGTGACATCCTCATACATGCCGTCCACCGACGGCGGCCACGGGTAATGGCCGATGCCCGGGCGCTTGTCCGCGTCCTCCGCATGCGCGGCGTTGAAGGAGAGCTGCATGCAGAAGGGCTTGTCCTTCGACTGCTTCTTGAGGAAGTCGATGCCGCGGTCGCAGATGAGGTCCGTCTCATGCCGCTTCGAGCCGTCCGGCATCGTTTTGAAGTAAGGACTGCGTCCGATCTGCTCGAAGGCGTCAAACTGCGCCTCCGGCTTGAAGCCATGCGGAGCCTGGAAGTGCCATTTGCCGAAGTGAGCGGTCGTGTAGCCTGCTTTTCGAAGCTGCACGGGATAAAGCGTGGCCGCGGCCTCCGGCGTGACCTTCGGCACCGCCGTGCGTTGCACATGCGAACGTGCCCACTGCCCGGTGAAGAGCACCGCGCGGCTCACCCAGCACACCGAAGTAGTCACAAAGGCGTTTTCAAACCGCACGCCATCCGCCGCCAACCGGTCGATCTCAGGCGTTTTGACGATGGGATGCCCCGCACAGCTCAGCGTGTTGAAACGCTGATCATCCGCGAAGAAAAACAGGATGTTGGGCTGCCCTGCGAAGAGCGAAGGACAAAGAGCGAAGAGGAAAAGGAGATGCTTCATGCGCTGCGATTACTTTTTGGCCTTCTTGACCTTTCCTCTGCTTTGCGGCTGGCCGGCGAGGGTTTGTTTGGCGAGGGCGATGTAGGCGTCCGTTTGCTTTTGCCAGAGGTCGGCGAGTTCTTTGGCCTTCTCGGGCATCTTCGCGGAGAGGTCGTGCTCCTCGGCGCGGTCGGTTTTGAGGTCGTAGAGAGCCCAGGCATCGCCGTCGGCGGCGACGAGCTTCCAATCGCCAACGCGGATGGCCTTGTTGTCCTCGTGCAGCCACCACAACGAGTCACGGGCGATGGTCTCTTCCTTCGCAAAGGCAGGCACAAGGCTCTTGCCGGGTGCTTCGGGGATGGGTTCGCCTTGCCAGTCCTTCGGCTTCTCAATGTCGAGCAGGTCGAGCACCGTGGGCACGAAGTCGATCACATGCGCGGGCGTGGTGCGCAGCTCGCCCTTCGCGGCGATGCCCGCCGGCCAGTGAACGACGAGCGGCGTGCTGATGCCGCCTTCATGCACCCACGTTTTGTGACGACGGTGCGGCGTGTTCGCAGCGCTGGAGAAGCCGGGGCCGAGGCAGAGGTAGCTCGCGGCGCTTCCGGGAGGCGCAGCGGGATCGTGACCACCATTTCGCACCATGATCTCGGCGCTAGCGCCGTTGTCGGAGGCGAAGAAGATGATCGTGTTCTCAAAAGCGCCCATCGCTTTGATCTGCGCGAGGATGCGCCCGATCTCCTGGTCCATGCGATCGATCATCGCGGCATGAATGGCCATCTTGGTGGCCTGGAAGCGGCGCTGCTCGTCGGAGAGCTCGCTCCAAGGCAGCGGGCGATTAATCTCGCCGGAGCCGAGTTTGGCGATGTCGTCTGGGAAAGCATACGGCGGGCCGACTTCACGCTCCAGGGCGGACAGAGTCGTCTTCGTGAGACCCATCTCCTTTTGACGGGCAAAACGGGCCGCGCGGAGCTTGTCCCAGCCATCGAGATAGGTGTCCCGATACTTCGCTATGTCCTCCGGCAAGGCATGGAGCGGGAAATGCGGCGCGATGAAGGGGATGTAGTGGAAGAAGGGCTGCGCGGCATGATTCGCGGCGTGATCTTTGAGGCACTCGATGGCGTGGTCCGCTGTGGCGATGGTGGCGTAGTAGCCTTTTTCATCGGCGGGCGGCGTCACGGGCTTGTCGTCGATGGAGTTGCCCTTCGCGGTGAAGAAGTTCCCCTGGTTCCGCATGTCGAGCGAGCGGTCAAAGCCGCCCGCGAGCACCGGGCCATCGATGTGCCACTTGCCGCTGTGGTAGCTGCGGTAGCTGGCGGGCTTCAAAAAGTGCGGCAGCAGCGGCGCCCACTTCTGGCGCACACCTTGTCCACCACCACCGACCTCCGGCAAGGCATCGCGATGGATCTGCTGCGCATAGTAACCGCTCATCAAAGCGCTGCGCGTGGGCCAGCAGCGGGCCGTGTTGTAGAACTGCGTGAAGCGCAGACCGTTCTTCGCCAGCGAGTCGAGATTCGGCGTGGCGATCTCGCTGCCATAGCAGCCGAGGTCCGAGTAGCCGAGGTCATCCGCGAGGATGAAGACGATGTTGGGCTTCGCAGCGAAGAGTGAGGGACAAACGAGAAGGAGCAGGAAGCAGATGCGAACGCGAGAAGTCATGGGCGATTGAAAACGACGCCAGACTATCGGGCTTTCCTGTTTATGCGCCACTGGACGAGGTTTGTCGCATGGCTGCCATGGCTCGGCCGTTCAATCGGTTCGTCGCGCAAGACGGATCGCTCCACGCGTGTTGAGCGCGTGTGCCGGAAGGCCGCGCTGGGTGCAGACGAGCGTTCCTGCCTCGACCAGCGTGGCGGCTACCTCGCGCACACGAGGCATCAGTGGCCGCCAGTCCTGGGTGAGTCCCCTTGCGGCTTCCGAAGGGCAGAAGGTTGCTCCTGTGCTCCGACGTTCGGCGAGATCGAGCAGCTTTGCGCGGATGGCTTCTTCGGAAATCATCGCCGTTTGCCTCGGCGGCAGGCTTCGCTGCAAAACTTTACGTGTTCCCAGTCACGTTCCCATTTCTTCCGCCAAGTAAACGGACGCCCACACGCGGCACAGGTCTTCACTGGCAGGTGCTCTTTGCGGACACCGCGCATGCCTCACGAGTGTTTTTCGATGCAAATCATCACCTCGTTGCGCCGCATCGGGATCGGCGTCCACGGCGGGTCGTAGTAGGCAAAGAGCGGCTCGCCTTTTCCGGCGAGCTTTTGCGACGTCAGCCAGGCGCGAAGCTCCGCGATGGCTTTTTTCTCGTTTTCATCGTTCCGGCCGCCGGGGAAGCGAAGCACGGCGAAACGGGCCGCAGGCATGTTGGTGAGCGCGACCGAGTCTCCTGCGGGTTTGGGCACGCCTTTCGACACGGTGGCCTGCGGCATGATGAAACTCATCGTTTTGTTCTCGGTGGTGTTCGAGATGAGCACGGGTGACGTCATTTCGATCTTTTCCTTCGATTCATTCTTGCCGGTGATGAAGCGGAACAAGTTCCCGAACCCACCGCTGACCCCATCGGCCTCCATCGGGCTCGTGGCGAGGGACAACGCTGGGTAGTCGCGCAGTTCAAATTTGTCCTCGGCACGGATCACTTTGTACTCCGGCGTCTCCGTGTCGGCCGGTGAATTTGTGGCGAACCAAAAAACGCTAAGTGCGACAAAGACCGTCAGGAGGAATGACCTATTCATTTTCATGGAGGGAGATTAGCGGGTGCGTTGGGGCACTTTGACAAGCTGTGCGGGATCGTATCCCTGCTGCTGCATGCGCTTCAGGATGCTCTGATACGTCTTTTCATCGAGCGTGGTGTTCCGAGTCAGCACCCAGCCGAGCTTGCGCGAGGGGTAACCGATCACGGCCCACTGGTAATCCTTATCGAGATCGATCACGAGGAACGGCACGCGAAACGGCCAGATGAACTGCACACGCCATTCGGCCTGCGTGGTCTTGTTATGCACCCAGGCCACGCCTTTCCACTCCTCTAGGGGTGCATCGAGAGAACCACGACGGAAAAGATACGAGTTTTGAATGCGTCCGTCCGGACGAAGTGCGTAGCGGTCCAGCGTGCCGACTTTACCCTTTTCCAGCGAGTAGGGAATGTGGGCAAACACATACCAGTCGCCCATGAAGCGCGGGAGATCGAGCTTGGGCACGGTCTTGAGCGGCGGTTGGGCACATGAGGCAAGCAGCGAAAGCATGAGCGTGATCAAAAGGGTGGTTTTCATGATGCGGCGGTGAATTCGGTGGGTAGGCCGATGCTTTCCCAAGCGGTGCGTTCTTTTTCGAGATCGGCAGCACGGCGACGTGCCTTGTCATTGGCATACTTGCCGAGCACCAAGCGCAGTGGCGGTGAATCAGCTTCTGTGATGGCGATGATGGCCTTCGCAGCTTTGGCGGGATCGCCGGGCTGCTTGCCATTCATGGATGCGATGAGGCGGCCAAACTTCCCCGAGGTGCCGTCGTAGTCAGCGACAGGCTGCGAGGCCTTCTCCAGGCTCCGTGTGACGAAGTCCGTGCGAAACGGCCCCGGCTCAACCAGCGTCACGCGAATGCCGAGCGGTGCTAACTCGAGCCGCAAACTTTCGCTGAGATACTCGAGTGCTGCTTTGGCTCCCCCGTAAACGCCAAAGCCAGGGTAATTCGAAATCGCCGCGGCGGCGCTGATGTTGATGATGTGACCGCTCCTTTGCGCACGCAGCATCGGCAGCGCCGCACGGATGACATTCAGCGGGCCAAAGAAGTTCGTCTCCACACTTCGACGGATCTGATCGTCATCACACTCCTCCACCGCGCCGATGAGACCGTAGCCCGCGTTGTTCACCAGCACGTCAAAGTTGCCCACTTCGGCGATGGTCTCGCGGATGTTGGCCGCGTCCGTCACATCAAGGGTCAAAACGCGGCACGCATCGCTCTCGAGATCGGCGATGCTGCGCACGTCACGCGCCGTGGCGATGACACCATGTCCGGCTGCTAGTGCTGCTTCAGCGATCGCACGGCCAAAGCCGCTCGAGCATCCCGTGATCAGCCAGCTCTTTCGATTCATGCAGGGTTCAGCTTCCAAAGGGTGTAGTTCAGGGCCGTCGCAAACGTGACCCAGGCCAGATACGGCACGAACAGCCATCCGGCCGTGGTGTTCACACGACGAAAGCTCAGCAGCGTCATCAAAATCGCGATCCAGAGCGCCACGATCTCGACCAAGGCCCAGCCCATCGCATGCGCGCCGAAGAATAGCGGCGTCCAGGCGGCGTTCAGCGCCAGTTGCACAAAATACAGCACGATGGGCCGCGAGAACCCGACGCGCTTCCACACCAGCCAGGCGGCAATGGCCATCAGTGTGTAAAGCAGCGTCCATGCTGGCCCGAACAGCCATGAGGGCGGATTCCATGAGGGCTTGTTCAGCGCCGCATACCACGCGCCCGGCATGCCGAAGAACGCGCTCAACGCAGGCGCACAGAACGTGACGAAAAGGAAGCCGCACAGGGCCAATGCGTTGCGGTTCGACGACGACGGGACGCTCATGATGCCTTCGAATACGTCGCCCGCAGCTCCTTCGCCTGCTTTTGAATGGCTGAGCGCTGCTTTTCATCCAGCCGCGCCAGATTGCGCACCTGCATGCTCATGCGTTGGTTCTGCCGCAGCACCGGCTCATGCTGCAGCAGGTAATCCCAATACAGCGTGGTAAACGGGCAGGCCTTCGGCCCGGTGCTCTGCGCCGGATCAAAGCGGCAGCCAGCGCAGTGGTTGCTCATGCGCTGGATGTACTTGCCGCTCGCCACATACGGTTTGCTCGCCATCACGCCGCCGTCGCCGTATTGCGACATGCCCAGCGTATTTGGCAGCTCGACCCACTCGACGGCATCCACATAGACGGCGAGGTACCATTCATGCACTCGCTTCGGATCGACACCGTAAAGCAGCGCGAAGAGCCCCGTGACCATCAACCGCTGGATGTGATGCGCGTAGCCGTAGCGCAGCGTCTGCGTGATTGCATCCCGCAGGCAGCGCATGTCCGTCTCGCCCGTCCAGTAGAACTCCGGCAGCGGCTCATGCGCCTGCATCGCATTGCGCTCAACGTAATCCGGCATGAACCGCCAGTAGATGCCGCGGACATACTCACGCCAGCCGAGGATCTGGCGGATGAAGCCCTCCACCCCGGCCAGGGGCGCCTTGCCATCGCGCCAGGCCTTTTCCGCAGCAGCGAGCACCTCGCGCGGATCAAGCAGCTTCAAATTCATCGCCGCGCTCAGTCGTGAGTGATACAGCCACGGCTCATTCGTCCACATCGCGTCCTGATACTTCCCAAACTCCGCCAGCCGATGTTCGATGAAGTCCCGCAGCGCCAGCCGCGCCTCCTCCGCCGTCACCGGCCAGTCAAAATCATCCAGCGTGCCCGGATGCTTCGCAAAACGCTCGTTCACCATCGCGATCACCTGCTGCGTGATCGCATCCGGCTTGAACCGACGCGGCGGCACACGCAAACCGGGACCGCCCTTGCCAAACGACCCGCGATTGTCGTGATCAAAGTTCCACTGCCCGCCCACCGGCTTGCCCTTCTCCATGAGGAAACCGGTCTTCTGCCGCATCTCGCGATAGAAGAACTCCATGCGCAGTTGCTTGCGTCCCTCCGCGTGCTTCGCGAACTCCGCAGGCGAGCAAAGAAAATGCCGATCCTCACGCACCTCGAGCGGCACCTTCAGCTCCGCCGCGATCTTCTCGAGTTCCCGCTGCACGGCCCACTCACCGGCGTGAACCATCACGAGCTGCTTTGGCTTCAACTCATCCACGCTGGCCCGTAAGGCGCTCGCGAAATCCGCATGCGCTCCCATCTCATGATAAACCACCCGCCAGCCGCGTCCGCGCAGCGTCTCGCGGAAATGCCGCATCGCCGTGATGAACATCGCGATGCGCGCTTTCGTGCTCCACACCTTCGTGGATTCACCCGCCACCTCTGCCATCCACACTGCGTCCAATTTCGGGTCAAAGTCGTCCAAAGCCGCCGACTTCAGATCAAGCTGATCGCCAAGGACAAGAATGAGACGGGAAACACGCGGCATGGACGTGATTTACGCCTGCGTGCGCCGTCACGACGACGCAAAATCTCAGGATTGTCCAAAGCGGATGCCTGCACTCTTCATCCAAGTCTGCGTAAGATGAAGCGATGCTCCTCCGCCTGCTTTTTCCATTCGCCCTGACCTCGACCGCGCTTGCGGAGCCGGTCAGTTTCAGTCGCGAGGTGCTGCCGCTGCTGTCGGACAACTGCCTCGCTTGCCACGGCCAGGATGAAAGTCACCGCAAAGCCGATCTCCGCCTCGATACCTCCGAAGGTGCCCGCGAGGTCCTGAAGTCCGGTGATTTCATCGACCGCATCACCACCGACGATCCCGACGAGGTCATGCCGCCACCGAAGTCCCACAAACCGAAGCTCCAAGCCGAGCAGGTGGCCCTTTTGAAGCGTTGGATCAGCGAAGGTTCCGCCTGGGGAAAGCACTGGTCTCTCGAAAAGCCAGTCAAAGCCAAGACGGAAGGCCATCCCGTGGATTTCTTCGTGAAAGCACGTCTGGCGAAGGAAGGCCTGAAGATGTCTCCGCGGGCTCCGGAGCATGTTTTGCGCCGCAGGCTGTCGTTTGACCTCACGGGGCTGCCGCCGTCCGACGGGTCAGACAAGTCCGACCTGTCCGACCTGTCAGACAAACTGCTCGCCTCCCCCCACTACGGCGAACGCATGGCCATGCTGTGGCTCGATGCCGCCCGCTACTCCGACACCGACGGCTTCCAGTCCGATGCCACGCGCACGAACTGGCCTTGGCGGGACTACGTGGTGGACTCGTTCAATGCGAACAAGCCCTTCGATCAGTTCACGCTGGAGCAGTTCGCGGGGGATCTGCTGCCAAATGCCACGCCGGAGCAAAGACTGGCCACCTGCTTTCATCGCAACCACATGACGAACGGCGAGGGCGGCCGCGACAAAGAAGAGAGCCGCATCGACTACGTCATCGACCGCGTGAACACCATGGGCACGGTGTGGCTGGGGCTAACGCTGGGCTGCACACAGTGCCATTCGCACAAGTTTGATCCCATCTCCCAGCACGACTACTACGCGCTCAATGCCTTCTTCAACAGCATCGACGAAGACGGCGCCGCAGGCACGAATGCGAAACCCTACCTGCCTTACCAATCGCCGAACGCGAAGCGAGCCGTCGAAGAATCGCAAAAGCTCGTCGATTCACGCAAACCCATTGAAGCAAAGGCCAAGGCGGATGCGGAGAAACCTTTCGCGACGTGGTTAGAGGAGCAGAAGAAGCGCATCAAGCCGGATCACAACGCGTGGCAGGTCGTTCTCGGCGCGGTGGAGTCGCAGGAGGGCTCGAAGCTCGCGCAAACAAAGGACGGCATCGTCACCGCCAGCGGGCCGAACCCGAAGCAGGACGACTACCGCCTCATTTCCACGATCAAACTGCCTCGACTCACCGGTTTGAAGCTCGAAGTGCTGCCTCAAAACGGCGTGCTCTCTCGCGGCAAGGACGGCGAGTTCATTCTCACCGACATCAAAGTGCAGGTGCGCCGCCAAGGCAGCTCGCAGATCCGCGACATGCTCGTCAAAAGCGCCGTGTCCGACACCAAGATCGAAGGCAAGGCCCGCGAGTATGGCGATGTGAAAGGCACGCTCGATGACGATCCGCGCAACGGCTGGACCACGAAGGGTTTTGCCAAGGATCAGCCTCACATCGCCCTTTACGGCCTCGCGGAGCCGTTGGTGCTCGAAAGCGACGAAGAGCTGATTTTCGAGCTTCGGCATCGTTCAACGAACGGCGACGCCAACATCGCGAAATTCCGCCTTTCCGCGACCGATCAGCCCGGACCCGCCGTGCGCGAGATCGGCGACACGCCGCTCGAAAAGCTCGCGAAAGGCCAAATCGACCGCGAGAAGCTCCTGGCGCAGTTTTTGGAGGACCATGAGCCGTATCAGCTAGCGAAGGCCTCGCTGGATCGCGCCAACACGCAGCTCAAGGAGGTGCAGGCTGCGGCGGGAAAACTGAACGTCATGGTGCTCGCCGAGCGCAAGGAGCCGCGTGACACGCATGTGCTGCTGCGCGGCGTTTGGGACAAAAAAGGCGATGTGGTGCCGCGTGGCGTGCCTGCGGCCATCGCGCCATGGCTGGAAGGGCTCGCGAAGGATCGCATCGGCCTCGCGAAGTGGATCACTTCAAAGGACAACCCGCTCACGGCCCGCGTGTTTGTGAATCAGGTGTGGCAGATGCTCTTCGGTGCCGGTTTGGTCCGCACCCCGGATGATTTCGGCCTCCAAGGCCAGCGCCCGACGCATCCCGAGCTGCTCGACTGGCTCGCCGTGGATTTCATGGAAAGCGGGTGGGACGTGAAAAAGCTCATCAAGACCATCGTGACGAGTGAAACGTATCAGCAGAGCTCTGAGTTCGTAGTTCGGCCTTCAGGCCGTTCTGAGGGCGGGCTAAAGCCCGAACTACAAACGGATCCGTCCAATCTGCTGCTCTCACGCGGTCCACGCTTTCGTTTGCCTGCCTGGATGATTCGGGATGCAGCACTCGCTTCCTCCGGCTTGCTGAATCCCGCCCTCGGCGGGCCGCCGGTGAGGCCGCATCAGCCGGAAGGCGTCTGGGAGGAGATTTTCATGGGCCGCTTCACTTATGAACCCAGCCAAGGCGCGGCGCAGTATCGACGCACGCTGTATGCCTTCTGGCGTCGCAGCATCGCGCCGACCTTCCTCTTTGATAGCGCCCAGCGTCGCGTGTGCGAGGTGGCGATGACGCGCACGAACACACCGCTGCAGGCGCTGACCTTGCTCAATGACCAGACCATCATGGAAGCCTCCCAAGCGCTCGCGAAGCGCATGCTGGACGCCACGCCGGAAAAGCGGCTGCCGATGCTCTACCAAGCCGTTTTGAGCCGTGAACCGACTGCCAAGGAGCTTTCGGTGCTCCAACGCGAACTGGATCGTGCTTTGAAACATTACCGCCAGCATCCAGAAGACGCCCGAAAACTCCAAACATCGCCTGAAATGGCCGCGCACACTCTCGTGGCCACTTTGGTGCTCAATCTCGACGAAGCCATCACGCATGAATAAGCCAACACGCCGCCAATTCCTCACCACCGCCGTGCTTGCGGCTCCGTTTGTCCAAACGCTCGCGAAGACTGCGCCCGAGTTTCAAGACGCGATCATCGGTCATGGCACGCATCGTTATCGTGTCGATCAACTGTGGAGCCAGGCGGACGCGGCGAAGACGCCGGTGAAGGACTGCCATGAGATGGTGCAGGTGCCAGATGGCCGACTGTTTCTGCTCACGAACCACAAACAGAACAACGTGCTCATCTATGACGTGAAGGGTGCGTTGCTCGGCCAGTGGACGCTCGACATGAGTGGCGCACACGGTTTGACCTTCCACGATGGGCATCTCTACCTCTGCGACACGACCGGACGCGTCGTGAAGACCACACTCGACGGTCAGATCGTGCTCGAACTCCCGAACCCGGTCAAAGAGGGCCATTACAAGCCGAATGAAGCCTACGCGCCGACCGAAACCGCCGTCGCGCCGAATGGCGACATCTACGTGGCGGATGGTTACGGCTCGCAATACGTGCTGCGATACGACAAGGACGGCAAATTCATCTCGAAGTTCGGTGGGAAGAGCACGCAGCCGGTCAATCCGGGCAAGTTTATGCAGGCGCACGGCATCGCGCTCGACACTCGCGGCGGCGAGCCGCTGCTCGTCGTCACCGAGCGCATTCGCAATGAGTTCAACTGGTTCAAACTCGACGGCACGCACGTGCGTGGCGTGTATCTGCCCGGCGCGTATGTGAGCCGCCCCGTGATTCACGGTGCGAATCTGTATTCCGGCGTCTGCTTTGGCGCGAAACCGAACGACTACCGCATGTGGCAGAGCCGTGGCTTTGTGACGATCCTCGACGCGGAAGGCAAAGTGATCTCGAATCCCGGCGGTCACGCTCCGGAGTATGAAAACGGCAGCCTCAAGGTGCTGCTGCAGGACCAATCGGTTTTCAACAATTGTCACGACGTCTGCGTGGACACTCAGGGCGACCTGTATGTGTGCCAGTGGAACAGCGGGAATGTGTATCCCTACAAACTGCGGAGGGAAAGCTGAGGAACGTTCAACTTCGAACGCTCAACGTTGAACGTTCAACGACCAAACCAAAAAACGCACAACACCATGCCAACGATGAAATCCACCAACCCAATGACTAACAAAAGCCCGAAGTATGATCTGGAAGAACGGCTGCTGGATTTCGCGGTCGATGTGATCCGGTTTGTTGAGAAGATGCACAAGACGGACGCTGGCAGGCATGTCAGCGGGCAAGTGATGCGGGCGGGAACAGCGCCCATGGCACATCACGGTGAGGCGCAGGCGGCAGAATCCAACAAGGACTTCATCCACAAGATGCGAGTGGCTCACAAGGAGCTGCGGGAGACTTCTCGCTGGCTGAAAGTGTCCTGCCGGGTGCCGCTGACCAATGAAATCACCGAGAACAAGCGTCTGCTTCAGGAGACGGATGAGCTGATTCGCATCTTCTTTGCCAGCATTCGGACCGCGCAGCAGAAAGCGAAGTAACGTTCAACATCGAACAGATGAACGTTCAACATCGAACTTCCAACATTCAACTTTCAAAATGCCAAACGACTCTCGCTCCACGCCTTCCCTGTTGAACGTTGAACGTTCGATGTTGGAAGTTGAACGTTCCCGCAGGTATTTTCTCGGTCAATGCACCGGCGTTTCCGTCGGCGCGATGGCGCTGCATGCGCTCGGGCAGCCGGATGTGCCTGGATTGCCGCATCTGCCGCATTTTGCACCGAAGGCGAAGCGGGTCATTTTTCTCACGCAATCGGGCGGACCTTCACAAATTGAGCTTTTTGATCACAAGCCGGGCCTCATGCAGTGGGCGGGCAAGGAACTGCCGGAAAGCGTGCGGCAGGGGCAGCGGCTCACGACGATGACGGCGAACCAGAAGCAGCTGATCCTGCCGGGAATCACCAAATTCGCGAAATGCGGCCAGAGTGGCGCGACGATCAGTGAGTGGCTGCCGCATTTGCAGGGGGTGGCGGATGATTTGTGTTTCGTGAAGTCGATGACGACGGATCAAATCAACCACGCGCCGGCGATGACGCAGTTTTTGACTGGCCACCAGCTTCCGGGCCGTCCGAGCATGGGCTCGTGGATCAGCTACGGGCTCGGCAGCGTGAATCGCAACCTGCCGGATTACCTCGTGCTCATCTCGAAGATGCAGCGACCGAGCGATCAACCGCTTTACGATCACTACTGGGGCAGCGGCTTTCTGCCTTCGCGCTATCAAGGAGTGAAGCTGCGGAACTCGAAGGACCCCGTTTTGTATCTGAGCGATCCCGAGGGGCTGCCGCGTCATTTGCGTCGTGGCATGCTCGACGGGCTCGCGGAGCTCAATCAGATGCGATTTGAGCAGACGCACGATCCGGAGATCACCACACGCATCCGCCAGTATGAAATGGCCTACCGCATGCAGGCCAGCGTGCCTGAGCTGACAGACCTGAGCGATGAGCCGGATCATGTTTTCGAGATGTATGGGCCGGATTCGAGGCGGGCGGGGAGTTACGCGGCGAATTGCATCCTCGCGCGACGGCTCGCGGAGCGTGGGGTGCGCTTCATTCAGCTCTTCCATCCTGATTGGGATCATCACAGCCGCTTGCCGAGTTGGTGCACGGCGCGTTGTCGCGACACTGACCAGCCGAGCGCGGCGCTGATCAAGGATTTGAAGCAGCGTGGGCTGCTCGATGAGACGCTGGTGCTCTGGGGCGGGGAGTTTGGTCGCGGTGTCGCGGGGCAGGGGAAGTGGGATAGCCCCGAGGCGGGGCGTGATCATCATCCGAGGTGTTTCACGATGTGGATGGCGGGTGGCGGCATCAAACCGGGCCTCACTTATGGTGCGACGGACGACTTCAGCTACAATGTGGCGGAGAATCCGGTGCATGTGCGTGATCTGCACGCGACGGTGATGCATCAGCTCGGCATCGACCACGAGCGCTTCACTTTTCGTGCGCAGGGGCTCGACTTCAAACTCACCGGGGTGGAGCCGACGAAGGTGGTGAAGGACATTCTTGCGTGAGCTGCATCACGCTGCGGGCAGTCGCACGGTGAAGGTGCTGCCTTGGCCGACTTCGCTGCGGACGGTCACGCTGCCGCCGTGGGCTTCGACGAGTGCTTTCACGATGGACAGGCCGAGGCCGCTGCCGCCGTGAATGCGTGAGCGGGCTTTGTCCACGCGGTAAAAACGCTCGAACAAATGCGGCAGATGCTCCGGGGCGATGCCGCCGCCGGTGTCGATGATCTGGATTTCGATCCATGGCGTGGACTTGGACAGGCGCACGGTCACGTTTTCACCCGGGGGCGAATAGCGCACGGCGTTTTCGATGAGGTTCAAGATCACACGCTCGAGCGCGACGCGGTCGCCGTTCACGCTGAGGGGTTCGGTGGTGGTGTCCTCGTGCTGAATGAGCATCTGGCGCTCGGCGGCGAGGCTTTGCAGGCGGTGGATGGCGGTGGAGCAGACCTCGCTCACATTGACGAGGTCGCGCTGCGTGATGGCATCGCCGACATCGACATGAGCGAGCGCGAGCATGTTTTCAGTGAGGCGGGAGAGGCGCTCGATCTCCTCCTTGTTGCTCACGAGCACCTCGCGGTATTCCTCGGCGCTGCGTGGTTTGCGCAGGGCGACCTCGATCTCGCCGCGCAGCACGGTCAGCGGTGTGCGCAGTTCGTGCGATGCATCGGCGGTGAAGCGTTGCTGCGCGGTGTGCGCGGTTTCGAGGCGATCCAGCAGATGATTGAAGGACGCGGCGAGCGCGGCGAGTTCCGCGTCATCGGACGGCACAAAGAGGCGTCGGATGCCGAGTTCGGAGGTGCTCAGACCGCGAGCGGCCTCTTCGAGCGAGGCAACGGAACGCAGCCACAGCCGGCTCAAGAATCCAGCCGACAGCGCACCGGCGATGAGCATGGCCGAGCCACCGACGGCGAGCCAGAGGAGCAGCCGCTGCTCACGCAAACGATACGCATCGAGCGGGATCGCGGCCTGCGCATACATGACGATCGGCCCGCCCCAGCGATCGCGGCGCGGATGAGTCGCCACGCGCCATTCGCGGCCTTGCAGCTTGAGTGTCTCGAACTCGACACCGCCTCCCGGATGCTCGGAATGACGCGCGTGCTCGGTCAGCGGCAGGTCGAAGCGCAGGTTGCTCGATTTGCCGCCGAGCGAACCATCTGCGGTGAACAACTGCACCACGGTGTGACTTTCCTGGAGCTGTAACTCCTGCTCCATCCAAGGCTCCATGGCCAGCTTGGTTGGCAATATCAGGCGACCGAGCAGCATGGCCTTGCTGCGGAGGAAATCATCCACGTCGCGGCTCATCGCCTCGCGAGCGACGAGCCACACGATGACACCGAACACCGCCAGCGAAGCAGCGAGCAGCGCGGTGAAACTGATCCAGAGACGTGCACGAAGCGATTTCATGTTTTTTGCAGCAGGTAGCCCGCGCCACGCACGGTTTGGATGAGCGCAGGAGAGAAGCCACGGTCGATTTTTTCGCGCAGATGGTAAACGGTGACCTCGATGACGTTGCTCGGTGTGTTTGGCAGGTCTTCCCACACGGTTTCCGCCAGTTCGGAACGCGTCACGACATGTCCAGCGCGACGCAGCAGATGCGCGAGCACGCCGAACTCCTTCGCGGAGAGAGTGACGAGTTTTCCACCTCGCGTGACACGGCGTCCGCGCACGTCCACCTGCAAATCGGCGGCGTGCAGCAGCGCTGGCTCGTCAGAAACGGGACGCCGCAGCAGTGCACGCACGCGGGCGAGCAGTTCGGCGAAGGCGAACGGTTTAACCAGATAGTCATCCGCGCCGAGATCGAGCCCCTGGACGCGATCACCCACACCATCACGTGCGGTGAGCATGAGCACCCGTGAGGAGACATGCGCCGTGCGCAGCTCCTTCAGCACGGAGAAACCGTCGCGCTCTGGCAGCATCACATCGAGAATGATGAGGTCGAAGGAGCCGCTGTGGGCCTTGGCGAGGCCGGATTCGCCATCCGCGGCCGTTTCGACATGGAATCCTTCCTCACGCAGCCCGCGTTCGATGAAGCGGGCAACCTTGATTTCATCTTCGACGACGAGGAGGCGCATGACGGCCATGAAATGCGGCGGGGTGGGCCGCGAAACGGTTATTTCTTCTCCAGCACCATCAGGAACTGCCCGGCCTGTGGATTGGTTTGCAGCTTGTTCGGACGTTGCGAGCGCGGATTGTCGTTCGCCGAGCACCACTTTAGCGTTTTGCCCTCGAGATCGAAGATGCCCTCGTACTTTTTGCCTGCAAACTGGCCTTCCGTGCCTGTCGCGTCGATGCGGCGTCCGCTGATCTTGTAGGTGCCCGCGCCCATCTCGCGATCGCCCTGCGGATTCGAGGCGGTGATCTTGTCCGCGGTGATGACGAGGCGGATGTCGCCGTGCTTTGAGCCGTCACTGTCGGCCATGTAGCCGTCCCAGGTGCCGATGAGCTGCGATTTGGCGTCCTCCTTGCCGCCATCTTGTTTTTCGTCAGTCTTCGCGGTCGAGGAGCCCGATGTGGCAGGAGCGGAAGCTGGTGCGGGCTTTGATGTCGGCGACGGCGCGGCTCCCGTTTGTGTTTTGATGAACGCTTGATCCGCCTCGCTCAACCGTGTGATGGGAAAGGATGTGGTGGAGCCATTCGCCATGCGCAGCACCACGTTCTCGCCATCCACTTTGACAAAGTCGCCTTCGGCTTTCTGCCCCGACGCCGAGGTCCAAGTGCGGGAGTGCAGCGTGACGAGCGAGCTGAACGTGAACAGGATGAGGAGAAGTTTGGCTTTCATGGCGGCACGGAGACTATGCGCCACACTGCCACCTGCGATAATGAAAATCACTTCATCTTCCCCGGCTCACGCTGCCATTGGCATGCCGTAGGGCAGCTCGTCCGGGATCGGGGCGAACTCACGGATTTTTGACCAAAGGGACGAGTAGTCCTTGTTCACATCGCCGCTGAGGCAGTCGGTGATCTCATTGCCGGCGTCGGGATACTTCATCACGACGTCCTTGAAGGAGAAATTCGGGTTGTAGAAGGCATACACGAGCTTGCGCATGTTCTCGACGCCTTCGCGCATCAGACGGCCATAGTCGGCGAAGCGTTCTGGAGAGACGTCGTTGGCCTGCAGAGCCGCGTGCACGGCATCGCCGGCCAAAACACCGCTTTTCAGCGCCAGCATCACGCCACTGCTGAAAACAGGGTCGAGGAAGGCATAGGCGTCGCCGACGAGCAGCAGCCCCGGCGAGGCCCCAAACTTGGAATGGAAGCTGTACTCGCTCGTGATCCAGTACTGCCCGGTGGAGCCGCCCTCGGAGAGATGGTCTTCGATCCATTTGTTCTCGCCGATCTCGCGCTCGAACATCGCTTTGGGATCTTTGACGCCATCGCGGCTTAAGTACTTGCCCTCGGCCACCACACCGACGCTGACCATGTCGTCGTGCATCGGGATGTGCCAGAACCAGCCCTTGTTTGGCACGAAGGCGATCGTCGTGCCCCCTTCGTCGATGCCCGCTTCGCGCTTCGAGCCCTTGTAGTAGGTCCACACGGCCACCTTGTTCAAATACGGGTCTTTCATACGCCAGCCCTCGCGAAGCGTAGAAAAGGCTTCCTTGCCCGAGGCGTCGATGACGAGCTTGGCGAGCAGGTGCTCCTTTTTGCCGTCCTTCGTCTGCACTTCGACACCGATGACGCGGCCGTTGTCGTCCTTGAGCAGCTTTGTCACGGTCGTCTCCTCCCGCACCTCGGCGCCCTTCGAGCGCGCATGGTTCATGAGCAAGAGGTCAAATTCCGAACGCTGCACCTGCCAGGTCTGCGCGATGGTTTCGCGGTCGTAGCGGTTGAAGAAATAGAAGGGCTGCGAGCGCTTCCCGTCCGGCTGCACGAAGCTGACGCTGTACTTCTTCGTGAAGTGGCTCTTCTTCATCGTCGGAATGAGCCCCAAGCGCTCCAGCGGTCCAAACGTGAAGGGAATCAACGATTCGCCGATGTGATAGCGCGGGAACTTCTCCCGTTCGATGACGAGGACCTTGTGGCCGTGTTCCGCGAGGATGCAGGCCGTGCTGGTGCCCGCAGGGCCGCCGCCGATGATGAGGACGTCGTGATGGCTGTTCATAAAATGACAACTCTGATACGCACTCAAACTCTCCATCGATACCGATGCTCACAATACCATTTCAGCATCGCTTCCATACCGGACGGTGATGAAGCTCACGGAGCGCTCTTGACCTCTCCCAGCAGCTTCAGCGCCACTTCGACCAGCTTCTCACCGCTGCCCGCCTCGCCACGGGCGCTGACGATCTCGTAATTGCCCTGCGGATAGGCGTCCTGATTCGGCACGTAGCCGATGCTGCCGTTGGAAAGCTCGGCGATGAAGGTGTGCTTGAACGGCGAGGCTTTTTTGAGCGCCAGGCCGAGTTCGACGAAGATCTCTCCGGGCAGCGCGACGACTGCCACGTCGTCACTGAGCGCGATGACCTGCACCTCGGCGAGGAGCGGCTTGTCCTTCTTGTCGAGGGTTTCGAGGATGCAGACCGTCTCCGCCATCGGCACGGTGCCGAAGTTTTTCGTGAACATGTTCGCGGCCATGTCCTTCGCTTTCGCGATCTGCGCCTCGGTGAACGTGCGGCGTTTCAGGACGACCTGCTCGGAACGCACCCGCGGAGCAAACGTGGCGGTGGCTGCGAGTTTCGGCCACGCGGCATCGGCCGCATCGGCGAGTGCCGTGCCGAGTTCGAGCGTGCTGCGGCGTTTGCCGGTGACGTAGTCGGTGTGGTTGATGTTGCCGCAGGTGCCGTTGGCAAAGACGGAGATCATCTCGGCGCCGTGGCGCTCGCTGACGAGTCGCGTGAACACTCCGGGGTAGTCCGCAGAGATTTTCACGCCACCGCCGACGGAGGTGGGATGCATGGCGAAGTTCAACAGCGAGGCCACGGGCTTGTTAGCAGCTTCAAAGACGAGCACGCCGACATCGGGATCGACCGGACCGGCAGGGCGATCTTGTGGCGTGAGCTTCTGCGGCTGCCAGATGGCCTCCGGCTGGCCTTCGCGCAGGATGCGGCGGTTGAAGCTGAGGCCTTCTGCTTTGCCGATGGCGACAGATGCCTTCACCGGTACGAGTTTTGCCTTCGCCTGCTTCACCGACTCGGCGATGAGGCCCGGCAGCGAACTGATGTAGGCGACGCCGGGCGGCGAATTCACCTTCGTGATGTCATCCATCATCGAATCACGAGGCTGCTGCGGCCCGGTGTGCGTGTGCGTGCCGGAGATGAGCACGTGATCACCCTCGATGCCACATTGTTCCTGGATGAGCTTCCTCGCGGCCTCCACGATCGGCCGCACGGTGCCGGAAAGGTCGAGAACGACGATGGCGGCATGCGTGCCGTCCTTTTCCATGACCATCGTCTTCGCAAACAGCGGATCGAGCACGCCTGCGGAGCCACGGAACTTGTAGTAGCCGCCGAGCGGCGTGCCGTCCTTCGGCGTGATGTCCACGCGGGCGCCACCGACGCGGAAGTCACCGGCTTGGGCTTGGAAGGCGAGCAGGAGGCAGAGTAGCAATCGAATGGTCATGCGGTGAGATACGGCTCCTGAATTCACTTCTTCTTAGGCAGGTCGCGTGTGGCGGTGCTTGCATCGGTTTGCATGTCTTCTGACCAGCTTTGAAGAGCCGTCTGGAGGCGTGCGAGGTCTGCGGGGCGTCGCATGGCGAGGTCCGTTGATTCGGAGGGATCAGCGGCCAGGTCGTAGAGTTCCCAAGGCTTGCCGTTGCCGGGCTGGACGATTTTGAGAGGGCCTTCGCGCAGAGCGATGGCGTCCGCGTACGAGAAGACCATGCGTTCGTGCGGTGATTTTGTCTCGTTGCGCAGAACAGGCAGCGGGTTGTGACCGTCGAGGATGCGATCCTGCAGCGGCTTCAAGCCGGCGGCGTGCAGACTGAGCGGCAGCACGTCGAGATGACTGAGCAACTCCCCGCACACGGTTCCAGCTTTGATTTTTCCCGGCCAGCGGAAGATGGCGGGCACACGGACACCACCCTCGTAAACGGTGGGTGCTCCAGCACGGAACGGCAGGTTTGAGGCGACGCCAAGGCCGTGCGTGGGGCGCAGGATCGCGCCCATGTCGGAGATGAACATGACCAGCGTGTTGTCGCGCTGTCCGGCGGCGTCCACCGCATCCAGCACGCGTCCTGCGGCATCATCCATGGCCGTGAGCAGCGCCAGATAGAGATGCTTCTCGGTCGTGTCGTCGGCAGGCCAGCCATAACGCTCCAGATACTTGCCGGGCACGTGCCACCTGGGTTTTTCATCCCTGTCCGGCATCGTGTTCACGGTGCTGACATAGTGAGGCGCGTTGAACGGCAGATAGACGAAGAACGGCCCGCCCGCGTGGCGCTTGATGAAGTCGCAAGCGGCATCAGCGAAGATGTCGGTGCTGTAGCCCTTCACGGGATGCCGCTCGGTGCCCTGGAAGATGTCATACTCGCCGTGGTAGGTGTGTTTGAAGTAATGGATGTTGCCGGAGCGGCAGCCGAGGAATTCATCGAATCCGCGCTCGGTCGGCCGACTGCCTGCGGCGAAACCGATGTTCCATTTCCCAAAGCAGCCCGTCGTGTAACCCGCCTCCTTCAAATACTGCGGCAGGATGCGTTCACGCTGCGGCAGGCCAATACCGGTCCAGTTCTCCGTGGTGGCGAGCTGGAAGGTAAGCCCATTGCGCCGCGGGTAACGGCCTGTGAGCAGCGCGCCGCGTGACGGCGTGCAGCTCGATGTGACGACGTGAAAATCGGTGCAGCGCACACCCTCGGTCACGAGCCGGTCGATGCGCGGCGTCTGGACCTCTGTGCTGCCGTAGCAGCGCAGGTCGCCGTAGCCGAGATTGTCGGCATACATGAGCACGATGTTCGGTGCGGCCAGAGCGGCATGCGTCGCGACGAAGAAGGTAAAGAGGCGGGCGATGCGTTTCATGATCTCATTTGTCCACCGATTTGGCCCACGCGGGCGTGCCGAACCATGCGTCCATCTCCTTCGCAAAGGGTGCGACGATTTCCGGTGCCTCGGGAATCGCACCACGATCGCCCGTCTCGATGATCCATGTGTTCAAAGCGGCGCGCAATCGAATCAGAGCGTCACGATGTTCCGGTCTCTGCGAGGCGATAAGATCATGAATCTCATGCGGATCAGTTTTTGTGTCGTAAAGCTCCTCGCACGGTCCTTGGCGCTGCATCAACGCCAATGGCGGTCCTGCGAGCGTCCCCGCGGCCTGCATCCCGCGCATCAGCGGCAGGATGGGGAAGCATTTCTCCTTGTAGCGGTTCAGCGAAGCGAACGTCGGCCCGTTGGTGAAGGTGCGGATGTAATGAAAGCGCTCGTCATGCACCGAGCGGATGCGCTGCACGGTTTCGTCGATGCGGTCGCGTGCTGCAAAGGCAAACTGGCGCGGCGGATCGGCCTGCGGTCCCAAAATGACGCGTCCCTGCATCTGCGATGGCTTCGCGATGCCTGCCAGATCGAGCGTCGTCGCCGTCACATCGATCAGGCTCACGATTTGCTCATTCACCGTGCCAGCTTTGATGTGGGACGGCCAGCGGATGATCATCGGCACGCGCAGGCCGCAGTCGTAACACCAGTGAATGCCGCGCGGCTCAAGGCGACCGTTGTCGGCGAAGAAGATGACGATCGTGTCGTCCTCCAGGCCATCCTTGCGCAACTGGTCGAGCACATGGCCGATCCGCACATCCATGCCTGACACGGAATTCAAATACCGCGCCCATTCTTCCCGCACGAGCGGATGGTCCGGGTAGTAGGGCGGCGGCGTGACGTTTTCCGGCGTCGCATGCTTCACATGCTCACGCTCGCCGACCCACTCGACGCGTGCCTTCTCCGCGCTCTTGCGGTCGTAGATGTCATACTCGACCTCGTGCGAATTGATCTGCGCAAAGAACGGCTGCTTTGACTTCAGCGAGGCCCAGTCGTCCGTCTGATAGATCGGACCCTCGTTCACGAAGTTCAGATCCAGCTTCCCCGTGCCCACCGAATGCGTGCCGATTGTTTTGATGTTCGCCGTCGTGTAGCCCGCATCCTGCAGTAGATGCGTCATCGGCCGCACACCAAGCGGCAGCTTGAAATCGTCACTGCGATGCGAGCGCATGTGATGCGTGTCCGTCGTGGTCTGATACATGCCGAGCATGAAGGCGCTGCGGCTTGGTGCGCAGGCCGGATTCGTCGAGAAGACATTCGTGAAACGCACGCCCTCCTGCGCCAACCGGTCGAGATTCGGCGTGTGGACGTTCTTCGCGCCGTAGCAACCGAGATCGTGCGAGATGTTCTCCCCGACGAGCCAGAGGATGTTCGGTTGTTTCGCGTGAAGGCCGCTGATTGCGAGGCCGAGCAGCGTGAGAGGCAAAAGTCGCTTCATGGACCGATGAAACGACTGAAAGAGTCGTTTCACTTCATCGATTCCTTGTTCCATGCCCATCCTCGATCATTTCAACCTCACCGGCCGCCGTGCTCTCATCACCGGTGGCTCACGTGGCCTTGGATTGGAAATGGCGCGTGCGCTCGGCGAGGCAGGAGCCGAAATCATCATCTCCGGCTCAGATGCCGGGCATCTTCACAAAGCCTGCGATGAGCTGTGCAGCGAGGATTTGCATGTCACCTCGGTTCAAGCTGACCTCTCAAAGCCCGAGGAAGCCGAGCGCTTGTGTGATGTCGTGCTGCGCGATCACGCGCCCATCGACATCCTCATCAACAACGTCGGCGGACGCCGCATCAACACGCCAACGGAGGATCTGGCGCTCGAAGACTGGCAGCGGATCATCGACCTGAATCTCACTCAAGCATTCATTCTCACCAAACGCATTGGCGGCGCGATGATTCCGCGCAAATGGGGCCGCATCATCAACATCTCCTCCATCAATGCCCTCTGGCCCGGCAAGGCGATGCGCGGACGCAGCTACGAGACCTCAAAAGGTGCGCTGGCGATGTTCACGAAGGCCGTGGCCGCCGATTGGGCCGTGCATGGCATCACCGTGAACGCCATCGCCCCCGGTCCGTTCCTGACCGACGCCAACAAGCGCTGGATCGGCGAAAAGCCCGAGTTCGAAGGCGAAGTCGCCACCAGCATCCCCATGGGCCGCTGGGGTCGTCCTGATGAAATCGGCCCCCTTGCGCTTTACCTCGCCAGTGAAGCGAGCAGTTTCATGACGGGCAGCGTGCTTGTGATTGATGGTGGCAAGCTGCTGTGGTGACTCTTTTCTCTGATGATGAACTCTAAACACCCACTCCGCGGCGTCCTTCCTGTCTTCCAAACCCCTTGGCACCAAGATGAAACCCTCGATCTCGAGACTCTCGAAAAGGAAATCGGGTGGCTCTACGATTGCGGCGCAAACGGCATCGTGATGGCGATGGTGTCAGAGACGTTGCGACTGGACAGTGAGGAACGCGAGGAATTGGCTGCCGCCGCGTGCCGCTTCGGCAAGACTCGCGGAGTCGTGGTCATCAGCGTGGGCGCGGAATCATCGAAAACCGCCGAGCGGTATGCAAAACACGCGGAAAGCGTCGGCGCGGACGCGGTGATGGCGATTCCTCCGGTTTCCATCGGGATCGGCGAGAGCGAGCTGCTGGCGTATTACACGCGCATCATCCAGGCGATTCACATTCCCGTCATCGTGCAGGATGCGAGCGGCTACGTCGGCAAACCCATGCCCATCGCGATGCAGGCGAGGCTTTTGGACGAGTTCGGACCCGAGCGTGTGCAATACAAACCGGAGGCGAGCCCCATCGGGCCGAAGTTGAGCGAGCTGCGTGATGCCACGAAGGGTCGTGCCCGCGTCTTCGAAGGCACGGGTGGCATCGCGCTCGTCGATTCCTTCAAACGCGGCGTGGTTGGCACGATGCCGGGTGCGGACCTCATTCGCGGCCTCGTGCCGCTTTGGAAGGTGCTGGAGGCCGGCGATGCCGAGAAGGCGGATCGCATCCACGGCCCGCTTTCCGCGCTCATTTCGATGCAGACGAGCCTCGACGGTTTTTTGGCGGTCGAGAAGCATTTGCTCAAGCGGCAGGGCATTTTCAAAAACACGCTCGTGCGCGGCCCTGTGGGCTTCAAACTCGACGCGGAGACGACTCGCGAGGTGGAGCGGCAATTTGACCGCATGATCGCGGCGGCCCAATGATTTGAAGCTATGATCATCGACGTCCACTCCCACGCCTGGAACTTTCCCGCCGACTTTTCGGACGATTTCATCACACAGGCTGGTCGAGCACGTCCTGGCGTTAGGGTGGACATGAGCGCGACCTATGATGCGTATCGTGCGTCGGCCCCGGAGGACACGACGACGATCGTTTTCGGCGGGAAAGCGAAACAGAGCGGCCTGTGGGTTGATGACAAGACGGTGGCGGATTACGTGGCACGGGATGCGCAGCGGTTGATCGGCTTCATGTCGATCGATCCCACTCAGGACGGCTGGGAGCGCGAAATGCGCGTCGGTCACGAGGAACTCGGCCTGCGCGGCATCAAGCTGCTGCCGATGTATGCCGGATTTAGCCCGGATGACGCGAAGCTGGAGCCGCTGTGGCAGTATGCGGAGAAACACTGCCTGCCGGTGCTGCTGCACATGGGCACGACGTTCATTGCGCAAGCACCGCTGGCCTTCACGCTGCCACGATTGATCGAGCCGGTCGCTGTGAAGCATCCGGGCGTGAAGATCATCCTCGCGCATCTTGGTCATCCGTATGAGGGCGAGTGCGTCGTGACGATCCGCAAGCACGAGAACGTGTTCGCCGACGTGAGCGCGCTGCATTACCGCCCGTGGCAGCTCTACAACTCTCTCATGCTCGTGCAGGAATACGGCGTGTGGCACAAGGTGCTTTTCGGCACCGATTTCCCGTTCACGACGGTGAATGCGAGCATCGATGGTCTGCGCAGGCTCAACGACATGCTGGAGGGCACGAAGCTGCCGCGGCTGGATGTGAATCAGATCGAGGCGATGATCCATCGCGACAGTTTGCAGCTGCTCGGGCTGCAAGGATGAAAACGCAGGTGAAACCTCGGCACAGCCCGACAGTTTAGGAGACTGCACCATGGATCCCCCGCCCGCCTCCACGCTGAAGGCAGGCTGCTCCTACTTGTCTTCCATCACCCACACGCCGTTCCACTCTCCGACGGGTGGTTTGGCCTTCAGACGCTCGCAACGCTTGATGTAAATTGCCGAAAGTTTGTCGCCAGGGTTGTGCTTCAGGCATCCGTTGAAGGCGGCAATCGCGGCATCCCATTCGCCATTGCGATACTTGGCAATGCCGTCCCTGAACTGGTTCACCACGTCCATCAGGTTTGGGAAGGTTGCCTCTGTGTGGTAGTCGAGGACTTCGTAGATCGAAACCGGCTTCGTTTTGCCTTTAACGACAACCAGATCGACTTCGCGGGTGCGATACGTGCCGCGCAATTTCCTGAACGTAAATTCGCTGATCAAAATGCGGGCGGCATATTGCTTGCAGGCCGATTCCAAACGTGCGGCCAAGTTCACACCATCACCGATGATCGTGAAATCCATGCGCTTCCTCGACCCAATGTTGCCGGACACGACTTCGTCAGAATTGAGCCCAATGCCGATGTCGATTGGTTTCTTGCCTTCGTTCACTCGGGTTACATTCCACTCCGCGAGTCTCTGAATCATGGCAACGGATGCACGCACCGCGCGGTCTTCGTCGTCGTCGTGTCCTAGTGGTATTCCGAACGCCGCCATGATCGCGTCGCCAATGAACTTGTCGAGCATGCCCCCCTCTTTCTGAATGCAATCGACCATAATTTCGAAATACTCGTTCAGCATCATGACCGTGCCCTGCGGTCCCAGCTCCTCGGTGAGGGTGGTAAAGCCGCGGATATCCGAGAACAGAACCGTCGCGGGGATGCTCTTGCCGCCCATGATGTCTGCACCGGTTGAAAGCAACTGGTCCGCGATCGACGGGTCCATGTAGCGGGACATCGTGGATTTCATGCGCTTCTCGCTCGAAATGTCCTCGATCATGATCATCGAGCCGAGTCGCTTCTTGTCCACGCTCACCAAGGGCATGATCGTGGTGTTCACGGATCGCTTTTCACCACCAAACACCAATTCAGCATCCATCGTGATGTCGAGCGCCTCGGTCTCGATCACGTGCTTCAGTTTGTCCAGGATCCAGGCGTTCGCATCGATGAAAAACTCATTTGCCAGTTTGTTCAATACGTTGCCAGCAGTCTCGCCGAGGATCCTCAAACCGGCAGCATTGCAGGTAATGATTTTCTCCGCATCGTCCAGAGTGATGACGCCGCTCGACATGGACTCCAGCATGCTCTCGTTGTAGTTCTGCATGTTCTGCACGTCGGCGAATAGCTTGGCGTTCTCGAGTGCTATTGAGATTTGGGCCGTGAAGGCCTTGAGGCGCGATTCGTCCTCGTTGGTGAACGGCCCTCCACGTTTGTTGAGCACCTGGGTTACGCCGATGACCTTGCCACCCTGGTTGACGATCGGGACACACAGAATCGAGCGCGTGAAGTAGCCGGTCTTGATGTCGAATGCCGGATTGAAGCGGAGATCAGCGTAAGCGTATGGAATGTTGATCGTCTTGCCGGAGGTGAACACCGCACCGGCAATCCCCAGGTGATTGGGCAACCGAATCTGCAGTGCCGCCAGACCCTGGCCCACTTCAGACCATAGCTGTTGGGACTTTTCATCATTCAGAAAAAGCGTGGAGCGCTCCGCATTGAGCATGCGTGTCGCTTCCCCCATGACCTTCTGCAAGAGCGACCCCAGCTTGATGTCGGAAGTCGCCTCGGAAACGATGTCCAGAAACTCCATTTCCTGTTTTCGGATCGCCTGCATGTGCTCAATGAACTGAGCGCTCTGCAGTGCTAGTGTTCCCTGCGCTGTCATCGCCACGAGAATCTTGAGATCGTTCTTGTTGAAGTGCCCCTTCTTCTTGTTCAGCACCTGTGCCGCCCCGATGACCTCTCCCTTTGCAGTCCGGATCGGCACACAAATGATGTTTTTGGTAACAAATCCCGTCTGCTGGTCAATCGTGCGGTTGAAGCGCGCATCCGCGTAGGCGTCATTGATGACTGCTGCTTCCCCAGTGGTGAAAACATGTCCGGCGACACCGGTGTTGTTGAGCAACCGGATCTCTCGACGAAAATTTCCCTGCGCGAAGCGCGAATAAAGCTCACTCGTGGCGGGATCATTGAGAAAGAGTGTTCCGCGTTCGGCATTCAGTTCAGCCGTCGTCAATTCGACGAGAGTGGAGAGGACCTCGTCAAGCGAGTCGATACCCGCAATCTTCTGTGAAATGCCGAGCAGCATTTCGGTAAACCGCAGTCGTTTGTTCAGGCTGTCCGCCGCCGCAGCTGATTTTGTGGACTGGCGAGCGGCTTTCGATGATTTGGCTGCCTCTTTCGGCTTCGTCCGTGGATCCACGCTCTTTCTGCCGGTTGTTCCGGGCGTGGCTTTCACGAGGCTTTTCTTGGACGGCTTACGCGGAGCTTTCTTGCTCATAGATTATTTACTCCCGAGGCTTGCTTCCAAGGATTCACGCAGGGCCGCGACTGTGGCCTTGAGTTGCCGGATCTCGTCGTTCGAGTTTTTGGCCTCGGTCTGAATACAGCTCGCACGGTCGTTTCGCTCCTTTTCCAATCCCAAGCGCAAGGCAGACACGGTGGCTTTCAACTGCGCGATCTCTTGATCGTTGGCAACGACCGCTTTCTGCACACTTTTTTCCTTCTCGACACGGGATTGCTCGAGGGCTTCACGCAGTGCTGCGATCGTGGCCTTTAGCTGTTTGATCTCGCTATTGGCAGCGGCGACAGCCTCTTGGATGGATTCTTGCGCGGCAGCTCTCTCGTGTTCCAGTCGGGCGCGCATTGCGGCAATTGCATTTTTGAGGTCGCGAATTTCCTTCTGCAGACTGAGGGTGTCCTCCTGATTCGCGTGGGTGGGGGATTGTGACGCCATGAGCACTGCGCTTTGATTGATCGACTAGGCCCACAATAGGTGGGATCGCACAACTCCCCGAGTCATCTCAACTAGGGAGTTCAATTCGGTTAGTGGCATGATGCATTACAATTGTTTGGAGAACTTGAGGATAACTGTCTGCGACCTGTGTTGCCAAGAGTTTTGTTTTCAGAGAATCACAGTAAAAAATGGGCCCTAGAGCCCAAAAGCAGGGGGGGGTCAGGCGACATGAATCGCATTGAGTTAAGGACCATTTGGATTGAGTTCCAGGGTGGTCTAGCGTCGTCATCAGTGCATATTTCAGCACCATTCACTCCAGAAATCCTTGCTGCACGTCATGGAACCCCCACCTGCCTCCACACGTCGCCATGACCTTGATGCTCTGCGTGCGTTTGCGATGCTGCTGGGCATCGCGCTGCATGTGGCCCTTTCATTCACGGGTGGGCCATGGATGGTGCAGGACTCGCACACGAGCGGAGTGTTTCACGTTCTGATCAGCGCGGTGCATGGCTTCCGCATGCCGTTGTTTTTTGTCCTGAGCGGTTTTTTCACTGCCATGCTCTGGCGGCGGCGGGGCCTTCGCGCTGTCATCGCGCACCGGTTCAAACGTGTGTTTCTGCCGCTGATGCTCGGTACGGTAACGATCGTGCCGGTGATGTTCTGGCTCGGCGCGGTGGCGGCTCAATCCGAGGCGCGAAGGGCCGAAAAAGGACCACCGACCGTGTGGAAGGCCTGCGCAGCCGGAGATCTTGGCCTCGTGAGGAGTCTCATTGAGGACGGCGCAGATGTGAACGCGCCTGATCCCGCCCTCGGCGTGACTCCGCTGAGCTATGCGGCTCTGTTTGGCCGGGATGAGGTGGTCGCCATGCTGCTGCAAAAAGGTGCCGACGCCAACCGTGCCAACCGGGATGGCGGCACCGCGCTGCACGGCGCGGCGTTTCTCGGCCGCGCAGACATCGCACGCGAACTGCTCAAGTCCGGCGCCGACCCCAAGAAGCGGAACGAACGCGGTGAGACAGCGCTCGACGCGACCCAAGCGGACTGGGGCGTGACGAACTTCATCACCAAGCTCATGAAGGTGACGGTGGAGAAGGAAGCCGTCATGAAAGGACGTGAAGAAGTGCGCCAGATGCTCGGTGGAGAGGCGCGTGAGGCGAAGCCCCAGCCGCTGATCGTCCTGTGGCTGTTTCTGACGCAGATGCCGATCTTCAGCCACCTTTGGTTCCTGTGGTTCCTTTGCTGGATGGTGGCGGGCTTCGCGGTGTGCGCGTGGATCGCGAATCGGCTTGGCTGGAAATCCAAACCACGAAAGTGGGTCACATCATCGCTGCGATATCTGTGGCTGGTGCCGCTCACGCTGATCCCCGCATGGTTCATGGGGCGTGCCATGCCGAACTTCGGCCCGGATACTTCCTCCAGCATTCTGCCCCCGCTTCATTTGCTGGCCTACTACGCCGTCTTTTTCGGTTTTGGCGCACTGTATTTCGACAGTGATGACGACGAGAGCCGCCTGGGCCGCCGCTGGGGCCTCACAGTGTCAATAGCCTTGCTCATCGTCTATCCGGCCGGCCTCGCGGCGACTTATGCAGGTGCGCGGGTCCACTTCATCGCCGTTTTGCTCCAAGTGATTTACGTCTGGATGATGAGCTTTGCGATGATGGGCCTGTTTCGCCGCCTTCTGTCAGCGCAGCGCCCCTGGATCCGCTATCTCTCGGATGCCTCCTACTGGATGTATGTCGCCCATCTGCCGCTAGTCGTCGGCGCACAGCTTTGGGTGCGCGACTGGCCGCTGCCCTCGGGTGTGAAATTCGCCCTGATCTGCGCGGGAGTTTTTGTCGTGCTGCTGGTGAGCTATGAGTGGCTCGTGCGCCGCACGTGGATCGGCGCCCTGCTGAACGGAAGGAAGGCGGGAGCTGGCGGAAGGTAGTGCTTCGGTTGCAACACGCCGCGCTGCACGTCGTTGTCATGCGCCCATGAAACGCCTGCTCCTCTGCCTCCTCGCGCTCGCCGCGCCGCTATGCGCGGCTCCACCGCCGAATATTGTCATCATGCTCGTCGATGACATGGGCGTGATGGACACCTCGCTGCCGTTTTTGACCGACGCGGAGGGGAAACCGAAGCGCTATCCGCTGAACGAGTTCTACCGCACGCCGAACATGGAGCGTCTGGCCGCGCGCGGTGTGCGCTTCAACAATTTCTGCGCCATGAGCGTGTGCTCGCCCACGCGCATCTCGATCATGACCGGTCAAAATGCCGCGCGGCACCGCACGACGAACTGGATCAGTCCCGACAACGACAACGCCGGGCCGCAAGGGCCGCGAGACTGGAACTGGAAGGGTCTGAAGCCTGGTGACGTGACCCTAGCCAGCCTGCTCAAAGGCGGCGGTTACCGCACGATCCACGTCGGCAAGGGCCACTTCGCCCCGCGTGCGTTCGAGGCTGCCAATCCGCAGGCCATCGGCTTCGACATCAATGTCGCCGGTGCCTCGATCGGCGCACCGGGCAGCTACTACGGGACGGAAAACTTCGGCGGCAAAGGCAAGCGGGCCAAGGCGGCCGTTCCCGGTCTCGAGAAGTATCATGGCCAGGACATCTTCCTCACCGAGGCGCTCACGCTGGAAGCCAAAGCCCACGTCAGCGACGCGGTGAAGGCGCAGCAGCCGTTCTTCCTCTATTTTCCTCAGTATGCCGTGCATGGGCCGCACCAGTCGGATCCACGCTACGCCGCGAACTACACCAGCAGTGGCAAACCGCCGCAGGCGCAGAATTTTGCCACACTCATCGAAGGGATGGACAAGTCGCTCGGCGACGTGCTCGACCATCTGGAGACGCTCGGTGTGGCGGAGAACACGCTGGTTTTTTTTCTCGGTGACAACGGCAGCGACGCGCCGCTGGGACACCAGCACGAAGTCGCGTGCGCTGCGCCTTTGCGTGGGAAAAAGGGCTCGCACTACGAGGGCGGTGTGCGCGTGCCCTTCATCGCTGCGTGGGCGAAGCCGAACGCGAGCAACGAGCATCAGAAACGTCTTCCCATCGCCGTGAACGCCGTGCAGCCGCAGCAGGCGGCCGTTTATGACATGTTTCCGACGATTTTGAACCTCACCGGCATCGCCGTGCCCGCGCAGCACGCTGTTGATGGCAAAAAACTCGACACGCTGCTCACCGCGAAACCGGACAGCGCCCGCGATGAGAAATTCCTCATGCACTACCCGCACTCGCCGCATCGCACGGATTACTTCACCACCTTTCGCGACGGCGCATGGAAGGTGATCTACCACTACTTCCCCGGCGAAGTCAGCGGCGGCAGTCACTACCAGCTCTACAATCTCAAGACCGATCCCTTCGAGCAAAACGACCTCGCGAAGACCCATTCCGCTGAACTGAAAAAGATGATGAAAGGCCTCATCGCCGGCCTGGAGGCGCAAAACGCGGTCTATCCCGTCGAGAAAGGCACGCAGACAGCCGTGAAGCCCCAGCTCCCATGATCCGCCTCCTGCTCGCTTTTCTCCTCGCCCCGTCGCTCTTCGCAGCGCAGCCGAACATTCTTTTCATCCTGACGGAGGATCAGGGCGCTCACATGAGTGCTTTCGGCCGCACGGACATCCAGACGCCTCGCATGGATGCGCTTGCGGCGACTGGGGCGTTGTTTCGGCGGGCGTATGTCGCGTATCCGGTGTGCTCGGCGTCGAAGGCCTGCATCATGACGGGTTTGCACAGCCATGTGAACGGGCTGGTGAACAACACGAACAACTACCTCAAGCGTGCGGAGAAACTCACCGACGCGGAGAAGAAGTCGCCGCCTTACCTGCACACGCGCATCCGCAGCACCGCGCCCACGCTTATCGAGGTGCTCGTGCAGGCTGGTTATCACACCGCAGTGAGCGGGAAGCTGCATGTCTCGCCGAATGAGCGGTTTCCGTATCATGACTTCATCCCGAAAGTGCCCGCCAAGCAGGCGCTGAACGGCACCATCAGGCGTGCGGCGGGCAAACCGTGGTTCTTGATGCACAACACCATCACCACGACGCATCGCCCGTTCGTGAACAGCGAGAAGCAGCCCATCAGCGTCGATCCAGCCAAAGTGGTGCTGCCGCCGCATTTGCCGGACACGCCGGTCATTCGTCGCGACTGGGCGGAATACCTCGACGGCGTGCAAAAGGCCGATCAAGCCGTCGGCGAGGCTCTCGATGCGCTGCGCGACTCCGGCGCCGAGTCGAACACGATCGTCATTTTCATGGGCGACCACGGCCCGGCCTATCCGCATGGCAAGATGACGCCCTACCACTTCGGATTGCATGTTCCGCTTGTGATTCGGCTTCCGGGCGCGAAACCGCTCGTCAGCGACGCCTTGGTCAGCGAGCTCGATTTGCTGCCCACGATGCTCGATGTGCTCGGCATCGCCTACGGCGCGCCTTTGCACGGAAAGAGCCTCAAACCGCTGATCGAAGGCCAGAACGATGCCAAAGGGCATGAGTTCATCTTCGCCGAGGTCTCCGGCCGCTCGCTGAATCAAAAACGCGGCATGGAAGAGCGCGCCGTGCTCGACGCCACGCATCAGCTCATCCTCCGCAGCCGCCTCGATGAGCCGAAAGTCATCAACGCCGACCTCCGCGACATGAAACCGTGGATCAATCGCGTCTATGGCGAGCTCATGCGCCGCAAAGCCGACTTCCCGGATGCCTTTCGCATGCTGCAAACGATGGACCCGCATGCCCTGGGCGGAAATCCGCCGGTCATCGAGCTCTACGATCTCCAAAACGATCCCGGCCAGCTCCACAACCTCGCCACCGATCCCGCAGCGAAGCCTCATCACGATCGTTTGATGGCTGCTTTCAGAAAGTGGCACGCCGAGACGAAGGATGACGCGATGGTCGTTCCAGCAGACGGTCTGTGAGTTTTGCAGTGGTGTCTTCGTTCATGCGTCTTGATGAAAAACCTGCTGCTCTCCTTTCTCCTCTCCTCCTCGCTCTTCGCGGCGAAGCCGAACTTCGTCATCATCCTCGCGGATGACCTTGGTTATGGCGACATGCAGGCGAACAACCCGGAGCGCGGCAAGATCCCGACGCCGAACATGAACCGGCTCGCTGCCGAGGGCATGCGCTTCACCGACGGGCATTCGAGCTCCGGTTGCTGCTCGCCCTCGCGCTACACGTTGCTCACGGGGCGCTATCATTGGCGCACGACGCTGCAATCCGGCATCGTCGGCGAGTGGGGCAAGCCGTTAATCGCCAAAGAGCGTGTCACCATCGCGTCACTCGCAAAAGAACATGGCTACGCGACGGCCTGCGTCGGCAAATGGCATCTCGGAAGCGACTGGCCGATCACGCCGGAGCAAAAAGCGCACTTCAGCGGCCTCGGTGGCAAAGCCGGAGGTGGCGGGCAGGTTTCGACCACGATCACGGACGCGCATCGCGAGACGTGGAAGGCTGTCTTTTCGCAGCGCATTCCCGGCGGACCGACCGAGCGCGGTTTTGATGAGTATTTCGGCACCGACGTGCCGAACTGGCCGCCGTATTGCTTCATCGAGGGGGATCGCACCGTCGGCATCCCGAGCGAGTTGCTGCCTGCATCGAAGCTCGTGAAGAACCAGGCGAGCAAGCAAGGCCCCGCACTGCCGGATTGGCAGCTTGAGGGCATTTTGCCTGCATTGGCGAATCGCGCCGAAAAGTTCATTCAGACGCAGTCAGCGGCCAAGAAGCCGTTTTTGCTCTATTTGCCGCTCACCTCGCCGCACACGCCGCTGGCGGTGAATGCCGAGTGGAAGGGCAAAAGCGGCCTGAACAGCGATTACGCCGATTTGGTGATTGAAACCGATCACGTGCTCGGTCGCGTGCTGGAGGCGCTGAAGGCCGGTGGCGTCGAAAACGACACCTTCGTGCTTTTCACCAGCGACAACGGTTGCGCGTCCTACATCGGCGTGAAGGACCTCGAAAAGCAGGGCCACTACCCCAGCGGGCCGCTGCGCGAATACAAAACGTCCGTTTATGAAGGCGGCCATCGCGTGCCCTTTGTCGTGAAATGGCCCGGCGTGGTCCAAGCAGGAAGCGTGTGCAAGCAACTCGTGCTGCAAGCAGACACCATCGCCACACTGGCCGAAATCCTCGAAGCAAAGCTTCCTGAGACCGCAGGCGAAGACAGTTTCAGCCTGATGCCTCTGCTCACAGGCGAAGACCGCCCCATTCGCACCAACGCTGTGAACACCGCCTGCGGTGGCACCCCCAGCTTCCGCGATGGCCCGTGGAAATACGTCGCGCAAGCCGAGCCCGAGCTCTACAACCTCGACGAAGACCTCGCCGAGTCGATGAACGTGGCCCCGCTGCATCCCGAGCGCGTCAAAGCCATGCAAGCCGCCTTCGAAAAGCTCATCCGCGCCGGTCGCAGTACATCCGGTGCGCCGCAAAAGAACGACATTAAAGTCGAGCGTTATCCGAAGGCCCCGGCTTCGGCCAAGGCGAAGAAAAAATAAGCGCGAAACCAAGCGTAAAGCAGCAAAGAGCCAATCAAGCGCATTGCCGATCCTTGCGTGATTCGCCATGCTGGTTTCCTCCTTCTTCTCTCATGTCCGCCTTTTCCGATCCCTTCAAAGAAGCCCGCGCCGAATCCGGCGTGATGCAGTGTCCATTTCATGGCGAAAACATCACGATGATCCTGCGCCATGAGGACGTGCGCAAAGCAGCGAAGGACTGGCAGACCTTCAGCTCCGACGTGCCTTTCCGTGTGCCCATCCCTTCCGAGGAAGATGTGCGAAGCATGCGGCAATTGCCCATCGAAACCAATCCGCCGGAGCACACGGACTACCGCGCCATCGCCGAGCCGTTCTTCCAACGCGCCAAAGATCCGGAGATGATGGCGAAGGTCGAGGCGCTGCTGAACGGCATGCTGACTCATGCCTTAAGCCGCGAAAGCATCGAGATTGTGAACGAATTCGCTCTGCCGGTGCAATCGCGGGCGCTGACTTATCTGCTCAACACCTCCGAGTCCGAAGTGGACACCTGGATCGGCTGGGGCATTCACGTGTTTAAAGTCACTGGTGGCGAATTCAAGAAGGGCACGGTGCTCGAAGACTACCTGCAGATGAAGTTCGACGAGGCTGAGCAGAATCCAGGCGAGGACTTCTTCAGCGCGCTGGTGAAGGCCGACTATCGCGGACGCAAACTCACGCGTGAAGAGTGCATGGGCTTTGCGAATCTCGCCTTTGCCGGTGGTCGTGACACGATCATTCACACGATCTCGTGTGCGCTGGGTTACCTCGCCGAGCATCCGGAGGCACTGGAGTATCTGCGTGCTGATCCCAAGCGCATCACGCTCGCCAGCGAGGAGTTTTTCCGCGTCTTCATGCCGCTCACGCACATTGGACGCGTGTGTCCCGCGGACACTGATGTGAACGGGGTGACGGTGAAAGCGGGCGAGCGCATCTCGCTGGCGTGGGCTTCCGCCAACTTTGACGAAACCGCCTTTCCACAACCGGAAGAAGTTCGTCTCGATCGCAAACCTAATCCGCATCTCAGCTTCGGCTTTGGCACGCATCTCTGCCTCGGCGCACCCCATGCGCGCTTGATCCTGCGGACACTTTTGAAGCTCTGCTGCGACCGCGTGAAGCGCATCACCCTCCTGAAGGCTGAGGAACGTGTCGAACATGAAGCCAAGTTCGACCGCACGCTGGGCTACGACTCGCTGGTGGTGAAGCTGGAGGCGCTTTGAAGCCTCACTACCCGATCAGCCGCGTGATCGCCGCCCGCAACGCGGTTTCGAGGATCGCGGCTTCGGAGTGCGTGACGGGGATGGTGACCTTCTTCACGTTTTTCGTCGAATCTTCCTTGCGGGACATGCTCGTGAAGAACGGTGCCTTCTGCGGATCGTCGCGATAGGTCATTTCGAAGGCGCTGTTTTCATCCTCCACGCACTTTCACAAAAACCAAAACGCGCCCGGCCTTTCGACCGGACGCGCTTTGGGGTTTTGGGGGTGGTGATTTGAGGTGAGGCAGACACTCTTGTCTGCCCAAAGCGGGCAGGAGTGCCCGCTTCACGATTAATAACGGTAATGATCCGTCTTGTAGGGGCCTTCGACGGGGACGCCGATGTAGTCGGCTTGGTCTTTGGTCAGGACGGTGAGCTTCACGCCGATTTTCGCGAGGTGCAGGCGGGCGACTTCTTCGTCGAGCTTCTTCGGCAGGACGGTGACGCCGACGGGGCGCTTGTCCTTGTTTTCCCAGAGGTCGATCTGCGCGAGGCACTGGTTGGTGAAGCTGTTGCTCATCACGAAGCTCGGGTGGCCGGTGGCGCAGCCGAGGTTCACGAGGCGGCCTTCGGCGAGCATGAAGATGCTGTTGCCAGCCGGGAAGGTGTACTTGTCCACCTGCGGCTTGATGTTGAGGCGCTTCACGTCCGTGCGGGCGTTGAGCTTGTCCACTTGGATCTCGTTGTCGAAGTGGCCGATGTTGCAAACGATGGCCTGGTCCTTCATCTTCTCCATGTGCTCAAGGCGGATGATGTCCTTGTTGCCGGTGGTGGTGACGTAGATGTCGCCCCAGCCGAGGGTGTCCTCGATGGGCATGACGCGGAAGCCTTCCATGGCGGCCTGAAGGGCGCACACGGGGTCGATTTCGGTGACGACGACCTGGGCACCCATGCCGCGGAGGGCGAAGGCGCAGCCTTTACCCACATCGCCGTAGCCGCAGACGACGCCGACCTTGCCGGCGATCATGACGTCGGTGGCACGCTTGATGCCATCGAGGAGGGATTCGCGGCAGCCGTAGAGGTTGTCGAACTTGGACTTCGTGACGCTGTCGTTCACGTTGATGGCGGGGAAGAGCAGCTTGCCAGCCTTGGCCATTTCATAGAGGCGATGCACGCCAGTGGTGGTCTCTTCGGAGACGCCCTTCAGGTCCTTCACGATCTCGTGGAAGATGCCGGGCTGCTTCTTGGCGATGTCCTTGAGGAGGTCCTTGATGACCTTCACCTCGTGGTTGTCGGAGGGGGAATCGACCCACTTGTCGCCGTTTTCCATCTCGTAACCCTTGTGGATGAGGAGGGTCACGTCGCCGCCGTCATCGACGATGAGCTGCGGGCCTTTGTTGCCGGGGAACATGATGGCCTGCCAGGTGCACCACCAGTATTCTTCGAGCGTTTCGCCCTTCCAAGCAAAGACGGGCGTGCCGGTGGCGGCGATGCCAGCCGCGGCGTGGTCCTGGGTGGAGAAAATGTTGCAGGAGGCCCAGCGGACGTCGGCACCGAGTTCCTTGAGCGTCTCGATGAGCACGCCGGTCTGGATGGTCATGTGCAGGGAGCCGGTGATGCGGACGCCGGCGAGGGGCTTTTTCGGGCCGTACTTCTCGCGGGTGGCCATGAGGCCGGGCATTTCGCTCTCGGCGATGTCGAGTTCCTTACGGCCGAAGTCGGCGAGGGCGATGTCTTTGACTTTGTAGTCGCTCATAGTGGGCGTGGTTGGGTTCAGGTTTGGGGTCTGAAACGGTTCAAATCAACGTATCAGGATGCGATGATATGTTCCAGAACGTGCTGGTAGTCAAACGAGGATTTATCAGACCTCTGGTGTGCGTTTGTCTAAGATCCACCTGCCATGAAACTCGCCCTGATTCTCCTCTCCACGTTCCTCGTGCTCTCCCTTCGTGCCGAAGACCTCCATCCCGCCGCGGATGCCGAAGGCTTTGTGCCGCTTTTCAATGGCAAGGACCTCACCGGCTGGAAAACGACCGGAAACTGGCTCGTCGAGCCGGATGGCAGCGTCTCGCTGCATCCGCGTGAAGGCGAGAAGGGCTGGAAGCGCTTCGACGCCTACATCGCCACCGAAAAGCTGTATGGCGACTTCGTGCTCGACCTGGAATTCAAGATCAATGCCAAGGGCAACAGCGGCGTCTTCATGCGCGTGGCGGACATGAAGGAGCCGGTGAAAACCGGCTTCGAGGTGCAGATCCTCGACACTTTCGGCCTCGAAAAGCCCGGCCATCACGACTGCGGTGGCATCGTCCACGGCACGGGACCGTCCAAAAACATGGTCAAACCCGCCGGCGAGTGGAATCGCTACACGATCACTGTCCAAGGCCGCAGCGTGAAGGTCATCTTCAATGGCGAGCAAGTCATCGACACCACCCTCGAAGCCATCAACATGGCCGACCGCCCCGCCCTCGGCCACATCGCCTTCCAAGACGAGGCGTTGCGTGTGTGGTATCGCAACGTGCGGATCAAGGAGCTGAAGTAGCCCACATCCTCTCTCATTTCGACAAGGCATGGGCGCTGCGAACAGCTTTTGGGATGGACCACAGCCGTTCGTTTACGGAGCCTTGCTGTTTTTCGTCTTGCATACGGTGGTGGAGAATTACCTGCAGAGTAGTTTTCTGCGTCGAGGCAGGTTTGCGAAGCTCCAGCAAGCCATCTTCAACAAGCTTTCGCGATGGCGGCTGATGTCTCCAATCATCCTTCCGAATATCGATGTCGAAAAACTAACGAGAACGCCGCTGCCCAAAGCATTCACTCTTCGCCCTTGGAAGCCGGGAGACTCTTCCGCCTGCATGGAGATTTACCGGCTGAATGCTCCCGGCCGCTTTCCGGCCGATGTTGAAAAGGACTTCGAAGAACGACTCACAAAAGACGATCAGTCGCTCATGGTGGTCGAACTCCAAGGTCGAGTCATCGCTTGTGGCGGGCATACCCAAACGACGGACGAAGCCTGGCTGTGCTACGGCTTGATCCACTCCGACTATCAAAGGCAGGGTGTTGGACGATTGCTGCTCCTGTCTCGGCTGGCAAGATTTGCGGTTCCGCCGGATATTTGTGTTCGAATCTGCGCGGTTGAGGCATCTATTGGCTACTACCAGCAGTTTGGTTTTAAGCAGTTCGGTCTTTGGTGCTCTGAGGACGGCGAGAGTCATCCTTTGGCGGGCACATCGCTGCATTCAGAGCACGTGCTGAACATCATCGAATTTCTTCGGCAGGACGGATATGACCCGCTGCCTGTCTTGAAGCCCTGATCGAAAACCATGCAGGACCTTATTTCCAAAATGCCGATAGATGCCGTGCAGTTGGTCAGTTCCAGCGCTCATGAAGCACCTCCTGCTCCTCCTTTCGTCATTCGCCATTCTGCATTCGTCCTTTTCGGCTCCGCCGAACATCCTGTTCATTGCCAGCGATGACATGCGCCCGCAGCTCGGCTGCTACGGCGATACGACGGTGAAATCGCCTCACCTCGATTCGCTGGCGAAGCGGGGGATGGTTTTCAAAAACAGCTATGTGCAGCAGGCGTTGTGCTCGCCCTCGCGCATCTCGATGCTCAGCGGGCGGTATCCGGCCACGACGGAGATTTTTGAGATTGGCCGCACGCTGCGCACCACCATGCCGGACATCACCACGATGCCGCAGCACTTCAAAAACAACGGCTACCACACGCGCAGCCTCGGCAAGATCTACCATGTGGGCATTGATGACGACGCCTCGTGGACCGTGCCCGCCTGGCACAGCAAGATGCCGCGCACCAGCGCCGCCACGCAGGAGGCCGTGAAGAAATTCCTCGAGGACGCGAAGGCGAAAGGCGTCACGGTCCCGCAGAAGGGCAAAGGTAACCGCAACAGCGCCGTGCCTGCCTTTGAGTCCGTCGAATGCGGCGACGATGACCTGCTCGACGGCGACACCGCCGCGAACGCCATCGCGCAGCTCAAAGAGCATGCGAAAAACCCCGCGCAGCCCTTCTTCCTCGCCGTCGGCTTTGCCAATCCGCACGTGCCGTGGATCGCGCCGAAGAAATACTGGGATCTCTACGACCCCGCGAAGTTCACGCTCGCCAGCAATGAGTATCTGCCGAAGGACGCGCCCGATTTTGCCGCGACCAGCGGCACGGACTTCTACTGGTATCGCGACGTGCCACAGGTCACGGGCGACAAACTGCCGGAGATCTTCAAGCGCCAGTGCCTGCACGGTTACTACGCCGCCATCAGCTACGTCGATGCGCAGGTCGGCCGCCTGCTCGCCACGCTCGACGAGACCGGCCTCGCCAAGAACACCATCATCGTCTTCTGGAGCGATCACGGCTACTACATGGGCGAGCACACGTGGTGGGGCGCGAAGCACAACAACTACGAAGGTGCCACGAACAACTGCCTCATCATCGCCACGCCCGACCAGAAAACCGCCGGACAAAGCACCACCGCCCTCGCGCAGAGCGTTGATCTCGCCCCGACGCTCACCGAGTTGTGCGGCCTGCCCGTGCACACCGGCTTTCAAGGTCGCAGTTTGAAGCCCGTGCTCGACGATCCGAACGCGAAGGTCAACGACGCCGCCTTCAGTTGGTATCCCAAAGGCCAGGGCTACCTCGGCGTCGCCATGCGCACCTACAAATGGCGCTACGTCGAATGGACCAAGCCCGGCGCCGAAACCGTCCGCGAGCTCTACAACATGGTCCAAGACCCGCAGAACAATCAAAACGTCGCCGCGAAGCCCGAACATGAAAAAGTCATCCAAGCCCTGGGCAAACGCCTGCGCGAGAAATTCCCCGTGCAGGAGTTCAAAGCACCGCCGGAGGCGGAGGTGAAGGGGAAGAAGCGGAAGAATTAGCGAGAGGAAAAATTCCGGTCCCTCTCCCCGCTGAAGGCATTCGTTCGCATCTTGGTGTGATTGCGGGGAGAGGTTAGGTGAGGGGAACAGCAACGCAGCGCCCAATATGACCGCCGAGGAACAAAAACTCGAAATCATCGCCTTCGCCCGTCAGCTTCGGCAGACGGCAACCGATGCCGAATCCTATCTCTGGAGCATTCTGCGAAACCGTCGCGTGAACCATCGCAAATTCCGCCGCCAGCATCCGATCGAGCCTTACATCCTCGATTTCTTCTGCGCGGAACTGAACCTCTGCATCGAACTGGATGGCGGTCAGCACTTTGATCCCGAAGGTAAGCGCAAAGACGCCATCAGAGATGCCTTCCTTCGTGCCCGCGGCATTCGCACTCTCCGCTTCACCAACTTCGAGATGCTACGAGACACCGACACCGTGTTAAACGTCATCTGGAACGAGACACGCTGAAGAGCTGATCGAACAGGCGTTGCCTTCGACCCCTCACCCCAGCCCTCTCCCCCGAAGACTGACAGACTGTTTTCCACATCTATCGCGTGGGAGAGGGAGTGGCTTTCAGGTCCCTCTCCCCGCTGACAGCATTCGATAGCTCCTTGGCGAGATTGCGGGGAGAGGTTAGGTGAGGGGACATTCCAGACGCCTCAAGCGTCATCTGGGAAGGAAACGCCCATCCCCACCGTTCACGCCCCATCATGAAATCGCTCGTCCTAGTCCTCCTTTCGTCATTCGCCATTACGCATTCGTCCTTTTCGGCGCAGCCGAACGTCCTTCTTCTCATGTCCGACGACCTCGCGGCGACCTTGGGCTGCTACGGGCATCCGCAGGCGAAAACGCCGAATCTCGATGCGCTCGCCAAACGCGGTGTGGTCTTCAACAAGGCCTATTGCCAGTTCCCGCATTGCAATCCCTCCCGTTCGTCGATGCTCACCGGCATGCGGCCGAATACCACGCGGGTCACAAACAACGAAGACAACCTCTACAAGAACCATCCCGGCGTCCTCACGATGCCGCATCACTTTCGTGAAAACGGCTACGCCACAGCCCGTTGCGGCAAAATTTTCCATCTGGGCGTGCCGAGCGGCCTCGAAAGCATGGACGACCCGCAAGGCTGGGACTTTGGCACGCCCTTCAAAAGCGAGCTGCCTTTCCCACCCGACCGCAAAAGCGTCGTCGATGTAAAGCGAGGCAAAAAAGAAGGCCTCGGCTGGCAGGAGATCCCCGGCGACGACGATCAACTCGTCGATGGCGTCTTCGCCAAAACCGCCATCGAGTGGCTCGGCAAACGCGAGAGCGGCAAACCCTTCTTCCTCGCCGTCGGCTTTCATCGACCACATCTGCCGCTCGTGGCACCGGCGAAGTATTTTGATCTGTATCCCTTCGACAGCATCACGCTGCCCGAAGCGCCTGCCGATGATGAAGCCGACATTCCCGAGCCTGCACGCAACGGCGCGGTGCCTGGCTACACACTCACCGCCACGCCCGAGCAGCGACGCGCCGCCATCCGCGCCTACCTCGCGTGCGTGAGTTACGTCGATGCGCAGGTCGGTCGCTTGCTTGAATCGCTCAAGCAGGCCGGGCTCGATGACAACACGGTCATCCTCTTCACCTCCGACCACGGCTGGCACCTCGGCGAGCACGGTTTGTGGCACAAACGCAGCCTCTTCGAGGAAAGTGCCCGCGTACCCTTCATCCTCGCCACGCCCGGCATGAAAACCGCCGGTCAGCACAGCGACAGCCTCATCGAGCTCACCGATGTCTTCCCCACGCTTTGCGATTTGTGCGGTGTTTCGGCTCCAAAGCAGCTCGAAGGCAAAAGCCTGCGTCCCTTCCTCGAAAACGTCTCCACCGAACTCCACGACGCCGCTTTCACCCAGGCCCGCCGCGGCAAAAACGCCGAATTCTGGGGGCGCACGATCCGAACCGCCCGCTGGCGCTGCACCGAATGGGACGAAGGCAAAAACGGCATCGAACTCTACGACCACGACACCGACCCACACGAGTACACCAACCTCGCGAAGGATCCTAAGCACGCCGAAGTGCTCAAAGACTTGCGTGCGAAGCTGGCCGCGAAACTGCCGCCGATTCAACGTTGATCAGTTTCGCAGCGCCATCACCGCTTCGCGCGCTCGAACGAGAAAATCTGGCTTTGTCTCGCCTTCTTCCAGCCGGATCGGCGCGCCAAAGGTCACGCTGCCGAGCACGGGCACGGGCAGAATTTCGCCTTTTGGCAGGATGCGGTTCAGATTCTCCATCCAAACCGGCACCAGCTCCACATCCGGCCGTTTTTTCGCCAAATGAAACAGCCCCGGCTTGAACGGCTGCGGCTCCGGCGAGGTCTGCCGGCCGCCTTCGGGGAATAGGATGAGCGAATGCCGCTGCCCGAGCGCCTTGACCATGTCATCGAGCGGATTGCATTCGGGCGTCGGCTTCTTGCGCTCAATGAGCACCGCATTGAAGACGCGATAAGCCAGGAAGGGCTTTACGCGGCCCAGCGACCAGTAATCCTTCGCGCCGATCAGGCGGGTGAGCACTCGCACTTCCGGCGGCAGTGAGGCCCACAGCACCGGGCCATCGAGATTGCTCGTGTGGTTGGCAAAATAGACGCGCTGCTTCAATTCCGGCCCACAGCCCTGCCAGCGCGCCACCGAGCCCGAAAACAGGCGGAGCGCTCCGGCGACGAGGTGGGTGGTCATGCGGCGCATTGTGTGCGCTCTGGCCGTGCTTGTCACGCGTCTTGCAACTTCGCCTCTCACGCCTAACTTTACCGCCATGCAGCCCAGACCCGTCGTCAACGTGGAGGAATTCATCGGCAAGACCGTGGGCCGCCGCGTGCCTCCTTCCGGCGCCGGTCTGCAAAAGACACTCAATCAGGTCATGGCAGGCCAGAAGCGCGGTATCTGCCCGCGCGGCGTGTATCGTTTTAAAACCCACGAGGAGGCGGATGCATGGATGACGAAAATGATGAACCGCAAGAGGGCGAGCTAGTATCGCGTGCTCCGACCGAGGATGACCTCGTTGCCATGTGCCGCCTGCTGAATGCTAGCGGGGCTCGTTATATGATCGTGGGTGGTTTTGCGATCATGTACGCCGGTTATGGGCGCACCACCGGTGATGTGGACCTACTCTTCGACACCAGCTCCGAAAACGAGGCCAAGGTTTATCGCTGTCTCGAATCCCTCCCGGACAGAGCCATCCTGAATCTCCAGCCTGGCGAAGTCGAAAAATACACCGTGGTTCGGGTCGCCGATGAAATCGTCATCGACCTCATGAAGTCCGCCTCCGGCATCGACTACGCCGAGGCATCCCATGATATCGTAATCCGCCAGGTCCAGGACGTTCCCATCCCATTCGCTTCACCTCGTCTGCTATGGCGCATGAAACGCAAAACCTATCGTGAGAAGGATCTCGCCGACCTGATCTTCCTGCGGCAACAGTATCCGGAGGTGACGGGGGAGTAACCTCAGTTCCCTAAACTACATGCCGTCCCCCAACCGCTATCCTCCCGACGACTGGACAACTGAAGGCTCGCGAATCAACGATGAGCCAAAACTGGAAGCGGTGAGACAGGAGCTTGAAACGCGTGGACCCGTCATCGTGAAGCATTGGCACTACCGAGGCGCATGCAGCCCAAGTCACCTGATATTCGAGTACTATGAGGACTATCTTGAGTATTTGAATTCACGAGCCCAGCCCGGGGATGCCTTTGACGTGTGGAGCCTGTATGGATTGCTTGGTCAGCTTGGCTCGCTCGCTGAAGGCAAGTTTCCAGATGAAGATGGTACCGTTCCACGCAAAGGAGCCTATTGATTCTGAACATAATGCCCAACACCCCGGACAACGCCTGGATCGAAGCCATCGAGTCTTTCCTGCTCGATGAGCCGGCGGTGGAGGCGATCCGGCTCGATCCACTGTCGAAAAAGGTCGAAATGGCCACGTTGGGGCGGGTGGATGGCGAATTGCTGCAAGCGAAGCTGGCCGAGGTTCTGCGAACGATTGATGCGAAGTGGCTCAAAACGGTACCGGAGCACACGGCGATGTTTGAAGTGAGCCAGAAAAGCGGCGTGATGCAGATCGGCAAACCGGCGTGCCCCACCGCACCGACATTCTGGAAGTGGCGCGAGTTTGAGTGGCCGGAGGCGGATGAGATCGAGCAGGAGAGCGATGACGAGTGGCGCATGCTGGCCGTGCAGGCGGCGGTTTGCGGCGTGGCGCTCGTGGCAGGCTATCTGGTCGAAAAATTCGCGGATGCGCCAATGTGGATGTCGCAGGCGCTGTTCGGCGTGTCGCTTGTCGCGGGTGGTTGGGATGCAGCGAGGGACGCGTGGGAGAACATCCGCGAAGGGCGTCTCGATGTGCATTTTCTCATGTTGGCCGTCGCTGCTGGCGCGGTGGCGATCGGCGCTTGGGAGGAGGGGGCGCTGCTGCTGTTTCTTTTCTCCACCAGCGGGGCGCTGGAGCATTTTGTGCTCTACCGCACGCATCGCGAGATCAACGCGCTGACGAAATCCGCGCCGAAGTTCGCACATGTGCTTCTGCCAGATGGGACGACGGAGGATCGCGGTGTGCAGACGCTGCACGTTGGCGAAGTGATCGTGGTGAAGCCGGATGAGCTTTTCGCGGTCGATGGCACGGTCGTCTCCGGCCTCACCGCGGCGGATGAATCCACACTCACAGGCGAGGCGCTGCCGATCACGAAGGAAACCGGCGCGGCCATTTTCGGCGGCACGCTCAATCTGTGGGGTCTTGTGCAGGTGCGCGTGGACAAACCGGTCACGCAGAGCGCGCTGGCAAAAATCATCACGCTCATTCAGACCGCGCAGCACATGCGCGCGCCGAGCCAGCGTTTCACCGACCGTTTCGGCACGCGCTACACGATTTTGACGCTCAGCATTGTGGCGGTGATGTTTTTCGTGTGGTGGCTGGCATTTGGCATCGCACCGTTTGAAAACGTCGCAGGCTCGAAATCGTCGTTTTACCGGGCGATGACGCTTTTGGTCGTCATGAGCCCCTGTGCGCTCGTGTTGTCGATTCCGTCGGCGATTCTGGCCGCCATCGCGTGGGGGGCGCGGCATGGGGTTTTGTTCCGTGGTGGCGCGGCCATCGAAAAGCTCGCCGAGGTGGATGTCATCGCCATGGACAAGACCGGAACGCTCACGGAGGGAGAATTGAAGGTGACGAAGATCGAATCCTTCCCCGCAGGCCGCGAAAGCGACGTTTTGCGCATCGCGGTGAGTTTGGAATCGAACTCCAATCATCCCATCGCCCGCGCCATCACGCGTCACGGTCAGACGCAGGGCATCCTGGCGGAGAAATTGGCCGAATTTCACTCCATCGCCGGTCAAGGGCTGCGCGGGCGCACGGAAGGTGGCCTCAGCTACGTCGGACGGCGCGAACTCGTTAAAGACAGCGCCCTCGGCGATGCGCTGGCGGGCGTTCCGGACGCTCCGCTCGGCTTCAGCGAGGTCTGGGTGCTGCACGAGCAGATCGTCGGCCGCATTTTGCTCAAGGATGAGGTCCGCCCCGGCAGCCGTGCCGTGCTGGAACGTCTCGAAGCCGACGGCGTGCGCACCGTGATGCTTACCGGGGACCGGCGTGCGGCCGCCATCGAGGTCGCGAAGCAACTCGGCCTCAGCGAAGTGCGCGCCGGGCTGCATCCCGAGGACAAGGTGGCGGTCATTCGAGAACTCACGCAGGAGGGCCGCAGGGTCGCCATGGTGGGCGACGGCGTAAACGACGCTCCCAGCCTCGCTGCGGCCTATGTCAGCGTCGCCATGGGCGCGCGCGGCAGCGATGCGGCGCTGGAGCAGAGCGATGTGGTGCTGATGCAGGACAAGATCGAAAAACTGCTCTCCGCCCGTCTCATTAGCCAGAAGGCGCGGCGCATCATCCAGCAAAACATCGTGATCTCCCTCGGCAGCGTGATCGTGATGGCCGTCGCGTCGCTGTTTGGCATCGTGCCGCTGACGCTGGGCGTGCTGACGCACGAGGGGAGCACGGTGCTGGTGTGTCTGAACAGCCTGCGGCTGCTGTTTCAGCGCGAGTGAGAAGCGGCGGGCATTTTCCGTCTGTGCAACTCCGTGCTGGACGATTCCGGGCTTTTCTTCATAGAGTGCTAAAATTCACGCATGCGCATTCTCTCCAAAGTCCTTTGGACCCTGGCCTTTTTGGCCGCCACCTTCGTCTGGATGGTGCTCTTCGAGCACGGATTCAGCATGAAGGCGCTGACCGAGGGCACGGGGGAGGAGCTGCGTGGCATCGCCGCCTGGTTTGGCGGCGGCAAAAAGTGAGCCGCTATTTTTCATTCAACCCGCCCAGCCCATCAGGATTATGATCGTTCAGGAAGCCGAACTCGACCCCAAGTACCAAGCCCTTTGGAAAAAAGCAATGATCTCCGCCGAGCGGAAAAACTGGGAGTATGTCATCGATCAGGTGATGCCCATCGTGAAGGACAACTTGGGCTTCCTTGACGGCCGTAAGCTGCTGCGAAGCGCGGAGGGCGAGGTGAGCGGTGGAGCGAAAAAGGGATTCAGCCTTGGCGGCGGTCTTTTCAAGGGAGGTTCCAAAAAGGAACCCGCGGATCAAATCGCCGACCTGGAGGAAAACACCTTCCGCAAGGATCCCTTCAACCTGAGCGCTAACGAGCAGCTCTATGATCTGGCGATGAAGCTCCACTTCCCCGAGTTGGCGGCCTTTGCGCTGGAGACCATCCGCCGCGGTCATCCAGACAACACGAAGAATATGCACAAGCTTGCGCTGCATTACATGGCCACAAATGAGCCGGAGAAGGCCAGCGAGACTTACCGCGCCATCGTGAAGGTCGATCCGCGTGACATGGACGCCGCGAAGGGTGAGAAGGACGCCGCGGCGCGCACCTCCATCCTGCGCCAAGGCTGGGGAGCGGCCGAGACGGGCGGCAGCTTCAAGAGCGCGATGAAAGACGCGGGCGAGGCGGCGAAGCTGGAGATGCTCAACCGCCAGGGCATGACCCAGGAGCAAATGGAACAATTCCTGGCCGAGACAATCGAGCAATACAACGCCGACCAGACAAACATCGTGATCGTCAAACGCATGGCCGACCTCTACGAGCGTCTGGGCCAGACCGACAACGCGCTGATGTTTTATGATTACGCGCTGAACACGCTGAATCCGGGCGACGTGGCGTTGCAGCGCAAGGTCGAGATCATGCGCGACAAGGTGCAGGAGCAGCAGATCGCCGACTTTGAGCGCGACATCGAGTCGAATCCCGACGCGCCGGACATTGAGGACAAGCGTGCCCAGGTGGCTGAGATCCGCCGCGAGCGCTCCGCCGTGGTCATCAACGAGGCGAAGGGCCGCGTGGATCGCAATCCAACGGACAAGTCGCTGCGCTACGAACTGGGCCAGGCGTTTTTCAATGCCGGCCTCTACACCGAGGCCATCCCCGAGCTGCAGCAGGCGAAGTCGAACCCGAACATGCGCATCAAGGCGATCCTCTTGCTCGGCCGCTGCTTCGAGCGCAAGAACATGAACGACCTAGCCAAAACCTCCCTCTCGGAGGCGGCGAAGGAACTCCTCGTCATGGACGCGATCAAAAAAGAGGTGCTTTACGAGCTGGCAAACGTCCTGGAAAAAATGGGCGACCGCGCCGCGAGCCTGGATGCGCTCAAAGAAATCTACAATGCCGACTACGGCTACAAGGACGTGGCGAAGCGTGTGGAATCCTCGTACTCCTAGCCAGCGCCGGCCGGGGATTTCGGTTTCCTCCTCCGCGAGCGCGGCGAGAATGTGTTTTCATGGTAAATGGCATTTGAAAGGCCGTTGTCGGCCTCCATCATGCGTCGACCCCGATGCCTGCTGAAATCCTCGCTGCTTCCCTGCCCGAATCATGGGCTTCGTTTGTTCAAGCCTTGCCTGTCATCCTTGGCCTAGTGCTGATCGAGGGGCTGCTGTCTGTTGACAACGCTCTGGCCATCGCCGCGATGGCCTCCCATCTGGACGAAAAGCGCCGCAGCACGGCGATGAACATCGGCTACCTCGGAGCTTATGGTTTCCGCGTCGTGGCGCTGTTGTTTGCCTCTTGGATCATCAACAACCACTGGGTGATGCTGATTGGGGCGCTTTATCTCGTGTGGCTGATGTGTGCGCATTTCGCCGGGCAAAAAGAGGTCGGTGAAGACGAGGGTGAGGCCGTGAACGTGCATCACCGCACCTTTGCGGGCACCATCGTGATGATCTCGCTCATGGACCTGAGCTTGAGCGTGGACAATGTCGTGGCTGCGATCGCCCTCAGTCCGCACGATCTCTGGCCGGTCTATGTGGGGGTGACCATCGGCATCATCGCGCTGCGGCTCGTGGCGGGCGTGGCGATCAAGATGATCGCCAAATACCCTGTGCTGGAGCACACCGCGTTCATTTTGATCGGCTATGTGGGCCTGCTGCTGCTCTCCGAACTGCATTTTCACGATGTCTTCGAGGCGATGGGGCCGTTGCAGGTGAAGATCCTGAAGTTCGCGGGTATCATCCTCATCACCGTGCTGACCATCGTGTGGTCGCGGGTGGAAACCATGCAAAGGGTGCTCAATCCCCTCCTGCGTGTGCTGCTGTTTCCGATGAACGTGGTCGCAGCCCTGATCGGGGCGGTCATCGTCGCCATCACCTGGCCCTTTCGCATGGTTTGGTTGGCGGTCAGGAAGTGATTCCGCGTCTTACACTTTCCTTACAACCTGCTCACAAGCGGCTGACGCATCCATTCCGGCCTGTGGCAATATAACCACAGATTTGACCATCGGGACTCCGGTTCCTCTGCGTAGAATCAAAGCTTTCTCAAATTGGTCGTTGTCCTTCTGGCTGTTGGAAACACCTGCAAAGTCGCCGAGGCGGGTCAAAAAGACCCGCCTCGGTCTTTTTATGGATTTTATAAATTTTAGATGACCGGATAGAAGGCGAGGCTAAAGTATGAGACTCGCGCATGCTCCAACGTCGCTCCACGATCCTGTTCATCATTCTGGTGGTACTGCCGCTGGCTTTGTTGGCATGGCTGGGCACCTACCTCATCCGGGACGCGGAAAAGCGCACCGATGCCTCCATGCAGGCAGTCCTGGCCGAGCGTCTTAGCTCGGCGGATCATCACCTGCTGCACGACATGCGGCAACTGACCGACCGGCTGGACACTTGGGGTGCGCAAAGCATCGGCTCCGCCCGCCTCATGGCCCAGCGGCTCGCCGCACACCCCTGGATCTCCGAGACCTGGGCCACCGAAAAGGGGGGCGTGCCGATGGAGGTCTTTCCGGGCAAGGCTCCCTTTCAACCCGGCGGCAGCATCAAGGCCGAAGAGCGGGTCAAAGCCATCCTCGACGCCACGCACAGCCCTGACAGCATGCCCCAATCCGTCTCTCTGCTCGATGACGGAGGTCCACCGTTCCAACGCATCCAACTCCCTATATCCGCCTCAGCCAAGCAACGCTTCTCGGAGTGGATGACCTATCTGAAGATGCACGGCTACCACATCGACGACCGGCCGGCCGAGTCGGGGACGCCGAGCACCTGGAGCGGCTGGCATGTGGGGGACTCCATGTTCATCTACTGGCATCGTTTTGCCGATGGCAGCCTCAGTTGCGCCATGATGAACCCGCAGATGCTGATGAAGTCTCTCTTTCAACGGCTGCCGCAGCCCGGACTGGCCACGCCCCCCGGTCGTATGATGCTGACCACGGTCAAAGGCATCCCGCTGCATCAGTGGGGTAAAGAACTACCCGGCTCCGAGGGGCCACCCGCCGCGCATCGCGCTTGCTCCGAGCCGCTCTCCCAATGGGAGATGGCCTACACGCCTGCGAACGAGGAGTTCCCGAAGCCCTACCTATTTCCCATCCTCCTCGGAGTCAGTTCTGGCATCGTGCTCGTCTTTGTCGTCGGCTGGCTCTACTTCCACGAAAGCGCCAGCGAGATCCGCGTCGCGCAGCAGCGGGTGACCTTCGTCAATCAAATCTCCCACGAGCTTAAAACGCCGCTCACCAACATCAGACTCTACGCTGAGATGGCCGCGCATCGCGCTGAGTCCCAAGGCGACAGCATCGCGAAACGCCAGCTTGGTGTCGTCGAAGCGGAAACCTCCCGCCTCGACCGCCTGATCCAAAACGTCCTCAACTACGCCCGTCAGCAGCGCGACAAGCTTTCCATCCAGCCCAAATCCATCGCGTTGGACGAACAAGTCTCCCGCGTGGTCGAGTTCTGGAAGCCGCTTTTGGAAAACAAGGGCTTCGAAATCGTCACAACGCTGAATGGGCCGGCCATGATCAACGCCGACCCCGACGCCATCGAGCAAATCCTCGGCAACCTCATCTCCAACGTCGAAAAGTATGGCAACTCCGGCAAATGGATCGCCATTCGGACCGAGCACGACGAGCGTAGCACCCGCGTCATCGTCGAGGACCGCGGCCCCGGCATTCCGACCGGCAAGCGACGCACCGTCTTCGAGCCCTTTGAGCGCCTCCGCTCCGACTTGTCCGAAGGTGTCAGCGGCACTGGCATTGGATTGACCATCTCCCGCGAACTGGCACAGTTGCATCGCGGCTCACTCACCGTGTGTCCCAACTACCGCGAAGGCGCGCGCTTCATCCTCACCCTACCCAACTCACCATGACCAAGATCCTCATTGCCGAAGACGACGACCACACGCGCGACGCCCTGCGTGAGGTGCTCACCATGGAAGGCTACGAAGTCATCGCCGCCAGCGACGGCCTGCAGGCCGTGGACTTTTTCCGCGCTGAAAATCCCGACTTCGTCTGCCTCGACGTCATGATGCCCGGCCTCAACGGCTACGAGGTCTGCAAGCAGATCCGCAAGCAGGACGAAAAAGTCCCCATCCTCTTCCTCACCGCGAAAGCCGAGGAAATCGACACCGTCCTCGGCCTTGAGCTCGGCGCAGACGACTACATGACGAAGCCCTTCGGCGTGAAGGAGATCATCGCCCGCATTCGCGCCATCCTGCGCCGCACCGCTTCGCGTGGCGCTGGCAAAACGGACAACGACTTCACCATGGACGACCTCCGCATCGTCCCGACGGAGCTGCGTGCTTACCGCGACAAAATCGAAATCCAGCTCAGCCCGCGAGATGTCAAAGTGCTCCGCCTTCTCTTCGATCGTCGTGGCAAGGTCATCGACCGCAATACCCTCGCCGACGAGGTCTGGGGCGTTGATTACTTCCCTGAGAGCCGTGCGCTCGACCAGCACATCTCACAGCTTCGCAAACGCATCGAAAAAGACCCTTCCCAGCCGCGCATCATCCGCACCGTGCATGGTGCCGGCTACCGCTATGAATGATGAAGCCAGAATGAGGAATGGCGAATGAAGTCCGAATGACCTAGGGCCGCCTTTGCGTAGTGTGACGCCATCCAGTCGTCATTTCTCCTCATGCTCACCTTCGACGCCCACCTCGACCTCAGTCTGAACGCCCTCGGCGGCTTCAATCGCGACCTCCGCCTTCCCGTTCATGAAATTCGGCATCGTGAGGCCGGAATGCCTGGCAAAGGCCGCGCTGGCGGCACCACCGCGTTTCCTGAGATGCGCAAAGGCAAAGTCGGGATCTGCGTCGCCACCCAACTCGCCGGCTGCATGCCCGGCGTATCGCCCATCGCCAACTGGATGTCTCCTGAGCAGGCTTGGGCGGAAACGCAGGGTCAGCTCGCTTGGTATCGCGCCATGGAGGAGGACGGTCAGATGCGTCAGATCACCAATCTGCGCGAACTCGATGAAGCCGTCGCCCTTTGGACCAATGACACCATTCCGGACGACACGAAGCCGATCTGTTACATCCTCAGCCTCGAAGGCGCGGACAGCATTCGCAGCGTCGGCCATCTCGAAGATGCCTATGCGCAGGGACTCCGCGCCATGGGCCCCGCGCACTACGGCGTCTGTCGTTACGCCCTTGGCCACGATCAGGTCGGCCCCCTTCCTCTTGGTGGCAAAGAACTCATCCAGGAGATGGATCGTCTCGGCATGATCCTCGATGTCACGCATTTGAGCGATGAATGCTTCTGGCAGGCGCTCGAAATCCATCACGGCACCGTCTGGGCCAGCCACAGCAACTGCCGAGCGCTCGTTCCCGATCCGCGTCAGTTCAGCGATGATCAAATCAAAGCTCTCATCGAGCGTGGAGCCGTCATCGGCGCCGCTCTCGATGCGTGGATGATGATTCCCGGCTGGATTCGCGGCAAAACAACGCCGCAGGAGACCGGACTGAAGCTCGAAGTCCTCTGCGACCATATCGACCATGTCTGCCAACTCGCTGGGAACGCACTTCACAGCGGCATCGGCACCGACCTCGACGGCGGTTACGGCATCGAGCAGACACCTGAGGATCTCGACACCATCGCCGACCTCGCCCGCATCCCCGCCATGCTCGAAAAGCGCGGCTACAAGACCGAGGACATCGCCAACATCATGCACGGCAATTTCCTCCGCCTCATCCGCGAGGCTTGGGCGGAGTGATGAGGCCCTTGCGGCTCACTCGATGCCCAGCGCTTGGCGAATCGCGAGCGCGTCGTTGAGCGCCTGGTCGATGGTGTCCCCGAGGACGGTGAAGTGGCCCATTTTGCGGCGGGAGCGAGCTTCGCGTTTGCCATAGAGGTGGAGCCTCGCGCGTGGATGATTCAGGACGGGCGACCAGTCGGGATGCGTAAGCGGAGCGGGCCAGACATCGCCCAGAAGATTGATCATCACCGCAGGCGTGTGCTGGGAGGCATCGCCGAGCGGCAGGCCGCAAACGGCGCGCTGCTGCTGCTGGAACTGATTCGTGCGACAGGCGTCGATGGTGTAGTGGCCGCTGTTGTGCGGACGCGGGGCGATTTCGTTGACGATGACCCTGCCATCGGAGGTGACGAACATCTCGACGGCCATGGTGCCGACGTAATCGAGCCCTTCGGCGACGGCTTTCCACAGCTCGACGGCCTGTTCGACGACTTTAGGCTCCACACGGGCGGGGGCGATGGTGACATCCAGGATGTGATGCGTGTGCTGGTTCTCGACGCAGCCATGGACGGCGGTCTGGCCGTGGATGCCGCGTGCGCCCACGACGGAGACTTCGCAAACGAAGCTGACCCATTGCTCGACAACGGCGCGACGGCCTTCAAAACCTTTCCAAGCCTCCGCGAGGTTCGTTTCGGCAGTGACCTTGGCCTGACCTTTGCCGTCGTAGCCGAAGGCCGCAGTTTTGATGACGCAGGGACGACCGAGTTCGGCTACCGCGGCCTCAAGGCTCTGCAAATCATCGACGACGCGGAACGGGGCGCATGCGATGCCTTGATCGCGAAGAAAGTTTTTCTCACGTTCGCGGTGCTGCGTGGTGAAAATGGCTTTCGAGCCGGGCCGCAGCGGTTTGACGGCCTCGACGGCTTGCAAACACGCGGCGGGGATGTTTTCGAACTCGGCGGTGACGACATCGACCTGCTGCAAAAAGCGGTTCAGCGCCGCAGTGTCGTCATAGGCGGCATTGATCTCAATGTCGGCGAATTGACCGGCTGGGCAGCCCTGCGGCTCGTCGGTGAAGATGGCGATGCGATGACCGGCGCGACGTGCTTCCAAGGCAAGCATGCGCCCGAGCTGACCGCCGCCTAGAACACCCATCGTCGAAGGAGGAGGGAACGTCATGCTTTCGCTTCGATGTCGAGATCGCCCTGGCTTTCGAGCACCTTCTGCGTCTGACGTTCGCGGAAGGACTTCAATTTGGCGGCGAGATTGGGATTTTCGTTCGCGAGCATCGATACGGCGAAGAGGCCGGCGTTGAGCGCGCCAGCATTGCCGATGGCAAAGGTGGCGACGGGGACGCCACCGGGCATCTGTACGATGGAGTAGAGACTGTCCACGCCATTGAGGGCACGACTGGTCACGGGAACGCCGAGGACAGGAAGGGTGGTCATGCTGGCGGTCATGCCGGGCAGATGGGCGGCCCCGCCGGCACCGGCGATGATGCATTTCAGGCCACGCGACGAGGCGGTGGTGGCATAATCGTAAAGAAGCTGCGGCGTGCGGTGCGCACTGACGACCTTCTTCTCAAAAGGCACGCCGAAGTCCTTCAGGACCTGGGCGGCGTTTTGCATGGTGGGCCAGTCGGAACTGGACCCCATGATGATGCCCACAAGGGGCTTGTTGCCGGCTTCTTTGCTCATCGGAAGGCGGGAAGCATGGCGGGGGGCGGGGCAGCGTCAAATCTTCGATTTGGCGGGAGTGAAAACCCGTGCCATGAAAGCCGCGCATGACTTTCCTCGACAAGCTGAATCAACGGATCGCGAAAACGGGCTCGAACCTCTGCGTGGGGCTTGATGTGCGGGCGGAAGACGCGGAGGAAGCCACGAAGCGATGGATTCTCGACGTGATCGAGCAGACGGTGCCTTTCGCGGCGGCTTTCAAGCCGAACTCGGCTTACTTTGAGGCGCTGGGCTGGCGTGGCGTGAAGATGCTGGAGGAGATTTTGAAGGAGATTCCGAAAGACATTCCTGTCGTCCTGGATGTGAAGCGCGGTGACATCGGCGAGACGCAGGGCTACTACGCGAAGGCCTGCTTTGACGTGATGAACGTGGACGCAGTGACGCTGAACGCCTACATGGGCCGCGACACCCTGGAGCCGTTTTTGAAATACACGGACAAGGGTCTGTATCTGCTCGGCGTGACCTCGAATCCGGGCGCAAAAGACATTGAGCTGCAGAAAACGGGGGACCGCCAGGTTTATGAACTCGTGGCCGAGATGACCCAAGGGCATTCCCAGGCTGGCCTTGTGGTCGGGTTGACGAATGCCGCGCCCGATGTCCTGGACCACATTCCTGATGTGCCGTTGCTGATTCCAGGTTTGGGGGCACAGGGGGGTGACTTGGCGGCGTTTAAGGGCAGCGGACGGAAAGCGCCGCTGCTGGTCAATGTGTCGCGAGGCGTTCTGTATCAGAAGGATGAGCTGACTTTTGCGCAGCGGGCGGAACACTGGATGCGGCAGATTCAGCAGGCCCTCGGCTGATCTTTCATTTCTAAGAATGACGATTTAGACACAAGGAACGTGCTTGCTTGATGCGTGTTCATGGCTCTGGATGGCCTTGTTCACCATTGAACCAACCGCAGATGGTTTTCGATCTCACCGAGCGTCTCAAAACACCTCTTCAGCGTCGGATCTACCGATTGCTGGGCCCTGCCGTCGAAAGCGCCTTGGGATTGCGAGGTTTCGACGAGTTTTATCAGGAGTCGAGCCGTCTCTTCCGTGCGCATCCTCAGCATCCGAAGGTGTTCGCGTGGTTTGATTCCGTGGCGCATGCGTTGGGACTACAAGAGGACGTGGATTTGCCGACGGAGTTTGAGTTTCCGAAGTCGGGACCGCTTATCATCGTGGCAAACCATCCCTTCGGTGTGATCGACCCGGTGATGCTGTGCCGCTGGGCGGCGCAGTTTCGCCCTGAACTCAAGGTGATGACGAATTCGCTCATGCTTGCCATGAAGGAGCTCGAGGACCATGTGATTCCAGTCGATCCCTTTGGCGGCGAATCAGCGGCGAAGAAAAACCTCGCGCCGATGAAGGAAGCGATCCGCCTGCTGCGCGGTGGCGGCACGCTGGTGATTTTTCCCGCGGGTGAAGTGGCATCCTACAAGCCCGGTCGCGGTGTGGACGAGCCTGCCTGGAGCAATCACGTCGGCTCACTGGTGCGTCGCACGCAAGCCGCCGTGCTTCCGGTTTACTTTCCGGGGTCGAACAGCGCCTTGTTTCACGCCGCCGGGCTGATTCATCCGCGTTTACGCACCAGCCTGCTGCTTCGTGAATTCTGCAACCGCGCGAACACGCCAGTGCCAATGCGGGTGGGACATCCGATCTCATTTTCACGGCTGAAGAAGTTTGAAGATGACGAGTCGCTCACTCGCTATCTGCGCATTCATACCTTTGTGCTGCATCAGCGCGGCAAGGAAAACGACGCCAAGCTGAGCGTGGCGGGTGAGAACGTGGCGATTATGCCACCTTCGGAGCTCCAGCACGAACGGATGGCCGATGAGATCGACCGCATCCGGGCGCGCGGCGGGAAGCTCGTCAGTCAGGGAAATCTGTCGGTCTATCAGGCGTATTCGCACGAAATACCCACGCTCCTGCCGGAAATCGGCCGTTTGCGGGAGATCACTTTCCGCGAAGTGGGCGAGGGCACAGGCAACGACATCGACCTGGACAAATATGACCGCTATTATGAGCACCTCGTGCTGTGGGACGAGGAAAAGGAGCAGGTGGTCGGCGCTTACCGCATCGGACGGGCGGATGTGATTCTGCGCGAGTACGGTCCTAAGGGTCTCTACACGAACACGCTGTTCCGTTTTGAGAAGCCGTTCCTGGCGAATCTCGAGCACGCTGTCGAGATGGGCCGCAGCTTCATCATCAAGGCTTATCAGCGCAATCTCGCCAGCCTGCCGCTGCTGTGGAAGGGCATCGCGCACTGGATTGCGCGAAATCCGCGCTACAAGAAGCTCTTCGGCCCGGTGAGCATCAGCAAGGACTACAGCAGCCTGTCGCGGAAGATGATCGTGGAGTTTTTGCAGGACAACCGCATGCATCCGCACCTCGCCAGCTTTGTGAAGGCGCGGAATCCATTCCGCTACATGCGCACGCGAAGGATGATGCGCGAGTTCATCAGTGCGGAGCTGGAAAACGTGGACGACTGCTCGGCGCTGATTTCCAGCCTGGAGACGGACGGCAAGGGCATACCGACGCTGCTGAAACACTACCTGAAGCTGAACGCGACGCTGCTGAGCTTCAACGTGGACAAGGATTTCTCCTCCGTGGTCGATGGGCTGATCATGGTCGATTTCACAGAGACAGACTCTCGCCTGCTCGCGAAGTACATGGGCGATGAGAACTGCCGGGAATACCTGGCGCTGCACAAAAAAGAAGCGGCCTGAGTGTCAGGCCGCCTCGTGGAGGAACAATGGTTTCGCGTGGTTACTTCGACGAGCCGTTGGCGGACTCGAAATCCGGCTCGATGAGGCCGTAATCGCCGTCCTTGCGGCGGAAGAGGATGGCGAGGCGGTGCGTCTGCTGATTGTGGAAAAGAACGAACGGACGCTCGCTAAGTTCGAGATCGACGATGGCCTCGTCGGCGTAGAGCGGGCGGATTTTGTACTTCTCGTTGTGGACGTAGGCCGGCTGGATGTGCTCGTCCTCGGTGTGGACGACCTCCTGATGGAAGACGTGCTCCTCGAGATGGCGGATGGAGCCGTCCTTGCGCGGACGGTGGCTCTTGAGTAGGCGCGTCTTGTACTTGCGCATCCGGCGTGCGATCTTGGAGGCGCTCTCGTCGATGGAGGCGTAGATGTCCTCGGTGACGGACTTCACCTCGATGACGATGTGATCGGCGCAGAAAAGGATAATTTCCGCGATGTGGCGGTGATGATTCTGCACGTCGAGGACGACCTTGGCCTCGATGATGCGCGGGTAGTCAAGATGAAGGCCCTCGATCTTCTTGTGCGCGTAATCGCGGATCGCCTCGGTGACGTCCATGTGACGTGCGGTGACGATGATGGGCAGGTTGACGTTGTGTTTTTGCATGGTGTTTCTCCTTTGGGGGTTGGTTTAAAAATTACATGGTGAAGCCTTCGCCGAGGTAGAGACGGCGGGCCTCCTCGTCATTGACGAGGAAATCCTTCGTTCCGTGGCGGCGCACACGGCCTTCGAAGATGAGATAGGCGCGGTCCACAATGTTCAGTGTCTCGCGCACGTTGTGGTCGGTGATGAGAATGGCCAGCCCGGCCTGACGCAGCATGCGGATGATGTCCTGGATCTCGCTAACGGCGATGGGATCGACGCCGCTGAAGGGTTCGTCGAGCATGAGCAGCTTGGGCGAGGTGACCAGGGAGCGTGCGATGGTGAGGCGGCGTTTCTCGCCGCCCGAGAGGGTGATGGCGAGGTTGTCGGCCACGTGGTCGATGCCAAACTTTTCCATCAGGGCCTGCGTCTGGTCCTCGCGTTCTTTTTTGTTGAACGGCTGCGTTTCCATGACGGCCATGATGTTCTCACGCACGGTCAGGCGGCGGAAGATGGACTCCTCCTGCGGCAGATAGCCCATGCCGAGTCTGGCGCGCATGTACATCGGCTCATGGGTGGCGTCCTTGCCGTCAAACATGACCTTTCCACCGTTCGGCTGAACGAGGCCAACGATCATGTAGAAAGTGGTGGTTTTTCCGGCTCCGTTGGGGCCGAGCAAGCCGACGATCTCGCCACTCCTGACCTCGATATCGACGCCGTTCACGACGGCACGTCCATCATAGACCTTTTTCAGCCCTTCTGTGTGCAGCAGCATGCTTCCTTCCTCCGCATTGTCACTGGGAAGCTCATCGGACCTCGTCTGATCAGCGGGGCGGTCCCAGGAAAGCGTGGATTCCTGGCTGGGGGACTTCCTCGGCTTTTTCTTTCGCGCGGTCATGTTCACTGCGGTGCGGGCGCCAGGCCGGCGCGGCTTTTCGGCGTAGCCTCCTCGCCTTGGAGGATGATGGTCTCGTGACCCCCGGTGGTGGTGAGTTGCCCGTTTTGGTCGATGATCATGATGCAACCCGCCTCGGTGGCCTTATGCAACTTGTTACCCGCCTGTACCTGGGGCCATTCGAGGAGGGTAGTGCTTTTGGTCTTACCGTCATGAATGAGGTGCTTGCAGCGTCCGATTTGTAGTTCGCCGGTCTCGGAGATTTTCTCGACCGTGACCATGGGACCGCGTGCGTCGGCTTTTTCGATCGGGGGGCTCTCGTCGGCCTTTTTTGTGGGAGGGGCGAGAATGTCCGCATCTTTCGGCGCGGGAGCGTTTGGGGGAGGTTTTGGCCCGGAGAGGACGCCGCCTTCATTCTTCGCCATGAAGAGCTCCAGCTCCTCGCACTCAATGTACATCTGGGGGTGGCGGGCTCTGACGTTGCCGGTGTAGATGCCGTAGCCGCGTTTGGCGTCGAAAAAGGCGCCTTTTTGCGCGGTGATGACGATCTGGCCCTTGGTGGCCTTCGGAGCTTCGTCCAGGTTCAGCGGCTGCAGCGGCCTCGGCTGAGGACCGACAGGCGGTGGAGGCGGGGCATCCACCACGGGCGTCGCAGGTGAGGGGGGAGCTGTCGCGGCAGGCGTGGAAGTGCTCTGCATCACCGCCTTGGCGGCTTCGAGCGCTTTCTCGCGCATCTCCGCGGTCTCCGGCGAGGTGAGCATCTCCTTGGCTTTGTCTTTCACGTCGTCAGGCACCTGCTTCACGGCTGACTTGGCGGCGTCGATGGCCTTCGCCTTGGTTTCCGAATCCACCTTCTTCTTGCGGAAGTCGAACAGCGGACGCGGCCCGCCGCCGGGGCCTTGCGCCCAAGCGCCCACGCTGCCTGCGAGCAGGGCGATGCTGAGGATGAGCGTTGTTTTCATGTCACTTGGCTGGCTTTGGTTTGGAGGGGGGCTTTCCCTCGCCGCTGAGGGTGCCTGTGTCAAAGATCACCATGCGGATGTTTCCAGTCATGCGGCCCTGGTTTTTCACGGTGTCAAAAATCAAGTTGTCGCCTTCGATCTCGAAGTCGGGGCGGCTCACACGAGCGCGCTCCGTGCTGCGCAGAATGCCGCCGGCCATGTGATAAAATGCGGTCTTCAGGTCGATGCGCAGGTCCTTCGAGGGATCTGCGTTGAACATCTGCACGATCAGTTTCTCCGCGTAGAGCCGCTCGGAGTCGATGCGGCGCATCACATCAGCGGTGATGAGCGAGGCGCGGCGGCCATTCTCATCAAAGGAAGGGATGACCACACCCTTGCTCTCTGCTCCCAGCGGCACCATGCGCAGAAAGGCGCCCATGCCGGAGTCGGCACCCGCCTGCTGCGCGTGCGCGGCAAACATGGCGAGGCCCCCCAGCACGCCGAGCATGCTGGAAATCAACCACCGGCGGCGGTGCAGCAGCTCAAGCGATGTGGCGAACGAGGGCATGTATCTTCCGCAAGGTTTCCACCACTTCCGCGATCTGCGAAAGCGGGATTTGATTCGGGCCGTCCGACATGGCCTTCGCCGGGTCGGGATGCGTTTCCATGAAAACACCGTCGCAGCCGGTCGCCACCGCCGCACGAGCAAGAACGGGCGCCAGCTTGCCATCGCCGCCCGTGGCGGTGCCGAGACCGCCGGGGCGCTGCACGCTGTGCGACGCATCCATCACGGCGCGGTAGCCCAACTCGCGCATCCAGTAGAGGGAGCGCATGTCGGCGACGAGGTTGTTGTAGCCGAAGGTCGTGCCGCGCTCAGTGAACATGAAGTTTTGGCAGCCGGCGCTGACCAGCTTGTCCGCGATGTTCTTCACATCCCAAGGCGCGAGGAACTGCCCCTTCTTCACATTCACCGTGCGTCCCGTCTCACCTGCGGCGACGATCAAATCGGTCTGGCGGCACAAAAACGCCGGGATTTGCAGAAGATCGATGTGTTCCGCGGCCTTTTTGGCCTCCTCGGCGGTGTGAATGTCCGTCGTCACCGGCACGCCGAGTTTGGCACCGATCTGGGCCAGCAGCTTGCAGCCCGCCTCGCAGCCCAAGCCGCGATACGACGAGATCGCGCTGCGGTTTGCCTTGTCGTAGGAAGCCTTGAAAATCCAGCGCCAACCATGCTGCTTCGCCATCGCGCCGAGTTTTTCGGCCACGTCCCAGATGAACGCCTCGCTCTCGATGACGCACGGGCCCAACATAAACACCGGTTCCGTGCCATCCATCGACACTGACCCAATTTTCACCACCGGAAGAGAGAACGCGCCCATGCTTTGCTGAATTGATTGATCAGGCTCTCCACCCGGATCGGTATTCTGGCTGCCAACCCCGGTGTTCAAGCCGCTTGATGGAGTCTAACCCGCCCCCCGGACAAGACAACGGAAGATTCTTGCCCACGAGTCACCCGTCCGTGCGCCGCACCTCCAGCTCGACCTGCAGTGCGGTGGTGGCTCCGGGAGGGCCGTCGAAGTGGCCGGTGATGGGCGCGGCGTCGGCGTAATCGCGACCGGTGGCGATCTTGATGTGGCGTTCGTCGGCGAGCGTGTCGTTCGTGGGATCGAGTCCGTACCAGCCTTTGCCCGGGACGTGGACTTCCACCCACGCATGGGACGCCTGGGCACCACGCAGGTGCGAATCGGGTCCGTTGTAGAGGTAGCCGCTCACATAGCGCGCTGGAATGCCCAGGCTGCGGCAGATGCCGATCATGAGATGCGCGAAGTCTTGGCACACGCCCTGTTTCGTCTCGAGCACCTCGTTCATGTGTGTGGTGACGCTGGTGGTGTTCGGTGCGTAGGCCCAGTTTTTGAAAATGTGGTGCATCACCGCTTCGGCGACTTGAAAAACGTCGTCGCATTGATCGCGGATGTCGATGCCGAGACGCCAGACTTCGGGCGAGTTCTCAATGTAGCGGCTGGTGCCGAGAAACGGCACGACCATGTCGTCGAGATCGGTTTTGAGCGCGGCAAACTTCACCCCAAACGGCCGACCTTCGGCGTAGGGATTCGTGGTGTTGATGGTGGACTGCGCCTCGATGGTGAGATCGCCGTGCGGCTCAGGAAGGTCGAAATAGTGGACGTAATTGAGCCAGTTGTCGCGGAAGTGACGCAGCCGGGCGGGCGGGTTGACGTTCAGCAGGAAAAACTCCAGGCGCGACTTATCGTCCGTGACGGGTCTCAGACGCAGCTCGTTGTAGCTGTCGCGCACCGGCGCACGATAGACATAACGTGTGCGGTGGAAGATTCGGAATCGCATGCGTTTCGGGGCCGCTCCTTACGTCCTCACTGCTGCTGTTGTTGCTGCATCTGGGCGTCCTCGTCGTGATGGGCGTGAAAAGCTCCCAGCGCTTGCGTCGGAGCCGCTTCCGTCGTCGTTTCCTCCGCCACCGGTGTCATGTCGGCATAGAGAACGAAGGTCTGGAAGATGGACACGCCAATGTCGTTCAGGCGCGTCTGCAGAGTGTCGATGTACTCATGCAGACCGACGGCGAGCACCTCGTCCACGGTCGTGTAGGCCAGATCGGAGCGCAAACGGCCCGCATGGCGCACGGGCTCGGGCAGCGAGTTCAGGGCGCCGGTGCCGCAAAGGCTGCGCAGGGTGCGGTGCAGCTCGGTGACACAGCAGGCGACGGAGCGCGGGAAGGTTTCGTCGAGCAGCAGGTACTCGATGATCTTCTTGGGGTCGAGCTTGCTGTGATGCGCCTGAAAGGCATGCCACGCGGAGCACGAACGCAGCAGCGCGGCCCAGCGCAGCGGACGCGACTGCGGGTGCGGCGCCATCTCCATCGAAATGGCCGAGCAGGTATCGAGGAGGCGCGACATCTGGTCCGCACGCTCCAGACAAGTGCCGAGGCGCAGGAAATGCCACACCTCACCACGCGGAGTGGTCGAGTCTGCGATACCTTGAAACTGATAAGAACTGCGCAGCACGCGCTCATAAAAGGCAGCGTTCTGATTGCGGAATGTGCTGCGGCCCTCGGACGACTCCACAAACAGCCGCAGGCCGTTCAGGCACTCCCAAATCTCATCGGAGATTTGATCGCGCACCGTGCGAGCGTTTTCACGCCCGGCGCGAATGCTGTTGAGGATGGAATTTGGATTCTCAGGACGCAGCGCGAGGAACGCAGCGACATCGCGACCTTTGATCTTCTTGTGGACCGCGGCGTAGGTGTCCTCATCACCCGTGGTGGCGAGGATCGGCCGCCAGAACTGTCCCTCGTCCAATCCTTCCGCTCCGGCGTCGAGCAGGAGATCCTGCGTGGAAAGCAGGAGGCGGGCGAGGTTTTCCGCGCGTTCGACGTAACGCGACATCCAGTAAATGCTGTCTGCAACTCGGCTAAGCATGGCGTTCAGGCGGCGGGTTTGGTTGATGCGGCTTCGCTGTCGGAGCACTCGTCCCACAGCACCCAGGTGTCCTTGCTGCCGCCGCCTTGCGAGGAATTGACCACCAGTGAGCCCTTTTTCAGCGCGACGCGGGTCAGGCCGCCAGGGACGACGCGGACGCGGTCGCCGTAGAGCACGTAGGGCCGCAGGTCGATGTGGCGGCCTTCGAAATGATCGTCCACGAAGACCGGATGACGCGAGAGCTGAAGCACCGGCTGCGCGATGTAGTTGCGCGGGTTCGCCTTGATGCGCTCCGCGAAGTCCGCGCGCTCCTTTTTCGACGAACTCGGCCCCATCAGCATGCCGTAGCCGCCGGACTCGTTCACCGCCTTCACGACGAGCTTGTCGAGGTTCTCCAACATATAAGCACATTCCTTCTTTTTGATGCCGAGGTACGTTTTCACGTTCGGCAGGATGGGCTCCTGATCGAGGTAGTACTCGATCATCTTCGGCACGAGCGCATAGACGGCCTTGTCGTCGGCCACACCGGTGCCGATGCTGTTCGCGAGTGCCACATGGCCCTTGCGATACGAATTGATGACGCCCGGCACGCCGAGCAGCGA
>Ga0169931_10000336_pt1 | contig 77282 bp, 70 predicted proteins | sample Kivu_15m_20L_FD_129675 | JGI IMG/M metagenome (GOLD analysis project Ga0169931, IMG submission 129675) | Freshwater microbial communities from Lake Kivu, Western Province, Rwanda to study Microbial Dark Matter (Phase II) - Kivu_15m_20L... | ecosystem: Environmental > Aquatic > Freshwater > Lake... | reverse complement strand
AGGTCCTCAGATCTCGGCTTTCCCGGCATCCATGCTGGCCTCCAAACCAGTCAGCATGATGAATCAGGCTTCGACCAAAAGGGGAATCCCTTTTCGATTCACAAAAGATGCAACGTGCTCTAGGTCTGTTCATGACGAGGGGCGTCCTGAAGCAGCGACGCTGGAAGGCTTCGCATACACGTACATTCGACGCTCACCCACGTGCGGCAATCGGGTCGCGCGCGGCCCCCGATGGGTGCGTTGGCCGTTGGGGCTGCTCTTGCGTCTTTAAGGCCTTATCTCGCGAACCGTCTGGGTCGTTGTTGCGCCCTGGGTGATGGTGCGCATGCCCGGAACTGTGAAGTCGATCTTCTTCAGATCGATCATGCGGACCTGACGATCTGACATGGTATGAAAATAAAACAGCCTGTTGTCGAGATCGGCTGCGGTCGTGATCTGGGTGGCGCTTTCGATGTCTTTCGCGATCCGTTCGGGCGCGCCTGTTGTGCCAACCGGGATGTTGAAACTGTCCAGGATCCGAAACGCCTCGAACACGGCGTCCTCTCCTGTCGCCAGCGGTCGGGCTGAGGCCGTCAGGGCGACGGCGCGCACGAAGCGTGAAGGCGGGGTGAAGTCGCCTGGCAGTCCCCGAAGCCCGGTTCCCGCGCCAAGGGGAGAGAATACCTGGCCTGCCAGTTCAACCGGAAGCGCTGCGGCGGGAGACAGGCCGAGATAGTTTCTGAGGTTTGTCAGATGCCAGCCATACCCAGGTGAGTTGGTGATGATCCCCATGAAACTGTCAAAGACCTGGATCTTGCCGCCATCTGTTATCTCGATGACGATGCTTGCTCCGCTGGCGTCCTGGACTTTCCAGTGAAAGGGAAGCGCCGCGCCGCCGAAACGAGGGTCCTCGACGTTGACCACCCTCACCTTATCAAGATTGGCGCGTACCTCCGCCACCGTTGAAAACGACGACAGCATCCAGCGCATCAGGTCACCGACGCTCAGCGAGCGACTGGCCTGCCGGGGGTCGTAGGATGCAAAATCAGCAAAATCGGGGAAGTAGTACATCCCCACATAAAGCCCCGCTTCGTTCATGCCATCCGGTCCGTAGGGTTCCCCGTAGGCGCCCAGTGAAAGGAAGCCGAACTTGCCTTTCCAGGACAGGCCGTTGAGCCCGTCGGGTGTCTGCGCAACGAAGGCATGCTGGCGCGGGAACAGGACCAGTGTGTCGTGGTCAGCATCGCTCAGCGCCCACTCCACCGTGCGGGCTACGATCGATGCGCCGTTCGCAGCGTTGAGAGATATCCCCGTACAGGCGAGAGCCGTCGAGACCGCGCCGAAAGCCAGGGCTGCTCCAACGACCATAGGCCGGAACGCAGACATCATGGGAGCTCTCCTGAGACGATTGTGTTGTGTCTCAGAAAAGAATTCGGCAGGCAAGCATCGGCCTGCGCTGAGAGCGCTATCCCTGTCTTCCCGGGCGGGGCCGGGGCCGCGGGCAGCACATAGTCAGCCGCAAGGCTCCTCCCTCCTGAAGATCTGTATCGTCGGCTGTCTCGCGGGGCTCCGGCGCGCATTTACCGGGCAATGGAGCGCTCCAGCTCTTCCATGGGCTGCTGCGATACCTGAATTGCGCCGGTCCTTGGACGATCGAGATCCAGAATCACCACGTGCGCCAGGGTAAGGAGGAGTATCAGGAGGACGGTTTCGCCGCGATGGGGCTGGCGGTTCGATGCCAGAAGTGATCCCATCATGATCATTGACAGAATAGCGTAGATCAGGAGCACGATCAGCACGGGATCCGGAATATGAGCGGACCGGGCCGCCTGTCGTTCGATAGCCAGATCGAAGCTCTCGTTGAGCGAGTCCATTACGCCTCGCGCGAGAAGCGGAGGGCTCTGGCCGCGCAGGGCAAGCCCCATGGCTGTCCATAGTTCACCCTGCAGGGAACGGGTCGCTGTCTCGTCCTGAGACGCCTCCCCAGCCTCCGACCATGTCAGACGGGCCTCGACATATTGCCTGAGCAGCCGGCTCATCGCGAGGCGGTCCGTCTCCTCAAGGATCTGGATGCGCAACCAGGTCGTGCCGAGGGCGTTGGCTTCCTTGACGACGAGATCGCGGCGGGTGTCATAGCGGTTCAGCGCCATCGAAAAAGAAAATCCCAGAAAGAGCGCAAGAAGCCCCAGAGCAGCCGAGAGCAGATGGTCCGGTCGGGTGACCTTCTCGGGCTGGGGACCGCTTCGGCGCTCCAGCCAGATCTTGCAATGGTATCCCAGGGCCACAGCGCCGCTGAGCGCGAGGAAGATGGCGGCGCCGATCAGAAGGAGGGGCAAGTCATCCAGAAGGCCCATGGTCATCCCTCCCCGGGTCATTGCGCGGGCGCAGCCGCCGTCAGCACGAGATGGTCGCCTTATCGACTGACCGTCAACCCAAAAGCGGCTGCGTGGTCTGCGATGAGACCCACAGTCGAGGGGTGCCATAAGTATGTCTTTGCGAGCCCGCTGATGGTAAATCCCCCGGGTGGGCTGAGGGCCAGCGCCTGGCTGCTGAAACTCTTCATGTCCCCGTCTGAGGGAGAGGTAGCGATGAAACTGTCCTGTGTCTGTCTGGCCGGCGTGCTGGCGGTCGTCTGCCCTGCGGTATCGGCCCAGACGGGTACGGACCGGGGGGCCTTTCAGGCTGTCGAGCCATCCCCCGGACCGCTGGCGCGCGGGGCTGAAAGGACCTGGGAATGGACGGCCCCCGGCGGGTCCTACATGGCGTTCGTACGGGTCAACTTCCGGCTGAATTCGCCGAACAGGAATGCTGAGGGCGAATACATCAAGGGTGATGCGCGTCTTGAATGTCGTGTTGTCGGCGGCGGATCGCGGGGCGGATATGATATGGCGTCGGCCTATGTCGGTGGTGATCAGGCGACGGCTACCACCTCGCCGGCTTTTGGTTCGGGAAGCGATAATGAATCCTTCGCGCTCATCGCCGCTGTTGATCCTGCCCTTGGCGAGGCGCTGACCCGGGTCCGGCTGGTCTGTCGTAATCCGACGATCTCCGAGACTGCTTTACCGGTCATGATCGACCATATCAGCGTCAATCTTCTGCCTGTGGCCTCGATCAACGTCCTCGAGCTGGTCGCGAGGCCTGCGGCGTCTTCGAGCGCGCCGGCAGGCCGTCTGAGCGTACCGGACGTATCGCCGCGGGCTGTTCCGGCCAGGAAGCCGGCGGCGCCGGCAAAACCGGTCCCGCCCAAGCCTGCAGCAGCGGCTCCCTCCCCGGGCTGACGGCGCTGCGGTCCTTTAAGCCCGGAGGCGCGCGTCACTGACGCCGGGCGGCCGGCTGGTTTACTCGCCCGCGCCGTTGTCATCTTTGAGGCGAGAGCCGCAAGCACAGACTGTGTCAGCCGGGTTGCTGCGCGTGAGCTGCAGATGGAGGGCGACCGCCCGGCGGCTCAGGCGCGGGTGGCGATACGCGGGCGCAGGGGAGTTCGGGCTTCCGGCTGCTCATAGGCCCTGCGGGCTTCGTCCGTGGTGACCTGACGGGGCTGAGCCTGGCCGAGTATGTGGGCGCCGAACGCTGGCGCGAACCATCGCGGCGCGGGATGAACAGCCCGGTGTGGCCCCCCGCCTGCATCTGCCTGCGGCCCTGCATGATAGACCCGCCGGTCATTAAAGCGCTGGCGGCGATCCTCATTACGGAACACGTAGGGGGCAGGTTCGATGCGCATGCAGGTCGGACTGCAAGCGATGCGCCGCAGTCGGCTGACATGCCTAGGAGGGTTAACAGCCGGACCGGGGCTCAGCTGTCCTTTGAGGAGCGGCCTGGATGAAACGAACCGGTCGCGATCTGGGCGAGCTGCGTCTGCATATCGAACATCTGCTGCTGCAGGGCGCGTATGGCTTCAAGGCCGGCCGCAGCGCCGGCTCCTGCGCCTGCCGCTGCGCCGGTGTCCCTGGCGGCCTCTGGCTCGGCGCGCGTGTGAAGGCCGGCGCCCGCCAGGCCATGTCCGCCCGGTGCGAAGGGGGTGAAGAGGCGCATCGTGTCCTCGAACAGCACCATGTTCTTGCGGATCTGTTCCTCGAAGGCCTTGGTCTTATCTTCTCCGACGGCGGTGTTCATATAGTCCCGCCATTTTTCCTGCTGCTGGTTGAAGGTCTTCATCGACAGCTCAAGATAGGCGGGAAGCATTGTCTGGACGCTGTCGCCATAGAACTGGATCAGCTGTCTCAGGAAGGAAACCGGCAGAACGCCTTCCTTTTTGTTTTCCTGTTCGAAAATGATCTGAGCGAGCACAGCCCGGGTGAGGTCCTCCCCGGTCTTTGCGTCCTGTACGATGAAGTCCTGCCCCTGCCGGGTGAGTTCTGAGAGATGATCCAGCGTCACATAAGCGGATGTGGACGTATCGTAGAGACGCCGGTTTGCATATTTCTTGATGATGATCGTCTTGTGGGCGCCGCCGCCATTGGCTTCCTTCACGTGCAGTCTCCCAGGAGATCCCCCTTCATGCGCAGGGCTGGCTGACCGCGTGCGCAGCAGGGATTTTTCACCTCTACTTTAAGGTATTCTTTTAGCATAAGTCAGAGAAACTGCACGCGCATTCGGACAGCCTGCGTTGGTGGGGCCCTCAAGGCGGAAGCTGTAACCGCCGATCCGGGCTCAGCGCCGATCCGTCAACAGGGCTCAGGGAGGGGGAGATGAGCAGGGTAGCGCTGGTGACGGGAGGGACCCGCGGCATTGGTCGGGCGATCAGCGAAAGGCTGGTTCGCGACGGGTTCCGGCTTGCGGCCAACTATGCCGGCAATGATGAAGCCGCAGCTCAGTGCGCTGCTGAGCTCGGCGTGAACGTCTACAAATGGGATGTCGGCGACTACGACGCCTGCGCTGAGGGCGTCGCCCGCATTACCGCCGAGCTCGGTCCGGTGGATGTCCTTGTCAACAACGCTGGCGTGACGCGGGACGCAACTCTGCATCGTATGACGCGGCAGCAGTGGGACGATGTGATCCGGATCGACCTGACCTCCGCCTTCAACCTGTGTCGTCTGACGATTGAGGGCATGCGTGAGCGCAACTATGGGCGCATCATCAACATCTCCTCGATCAACGGTCAGAAGGGTCAGATCGGTCAGGTGAACTATTCGGCCGCCAAGGCGGGCCTCATCGGGCTTACGAAGGCTCTGGCCCAGGAAAACGCCCGCAAGGGGATCACGGTTAACGCGATATGCCCCGGCTATATCGACACCGACATGGTGGCGGCCGTGCCGCCCAAGGTGCTTGAAGGGATTATTGCAGGCATACCCGTAGGGCGTCTGGGTATGGCGAGCGAAATCGCAGCCTGCGTGTCGTTCCTCGCCGGCCCCGATTCCGGCTTCATGACCGGCTCGACGCTTACGGCCAATGGGGGACAGTACATCGCCGGCTGACGCCGGTCCCGAGCCCCCGCAATGGGGCTGCCGATGCCGGCGGCGGGGGTCGACAGAGGCAGAATCAGGAGGCTGGCTGGGGTGGGGGGGCGTGTGCGGCATTTATGCGTCAGGCGCCGGCCATGCGGGTAAAAATGATCCGGCTTATGGACAAACTCTTGCCGTGTTTTCCAAGTCATATGATGCTGTTAAGGCTGTGACGCCTTAGTCCTGACCGTGAAGTCCGCCGTGAAATCAGTTTTTGTAAGAGCTGTTGTGATGGGCGTGGGAGCGGGGGTAATCGCCCCGGGCGCCCTCTATGCGCAGGAGACCGGAGCGACCCGCGAGATACCGGCCCCGACCTTTGCAACAACGCGCAGCCAGGCCGCCCTGATGCCTTCAGGGGCGGTGCGTTATGATGATCTGGGCTCGGCTGACGGCGGTTTTGTGCTGGAACAGCGTGGCTCTATGGTGCTGCTTCAGATGGACGGGACAAATGAGATCCTGACGCTTGTCCCGGTGCCGGGCGTGCGCGGCGATACGGTATTCATGGATTACCGCGGACGCCCTGTCCTTAAGGTCACGCGCGCGGGGAACGTGGTGTCCTATCTTCACAATGAGCAGGGCGCGCCGGCCGATCCGCGCAAGGGCATGCTCCCTCCCTTATCGGCTCCGGCCATGAGCGCTGCGCTTGACCGCATGCGCGCCAGCGCCGTCAGCGAACTGTCGCGGCTGGCGGGCCATGAGGTCACGGTCTGGGGCACGCAGTCCTTCGCCAGCACCGAGGCGTTTGCAGCTGATGCGCTGAGTATCCTGCTGATTGGCGTACGCAGCGCGAACGGGCAGGCCGGGCGGGCCGCAGCTCAGATCGAGAAGGTGACGCTTCGCCGCTCCAAGGCGCCGCGGGTCGTGCTGAGCGATGGCGAACTCGTCATTGAGGTCAATCCGGACGATCCGTGGGGCGGACGCGTAAGCCCTGATGAGGTGGAGCGTATTCTTACCCAGGCCCGTTCAGCTGGCTGATCTCACTCACCGGGAGACCAGCCGGGCGGCGCCATGACGAATCCTGAAAAGCAGAAACCCGGTGAAACGGTGCAGCCTGCGAGCGTCCATGCTCCAAGGGTGCGTGCGGCCTGCCAGTGATGCCGGGGCACCAGGATCTGGGGCGTCTGGCGCGCTTCAAGGTCTGGTCCCAGAAGATGCGCCACAGCCCTGTCCCCGTCGGGTGGGGCAATCTCAAGCGCAAGGGGTGCGCCAGCATACCAGTGCCACATCTCATCGGCGTCGACATGATGCCAGTGGGAGCGCTCGCCAGCGCCCAGCGCATAATAGATCGCGGTGCCGGCGGCGCGCCCATCCTCGCCCGCGTGTGTGCGGTAGGTCTCGCGGTACCAGCCGCCTTCCGGGTGGCGGCTGAGGCCAAGGCGGCTGACGATGTCATCAAGGGTCATCTGAGCCCGCCTGTCGTCTGTGAGTGCGGCCCGTGCGGGACGAGGAAAGGCCCGTCTGCGCGGCGGGTTCGCCAGGAAGGCGCATGCAAGGGTGGTATCATGACAAGAGGTTGTCTTCTCATGATCCTCAGAACCTGTTCTTGCGCTCGCGCACTTCGGCGAATGTCGCCACCGGATCTCCGGGATGTCCGACAAACGCCTGAAGAACGGGGTCGTCAGCGCGCAGAAACGGGTTAGCGCGCCTCTCATCGCCAAGTGTGGTCGGAATGGTTGGCCTGTCTTCGGCGCGCTTGCTGCGGACGCCTGCGGCATAGGCTCTGAGATGCTGATTGCCGTCATCAATGCTGAGCGCAAAGGCGGCATTGGCGGCGGTGTATTCATGGGCGCAGTAGATGAGCGTGTCGTCGGGCAGGGTCCGGATCCGGCTCAGGCTGGACCACATCTGCTCGGGGCTGCCTTCAAACAGACGTCCGCAGCCCAGCGCAAACAGCGTGTCGCCGACAAAAGCGATACCGTTTTCGGGCAGGTGATAGACAATGTGGCCGAGCGTGTGGCCTGGAGTGGCGATGATCCTGGCGGTCAGGGTCCCGAGCCTGATCTCATCTCCTTCATTCAGGATCCGGTCGGGGCGGCGGGCGATGCGTTCGATCTCCTGAGGCCCGGCGACGCGGGCCTGCGTCGCGGCAATCACCGCGTCATTGCCCCCGGCGTGGTCAGCATGCCAGTGGGTGTTCCATATCTGGCTGATACGCCAGCCCCTGGCCGCCGCCTCTTCGAGGATGCGGCTGGCGTCGGGAGTGTCGATTGCCGCCGTCTCTCCAGTCTGCGTATCATGAAGCAGGAAGCCGTAATTGTCCTTCAGGCAGGGGAACATGTGAACGATGGCGTGTGACATGCGGTTGACCTTTGCCGGTTCAGGCCGGGTATCGGCGGCCGATAGACACCTTCAAGCTTAGCGCATGCGATATGATATCGACAGGCTCCAGACGTTCTACGCCACCCCCCTGGGGCGCATGGCGGATGACATGATTCTCCGGCGCGCCAGCGCCCTGTGGTCGTCGGCCCGGGGGCTGGATGTCCTGGCTCTGGGGCATGCAGAGGCGCTTCTGGAGCCTTACCGGGGCGAGGCCCGCCGGGCCGTTTCAGCAGCGCCCGCCGCCCAGGGCGCTGCGCGCTGGCCTGCGGATGGGGCGAGCCTGACTGTTCTCACCGAGGAGGACCGGCTGCCGTTTCCGGACGCCCTGTTTGACCGCATCATCGTGCGACATGCCCTTGAGGAAGCCGAGAGCCCGCACCGTCTGCTGCGCGAAATCTGGCGCGTCGCCGCCCCGGAAGCCCGGATTTTGATCATTGTGGCCCACAGACGGGGGCTGTGGGCCCGCGCAGAGTCGACACCCTTCGGATATGGGCGGCCTTATACCCACATTCAGCTCAACCGCCTGCTCGAGGACGCGATGTTCACCCCCCAAGCTTCAGCGCGCGCGCTTTATGCGCCTCCGCTTGACTGGGGGATCATCACCAGTTCAGGCGATGCATGGGAGCGGATCGGCCGTCGTGTATGGCCAGGCTTTGGCGGCGTTCTGATGGTTGAGGCGCTGAAACGACTTTATATTGCCCCGGGCCGGGCCGTGCGAGCGAAGCCCGTGGTAAAAGCGACAGAAAAACAGAGGACAACGCGCAGTTTAGACAGGGATGGCGGGGCCAGATCGCGCCATCAGCACACCAGAGGCCAACCGGGCGGGTCGCTGACCCGGCCCGCGCACTGAGAGGTAAACACAATGAAGTACATCACCGCAGTTTTTAAGCCGAGCCGACTGGACGCCGTTCTTGATTCGGTGACCGCCGCCGGCGCATCGGGCGTTACCGTCACCGAGGTGCGCGGCTACGGCCGCCAGCAGGGAAAGACGGAGGTTTACCGTGGGGCCGAGTACGAAGTGCGCCTGTTACCCAAGGTGCGTATCGAGGTCGCTGTCAGCGATGCGGTTGCAGAGAAGGTCGTCGAGGCCATCAGCCAGGCGGCGAACACCAACAAGATCGGCGATGGCAAGATATTTGTCATGGATCTGGAACAGGTGCTGAGGATCCGCACCGGAGAGACGAACGAGGCGGCGCTCACGACCTGATGCGTGTGGCGCGGACCTGTCCCTGCTCACACAGGGGCGCAGCCGTCCGGGTATCTGTGAAGAAGCGACTGTCGCAGACCCTGCCGGCGTCGCCGGCCCGCCGGTGTGGGCTGTTGGCAGGGTCTGCGTGCGCGATCAGTGGCGGATTCAGGCCTTCGGTTTGACGGTCAGATAGCCCCGCTCAACCATGCGGCGCAGCCCGTCATAGGCCTCGGTCAGTTCCTGATAGGCCTGGCGCAGCACGGCGAGCTGTGCGGTTTCCTGGGGGGTGGCGTCGGGTTTCTGGGCCAGGGCGAGAGCGCCGAGGACCCAGCGCGCGCGGGCGTGGGCTGCGGCGACCGCGAGGCGCTGGAAGCGCGGGAGGTCGGCGTGTCCGATCGCTTTGCCGAGCACTTCGCTATTGGCCGCGAAAGCAGCATAGTCGATCTGTTCGAGGTGGCCGCGCAGCGCACGCTGTTCCTGCGGGTCAAGGCTGGCTTCGGGTTCGAAATGATCGCGAACCTTACGAACCGAGTTTGTCATCGTGAACGACATGGGACGTTTCCCTCCTGACTGGCGCCTGTAGTTTGACCGTCGGCGTCAGGATAAGAGATTAAGGGTTAGCGTCGGTTTTTCCTGATCCATCAAATTTGTCAGATCAGGACGCAGAGGTGCGCTCCAGCACAAAGACGAGCTCCTCGGCCGTCCAGTTGAGCCGGCCAAGCGAGCGGCCGCTCACGGGCCTGCCGCCCACAGCGGTGGCGGCGGCTATGGCGAGGCCAGCCTCGGCGGCCAGTTCCGCCATGTCGCGCGCCGTACAGGGACGTCTGGCGCCATCCGACCACCAGCCCGCGCCGTGTCCGAGACTGGGGATACGACCAGAGGTCAGAAGGGTCGTCCTGACCTTCCAGTGGCCGTAGTTACGGAACGAGACAATCACCCTGCGTGCGATACGCGAGAGCTCGTCAAGAACAAACTTCGGCCGGGCCAGCTCCTGGATCGTCTTTGACAGGATAGCCACATCGAAGGCGTCGTCGGGATAGACGGGCAGGTCTGCGTCAGCATTCCCCTGAACGACGGCGAGCCCCTTTGCGACGCATCGGTTGACCCCTGCCTGCTCGACTTCGAGGCCCCGCGTGCGGGCGCCGCGCTCATGCTGAAGCAGTTCCATCAGCTGGCCGTCTCCGCAGCCGACGTCGAGGACAAGATCGCCGCGCCTGATGAACTGGGCGATCGCAATGTGGTCAGCCCGCCGCACAGTGTGAGCGCCGCTCTGAGAGGTCATTGGACAGCGTCCGGCAGGCCGCGGGCGGTGGCGGCGGCGTCGATGAAGCCGCGCAGCGCCGCCTGATACTCGGGCTCTTCGAGCAGGAAGGCGTCATGACCCTTATCTGTTTCAATTGACACGTAGCTCGTTTCGCAACCGGCAGCGTTGAGGGCGCGCACCAGATTGCGGGATTCCTCGGGTGGGTAGTGCCAGTCGGAGGAAAAGGACACGACGCAGAAGCGCGTCTGAAGTCCGCGAAAGGCATTCGCGAGAACGCCGCCATGCTCGCCGGCAAGATCGAAATAGTCCATCGCGCGGGTGATGTAGAGGTAGGAGTTGGCGTCGAAACGATCGACAAACGTCTGTCCCTGGTGGCGCAGATAGCTTTCAATCTGAAAGTCTGCATCAAAGCCGAACGTCTTGGTTGCGCGGTCCTGGAGACGGCGGTCGAACTTATGCTTCAGCGCCGTCTCAGAAACGTAAGTGATATGTGCGGCCATGCGGGCCACCGCAAGGCCGCGATCGGGGCGGGCGTTGGCCGCCAGATAGGCGCCGTTCTTCCAGTTGGGATCGGCCATGATGGCCTGTCGGCCGACCTCATAAAAACCGATATTCTGGGCGGACTGACGAGCGGCGGTTGCAATAGGCAGGGCGGCGAAGACGCGGTTGGGCGCCTGGATTGTCCATTCCAGAACCTGCATGCCGCCGATGGACCCGCCGATCGCCAGAAAGAGGTTAGGGATGCCAAGCTGGTCCAGCAGGGCGATCTGGGCGCGGACCATGTCGGCGATGGTGATGATCGGAAAATCCGTGCCCCAGTAACTGCCATCCTGTCTGCGGCTCGCCGGTCCGGTTGAGCCCATGCACCCGCCAAGAACGTTAGAGCAGATGACAAAAAAGCGGTTGGTATCGACCGGCAGGCCCGGGCCCACGACCTCATCCCACCAGGCCGGCCGGCCAGTGACCGGATTGTGGCTGGCTGCAAACTGATCACCCGTCAGAGCGTGGCAGAGGAAGACAACATTGCTCTTGTCAGAATTCAGCTCGCCCGATGTCTCATAGGCGATGTCCACCTGATCAAGCATGCGGCCGCTGTCCAGCCGGAGGGGCCGGTCAGGCGTTGCGACGGACAGGCGCTTGAGGCCGTCCGCACCGCTGAGATGGCGCGCGGGCGCAGACATGGTTGTTTCCAGGGACCGCTTCCGGGCGGCTATGTGCAATAGCCATTAATGGCCCCGTAAAACAAGGCCCGCCGGAGCGGAGCAGGCCTTTGGCGCGTAAGGGTTTTGGTCTGCGCAGAACTGTTGTATGGCTGTCTGGCGCTGGGGAGCGTACACGACGGGTCCAGTCCGATGGCCGCTGACAGCCTTCGCGAGCCTTCTGAGGCGGGCGAGCAGTCTTTCGTTCATGTTCTGAGCGCCAAATGGCGCGAGCTTCGTGAGGCGCCGGCTGTTTCGGCGGCCGGCATTGGCGTGCGTCCGGCGCGTGAGGCGGCTGAACTCAGGCGGCTGACCGGGGCCGGGCGGCGCGCCGGTCTGCCGGAGGCCGCGCTGGCCCGCATCTGGCGATCCCTGTGCGGCGAGATCGCCGTCGAGCGGGGCCTCGGCGCCGTCTATGTGGCGGGCGGCGACGCGGCCCAGTCGGTAGAGGCTGCGAGGGGGTATTTTGGCTTTGCGCCCCCGGTCGTTCTGCTCAGCGGCGTCCGGGAGGCTCTGGAGCGCGCGCTCAGCCAGCAGGGGGCCCTGGCCTGTCTGCCCTGGCCAGAGCCATCGGGCGCCGGGCAGTGGTGGGCCATGCTCAACGAGAACCGTTTTCATCCGCTGGTGATTGTCGACAGCTGGACCTGCCTGTCGGCTGGGCCCGCGGAGGCGCCGCGGGTGGCGATTGTGGGGCGTATGTCGCTTGAGCCATCGGGGGATGACGACATGCTGGCGGTGGCCCATGATGATAACTGGACGGCTGAGGCGCAGCTCAGAGATCTCGGCCTGAGGGCGGAGGTGACGGCGCGGGCGCGATCGCTTGTCCTGATCAGACTGAGCGAGTTTGTCGCCCCTGACGACCTCCGGCTGGATCTTGCGCGGAAGGCGGGGCTGGACGGGCTGCGCATAGTCGGGGTACGGCCTCGGCCCTGAAAGGGGCCGCGCCATGACTGACCGACCTGAGCCATTGCCGCAGCTGGCGGGTGTCAAAGCCTATGTGCCGGGCGAGGCGCCCCGGAATACGGGCGGCAGAACCTTTAAACTGGCGTCCAATGAGAACCCTCTCGGGGCGTCCCCGCGCGCCCGGCAGGTCTATGCGGACCTCGCCAGCCGGCTTGAGCTCTATCCGGATGGGGCGGGGCGTGAACTGAAGGCGGCTCTGGCGCGCAAGCACGGCCTCGATCCGGCGCGTCTGGTGCTCGGAGCCGGTTCAGACGACATATTCCTGATGCTGGGACGGGCCTATCTGGGCCCGGGAGATGAAAGCATCAACACAGTCCACGGCTTCGCCATTTACGCCATCATCGCCCAGCAGCAGGGCGCAAAAGTGATCGAGGTTGCGGAGCGGAACTTTACGGCTGATGTAGACGCCATCCTCGCCGCAGTGACGCCGAGGACGCGGATTGTGTGGCTTGCCAATCCCAACAATCCGACGGGGACTTACCTGCCCTATGAGGAGATCAGGCGCCTTCACGCCGGCCTTCGGCCCGATATTCTTCTGGTGCTCGACGGCGCCTATGCGGAATTCGTCAGGAAGAATGACTATGCCTGCGGCATCGAGCTCGCGTCGCAGGCGGGCAATGTCATTATCACGCGCACCTTCTCGAAGCTCTACGGTCTGGCCGGTCTGAGGGTCGGCTGGGGGTACGCCCCGCTACATATCGTGGATGCGATCGAGCGCGTTCGGATGCCGTTCAATGTGAGCCTTCCGGCGCAGGCGGCGGCCGTCGCAGCGCTCGAGGATGATGCATTTACGCAGCGATCGCTGGAGCACAATGACCGCGAGGCGCCGCGCCTGGCGGCGGGCCTGACGGCTCTGGGTCTCAGCATCATTGACGGGGTTGGGAACTTCGTGGTCGCGAGGTTCCCGCAGGATGCGGGTCATACAGCCGCGGAGGCTCTGGCCTTCATGAAGGAGCGCGGCGTCTCCGTGCGGGGCCTGGCCGGCTATGGCATGCCCGATCATCTGCGGATTTCTGTGGGAACTGCAGAAGGCAATGATATGGCGCTCAGGCTGATTGGCGAATTCCTGCACGGATGACTGAGATGACTGGTCCCGTCTTCAGCCGCATCACGGTCATTGGCGTCGGCCTCATCGGCGGATCCATCGCGCGCGCCGCGCTGGAGAAACGCGCCGCCGGAGAGGTCATCCTGTACGATCAGAACCCTGAAGCTCTCCGGCGGGCCGGTGAGATCGGATTTGGCCGGCCGGTGGGAGATATCGAAGAGGCCGTCTCGGCCGCCGACGCTGTTGTTCACTGCGTCCCTGTCGGCGCCATGGGCCAGACAGCGCGCGCCAGCATCCATGCGATGAAGCCGGGGGCGATCCTGACCGATGTCGGTTCGGTTAAGGGAACGATCGCCCGCGACTGGGCCTCGCTGGGGCGCAGCGACATTCATGTCATTCCTGGTCATCCGATTGCAGGCACGGAAAAGTCTGGCCCCGAGGCGGGCTTCGCAAGCCTGTTTGAGGGGCGCTGGTGCATCCTGACGCCCGCACAGGGTGGGGACGGGAACTATCTTGCAGCGTGCGACAGACTGGCCGCCTTCTGGACGCTGCTTGGATCCAAGGTTGAGTTCATGGACCCGCAGCGCCACGATCTTGTGCTGGCCGTGACCAGCCATATTCCTCATCTCATCGCCTATAACATGGTTGCAACCGCCTATGACATGGAGGCTGTCACGGAAGGCGAGGTTGTAAAATTCTCGGCGGCCGGCTTTCGCGATTTCACGCGTATCGCCGCCTCTGATCCGACGATGTGGCGCGATGTCTTTCTCAACAACCGCGAGGCGGTTCTGGAGGTGCTCGGTCGTTTCGAGGAAGATCTCACGGCCCTGCGCAAGGCTATACGCAATGCCGATGGCGCAAAGCTGTTTGACACCTTCACCGAGTCGCGCCGGATCCGCCGGGAAATCATTGACGCGGGCCAGGATACCGCCGCCGTCAACTTTGGCCGGGACCGTACGAAAGCCTAGAGGCTCTCAGCGCCCGCCCTGGGCCTGGCGTCCCTCTTCCACAAGCCGCGCCGTTGCAGGATCAAGGGCCTGCCGCAGCGCTTCGGTGAACTCCGAGCGTTTAAGGCCGGGTGGGATCGGCGGCAGGATCTCAAACACAATCTTGCCCGGTCTGCGAAGGAAGCCTTTTCCTTCCCATACCAGGCCCGTGTTCAGCGCGACCGGCACGCAGGGCACGCCAAGTTCATTATAGAGCAGGATAATGCCTGGCTTGATGTCGACCGGGGTATCCGGAGGCTGACGGGTGCCTTCGGGGAAAATGACAATCTGCTGTCCCCGCCCTATTCCCTGCCGGGCCGCCGCCAGCATCAGTTTCATGGTCCGTGCACCACCCTGCCGGTCGATGGGGATGCCAACCCGCGAGGCGTAGACGCCGAAGACGGGCGCTTTGAGGAGCTCCTTCTTCAGAATGTAGGCTGGATTGGTCATGAAGGTGAACGGCGCGAGCGTATCATAGGTCGACTGGTGCCTCATGGCGATCAGCCCGGCGCCTGACGGCAGGTTCTCTCTGCCTCTGACTTCCATGCGGATACCGCATAGCAGCCACAGACCCAGCGCCTGCAGCCGTGAGAAGACGCGCACCGCACTCATGGCGGCGTCACGTGAGAGGAGGGCTGCGGGCATGCCCAGGAGCCCGACGGCCGCGAGCGTCGTGTAAAACCAGACGGAGTACAGGCAGGAACGGATAACGGTCATCCGGGGCGCTCCTTGGCGTCTGCGGCCGGCGCGGGGATCTGAAGCGCAATGTTGCGAAGGCCCGCGAGGCGGTATTTCATCCATTCCTCGACCAGCAGGCGTGCGGTCGGCGCGTCTTTATGCCAGTCGGCGGGCCGGACGCGCGTGGTGGAGACGGCGTGTGAGATGAACGTGGCTTCCGGCATGGCGTGCTGAAGCTCAAACATGGCGCGTTCCATGTGATATTCAGAGGTAACGACGATCACTCGCCTGTAGCCGTTCCGGCGCGCCCAGTCCGCCACCTCCGCCCCATTTCCCTCCGTTGATGCGGCAGCCTTTCCGAGCGTAACGCAGCACGCCACCTGCTCAAGGCTGACGCTGGAGATGCGCGCAATGTCAGCGGGCGTCGTGTCGATGTTCACTCCGGAGATGAGCAGGGGAAGGTCGAGTGAATCAGCCAGCTGGATACCGGCGATGATGCGCATGTCCGCAGCACCTGTCAGGGACACCACGGCCTCAGCTCCCAGCGGCGGGTCGGGCGTCACGGCCCGGTCGGCGCGCGCCACAAAACGCGCAAAGTCCCAGCCGCCGATCAGGAGGACGGCGGTCAGGCTCAGAACCATGATCTGCAGAACGATGCGCAAGGCCTGTTCGTTTTAACCTCTCAGGGCGCCTGAGGCCCGTTTATAGCTTACACCATCTCGGAAAGTGACCGCAGAACGGCAAATCGTGCAGCGATCATGGAGGCGGCCCCGGCCGTCAGGGGCGTGAGGCCGAGAATCATGCCGTCTGCGAGCGACAGGGACAGCTGCGGCGCCAGCCAGATCTGTGCGTCGGTCTGGCGCAGCAGATAGAGGATAAAGGCGGCGGCCCCGAACGCAAAAAGAACGCCCAGCGCTCCGGCTTCCACGCCGAGCATGAGAAAGCGCCTTTCAAACAGGCCGGCGATGAAGGAGTCCCGGGCGCCCGACAGGTGCAGCAGCTCAACGATGTCGCGGCGCGCCATGAGGCTTGCATGTGTGGCGAAGGCGATAACGGCGATGCCCGTGGCGGCCAGCACGCCCACGGCGATGAGGGCGAGCAGTCCGGCGAGGTCGATCGACTTACGTACGCCGGCCGACCATACGATGTGATCATCAACCTGTGTCGTGAGGCCGGCGTCCGTCAGGCGCGCCTCCAGCAGGACCAGGACGTCGCTGGTTCTGACGCCCGCCGCCGCCTCCGCCGCCACGAGCCGTGGCAGGGGCATGCTGGCGGGTATCCCGCCTGCACCGAGCCAGGGGCGCAGGAGCATCTCAGCTTCATCACGCGTCACGGGGCGGGCCGCGGCCACGCCTGGCGTCGCCTGTGTTATGAGGACGGCCTGGCCGAGCGCGGCGTCATCGCCGCGCACCCGGATGGTGATCTGGCCTGTGACATCATCGGTCCAGGCGTCCGCCGCTGCATAGGCGGATCGGGAGATCAGGCCGGCGAGGGCCGCCAGAAAGCAGAGGGCGCAGACGACGAAGAACAGCGCCGCGTCGCGTGCATCCTGCTTGGGCAGAAGGGATGAGGCTGACGGTCTCATGGCGTCCTGTGGCCCGGGTTCGCGGCGTGCGCGGGCAGGCGCATCAGCATGCCGTCGGCGAGGCGCAGGCTCTGCGCGCCGAGGCTGTCAGCGAGGCTGAGATCATGAGTGGCGATCAGTATGGTGGTGTTCAGGCGTTTGTTCAGTTCACGAAAAAGCCGCAGCAGCCGCTCACCCATGTCCCGGTCGACATTGCCGGTCGGTTCATCCGCAAGGATCAGCTCAGGTCTGACGACGACGGCGCGTGCGATCGCGACGCGCTGTTTTTCCCCGCCCGAAAGTGTCGCTGGCCGCGCATGAAGGCGATCGCCAAGGCCCACCCAGGAGAGCAGTTCGACCACATCATCGCGATAGCTGGTCTCCCGCGTCCCCAGAACCCGCAGCGGCAGGGCCACATTCTCATAGGCGGACAGGTGGTCGAGCAGGCGATACTCCTGAAAGACGATCCCGATCCTGCGGCGCAGCGGCGCCAGTTCGCGCCGACGGAGGCGGCCGGTGTCCACCCCGAAGAGGCATACCCGTCCGGCGCTTGGCCGCATGCCCAGATAGGCCAGCTTCAGCAGGGTTGACTTGCCGGCCCCGGAGGGGCCCGTCAGCAGGGTCAGCGAGCCGGCCGGCAGGCAGAGGGATACATCGCTGAGAACCTCCGCTCCCGGACCGTAAGACAGACTGACCCGTTCCAGGCGAAGCGCAGGCGTCTCTGATGCAAGTCCTTGCTCTGGCATGGGTTTCCGCCGGGGATGTTAACAGCAGGAAGTGCTCCGAATCCGGCCCTGATTGGACTATATTAATCCTTTCTGTGATTCCGATAGAGTCATGATCCTCGTCTGTCCGTCCTGCGATACGCGGTACTTTGCCGACGATTCCAAAATCGGCAAAGACGGCCGGCGCGTGCGCTGCGCCACATGCGGGCATGCATGGACCGCCCGCGCGCCCGATGACGAGGTAGCGCCGGCGCCCGTGGAGGACACGGGCCTGACCCGCGAGGCGGTTGAACGGCTGCGACAGACGGCCGAGGCCAATTCCCGCGCCCGCGCGGGCCCGCATGCCGAGTTCAGGGCTCAGCAGCATGCCCGGCGCAGGCGCGAGCGCATCCGCGCCGTCGGCATCGCCTGGGCGGGGGTTGCGTGTGTGGCGTTGAGCGCGCTCGGCGTGGCGGTGCTTTTCCGCAATGACATCGCCTCCGCCTTCCCGCGTCTCGCCTCCCTTTACCAGCTGGTGGGGCTGGAGGTGAACCGTTTCGGGATCGTGCTTGAAAACGTTTCAGCCAAGCGCTCGTTCGATGGAACCACGCCCGTCCTCACCGTTACCGGAGCTGCAGTGAACACCGGCCAGCAGGCGCGCGCGACCCCGCAGCTGCGCGTCACGCTCAAGGATGAAACCGGAAAGGACGTGCAGACCTGGACAGATGCGCTGAGCGTGGCGATGCTGGGCCCGGGCGAGCGGACGGAGTTTACCACACGGTTCGAGGCCCCTCCGGTTGAGACCTACCGTCTGTCGGTGACATTCGCTGAGACGGGGGGCGAGGGCGCCTCTGTCACAGCTGCGCCGGCCGGGCCGGCTGCGGCCGAAGCTACGGCCAGGGATGCCGCCGGCGCCGAGGGCCATGGAGCTGAGCCGCACGCCCCCGAGCCGCACGCTTCTGAGCCGCACATACCGGAGGCAAACGGATCGGGCGGCCATGGAGCGGAGGCCGGCCATAACTGATCAGGGCCCAGCCAGGGTGGTGGACTGTCTCCTGAGCGAGGAGGAGATCGCCACGCGCATCGCAGCGCTGGCCGGGCGCCTGGCGCCGCGCCTGTCGATGGGCCAGTGGACGGGGGTTGTGGTCCTGCTGGGCGCCACCCCTTTTGCTGCTGACCTTCTGCGCGCCCTGTCCCGGCGTGGGCTTGATCTGGGTTTTGATGCGATCTGGCTGCAGAGCTATGCGGATGCGCGCGAAAGCTCCGGGCGCATGCAGGTTCGCGCCGACGTCGCCCGCCCGGTCGAGGGGCGCAGCGTGCTTCTGATCGATGATGTGTTCGACAGCGGCAGGACGATCGCCTTCGCCCGCCAGCACTTCATGCAGAAGGGGGCGAGGGACGTGCTGACATGTGTTTTCGCGCGCAAGCCCGATGCACAGACCGAGGGGCTGGATGACTGGGCCTGGGATGCTCCCTCGCGGTTCCTTGTCGGCTACGGGATGGACGACGCCGGTCAGCTGCGCGGCCTGCCTTTCGTCGGGGCGCTCAGATAGCTGCGCTGAGATGGGTGGCGTGCGCCCTCAGAACCGCTCGAGCAGGCGCTGGAGATAGTCGAGATCCTCTTTCGACAGCGCGCGGTTGCCGGCGCGGCGACGGATTTCATCGAGGATGTCCCGCGCCCGTTCGCGCTCGATTTCGTCAGGAATTTCGACATTGTCGCCCTGACCGCTCACGCCCTCATTGAGGCGGCCGAGAATATCCCTCTGGTCCCGCTCGGCCTGGGCGTCCGGATCGTTCTCATCGTTGATGCGGGCCAGCTCGGAGGACCGGTCCTGAAGCGCTGACATGGCCTCCTGCTGGGCCTGCTGGGCGGCGGCGAAGTCGCCCCTGCGCAGGGCTTCCTCCGCCCTGCGCTGCATCTCGATCGCATTGCCCAGCAGGCGGCGTGAGCGATCGGTCTCCTGTCCGTAGACCCCATCACCCTGCACGCCGGGGCGTCCGGCCTGACCTCCGGGCCCATTCTGTCCCTGCTGGCGCCCCTGTCCCTGACCCTGTCCCTGGCCGGGCTGATCGCCAGGACCCTGACCCTGCTGTCCCTCACCCGGGCTCTGGCCGCGTCCCTGCTGCTGTCCCTGGCCCTGTCCTTGACCCTGTCCCTGGCCCTGCTGGCCGGGTTGCTGACCCTGTCCCGGCTGCTGGCCCTGCTGACCGGGCTGACCGCCCCCGGAACGCTGCTGCTGTTCAAGCCGTTCGCGCAGCTGTCGCTGCTGGTCAGCGAGTTCCTGTCCTCGCCGGGCCCCATCGCCATTGCGCTGCGCCTCTTCTGTAGCGTCATTGAGATCGCGCTGGTCGTTGAGGGCGCGGTTGGTGTCCTGCAGCGCCCGGTTCATGGCGCGGTTCATCGGCCCGTCCTGCTGCTGTCCGCCGCCGCCGCCGCCCATCTGGATCTGCATGTTCTGCATCTGGTCGAGCATGCGCTGCATGTCGTTGAGGAGCTGACGCGCCTGATCGCGCGCCCCCGTCTCGGCAAGATCGCGCAGCGCCTGCAGCATGCGGTTGAGTTCGTCATCTCCCAGCTGCTGGGGGCCGCCCATGCCTCCCATCTGCTGATCGCCCTGCGTAACGCGCCCGTTACGCAATGCTTCGGCCATCTGCGCCGCCAGATAGTTTTCGATCGCCTGTTCATACATGTCCATCAGGCGGCGGATCTCTTCCTCCGATGCGCCCCGACGCAGCGCCTCCTCAAGCGCGCGGCGCGCTGCTTCCAGAGCTGCGGTTGCATCGGCCAGTGAACCATATTCGGCGCGCAGCGCGATGTCCCACAAGAGGCCTTCGGCTTCCTCAGCCTCAGCTCTGTCGTGGGCTGCGTCGATGAGGCTGCGCGCGTTGCGCAGGCCCATATAGATAACCGGATCCTCGAAGTAATCGGCGGCCCGCCACGTGATGGCGTCCAGAACCATGACGGAGCGCTTGACGCCTTCAGGGGCCCAGCGCAGGCGCGAAGCAGGCGCGATCGCGATGGCGTCATAGCCTGTGCCGGTGACGGAGGTGAAGCTGTCGGCGCCTTCGGGCGTCGCGTAGGCCTCCCAGTTGCGCAGCAGCACCTGACGCGCTTCCTGAGCCATGCGCGCATTGGGCTGAAGGAAGATTTTTTCAGGCAGGCGATAGGCGACCGCCTCGCTCTCGGCTGTCTGGCCGGCCGCATCAGTGACGCGCAGTTTCACCAAAAGATCGAGCCCCGCCCAGCGGTGGCGCACGAGGTCCTGACTGACGTCGCCCTCTTCTTCGGTTGGCGCAAGGCGCGTCGTTTCGATGAGCGTGGCCTCTTCGACGGTCCCTGCTTCGGCCGGCGTATCGGTCCTCACAGCGATGAGCTCGAGTTTCTCCACGCCGTAATCGTCGGCCAGTTTGTAGCTGAACTCCGTGCGGTCTCCCTCGCCCATCTTTGGCGGCTCGGTAAACGCCACCTGCGGGGCGGCGTCCTCAATGATGGTGAAAGGAAAACTGGCGCGTTCTCCCCAGAAGGCGACGGCAATGCGCATGTCTTCTTTCACGACGATGCGCGCCTCGTAGGCGGCGTCGATGCCGGGCTCCGGCTGCAGCGTGGCCTGAGGCCGGCTGGCCGGGTTTACGCTGACCTGTGGACGGCCCGGGCTGATGATCCGGATCGTGACTTCAGATCCTTCAGGCGCTTTGGCGATCTCGCCGGGCGTCAGCACGAAGGGCGCTGATCCGGTATACTCCGGCGGGCTTACCCAGGCTTCTATCTTGAGCGTGTGGGCCCCGAACAGAGCGCCAAAGTCGGGAAACAGCCCGCGTCCGACGCGCTCGGGGCCGGCGAAACCGGCAAGGACCATCGCCGCCAGGAGCGCTCCGGGGGCGATGAAGCGCAGGTACAGGGGGTCGGCGCTGCGCCAGAGCGCCCTGAGGTCGAGCCGGCCGACCTGCATGGCGAGGGCGGCCATGCGTTCGCGATGCTCCTGCCAGAGCGTCCAGCCCGTTCCATCCGTGCGTGCGGGCCTGTCGTTCAGAGCGCTGAGGGGGCGTCCCTCGATTGCGCTGTCAATCAGGTGGCGGGCTTCCTCCTCGGTGGGCCGGCGCCAGGCCCGCAGTCCGATCAGCCCGGCTGTCAGAAGTCCGACCCAGAAGAAAAGGCCCGCCATCGCCTGCAGCTCGGGCGCCAGTCCGGCTGGCAGGCCCGTCAGCCAGGCGCAAAACCAGATGCTGACCCAGACAGAGGCGGGCAGGGCGGCCTGGACGAGAGCTGGCCAGACAAGACGCCGGCGCACGGCGCTGATGCGTGCGTCGAGTTTCGTTTTCGGGCCAAATCCGTCAGCCACTGGCGATCCAATCAGGCGCCCGCTCCAGGGCGATCATTTCCTCAAAGGTCGGCCGACGCCGGACGACGGCGCAAGCATCGCCCCTAACAAGCGCTTCGGCAACTAGGGGTCTCGAATTATACTGGGACGATAATGTGGCGCCGTATGCGCCCGCTGTCATGAAAGCCACCAGATCCCCCTCCCCGAGCGGCGGCATGGGCCGGTCCTTGGCGAACCTGTCGGTGCTCTCGCAGATTGGCCCGACGAGGTCGACGGCGCGCCTTGGCGCGCCCATGGCCGGGGTCCGGACGGGGAGGACCTCGTGGTGGGCGCCGTAGAGCGCGGGTCGCATCAGATCATTCATGCCTGCGTCAAGGATCACAAATGTGCGCCCGTCGCGCTCCTTCACATACTCGACCCGCGAGATCAAAACTCCGGCATTTCCCGCAATCAGGCGCCCGGGTTCGACAATGAGCCTGACGTCGAGATTGCCAAGGACTTCGCGGGCGTGCCGGGCATAGAGGGCGGGGCTGTCGGGTTCCTCGCTGTCCTTATAGGGCACGCCCAGTCCGCCGCCGAAGTCGACACGCGATATGGCGAAGCCGCGCTCACGCAGGCGGCGCGCAAGCCCTATGACCTTTTCCCAGGCCGCCCGCAGCGGATCGATCCGCATGATCTGGCTGCCGATATGCACCGCAATGCCGACAGGTTCGATGTTCGGCAGCCGGCTGGCGGCGGCGTAGAACTGGTCCGCCTCATGCCAGGCGATTCCAAACTTGGTCTCGGGCGTGCCGGTCGATATGTGGGCATGGCCGCCCGCCTCGACATGCGGATTGACGCGGAAGGCGACCGGAGCAGACCGGCCCATCTCCTGGGCCACGGCTGACAGGCGATGCAGCTCGGCCATGCTTTCCACGTTGAACTGAAAGATGCCCCTTTCAAGGCCGAGGCGCATGTCCTCCCTCGTCTTGCCGACCCCTGAGAAGACGATCCGTCCGGCCGGCACGCCGGCCGCCATCGCCTTCATCATCTCGCCGCCTGAAACGACGTCTGCGCCAGCCCCCACTTCTGCAAGGGTGGCGATCACGCCGATATTCGAATTTGCCTTCACGGCATACGCGATCAGCACGTCGCGACCGGCGAAAGCCTCCGAGAGGACGCCATAATGGCGGCGCAGGGTGGCGTCAGAATAGACATAGGCCGGCGTGCCCAGTTCGCGCGCAATGGCCTCCAGAGACACATCCTCGCAATGAAGGACGCCATTGCGATAGCCAAAATGGTTCATCGTCGATTTCCAGCCATTCCCCATCCGAGCGAGTATCTGAACGCGATGCGGCTGTCATCCGCAAAGCTGGACGGTGTCGAGGCCCGGCCAGCGTGCAGATGAGGGGGGTGGCGGGACCGGAAAGGTGGTCCGCAGGGGCGCTCGGCAGGGGCGGCCCGCCGCCGGATCGAGACGCGCCGGGGTTCAGGACGGGGGCCGGTCAGCGCTGACCTCACCCTCAACCTGCTTGCGCCGCGCTTCGTCGGCGGCGCGACGCTCGGCGGCGCGGCGCTCGTCCTCAGCCTTCGCCGCCGCTTCAGCCGCCGCGATGACGCGCGGATCGTCCGCGCCGTCGAGCGGGGGATCGCCCCACATTGGCGCGGGCCGGACCAGATCGCCCTGAAGGCCACAGGCCGAGAGAGCGGGCAGGCAGGCAAGCAGGACAAGCACATGACGCATGCGGGAATAGTCCGATGGAAGGACGGGAGGGTCAAGCCAGCCTGCGGCGGTCGCGGCGCGCCGCCGGCGTCTGACGGGTCAGGCGAGTCTGCCAGCCCATTGGGCGATCTGTTCGCGCACGCGCGCAGGCGCCGTACCGCCATAGCTGCGGCGGCTCTGGACGGAGGCGTCAACGCTGAGAACGGCGAACACCTCCTCGGTGATACGCGGTTCAAATGTGCGAAGGACGTCAAGGGACAGCTCCCCCAGTCCGACGCCGGCGGCCTCAGCGGCTTTCACGGCGGCGCCTGTTATGTGGTGGGCCTCCCGGAACGGCGCGCCAAGTTCGCGCACCAGCCAGTCAGCCAGGTCGGTCGCCGTGGAGAAACCGGACGAAGCGCTGGCGCGCATCCGGTCCTTGTCGGCCGTCAGGGTGGCGATCATGCCGGTCATGGCCTGCAATGACAGGTCAAGGCTGTCAAACGCCTCGAACGTGGTCGCCTTGTCATCCTGCATGTCCTTGGAATAGGCGAGCGGCAGGCCTTTCATGATCATCAGAAGCTGAACAAGCGAGCCCACGGCCCGGCCGGTCTTGGCTCTCACCAGCTCGGCGGCGTCCGGGTTGCGCTTCTGTGGCATGATGCTGGATCCGGTTGACCATGCGTCCGACAGTCTCACAAAGCCGAACTGGGCTGATGACCAGACCACGATTTCCTCGGCGAGCCGGGAAAGATGCTGAGCGCAGATGGCGACGCTGCTGAGGGCTTCGAGCGCAAAATCGCGGGCCGAGACGGCGTCCAGGGAGTTCGCCATCGGGCGATCGAAGCCGAGCGCCCTGGCCGTCATCTCGCGGTCGATGGGGAAGCCGGTTCCTGCAAGGGCGGCGGCGCCCAGCGGGCTTTCGTTCATCCGGGCGATGGCGTCGGCGAACCGTCCGCGGTCGCGGTCGAACATTTCGATATAGGCCATCAGGTGATGGCCGAAGGTGACGGGCTGGGCCGTCTGCAGGTGTGTGAAGCCCGGCATCACGGTATCGGCGTGGGCGCCGGCCTGAGCGAGCAGGGCCTTCATCAGCTCTGTCAGCTGGCCGCGGCGGGCCTCACACGCGGATTTGACCCACAGACGGAAATCGACCGCCACCTGGTCATTGCGTGAGCGGGCGGTATGCAGTCGGCCCGCCGGCTCGCCGATAATGGCTTTCAGTCTGGCCTCGATATTGAGATGAATGTCCTCCAGCGCCTTGGAAAACTGGAATTTTCCCTCCCGGATCTCGGCAGCGATCTGGTCAAGTCCCTGCTGGATAGCGCCATGATCGGCCGCCGTGATGATGCCGGTCCCGGCGAGCATGGCGGCGTGAGCGCGCGAACCGGCGATGTCCTGTTCAGCCAGACGCTTGTCCACGTCGATGGACGCGTTTATCGCTTCCATGATCTGGTCGGGCAGGGCTGAGAACCGGCCGCCCCACATCGTATTCGTGTCGGAAGAGTGTGTCATGATCCTGCGACCTGTACTGTCCGCCGCGCTTCTCGCACTCTTCGCCGCGGCATGCCAGCCGGCCGCGGATGCGCCGTCCGGATCATCCGGGGAGGCGTCCGGCCAGGCGGGCGAGGCGGCGCCGGCCGCAGCCGGAGCCGCGCTCAGCAGTCTGCCGGTCTTCGAGGCTGAGCCATTCTCACGGCTCGATTATTCCGTCGATCTGAGCGCGCCGACATCCTCTTTCCAGGACGAAACGGGCGCGCGTCGCTCCTTCACCGAGTTCAGGGGCAAGGTTCTGGTTTATAATATCTGGGCCGAATGGTGCGCCCCCTGCGTGAAGGAGATGCCCAGTCTCGCCCGTTTGCAGAAAGCGTTCGAGGGGCGGGATGTGGCCGTCGTTCCGGTGGCCTATGGCTTTGGCAGGAACGTGACGCTTGAAACGACGCTGGCGAAGTTCCGCGAGCTGGTTGGAAGCGATCTGCCGTTTTTCTTTGATGGCGACCTGATGCTGCAGTCGGAAGCGCAGACGGGGGCCCTGCCGGCCACCCTGATCTATGACCGGGAGGGACGCGAGGTCGCCCGCCTCATCGTTCCCGCAGAATGGGATGAACCTGAGGCCATTGAACTGATTGAGGCGGTCCTTGCCGGCCGGAGCTGAGCTCAGTCTGGCGCCGAGCGTCCGCCCGGCCGCCAGTCAACTCCGCGAGAGACAGGCCCGTCCTGTCGGACGCGGGCTTGTGCTGAGCGCCCTGATTGGGCAAGTCGTGCGAAAGATGTCAGGCGCATCCCATGCCGGTGCGCCGATGAACGGGAGGCGGAGACCATGATGAACCTGACCCGGATTGTGTGTGCTGCGACGGCGGCGTCCTGTCTGGCGGCGCCGGCCTTGGCGCAGGGCAAGCCTGAAACAGGCCCCGAGGTCGACCAGGCGGCCATTCATGCGCCCGTCGTCGAGCCCGGTTATGTCATGCCCCGGCTGGCTATTGGTCAACCCGATCTTCAGGGCGTCTGGAGCAACGCCTCCAACACAGGCATGCGCCGCCCGGGGAATATGAAGAACCTCGTCATGTCCGAGGCGGAGAACAACCGCGCCCGCGACTCCCATCCCCAGAACGTGCGTCAGCGCACGGATGATAACCAGAAACTCTCTGACGGCCTGCTCGACGGTAAGGATCTGGCGTCAGGCCGCGGCTATAACGCTTTCTGGATCGATCCGGGCTCGAGCTATGCAAACGTCAAGGGCACTTGGCGCACGTCCTGGATTGTCGACCCGCCAAACGGCCAGGCCCCTGTCAAACCGGGTCTTGGGGCCAGCGCCTACGGTCAGCGCCTTGGAACCGGCTATGATCATCCTGAAGAGCGCAATCTGAATGAACGCTGCATCATTCTTGGAACGTCCGGTCCGCCGATCGGCAACTATCTTTACAACAATACGCTGCGGATCATTCAGTCTCCCGACCATGTCGTGATTGAATCGGAAATGATCCACGACGCCCGCATCATTCCCCTGAACGCCAGCCACCGCCCCAAGGAGCTCCGGCCGTGGATGGGCGATTCGATCGGCTGGTGGGAAGGCGATACGCTGGTTGTTGAGACGGTCAACATGACCCGCGGGGGCAACCAGGTCCAGATATCTGAAACCGGGCGTATCACTGAGCGGTTCACCCGCTACAACGACAGGCAGATCTTCTACGAATTTGTGGTTGATGACCCCTCGATCTATTCTCAGCCCTGGAAAGGCCAGATGTCTCTGAATGCCGCCGAAGGCATGTATGAGTATGCCTGCCATGAGGGCAATCATGGTCTTCTGGGGATCCTCGAGGGCGGCCGCGCTGCTGATCGTGAGGGGCGCGACATCCGCGAGGACGGCGATCGCGAGGAGTAGGTCTTACGCCTGCCCACAGACAGGACGGATGACTGCCCGCAAGGATGCCTGCAGAGCAGCTGCGGGGCTGGCGGTGGCTTGATGGGCTGCCTTCGGGCAGACGACTTTGACCTCGCCCTGCATCCTGTCGGATCGGCGCCCCGGCAAAGACCGCTACCCATCCTCCGGGGAGGATGCGTAAGGGGAGGAAGGTCAGGAGCGGCGTCTGCGCCGGCGTTCCGTTAGGTGATCCGCCACCGCATGAGGTCCTCGTAGAAGGGCCTCGCCTCATCGTGGATGCGCCTCAGCGGGTCCGGCAGCGTGGCGGGCGCCTCCTCCGGTGCGGGGCTGAAGGCTGTCGAGCTTTCAACGGCCTCATACCAGGCGGCCGCCCATACCCCGTCCGTGCTGCGCCTGCCTGCGGGCCAGGACAGCATCGCCTCTGTCCATGGCAGGTCCAGTCGCGCGCACAGCTGCGCGAGAATGCGCCGGGGAGCGCGCAGCACATCGAGGCCGTCAACCACGGGCGGAGCCTGCCCAAGCCGATCCGCCTCGCGCATAAACATCTCCGCCTGTCGCACGATGCCGATGTCGGCGAGGGTGACGTTCTCTCTCTTGCGCGCATACGATGCGAGGACGCGGGCGGGATCGCGGATCAGGAAAGCATTGCGACGGCCTGACATCCACGCGAGCCCGAAGCCGGGCAGCATGTGGTGCGTCATATGCTTTTCATAGACGACGGGCTGTGCGCCCGGCGGGGCGGTCTGAAGGCGCGCGACGACATCCCGCCAGTCATGAGGCTGGCTGGCCAGGACCTCTGCCGCCATGGGGTGGTCGTCTCCCGTCTGCGCCAGAAAGGCTGCATAGAAGGGCTCGTCGATCGGAAAACAGTCGCCCCGCGCCTCAAAGGATCTCATCATTGCTGTTGAGATATTCCGGGGTCCCGACCACATGGCGATGCGAAGGGTCACAGCGCAGAAGCGTCCTTGAGCGCTTCATAGAGCGTTATCAGGCGGCGCGTTACCGGGCCGGGGACGCCTGCCGGCAGTATGTGACCATCGACCGACCGAACCGGCGTCAGTCCGCCGAACGTGCCGGTCAGGAAAGCTTCATCAGCCTGATGAACGTCGCTGAGAGAGAAGTTGTCACGCCGCAGCCGGATCTGGTTGTCCCGGCAGAGGTTGATGACATTTGCCCGCGTCACGCCGTTAAAGCAGAATTCGCCTGTGCTGGTGCGCACTTCGCCATCTCTGACCCAGAAGAAGTTTGTCGCGTTGCAGCTGGCGACATAGCCGGACGGATCAAGCATCAGCGCTTCATCCCCGCCTCGCGCAATGACATCAAGCAGAGCGCGGATCAGGGGCAGTCGCGAGTGCGAGTTAAGGCGCATGTCGAACATGTCCGCCGGCGTGGTCCTGATGCGGCTGGTCACGACGCTGAGGCCCCGCGTCATGCTCTCCGGCGCAGGCAGCTTGTATTCGGCAAGGATCACAAGCGTGGCTTTTCCCAGCGCATTGCGCGGATCCTGGTTCACCGCTGTCTTGACGCCACGGGTCGCCATCAGGCGCAGGTGCGCGCCGTCTGTCATGTCGTTGGCCCGCAGCGTCTGCGCCAGGGCCTCGGCGAGTTCCCGGCGGCTGAGGCCCAGATCAAGGGCGATGTCCGCAGCGCCCTGAAAAAGACGGTCAAGATGCGCCTCCAGGAACAGAAGCGCGCCCTTGTGCAGTCGCAGCCCCTCCCAGACGCCATCGCCAAGAACAAAGCCTGCGTCGAATACAGATACGCGGGCCTCGTCTCGGGCGACGAGCCGCCCGTTCAGCCAGACAAGCAGGGCGGCGTTGCGCGGGTCGGCGGGGAAGTCCTGACTGCCGGGCATGATCCCTCCGTGCGGCTCAGAGGCCATCCTAAGGTTCCCCCGGGCGCGCGCAAAGCGCCGGCGCCGGGCCTCATTCCGGACGGGCGGGGTGTCGGCATGCCCCTGCGGCAGGGGCGCCTGCTGCGCGCAGCGCCTGAGGCTCGCGTGTTGCGCGGACTGCGTGTCCACAGCCTCAGCGCCCGCAGGCGCGGGCAGGGTGGTCAGCCCCGGGGGGCGTGTTATGGATGCCGGCACAGTTCCGGAGCGAGCGCGTCATGCAGCGACTAATATTCATCGGCCTGATCCTCGCGATGATCCTGGGCGTCGGGGTCGGGGCGCTGGTTTATGGCGACCCCGCGGCGCGCCTGGCCGCCGCCCAGGAGCGGGTGGCGCAGTTCGATGTTAATCGCGACGGCCATCTTGATGAGGCGGAATTCAGCGCCTCGCGGGGCGACCGCGATGATGACATCACCTTCGCGCAGGCGGACAAAAACAGAAATGGTCAGGCTACGGCTGCCGAGATCGAGAAGACCTCCACGCGAACCCAGACGGATATCGCCAGCTACTTCAAGATCCTGTCAGATATCTTCCTGCGCCTGATCAAGATGATCGTAGCCCCGCTCGTGCTGACGACGCTCACCGTGGGCATTGCGCATCTGGGCGGCGGCGCGGCAGTCGGGCGGATCGGCGGACGCACGATGGCCTGGTTCATTACCGCCTCGCTCATCTCGCTGGGCCTGGGGCTGGTTCTGGCCAATCTGTTCAAGCCCGGGGTGAACTTCCCGGTGACGCTGGAATCGGCGGTTGCGGATGTTTCAACCGTGTCGGCCGGCAATTTCAGCCTCCAGGAATTCATCACGCACGTTTTTCCGACCTCGATCGTCGATGCGATGGCGCGAAACGAGATCCTGCAGATTGTGGTCATTTCGCTGTTTCTGGGCGTTGCGCTGCAGTCGCTGGGGCCGAAGACGGGGAAGGTCACCGATCTCATGGAGCAGGGGGCCTTCCTCATGCTGAAAGTGACCGGCTATGTGATGATGGCCGCGCCGCTGGCTGTGTTTGGCGCCCTTGCCTACACGGTGTCCCTGCAGGGACTGGGCGTTATCGCCGACTATGGACGGCTGGTCGGGGCCTTCTTCCTCGCGCTGTTTATCCTGTGGTCGCTGCTGATCGTGGTGGGTTTTGCAATTCTGGGCCCGCGTGTGTTCAGGCTGATCTGGGATGTCCGCGCGCCCGGGCTGATCGCCTTCGCGACGGCGAGTTCGGAGGCCGCCTATCCACGGCTTCTGGAGCAGCTTGAGCGCCATGGCGTGGCCAACCGCGTGGTCTCCTTCGTGCTGCCGCTGGGCTATTCGTTCAATCTCGACGGCTCGATGATGTACTGTACGTTCGCTGTGATGTTCATCGCCCAGGCGATGGGCATTCCGCTGACCTGGGATCAGCAGGTGGGCATGCTGCTTCTGCTGATGGTGACCTCTAAGGGCATCGCCGGCGTTCCGCGCGCCTCGCTCGTGGTTATCTCCGCGACGCTCCCGGCGATGGGTATGAAGCCGGAGTGGATCGCACTGGTTCTGGCCGTCGACGCGTTCATGGACATGGGTCGGACCGCGACGAACGTGATCGGCAACTCGATCGCCTGCGCCGTCATCGCCAAGTGGGAAAAGCTTCTGAGCGACCCGAAAAAGGACCCGCCTGTGGTCGAAGGCGTTCTCGGGCCTGACCCGGCTGGGGCAGACGGCGGCGGCCATCGCTGAGCGGCCTGCGGGCGTGAGGCTTCGCCCGGGCGCCATGTTCATGGCTGGCTGGCCGGCGGGCGGGCGAGGCTCGGTCGGTGAGGGGCGCTCTGGCCCCATGGGCGGGCTGCGGACCGGCGGGCCGTAGCTCCCCGCAGCGCCGGGGGTAAACATCGTCCCGATTAAGGTTATCGAGCCTCCTCAGAGGCCGTGGCGCTTCGGGCCTTATGCGCCAGGCAGGTGGGGTTCTCCGTACCGGAGAGTTTCCAAAAAAAAAGAGTTGATGAGCGGGAAGACATGTCGCGTTGACCCAGCGCTGGCGGCGAGGCATATGCATCCGGATAGAGGGTCGCCGGTCTCCCCCCGGCTGAGCAGCGCAAAAGCCGAATAACAGCTGTTTTCAAGACCCCGGCCGCCGGTCGCTGTTCGATAGAATGGCGAGGGCGCTGTGAGTGCCGGTGTGCAAAAAACGGCGTAAGCCGTCTGGCGCTTGCAGCAAAAGGAAGGCATAGATTTACCCGTCCGCTATCCATGGCCTAAGGCTGGGAGGCGGGCATTGGGGCGTCGAGAGCGAGAGAGACATGTATTACGTCACAAAACGTAACAACACCCAAACGCGCCTTATCGGCGTTGCGACATCGGCGGCTGTGCTGGCCGGGTCAGGGATCGCGATCCTGAATGGCTTTGGCACCATGTACATGAAGCCGCCCGTCGAAACCGAAGTTGTGATGATCGAGGAAGTCGAAGAGATCGAGGATGAGCCGCCGCCGCCGCCGCCGGTCGATATCGATCTGCCGCCGCCGCCGCCGCAGGTGATTCTGCCCGACTTCGTGTTTGAGACGCCGCCTCCGCGCGAGAACGCCATCACCCAGGTTCAGGCTGTGCCCAACCCGGCGCCGCCTCCGCCTCCGCGTCCGGCCGCCAAGCCCGCCCCGCCGCCGCTGCCTCCCGTGCGGCCGCGCGCCAACGAGCGTCGCTTCGCTGATCTGCTCCAGAAGGATTATCCGCAGAGCGCCCTGCGCCGTAAGCAGGAAGGCGAGGTTACGCTCTCCATGTGTATGAGCGCCGACGGCCGGGCCTCTGACGTTCAGGTTATCAAGTCGAGCGGCGTCGAGGCGCTTGACGAAGCTGCGGTCAAGGGCGTCGCAAGGCTGCCGTTCACGCCGGCGAAGGATGGACAGGGCAAGCCTGTCGCCTGGTGTCCGCCAGCTTATCCGGCCTACACGATGACGCTTGTCTGGAAGCTTCCGGATTAGGCTTGGAATTACAGGTTCCGGTTATAGGGCCGGGGATGTCGGCGACCAGTTGAGGTCTGAGGGAGAGCGGGGCGAAGGGTTTAGCTTCGTACTGCCATAGTAGTCTCGGGTAACCCCCGAATGAGGAGAAGACGGTAATGAAATCTGCGTATCTCGGGAAAGGTCGCAAGCGGCAGACCTCTCTGTTCGGAATTCTGCTGGCGGCTTTCGCCATGCTGACGATGCCGCTCGTCGCTGTGGCCCAGCCTGAGGGCGTGCCCACCCTTCCCATGGATGAAGCGCCTGCTGCTGCTGCTCCTGCTGCAGACGCTGCAGCGCCGGCCGGCGAAGAGGCCGCCGCTGGAGAGAAAGACGATATGGCCAGCCACTTCTCGGTTACGGAAGTCTGGGACAAGGGCGACTTCGTTGCGAAGGGCACCCTGATCATCATGATCTTAATGTTCGCTGGAACCATCTACATCGCTGCAACGAAGGCGGTCGATCAGGTGATGCTGGAAAACCAGATGAAGAAAATCCCCGCCTTCTGGGACGCCAACACGCTGGATGAGGGGCTCGACGTTCTTGGCCGCAACAGCGCCTTCCGTAACATTGCTGAAGGGGCCATCGCACAGGCCAACAGCGCCCAGGCGGGTCTGGGCGCGCGGATCGCGCGTTCCGACCGTATGGCTCACCAGGTTGGTATCGAGCTTGAGCGGGTCAACAACCGTCTGCAGGGCGGCATGGCCTTCCTCGGTACTGTCGGCTCGATCTGCCCGTTCGTGGGTCTGTTCGGAACCGTCTGGGGTATCGTGAACGCCCTCATCGTCATTACGGCCGAAGGCGACGCCTCGATTGAGAAAGTCGCTGGTCCGGTCGGTGAAGCGCTGATCATGACAGCTATCGGTCTGGCGGTCGCTGTGCCTGCGGTTATCTTCTACAACCTGCTCGGTCGCCGCAATAAAGTAATCTACGACTCGGCCCGTCACTTCTCGTTCGACGTTGACAAGCTGATGGCGTCGTCGGCGAAAGCCTGAGGCGGGGCCCTTGAGGAGAGCCAAACATGGCTGAACATCAAGCAAGCTCTGTCGGCAACCCGGCTGCTGTTTCACTGGTTGAAGAGGACATCTCGCCGATCAACTCGACGATTAACACCACGCCGCTGGTCGACATCATGCTCGTGATGCTGATCATCTTCCTGATCACCGTACCGGTCGCCGTCGGCACCGTGCCGGTGATCCTCCCGGAGGAGCGGAACGTGGTGGTGATCCCGCGCAAGGAGAATGTGAACCTTGCTGTAGATACGCGCGGCGCGATTTACTGGAACACCGCCGAGATTACGGCCGATCAGCTGACTCAGCGGTTGCGCACCATCGCTGCCGAGAATCCACAGCCCGAAGTGCACATCCGGGGCGACCTCATGACCGAGTACTACAAGGTCGGCGAGGTCGTCGCGATCGCCCAGCGTTCGGGGATCCTGAAGATCGGCTTCATCACGAAAGCGCCTCCGCAGGGACAGTTGTCCGGCGGAGGGGGTCTCTAGCCTCAGTACGGCCCGTAGGGGCCAGGGAGTGTAGTCCTTATGTCAATGACAGTAGGGGAAACCGTTGAAGGCGAGCCGCTGGTGGATATCAACACCACGCCGCTGATCGACGTGATGCTGGTGCTGCTGATCATGCTGATTGTGACGCTGCCGCCTCAGCGTCACGCCGTGAAGCTTGATACGCCGCTTCCACCGCCGCCGGACGCGCCGCCGCCGCCTGAAGACGCTCCCGATCCGGTCCGGATCATGATCGACTTCAACGGGTCGATCCAGTGGATGGGTCAGACGGTGTCACGCTCAGAACTTGACGCTAATCTCAAGATCGAAGCGAGCCGTGGGGTCCAGCCGGAGATCCATATCGAGCCGGATCGGGACGCCAAGTATGGCGTCGTGGCGCACGTCATGGCGTCCGTTCAGCGTAATGGACTTAAAAAAATGGGCGTGATCGGGGGAACTTGATTTCGCTTGTATAAAGGTCAGGTCTAAGCTGGCGGCGCCGTCTCTGCAGAGGGGACTGGCGCCGTCATTATGCAGCTCCAGCTGAACATGCCATGTTGAGGCGGGGGCCAGTGAAATGATATCAGAACAGTCAGGTGGAGGTCATCCTATGCGGTCGTTCGGCAAATCCATGCGCAGGTGTCTGCCCGCAGTCGGGCTCGGGCTGATCGGCGCGCTTGGCTTGGCCAGCGTGACGACGGCCCCGGCGGCCATTGCGCAGGCGGTGACCGCGAAGAAGGAGTTCGTCGAGAACTTCAACGCCGCCAACACAGCTCTGCAGGGGCGCAAGTTTGCCGACGCCATCGCCAAGGCGGACGCCGCCTGGCCGCATGCGGCCAACACGCAGCAGAGGTCGGCCATCGAACAGATCCGCGTGGCTGCGCGCTGCGATACCTCTCAGAAGGATCACAATGCGTGTATCTCCGCCATCGAGAAGGCGAAGGCCACCGGCGGGCTTCAGGGTTCGGTGGTGCGCAACTACGACGAGATGCTCGCTGGCCGCTATGAATCAGCCGGCCAGAGCAAGAAGGCGCTCGACCAGACGAAGGCCAACATCGCCAAGTATGGCGGCACCGGCCAGCAGCTCGGTTTCGTGGCGCGCAAGGAACTTGAGGCCAAGAATTACGCCGAGGCTGTGAAGTTCATCAACCAGGCGATCGCCAAAGGCTCGGCCGGTACGGCGCAGTACAACATCCTGCTCAACGCTCTGGCGGCTCAGAACAAGATGGATGAGTACTACAAGACCGTCGAGCGTATCGCGCCCAGCCTGAAACAGGAACTGTACTGGCGGATGCTGATCGAGCGGGCCAAGAAGGAGCCCACCTACCGCGCCAATGACACGCTGGTGGATGTCTATCGCGCCATGCGGGCCGCTGGCGTCAAGCTGAAGACCGAAGAGCTCAACGAGATGGCTGACGCCGCCCGCAAGCGTGGTCTGTCGGTTGAAGCGACAAAGATATGGGAGCCGCTTTTCGCATCGGGGGCTCTTGGCGGCGCGTCTGACAAGGATGCTGCCCGTAACAAGGGTCTGTTCGAGGCCCAGAAGAAAGAAGCCCAGGCCGATCTGGCCGGCAATCTTGCAAAAGATGAGGTTGACGCGGCCACGCGCGTGAACGGCGAGCCGCTGGCGGCCGTTGGCGAAGCCTATCTCGGCGCCGGGAACTACGACAAGGCGATCGAGCTCTTTAACAAGGCTCTCGCGAAGGGGCAGATGGAGCCGGGCATGACCGATCTGGTCAAGCTGCGTCTCGGCATCGCCCAGTTCCAGGGCAAGAAGAAAGCGGACGCCACCAAGACCTGGCAGTCAATCAAGGCTGACAACGGCGCAGCCTGGCTCGCCAAGTCCTGGCTCGCCATCGCCAAGATGTAAGGCGCCGGCGTAGCGCGCCATCTGAACAGCACAGGCAGGCCCGGCTGGCGACAGCCGGGCCTTCTTGCGTCTGCAGGTCCCGCAAACTTTGAGGTTCTGTGCGCCTCGCAGCGGGCGCACAGCCTGGCCATGCGAGGCTATATGTTTCATCAGGCGCAGACAGGCTTGCCTCCTGCGAGGGCAAAGCCTTAACACTCAGGACAGGACAGCGGCGACTGTCGACAGGGGAGAGACATGAGACATCACATTGCGGGCCTCGTTCTGGGCCTTACCCTCAGCGCAGGATGCGCAGGCGCGCCGGCCCTGCTTGAGCCCCAGCCTCTGCCGCCTGCCGACATTGCTCATGCGGACTACGCCAACCCGTCACTCTGGCTGTGCCGTCCGGGCCTTGCTGACGACAAGTGCCGCGTCAATCTCGACGCCACTGTGATCGCTCCTGATGGATCGGCCCGCATCGAGCCGTTCCGCGCGGCGCAGAACCCCGCCGTCGACTGTTTCTTCGTCTATCCGACCGTCTCTGATGATACGACATGGTCGTCCGACTGGGTGGTCAACCGTATGGAGATCGATGACATCCGGTTGCAGTTCGCCCGCTTTGGCGCTGTCTGCCGGCAGTTCGCTCCGGTCTACCGGCAGACCACGCTGACGGCGCTGCGGGTGGCTTCGGGCGGTCCCCAGCCGGTCGGGGAGCGACTGCCGCAGGGTGTGGGCGGCTATAATGACGTCCTCGATGCGTGGAACTGGTACATGGCCAATGAGAACAAAGGCCGCGGCGTCATCCTGATCGGTCACAGCCAGGGCGCAGGCGTGCTGGCGCGTCTTCTCGCCAATGAAATTGAAGGCAAGGCTGCGCAGAAGCAGTTTATATCCGCCTATATTCTCGGAGCGGCCGTGATGGCGCCGTCCGGACAGGATACGGGCGGGACATTCAAGAGTATTCCGCTCTGCCGGGCGGAGGACCAGGTCGGCTGCGTGATTTCCTACGCCACCTTCCGCGACACCCTCCCGCCCCCGGAAACGGCGCGCTTCGGCCGGGCGGCGAATGGGAATGCTGCAACGTGCAATAACCCCGCTGACCTGCGCAGCGGTCAGGGGATCGCGGATTCCTACTTCCTGACCCGGGGCTTCCTGAATGGATCGGCGGGGCCCGATCAGCCCGCCTGGGCGAACCCTGAGCCGCGTATCACAACGCCGTTCGTCAGGACGCCTGGCCTCGTGGCCACACGCTGCGTCAGCCGCGGTATGTTCACCTATCTGGAACTGTCGGTGCGCGCTGATCCCAGCGATGCGCGTACCGATACGCTGGCCGGAGAAATCATGCGCGCAAGCGGGCCCGATCTGAACTGGGGCCTTCATCTGATTGATGTCGACCATTCAATGGGCGATCTCATTCGCATCGCCGGTAAGCAGGCGGCCGCCTGGAGCCGGTAGGCGGGAGTTGCGGCCGTTGTGGGCCTGTCCTCTGAGTGGGGGGCTCCCCGCCAGGGCTGGCCTGCCCAGGCCCTCTTGTCTTGCGGACAGGCGGCCCGGATGCCCCCGGGGCCGTATCCGGTCGTTGAGGGCCGCTGCTGCGACCCGCTAAGGCGCGCGCAGGCAGGCTTGCCTGAGGGAAGCAGCGACCTCCCAGAGCGCAGCCATAAAAGCGAAGGGGCGGCGCCTTCGCGCCGCCCCCTCTTGTGTTGGTCAGTCCGCGTCGGCAGCGATCAGGCGGCTTTGTCCGTGATCGCTGCTGCAACCCTCGGATCCGGGTCGCGCAGCACATAGCCGCGGCCCCAGACCGTCTCGATGAAGTGGTCGCCTTTTGTAGCCTGAGCCAGCTTCTTGCGGAGCTTGCAGATGAACACGTCGATGATCTTGAGTTCGGGTTCGTCCATGCCGCCATAGAGATGATTGAGGAACATCTCCTTGGTGAGCGTTGTCCCCTTGCGCAGGGACAGGAGTTCGAACATCTGGTATTCTTTGCCAGTCAGATGGACGCGGTTGTTGTTCACCTCGACCGTCTTGGCGTCGAGATTGACGACGATATCGCCGGTACGGATGACGCTTTCGGCGTGACCCTTTGAACGGCGCACAATCGCGGTGATACGGGCGATGAGCTCGTCCTTGTTGAAGGGCTTGGTGAGGTAATCATCCGCGCCATAGCCAAGCGTCTTCACCTTGGCCTCGATGTCCGGATTGGCGGACAGTATGAGGACCGGCGTGTTCACGCGCGACATACGCAGCTGTTTGAGGACCTCATAGCCGGAGATGTCCGGCAGCCCAAGGTCAAGGATGATCAGGTCGTACTCATAGACCTTACCGAGGTCGACACCGTCTTCCCCTAGGTCGGTCGTGAAGATATTGAACCCAGCGGCTTTCAGCATCAGTTCGATGCTGCGAGCGACCTGCTCATCATCCTCGATCAACAAGACCCGCATTACGTCTCTCCCGAATCGCGGTTGCCTTGCGGCGGTGTAATTAACCACCGCATTAGGCGGGCTAAAGGTTAATGGAGACTTTAATCATTAAGCAGATTCTGAAAACTTAGAGGGATTCTGCTAACCACCAACAGGGCCGGAAGGGCCGCCAGCCTTTTCATCCACAGGTCTCTTAATGCTCTGGCGAGATAATTACCTTTTTGGTTAATCGCTTGGCAACCTCAGACCGCGCTCATCGTCCCATGAGCCGCAGGCTCGCTGTATTCACGGATTGTTCCTTATGCTGGCTTCGGCCATTCGCGATATCAAGGCGCTTGATCCCCTTGTCCACGAGGGTCGTGTCACGGCCCTTGAAGGTCTGCGCATCGAGGCGGCCGGACCAGCGGCGGCCCTGAGGCTCGGCGCCTTTGTCCGCTTCGGATCCGCTGACGGCCCGCGTGGGGAGCTCGTTGGTTTTGAGGGCGACCGCGCCATCCTGCTCGCCAGCGACCCGCTCGATGGTCTGGCGCCAGGCGCTCCGGTTCTTTTTGTTTCGGGCCTCGACAGTGTCCGGCCATCTGAGGGCTGGCTCGGCCGGGTGATCGACGCCTTTGCCGCTCCGCTGGATGGAAAAGGACCCCTGCGTGCTGGCGCGCGCGCGCGGCGCGTGCGCGCCAGCGCTCCCAACGCGCAGGCGCGGGCCCGCGTTTATCAGAAGCTGGGGCTGGGCGTTAAGGCGATTGACGTTTTCGCCCCCTGCGCGCGCGGCCAGCGATTAGGGGTTTTTGCTGGCTCTGGTGTCGGTAAATCGACCCTGATGTCGATGCTGGCGCGCGGGGCGGAGGCCGACGTCATCGTCATCGGGCTGATCGGCGAGCGCGGTCGCGAGGTGCGGGAATTCGTTGAAGATACGCTTGGTCCCGAGGGGCTCGCCAAGTCCGTTATCGTCACGGCGACCTCCGATGAAGCCGCGCCGCGGCGTCGCAGGGCGGCCTGGCTTACGCTGGCGGTCGCAGAGCATTTCCGGGATGAGGGCAAGCAGGTCGTCTGCTTCCTTGATTCCGTCACGCGCTTCGCCATGGCGCAGCGCGAGATCGGCCTTGCCGCCGGAGAGCCTCCGACGACGCGTGGCTATACCCCGTCAGTTTTCGCTGAGCTTCCAAAGCTGCTCGAGCGCGCAGGCCCCGGTCTGACGTGCGCTCCTGGTCAGCCGCAGGGGCACATCACGGGACTGTTCACGGTGCTTGTCGATGGCGATGATCATAATGAACCGATATCAGACGCCGTCCGGGGGATACTTGACGGACACATCACGCTCTCCCGGCAGATCGCCGAGCGGGGGCGTTTTCCGGCTGTGGATGTCCTCAAGTCCATCTCGCGCCTTCATCAGGCCCTGCAGACGCCGCAGGAGCGCGAGTGCGTTAGCCGGGCCCGCCGTCTGATGGCGCTTTATTCAAGCATGGAAGAGCTTGTGCGGATCGGCGCCTATACGCGGGGCGCTGACCCTGAGGTTGATGAGGCCGTCAGGCTGTGGCCTCAGCTGGAGGGGTTTCTCAGTCAGGACACGCAGCATGTCATTAAGCCTGAGGACGCCTTCCGGGCTCTTCAGGCTGTTCTTGTGTCCCCGGCCGCTCCGGCTCAGAAGATGGCTGTCCGATGAGCCCGCTGCCCACGCTCCTCAGGCTGGCCCAGCGCAGACAGGACGAGCTCGCCGTGCAGGCGGCGCGTGTGGATCGTCTCGTGGATGAGCTGAGCGGCCAGGTGGCGGCGCTCAGGGCCCGCGAGCAGGCTGAGATATTTGCGGCGGCCGGACAGCCGGACTACGCTGCGCTTCTGCCGGCTTATCGTCAGCGCGTCGGCCGGCTGATCCAGGAGCTGAACGTCCAGCTTGCCGCGCGGCGGGCCGAGCGCGCCATGATCGGCGAGCAGCTGGCGGCGGCCTATGCTGAGAAGTCGAAGTTCGAACAGCTCATCAGTCAGATGCGGATGCGCGAGGAGGCCGAACGGCTCGCGCGCGAGCAGGCCGTTCTGGATGAGATTGCGATCAACCGCGCCGGATCATCCGCTCGCTCTTCCTGACGTCGCGCCCGACGGCGAGGCGGTGTGTGCGGGGTCCCGCCTCAGGCTGACATGCAACAGGCCCGCCTGTAAGGGCGGGCCTGTCATCATAAACTGAGAAGGTTCTCACAGATCGATGTCGGCATCCCGCAGGTCGCGGGTTGCGCTGGCGCGGGAGACGTTTCCGGCCGCCATCTCGGCGGCGTCGAGACCACCATCCTTGTTGAGGTCGAGATCGGCAAAGCGGGTTCTCACCGACGCCATGGTGCCGGTCAGTTCGTTGACCTGAACCTTGCCATCCGCGTTGCTGTCGAGCGCTCCCATGGTCCGTGATTCCATCAGCTTGCCCTGAAGGTCATTGCGGACGTTGGACGTCGTTTCTTCGGCCCAGCGGTAATTGACCCGGAAGTACATCATTTCTTCCCAGGACTGTTCGCCCCAGGTCACGTTGATGGAGGGGTCCGGGTTAGCCTTGTTGTGCTCTGAGTTGTCGTAAATCCACTTAGCGATGAGCTTGGTGCCGGCCTTGATGAGAAGCGGCTCGACCGGATCATAGTCGCGCTGCCAGTTGAAGTCATACTTCGGCAGCGACAGCAGGATATCTTCTTTGCCATCGGGGCTCTTCGCGGTCAGCTCGACCGACCAGCCGCGATAGTGCGCATGCGGATAGAGCGTATAAAGATAGGCGTCGGCCGGGAACTCCAGATAGGCGATCTCGGTATGGCGCGCGGCCCCCTTCGGGATACGCAGCGCAAAGTCCGAGATAACCGCCGAGCGCTTGATGAATTCCGGGGCTGTCTTGAGCGTATAATAGCCAATCTGCGTCTGATCGGTCGCAGCCTTACCCGTGGTTGTGTAGTGCATCGAGAAGGACAGCTTGCCGCCAGCCGGGACGGGAGCGCCTGCGCCCGCGGCGATGACCTGCGGTTCAGCGCCCGGCGTGTAGGAGCCGACGGAGCCGCCAGGGATACGCGCGCGCGAGCCGGGATCGGGCGAGTGGTTGGAGGTCACATGGTGGAGGACGGTGCGGTCGCCCGGCTTGATGGCGATGGCGCGCAGCCAGGTGTCTTCCTTGAACGGATTGTCGACGCGCATGTTCTGATACTCGACCGTGCCGGCGTTGGGCACGTCGAAGGCGGGCAGCGTCACCACGACGTCAGGCTGTCCGAGGCTGACGGGCCACTCGGGCGCCTTGCCGGCCTTTTCCTTAAGGACGTCCGGGCCGGTCCCGCGCGGCGCGCCGGCGCGCAGCCAGTGTATCAGCGTCCGGGTCTGGTCGGCGCTGAGGCCATGGTCATTCTGGAAGTTGCCGATGTGCGGATCGGCAAAGTAGGGCGGCATCCGCTCCGACATGACCGATTCCAGCATCATCGGGGCGAAGGACTTCACAACGTCATAGCTGTCGAACCGGAACGGAGCGATACCGCCCTCCTGGTGGCAGGCGACGCACTTGGCCTGGAGGATCGGGGCGATGTCGTTCGTGTAGGAGATGCTGGCGTGTTCAGCCGCCCGCCCGCGCTCGGGGAAGGCGATGTCCCGTCCGGCGCTGACCGCGACACGCGGCGTGGCGACAGGCTGACCGGCCAGCACGGCCTCGATCGCACGTGACGTCTGATCGACCGGGCCATGATAGGCGACGCGGAACCCGGCCTTCGGGTCAATCACGAAGACCTCCCCTTCGCGCCGGATGCCGAGCTCTTCGCCAACCAGCTGAAGCTCATCCATCAGAACCGGAAAGGCGAACTTCTGGGCGAGAGCCTCTTTCGCGGTGTCCTCACGGGACTGACCCAGCGTCGAGTTAATCATGTAAAAGAGGACGCCCTTAGCCTTGTAGGTCGCCTGCAGGCCGGCGAGGCGGGCCGCTCCTTCACGCGAGACCTTGCCGCCATTTGTCTGCGACATCAGCACGATGGCCGGCGCATACTTGAAATAGTGGAGTTCATGGGCCAGGCGCGAGGTGTCGGTGAGCTGGAAATTCCCAACCCGTTCCGGAGCGTCGCCGGCGGAGGGGGCGGCGATGACGGATGTCATGCCTGCTGCGGCGATTACGGCGGCCGCCGCGGTCAGTGTGAGAATACGCTTCATTCCAGCTCTCCCCTTGCCCGCCGTGCGGGTCGTCAATCCTGTAATCGTTGTTCCAGTATCCGCCGTTCCCCGGCGTGGTCAACACGGGTGGGGCCTTAATGTCGCAGCTCTCGCGCCCCTTAGAGGTCACAGCTGTGCGAGCGGGCCGGGGCAGGTCGCCTTCAGCCGCATCGCGCGCCTGCTTACCTAAGGGCAGACCCCCACACAGAAGCGGCCCGGAACAGGGTTCCGGGCCGCTCCTGAAGTCGCAAGGTTTGGCCGATCAGGTCCAGCGCAGGTCAGATGAACTGACCGGCAGGCTCCGGATCCGCTTGCCGGTTGCGGCAAACAGGGCGTTTGCAACGGCCGGCAGCACGGGCGGCAGCGCCGGTTCGCCAAGGCCGGTCGGTGAGTTATCCGTGATGTGGAAATGGCTGTCGATCTGGGGCGCATAGTCCATCCGCAGAAGCGGCATGTCGAAGAAGTTCGACTGGACCGCGCGGCCCTTATCGAACGTGATCTTCTGCTGCATCTCGGAAATGCCGTCGATTATCGAGCCCTGCACCTGATTATGGGCGTTAAGCGGGTTGATGATCATCGACCCGACATCCCCCACGGACCAGACCTTCTGGACGCGCCACTGACCGTTCGGTTCGACCTTCACCTTGGCCACCTGGGCGAAATAGCCCGCGTGAGAGAAGTAGAAGGCGATGCCCATGCCGGTTCCCTTCGGCAGGCCTGAGCGGCTGGCCCAGCCGGAGCGCTCGGCCACCAGCTGTACGACGGCCTTCATGCGCTCCGGGTTCATGCCACGGCGATTGGCGCCGGCCGGTGCAGGCAGGCTGAGCAGTTCAAGCCGCAGCGCAACGGGGTCCTTGCCGGCCGCATGAGCAATCTCGTCGAGGAAGGACTGATAGACGAAGCAGACCGCGTTGGATGTCGGCGCACGCAGCGGACCGGTCGGCATGCCGCCCATCATGATCGACTGATCATAGCGATGATTGGGCACATAGTCGGCCGGGAATTCCTGCGGCGGCAGGTTGGCGCTGGCGAGGATCGCCAGAGCGCCATTGGCGCCGGGCCGTCCGAACGTCACGAAGTGGTTGGTCAGCGCGACGAGACGGCCGTCCTTGTCGAGACCCGCCTTGAAGTTGTGATAGCCGCCCGGGCGGTAGGGATCGTGCTGGGTATCCTGCTCGCGCGTCCAGATCAGCTTGATCGGGATGTTGCCAGCCTGTTTGGAAATGACCGCCGCTTCAACCGCATAGTCATTATCCAGCCTCCGGCCAAAGCCGCCGCCGGCGCGGATCATGTGGATCGTGATCTTGTCCTTGGCGACGCCCAGGGCTGACTGAATGAGGCCGAAGGCGCCGCTGGGGCCCATATCCGGCCGCTGTGTCGGCGCCCAGACCTCCACCGTTCCGTCCGCTTTGGCGTGCGCCGTGCAGTTCATCGGCTCAAGCGGGGCGTGTACCAGGAAGGGGTAGGAATAGGAGGCTTCAACCGTCCTGGCTGCGCCCTTGAGGGCTGCATCCGCGTCCCCTGCGCTGGACAGCGTCGACATGGGCGCTGCGCGCGCCATGGCGGCGGCTGACGCATCATAGGCGGCCGTCGATTCGTCTTTCGAGACGCCTTCGTCCCAGGTGATCCTGAGCTTTTTGGCGGCTTCTTTAGCCGTCCACCAGTCGTCAGCGACCACGGCGACGCCGTCGAGGAGCCCCATTTTCGTGGGGAGGTTGCCGACCTGCCTGACAATGAAGCAGTCAGTCACCCCCGGGAGGGCCTTGATATCATCGACATTGGCCGAGACCAGCTTGCCGCCGAAAACGGGGCATTTGACAAAGTTGGCGTACTTCATGCCCGGCAGGACTGTATCGATGCCGAAAACGGGTTCGCCGCGGACGATCCTGGGCGAATCCCAGTTGCGCATCGGCTTGCCGATGATGCGGTAGTTCTTCGCATCCTTCAGTTTCATCGACGCCAGATCGGGAGGTGTGATCTTCGCGGCGTCAGCCGCCAGATCGCCATAGGGAATGCGGGTGTTCGTGGCTGCGTGCACGACGACCGAGGGCTCTGTGGTGAACTCCTCCGCCGGCCGGCCAAGGCGCGCGGCTGCGGCCTGGATGAGCATGTGGCGGGCAGCCGCGCCCTGCTGACGGTGCGGCGTCCAGTGCTGAGGCGTGGCGAAGGAGCCGCCTGCGATCTGGTTGCCAAACCGCGCGTCTGCGCCAGCCTGTTCGATTACGACTTTTGACCAGTCTGCATCGAGCTCTTCGGCGATCAGCATTGGCAGCATCGTCTTGATGCCCTGACCGATCTCCGGGTTCTTCGCCATGATCCGAATGACGCCGTCGGGCGCAATGGCGACATAGGTGTCAATGACGACCGGCGGCGCGGAAGGCCGCGGCGGTTCGGCAGCCAGGGTCGGGGCGCCATCGGTCGCATCCGGCGGTGTCATGCACCCGGCCAGAAGAAGGCCGCCGCCTGCGGCGGATGCAAAAAGGAAGAAACGGCGCGAGGTGTTGAGTGTGTTGCCGTCAGCCATGGATCAAGCCTCCCGCCTGTCTTTGGTGTCGATGCCCGCCGCCGTTTTGATGGCCTCGCGGATACGTACATAGGTGCCGCAACGGCAGGCATTGCCCTGCATCGCTGCGTCGATGTCTTTGTCGTTTGGCGCGGGGTTTGTGTTCAGAAGCGCCGTCGCCGCCATGACCTGGCCCGCCTGGCAGTAGCCACACTGCATGACGTCCACATCAAGCCAGGCTTTCTGCACCGCCTGACCCGTCCGGGTCTGGCCGATGGCTTCGATGGTGGTGACGCGCTGCCCGCCGACCGCCGAAACCGGCGTCACGCAGGCCCGGGTGACCTTTCCGTCGAGATGCACTGTGCAGGCGCCGCAGGCGGCCACTCCGCACCCGAATTTGGTTCCCACCAGCCCAAGCTTGTCCCGCAGCACCCACAGGAGGGGCATCGCCGGATCGGCTTCAACCGTCTCAGTCTTTCCGTTCACATTGATTGTGTAGCTTGCCATTTGGAGCTCCGCGGGCGTGTCCCCGAACCTGTCGTCCGGCTCCTCCGCCCATTTTTCTACCCGCGACGCGCACGCCCTCTGCCCGAGGAACGCACAGACTGGTCGTGCATAACCCGGGACTCACCGAACGCCAATGACGGGCAGGCCTGCGGCTGGAGTAAAATCGCGCCCGCCCCAACACGCTTGCGCGAGATAAGCTCCGGCTGGCCTTTTCTGAGAATAGTTCGCAGGAGAGCGGCGATCCCGGCGCTATGTGCATCCAACGATAGCGATGTCGCGCCGGCCCTCCGGCTATCCATGACACGCGCGAGCGCGCATCAAAGGCCCGCCCCCTTGCCGCAGTGCAACTGACGCCCTCAGGCCTGCAGCCTGAGACGGGTCTCCCGGGCGGATCTCAGCTGTCTGGAGCGTGGAGGCCGCCGCTCAGTTCTCAGGCGTTTCCTGAATATCGAGCAGATAGGCGACGAGATCATACTCATGGCCTTCGCCGAAGTGGAAAACCGGCATTTTCTGGAAGCGGATGGCGCGTCCGTCATGCAGGTCCGTTGCGAGCCAGCCTGGCGGGTAGCCAGCCAGAACTCTGCGCAGGGGTATGGCTGCAGGATTGGGACTGTCTCCGGTTCGCTCGATCGAATGGCAACCGGCGCACAGATCGCTGGCGACCTGATAGCCAGCGCGCGCATCGCCCGCCCTGGGCTGGGCGTCCGGTCCGCTCGTGCAGGCCGTTACCGCCAGCGTCGTGAGAAGCCCCAGCCAGATACGCATCCTTACGCCTCCTGTTTTTATCATCTGACCTGAGGTGGGGCGCACGCGCTTGAGGCGGATCAAGCGTCCTGTTGTCTCTTCCATGCGCCTGACAAACCGGCGCGACCACCCGGCGGGGCTGTCAGATCGCCGTTTGCGCCATCAGGCCTGCGAGGGCTCACAGGCGGATCTCTCACAGGCGCGGCGGGATGAACGTTTATTCGCGCGACAGGTCCTGGCGGGTGAACACGATGAGCGCAGCCCCTGTCAGGACGACAAAGACGCCCGCCAGCCCCGCCAGGCCCGGCAGCGCAAGGCCGGCCAGGAGCGTGTCGGGATCGCCCATCATCTGCCGTCCGGCCTGGCGGATGCTCTCGGCGGCGATGTTCAGGAACATCACCCAGACCGGATCCCCCCCGGCATGGCCCCGCACCGAGGCGATGTCGCAGGCGAACAGTATGAGAAGCGTCGCAATGATGCTGGCGGTCATTGCGCGGCTGAGAACAGCAATCAGCATGACGAGGCCGGCTGCGACCATCACCTGAAGGAAGGTTGCACCCAGAGCGAGCAGATGCGCGAGGGCGATCTGGCCGGCTCCCACGGCGGGCCAGATCGCGGCGCCGCTCAGCGCAGCATCGATGAGGCCCACCGTCAGGCCGGAAAGACCGCACAGCAGGAGGCTTGTCATCAGGGCGATGGCGAAGGCGGCGATCTTGGCCAGCATGAGGGGTATGCGGTCGCTGCGCACCAGAACGGCGCGCCAGGTCTCCCAGCGGTACTCGCCGGCGAAGAGGAGGGCGGCGCCTGCGATGGCGCATATCTGAAAGATAGACACAGACATGAGGCCGAAGCCTTCCAGGCTGTTCTCGAGGGGAGCGGCATAGATGATGACCCCGCCCAGGGCGAGGCGGTCATAGGCCTGTTCGAGAAGCCCGCCCGTCAGTGCGAGCGCGGGCATGAAGCCGAACGCCCAGAAGCTTGCCCAGCGATTATGGACCAGCTTGTAGATCTCCGCCTTTAGCGCCTCAAGGATCACTGTTCGCCCGCCATGGTCGATAGGAAGACGCCCTCAAGGCTTTGCGTCATCCAGCGCGCCTCGAAGATGTCGACGCCTGCAGCCGTCAGCTCGCGGATCAGGGCCGGCGCCTCATCGGGTCTGATATCGGCTATCAGCTGCCCTTCAGCGCCGCGCCGCCGCGGTCCAAGAATGGCGGCGACCTGTGAGGCGGGTTCAGCGCGGATCAGCAGGCCGCCGCGAGAGGCAAGCAGATCGCTCACCCGGCCTTCCCGAACCAGCTGGCCGTGATTGATGATGGCGACGCGGTCGCAGACCTTCTCCACTTCATCAAGGAGATGGCTGGAGAGAATGATCGTGACGCCATCCTGTGTCGCAAGTTCGCGCATCAGCGTGCGTATCTCGTGTATCCCGGCAGGGTCGAGCCCGTTGGTAGGTTCATCCAGTATGAGAAGTTCAGGACGGCCGAGGAGAGCGCCGGCCAGAGCCAGCCGCTGACGCATGCCCATCGAATAGGTTCGCGTCCGGCGGTCGGCGGCGTCTGAAAGCCCCACACGTTCCAGCACGGCCTCTTCGCGTCCCCGGTCCCTCAGTCCCGACAGTTCGGCGAAGGCTCTCATGGTCTGGCGTCCCGTCAGGAACGGGTAGAGCGATGGCGCTTCGATCATGGCGCCCACTCTGCGCAGGACGCCTGCATCTATCCGGTCATGTCCCAGAAGCCTGACCCCGCCGCGGCTGGGCCTGATAAGGCCAAGAGCAAGGCGCATGAGGGTCGACTTACCCGCCCCATTGGGGCCGAGCACGCCATATATGTCGCCAATGGGAACCGACATGTCGACGCCGCGCAGCGCCCACACCGGCCGCTTGCCGCCGTAGCTCTTGGAGAGGTCATGGGTCTCCAGCGCCGCCATCATCGCATGACGCCTGTGAGGCGCCTCAATCCGGATGGCCTCGCGCTTTCCGCGCAACGCCGCTGGCGGCCCCGGGACGGGGTGACGCCCAGGCCCTCCCCAACAGGCCCCCGCGGGCGCGCCCGCCGGGTCATCCTAACGGCCTTTGAACACCGGTGCGCGTTTTTCAACGAACGCCAGCGCCGCCTCGGCATGGTCAGCCGTCTGGGCCGAGCGGGAATGGTTCAGGGCCTCTGTGTCGAATGAAAGGGCCAGGTCGCCGCGCTCGGCGGTGTTCAGGTTTTTCTTCATCAGGCCCAGCGTGACCGTCGGGCCCGAAGCGAAGCGCCGGGCGAGGGCGAGCGTCTCTGTCATGAGATCAGCCGGTTCCACGGCCCGGTTGATGACCCCGAGGCGTTCCGCTTCCTCGGCGAGAATGACGTCTGAGAGGAGATAGAGCTCCTTCGCCTTTGCGACGCCGACAAGCTGGGTCAGGAAATAAGTGCCGCCGAAATCCCCGGACAGGCCCACTTTTGCAAAAGCAGTCGTGATCTTGGCGCCCCTGGCGGCGATCCGGAAATCGCAGGCCAGCGCGATGGACAGTCCGGCGCCGGCGGCTGCGCCGGGAATGGCGGCGATGGTGATCTTGGGCATATCGTGAAGCCAGCGGGAGACCTCCATGCTCTGACGGAGGCTGTAGGCCGCCTCCTCCGGCGAGCGGCCATGATTGGCGCCGCCATCGCTGGCGGCGAACCGCTTGACATCCCCGCCAGCGCAGAAGGCGCCGCCCGCGCCCGTGATGACAACGGCGCCGACCGAACTGTCAGCCGCAAGGCGCGGCAGGGCTTCCATGAGCCCGCTCAGGATCTCCCCGGAGAGTGCGTTGCGGGCCTCTGGACGGTTAAGCGTCAGAATAGCCACGCCGTCCTGCCTGGTCTCCAGAAGGTCCGCCATACCCGTCTCCCTGCTTCAGCTGCGCGCGTGAAGCCGAAGGGATAGGGCTGGCGGCTGGCAGGCGCAAGCGGCCCCTCCTGAGCATGCTGGCCCCCCTTTACCCTCGGCCCCGCCGCAGGGCAGGTAAGGCCGCCGGAGCCGGTTCGGTCGCCAGCCGGGCTCCCGGTCATCCGCGGACCTGGCGCGCTTGCCAGACGGGCGGTTCTGAGCATGCTCGCGTCATGGCGACAGCCCAAGCGATCATACTGGCCGAGGCGCTGAAAGAGGCGCAGCGGATTGTCATCTTTACGGGCGCGGGGATTTCGACCGAGTCCGGCATACCGGATTTCCGCTCTCCGGGCGGGGTGTGGTCGCGGATGAAGCCGATCTACTTTCAGGATTTTGTGTCAAGCGAGGCGCATCGCCGGGAGGCCTGGACGCGGGTCTTCAGCGGCGCTGCGGGATGGGTCGGCAAAGAACCGAACGCCGGGCACCTTGCTGTCGCCAGGCTGATCGCCGACGGCCGCGCCTCAGGCGTGATAACCCAGAATGTCGATAACCTTCACCAGGCCTCCGGCGTTCCTGACGCCCAGATCATCGAGCTGCATGGCAACGCCAGCTATGCTGGCTGCCTGGCGTGTGGCCTGCGGCATGAACTTGAGGATCTGCGCGCGCCCTTCCTCGAGCGCGGGGAGATACCGGTCTGCCGGGCGTGTGGGGGGCTGGTAAAGACCGCCACGATTTCCTTCGGCCAGCCCATGCCGGAGGAGCCGATGGCCAGGGCTGAGGCTGAAAGCCGCCAGTGTGACGCATTTCTTGTGCTGGGCTCCTCGCTTCGTGTGACCCCAGCGGCCCTGTTTCCTATCAAGGCCCGTCGCAGCGGCGCGCGCCTGATTATTGTGAACCGCGAGCCCACTGCGCTGGATGATGAAGCCGATCTTGTGATCCCGGCAGACATCGGGCCCACCCTCAGCGCCACCCTGCGCGAACTCAGCTAGTCTGAGACTGCTACCAGGCCAGTTCCTTGCCATTCCATGCGAGGAACTTGCCGGTGGACGCCAGATCAAACCGGTCGATCAGGCGGACGAGCTGGGCTGCGCTTTCCTCAGGGGACAGCTGGGCGCCTGGCCCGCCCATGTCCGTCTTCACCCAGCCCGGATGCACGATGAGGACGGGCACGCCCTTTGGCCTGAGTTCCGTCGCCAGCCCGCGCATCAGCCGGTTTGAAGCCTGCTTGGAGACCCGATAGGCGAGATTATCAGATGCGGGGCTGTTTGAGCCCATCTGTGAGGACAGGGTGACGATTTTTCCCCTGGCCGCTTTCACATTGGGCAGAAACGCGTTGGCGATAAGCAGGGGCGCGATGGTGTTGACGGCCAGGGTTTCTTCCAGCCCCTCATAATCCATATCGGTGGCGGACTGCCGGTCCGGACCGCCAATGCCCGCATTGTTGATCAGTATGTCGATCGGCTCAGCCTCAAGCTGCCTGCGGACGCGACCGATCTGCGCGGGATCGGCGACATCCATCTCAACCACCTCGATCCATCTGGGGCTGGCGGCGATGGCCGCCTCAAGCCCCTCGCGCTCCGAGGTCGCCCGGATGCAGGCGATGACACGGTCGCGGCGTCCCGCATAGGCCTTCACAAGCGCCAGGCCAATGCCGCGGTTTGCGCCAGTGATCAGGACGACAGCCATGCTCAGCCCCCGCCCGGATGGACCGGGCGCCCCCTCTGTCAGCGTGTAGGAACCGGCCTGTCGCCGCGATAGTCGTAAAACCCGCGTCCGGCTTTCTTGCCGACCCAACCGGCCTCAACATATTTCACCAGAAGGGGGCAGGGCCGGTACTTTGTATCGGCAAGCCCGTCGTGCAGGACCTGCATGATCGACAGGCAGGTGTCGAGACCGATGAAGTCCGCCAGTTCAAGCGGACCCATCGGGTGATTTGCGCCAAGCTTCATGGCGGTGTCGATCGCCTCGACGGTGCCGACGCCTTCATAGAGCGTGTAGATGGCTTCGTTGATCATCGGCATGAGGACGCGGTTCACGATGAAAGCCGGAAAGTCTTCGGCGTTGGTGACGTGCTTGCCGAGCCGTTCGACGATGTGCACAGCGCAGTCATAGGTGTACTGGTCCGTCGCCAGCCCGCGGATGACTTCCACCAGCTTCATGAGCGGAACAGGGTTCATGAAGTGAAGGCCGATGAAGCGCTCAGGTCTGTCGGTCGCCGCTCCCAGACGGGTGATAGATATGGACGAGGTGTTGGTCGCCACGATCGCATCCTTGCGGAGCTTCGGGCAGAGTTCGTCGAAGATAGCGCGTTTGACGTTTTCTTTTTCCGTCGCCGCCTCGATCGCCACATCGACGTCTGCAAAGTCCGCAAGGCTTGCGGCGGCCCGGATCCGGCGCGCAGCCGCATCGCGCGCGTCCTGTGAGATCATCTGACGGTGGACCTGACGGTCCAGGTTGCGCTGGATGGTTGTGATGCCTGCCTGCAGCCGTTCGGGCGCGACATCATTCAGAAGCACCTCAAAACCCGCCAGGGCGCAGACATGTGCAATTCCATTGCCCATCTGCCCTGCGCCGATCACGCCGATCGTCCGAACGCCTGTCATGCACTCTAAGCCTGTTCTGAGACCCGTCATAAGGCTAGCACGCAACCAGACGGGCGCGGGAAGACAAGGCCTCGCATATGCACACGGCGGAGTGAAGAGCGTGCAAGGTGTGACGTTTCGGCATCAGGTCGCCCGGGTCTTCACGGCCGTGTGAGCGGCGTCCCCGGCCTGCTCCGGTGGCGCCTTTTGCCTCTTCAGCGGGGCGTCAGGTGAGGTATAAAGGCGCACAATCCGCCCTGGCGGCCCGTTGTGAGCCGCCGCGCCCCTCTCTGGAGGACTGTTATGAAAGCATGGATGTGCGCCTTCGGGCTTGCCCTCAGTGTGGCGGCCCCCGCCGTGGCCCAGAAAACCGATCTTCCTGACCGGCCGGCCAAGCGGACCTCAGAGTTTGATTTTACGGCTATCCGCGAGGTCAACGCGGTGCTGCAGGCCAGCGGCATGTGCAATGTCCAGTTTGTCGTCACTGCCTCCGCCGAGCTCTCCGACATGTCGATTGACTGCACCCACCCGGAGATGGTCCCAGCCATCGAGAAGACGATGCGTGCTGCTAGCTGGGAAGCTGAAATCGAAGACGGAGAGTTCTTTGATTCCTTCCCCAAGCGTGAGGCGTTCAAGTATGGCACTGCGCCGCCTGCGGTCGACCCGCGTGGCGAAAAAGCGCCGATCATGGAGGATGGCCTCGTTCCGAGGGACATCGCCAAGGCCATCGCCGAGGTCAATGAAGAGGGCTCCTGCGACGTTAAGTTTACCGTCGGGGCCAACGGAAAGCCCAAGGATATCCAGCCCAACTGCACGCCGGCCGCCTATAATGACAAGATCATCGCCGCCATGGGCCGCATGAGCTACACGCCGGCTCAGAAGGATGGCCAGGCGACCGACTGGCCGGGTCTGTCCATGCCGCTGAAGCTCACCAAGCCGAAGGGCACGTAAGCAGCGGACGGGCGGGAGCGCATGCGCCCCGCCCGCCCTCCGCCTTGCTTCCCGCCACGGAGGCGCGACGCTCTGCCGGGGCGGCCTCTTGGGCTGCGTCCGGCGGCGATCGTCCTGACAGTTAAGCCGGCCTCATGCTTCACCCGGCCTCATGCTTCACCCGGCCTCATGCTTCACCCGGCCTGTCAGTTCAGCACCGTTTTTTTCATTTCGGCAGGCACGCCATTGAGCACCAGCGCGCCCCCTTCGACGCTCACCCTGACATCATCCCCGTCCCTGATGCGCCCCTCAAGGATGCGGCGCGCCAGCGGATCCTGCAGCTCTTTCTGGATCACCCGCTTGAGCGGTCGGGCCCCGTAGACGGGGTCATAGCCGCGGTCGGACAGCCACTGCATAGCCTCGGAGGTGAGGCTTATGGTGATGCGGCGATCGGACAGGATTTTCTCGAGGCGCTTGAGCTGCACCCCGACAATGCGGTCGATCTCGCCGCGGCCAAGGCGTCGGAAGAAGACAATCTCGTCGATACGGTTGAGAAATTCGGGACGGAAGTGTCCGCGTATCGCTTCCATCACGGCTTCACGGGCCGACCCTGATATCTCGCATTCCGACCTGTCTTCGGCCAGCGCATGTGCGCCAAGGTTGGAGGTCATGATGATCACCGTGTTGTTGAAGCTCACGGTGCGTCCCTGACCATCGGTCAGGCGTCCGTCATCAAGGACCTGGAGCAGCGTATTGAAGACATCCGGATGCGCCTTCTCGATTTCATCGAAAAGAATGACCTGGTAGGGCCGCCGACGGACGGCTTCTGTGAGTGCGCCGCCTTCTTCATAGCCCACATAGCCCGGCGGCGCCCCGATCATGCGCGAGACAGCATGTTTTTCCATGTACTCGGACATATCAAGGCGCAGGACCGCCGTCTCGTCGTCGAACAGATACTCGGCGAGCGCCTTGGTCAGTTCTGTCTTGCCCACGCCGGTCGGCCCAACGAAGATGAAGCTTCCGATGGGGCGGTTCGGATCCTGCAGCCCTGCGCGGGCCCTGCGAACGGCGTTGGCGACGACCTCGAGGGCTTCATCCTGCCCGACGACGCGCCTGCGCAGATTATCTTCCATCTGCAGGAGCTTTTCGCGTTCCCCTTCCATCATCTTGTCCACGGGGATGCCGGTCCAGCGTGAGACAACGGCTGCGATCGCTTCAGCGTCAACCACTTCCTTTACCAGCAGCGTGTCTGTGGCCCCGGTGGTCTTTCCTTCCGCTTCCGAGATCAGCTTCTCGAGTGCGGGGATCTCACCATACTTTATCTCTCCGGCGCGCGCCCAGTCCGACCGCCGCTCGGCGTCAGCAAGCTCCGCCCGGACGCGATCCAGTTTTTCCTTGGCGCTGGTGGCGCCAGCGAGGCGCCCTTTCTCAGCCTTCCAGGCAGACGAGATCTCGTCAGACTTCGCCTGCAGTTCACGGATCTCGCTTTCGCGACGCTGCAGCCGTTCACGGGAGGCTTCATCTTTTTCCTTCTTGAGCGCCTCAGCTTCGATCCGCAGCTGCATCAGGCGGCGGTCAATTTCATCAAGCTCCTCAGGCTTGGATTCGACCGCCATGCGCAGGCGGGCCGCCGCTTCATCCATGAGGTCGATGGCCTTATCCGGAAGGAACCGGTCTGTGATGTAGCGGTTGGACAAGGTCGCGGATGCGACAATCGCTGCGTCCGAGATGCGAATGCCATGGTGCACCTCGTACTTTTCCTTGAGGCCGCGCAGGATCGAGATGGTATCCTCAACGCTTGGCTCGCCGACAAACACCGGCTGAAAGCGGCGGGCGAGTGCGGCGTCCTTTTCCACATGCTTGCGGTATTCATCCAGCGTCGTTGCGCCGATGCAGTGCAGTTCGCCCCGCGCCAGGGCGGGTTTGAGAAGATTGGATGCGTCCATGGCGCCATCAGCCTTGCCGGCCCCGACCAGGGTATGCATCTCGTCAATGAAAAGAATGACCTGACCTTCGGCCTGCTGGGTTTCCTGGAGCACTGATTTCAGGCGCTCCTCAAATTCGCCCCTGAACTTAGCGCCAGCGATCAGCGCGCCCATATCGAGGGCGAGCAGCTGTTTGTCTTTCAGGCTGTCGGGCACATCGCCATTGACAATCCGCAGCGCCAGGCCTTCGGCGATCGCCGTCTTGCCCACGCCGGGTTCGCCAATGAGCACGGGATTATTCTTGGTGCGGCGGGAGAGAACCTGGATGCAGCGGCGGATTTCCTCATCGCGTCCGATAACAGGGTCGAGTTTTCCCGATCGCGCCGCCTCGGTCAGGTCGCGTGAGTATTTCTTAAGCGCTTCGTATTTCTCCTCGGAGGTCGCCGTGTCGGCTGTTCGTCCCTTGCGCAGGTCGGCGATCGCCTTCACGAGCGAGCTGGTCGTCGCGCCGGCCGCGTTGAGCGCCTCGGCGGCCCGGGTTTTCTGCTTGGTCGCCGACAGGAGCAGACGCTCGAGGGTGACGTAGTCATCACCGGCGCTGCGTGCGTCCTCTTCGGCCAGCTGGAACAGGCGCGCGAGGTCCTGCCCGAGCGCTGGCTGAGAGCCTCCGGTCGAGCGCGGATGGCTCGCCAGCAGCTTATCTATGCCCGACTGCGCCAGTTCGGGATTGCCGCCCGCGGCCCGGATAAGGTTGAGCGCAAGCCTGTCGCGATCAGAAAACAGGGCCTTCAGCAGGTGTTCGGGGAGTATCTGGGGGTGGCCGCTGGCGAGAGCCTGCGTCTGTGCGCTCTGTACGGCTGCGCGTGCGCGCTCAGTATAGCGTTCGAAGTCCATGATTGACCCTTATAAAAAGCAGTCTTCGGCGATGTCCGAGACCCGAAGCCGGCATCCCGGTAGTCAAGCTCCGCCCCTCGGATGAAGCCTTGATCCATGCCAAGACATAGGCGCGCTCGCTGGCCGAACAAGGGCTGGCGGATGCGCAGGCGCCGGGATGACGGACGCCCCCGGCGAGGCGTTCGGGTCCCGCGTCGGCCGCCGGATCTGCGGGCGGACTTGATTCTGCCTTTGCGTTCGTCTGGCTCGTGTTGTCTAATGAGCCGCTGGCGTCTCGCCCCTGACCGTCTGGCCCATCAGCGCCGGGCGTTTGAGAAGCGGCACAAGCAGCACCATTGCGGCAAAGCACACCGCCATCACCAGAAACAGATTGTTGAATGTCATGACGGTGGCTTCCAGCTGCATGCGCCTGACCAGCTGTCCGACGGCCGCCGCGCGCGGGTCTGAGATGTCCGCGCTCCGAAGCATGGCTTCGGCCTCAATCAGAAAGGCCTGGACCTCAGGCCGGGTCGGATCAAGGCCGGCGGCGATCTCCTGATCGTGCATGTTGGTATAGCCAAGCCGCAGTGTGTTCAGCGCCGCGAGCCCCACAGCGCCGCCAAGATTACGGCACACGGTGAACAGGCCTGTGGCGTTGGGCAGTCGCGCAGGCGGCAGCGAGCCGAGCGCCATATAGTTGCACGACACCATCGACATGATGATACCGGCGCCCCGCAGGGCCTGAGGCCAGAAAAGCTCCTCGAAGGAGGACTGAGCCGTCATGAAGCTGTTGAGGTAAAGCCCGCTCGCCGCCAGACACAGGCCCGTCGTCAGCACGATGCGCGGATCGACCCTGCGGATCAGGGTTCCCGAGACGGGGCCTGCGAGGAACATGGCGATGCCGCCAATGCTCATGATCTGCCCGATCTGAAGGGCGTTGTAGCCGCGGGCTGCGCCCAGGAAGAGGGGGGTAAGATAGACGGATCCGAACAGTCCGAAGCCTATAATGGTTGCAACCAGCGATCCGGTCGCAAAATTCCTGTAGCCGAATACGGACAGGTCGACGACAGGATTATCGCGTCTGAGAGCCCGCCAGAAAAAGACGGTCCCGGCCAGCAGGCACAGAACACACCACGCCGTCAGATTCGGGTCCTCAAACCACGCGGCGGCGGGCCCCTCCTCAAAGACATATTCAAAAGAGCCAAGAAAAAGCGCCATCGCCAGGAGACCGATCAGGTCGATGTTACGGATCAGGCTGGGCTGGGCCGGCTGCCTGGGCGTCAGGTTCCAGACCACGATAGCGACGACTATTCCAGGTACGACGTTCACAAGAAACAGCCAGTGCCAGGACAGATGCTCGGTGATCCATCCGCCCAGTGTCGGGCCGATCGACGGCGCCAGCGTCGCGACCATGCCAACAGCCACCTGCTGGAGTATGGACCGGTTAGGGCCGAAAAGCGTGAACGCCGCCGCCATCGTTGTCGGGATCATGGCGGCGCCAAGAAATCCCTGGATGCAGCGGAAGACGATCAGACTGTTCAGGTCCCATGCCAGCGCGCACAGGGTGCTCGCTGCTGTAAAGCCGGCGCAGGAAAACACGAAGAGCCGCCGCATCGACAGGGCGCGGTTCAGGAGCCCGGAAAGTGGAATGCCGATCACTTCGGCGATGAGATAGCTTGTCTGGATCCACGCCACCTCCTCGGCTGAGGCGGACACGCCTGCCTGGATCTGGGCGATCGATGAGGCGACAATCTGGATGTCCAGGATAGCCATGAACATGCCCACGACCATGGCGAAGAAGCCGATGTTGAGAAGCATGGCTTCGCGCGACCCCGGGGCCGGCGTCGCCGGGGCTGCAGCCGGCTCCTGCAGGGAGGCGTTTACGCTCACTGCGGGTTATCGGCAGTCAGGCTTGGTAGATACGGTGGCGGTCACCTGAAGCCCTGTGCGCAGGCGGCCCGAGGCGAAGGAGGCCGGGTCCAGCATGATCTTGACCGGCACACGCTGCACGATCTTGGTGAAGTTTCCGGTCGCCGTATCCTGGGGGACAAGACTGAATGTTGCGCCTGTACTGGGTGCGATGCTGTCAACCACGCCCTCTACTTTGAGATCGGGATAGGCGTCGACCCGGATCGTGGCGCACTGGCCCGGGGCCATTTCAGCGATCTGTGTTTCCTTGAAGTTGGCGATGACCCAGAGAGCATCAGAGGCGACGATCGCCATCGCCTGCCGGCCGGGTGACAGGAGCTGGCCTTCTACCACCTCCTTGTTGGCGACGACGCCGTCGATGGGGGCTGTCACCCGCGTGCGGCTCAGATCGAGTTCAGCCGCTGCGAGCCTGGCGCGTGCAGCCTCCACGCGGGCCTTTGCTGACTTGGCGGCCGCCTCGGAACTGCTGAGCTGGCTGCGCTGGGCTGTCACGGATGCATCAGCCTGACCAAGCTGCGCGCCGGATGTGCGGCGGGCGGCCTCAGCCTGATCGACCCTGGCTTTAGGATACCACCCCCTATCGGCGAGATCAGCGAGGCGGGTGAGTTCGGAGGAGGACAGATCCGCCACCGCCCGGGCCGCTTCGCGGGCTGCCTGAGCTTCCGCCAGCTCGTCGCGCTGTGCGGCGATGCGCGCGTTCGCCTGGGCGGCGTCCGCTTCAGCCTGCGCCAGCTCCGCTCTGGCCTGTGTCAGGCGTGTGACGAAGTCTGCGCCCTCGAGTTCGATCAGCACATCGCCGGCCCTGACTTTCTGGTTTTCAGCGACGTGGACCTTTGTGACATAGCCCTCGACCCTGGCGGCGACGCGGCCGATGTCGGAGCGGATCTGCGCATTTTCCGTGGTGATGAGAAAACGTCCGTTGAGGAGCCAGTCGACCCCAAACCAGCCCAGGCCGGCGGCGAGACTGGCGGCGAGGCCCAGAAGAACCTTGCGCCCGAGGCGGCCGCGACCGGCTGTGGGTGTCGTCGGGTCGCTGGCGGCCGTGCCTCCGGGCGGGGCGGCCTCCCCGGACGCTGGCGGCTGATCCGGATCCGTTCTGACAGTCTTCAGCGCCATGGGCCTATCCTGACCCGTCGGAGGAACCGGGCCGCCTTCGGGAACGCGTCTATGATGCGAAACTTACGCGAGGGTTGAAATTCCAGCCCCGACATCCAACTATCAATTAAGCGTACAGGGGGCTATGCTTAATTCAATGACCGATCATGACACCCCGGCTGAACCTGCGGCCGCGGCCCCCGAGGCCTCAGAGGTCGGTCGCGCCGAGCAGCGACGTGTCGCCTTTCTGGCGGCGGCGAGGGATGTCTTTCTCGAATTCGGCTATGAACAGGCCAATATGGCCGAGATCGTCCGCCGGGCGGGAGGGTCGCTGGCGACGCTGTATTCGCAGTTTGGGGGAAAGCAGGGTCTGTTCGAGGCCGTGATCGCCTCGCGGATCGAGATGATGACCCGTCAGATGCACATAGAGCTGGCGGCCCACGCGCCGGTCGAGCAGGGCCTCAGGCGCATTGGCGGTCACTATCTCAGGCATCACGTCAATGAACAGGGTCTTGAGGTCTATCGCCTGATGGTCGCCCAGGCGCGGAACTTTCCTGACATGGCTGAGGCCTGGGCCAGCCAGGTCGGAAGAGGCGTCCGCCTCGCCCTCGCGAGCTATCTGAAGGACCGGGTGACCGCCGGGGAGATCAGGATTTCCGACTGCACCCGGGCCGCCTCGCTGTTTCTGGATCTGGTGCGTGCGCGCACGCAGATACGCATGCTGGCTATGCCCTCCTACAGGCCCGGCGAGGCGGAGCTCGACAGGGAAGTCGATGACGCGGTCAGGGTTTTTCTGGGCGGCGTGGGCGCTCTGGATTAGCGCCCCCGGAAGTCGCCTGGCCGGCGTTCGTTCACAGCGCGGACGCCTTCACGAAAGTCTTCTGTCTGCATAAGCCAGGCCTGCTCGGTGAATTCATGGCGTGTCTGGGCCCTGACCGCTTCGGCCAGATCGCGCCGCAGGGTTCTGCGGGTCGCCCGAACGGCCAGCGGCGCGTTCTGCGCGATGGAAGCGGCGAGCGCGTGCGCGCGCGCCAGCAACTCGCCTGCAGGAACGACCTCATCGACCAGGCCCATGCCAAGCGCCGTCTGCGCATCGAAGCGGTCGCCAGTCAGGAACATCCGCGCTGCGTTTTGCTGGCCGATCAGCCGGGGCAGCGTGTATGTCAGGCCGAAACCAGGGTGGAACCCCAGTCGGGTGAAGTTGGCTGAAAAGCGCGCCTCGGGCGCTGCAATGCGGAAATCAGCGATGAGGGTAAGCCCCAGGCCCGCCCCGACGGCTGCGCCCTGCACGGCTGCGATGATCGGCAGCTCTGTTGAAAACAGGCGTATCGCCTGCTCATAGAGCGGGCTGTCCTGTTGAGCCGCCGGCGAGGCTGCGGCCTCCTGTCGGCTTGCCACGTTCCGACCAGAGAGATCTGCACCGGACGAAAACACGCGGCCAGCCGCCGTGAGCACCACCGCCCGGCGCACGCCGTCCCGGTCCAGTTTTTCGAGTGTATCGGCAAGATCGCGCAGCAGGTCTACGTTCACTGCATTGGAGGGTGGTCTGTCGATGGTCACCTGCGCGAGGGTGTCTGAAAGCCTTACCTGAATGTCGCCGATGCGCTGATCCATCCCGGCTATCCCAGAAAGCGCGCAGCGATCGTCTTACGAAAGGCCTCAACGCCTGCAGACTGGCGAAGGGCGAAGGTCGCCCGGGCGTCATCTCCGGCGATGCAGGTGACACGCTCGCCGGTGTCCGTGACAGCCGCCAGCGCTTCCTCGGCAATCATCTCGGCGGATGACAGGCTGGCCCGGCGCGCCGGATCCGTAAAGGTACGCATCGTCCGGCCGATCGCCTCGGCATAGGCCGGATGCGGCGTCATCACGAGCGAACGACTTGCGAAGTCAGTCGCGATTCCGCCAGGGGCGAGCGTGCGGACGCGGATACCGAAGGGAGCGAGCTCGTAGGCAAGGCTTTCGCTCCAGCCCTCAAGCGCCCACTTGGTTGCATGATAGACGGAATTGAACGGAAACGTCACCAGTCCTCCTATGGACGTCGTGGTGAGGATCATGCCGCTTTTTCGTTCCCGGAGTGCTGGCAGGAAGGCCTGGGTGACGCGCATAACGCCAAGGAGATTTGTATTGATCTGGGTCTGCAGCTGCTCATCGCTCGCGCCTTCGAAGGCGCCGGCGAGGCCGTAGCCTGCGTTATTGAAGACAACATCGACCGGGCCAAGGGCGAGGGCCTCTTGGGCGGTCTGTGTGATCCCGGCGAGGTCGGTTACATCAAGAGGCATGACATGTACGCCGGGAATCCTGCCGAGCTCGGTTTCCCGGGAGGGATCGCGCATGGTCGCAATGACCTTCCAGCCTCTGGCTGCAAACAGCCTGGCGCTGGCCCGGCCCAGTCCGGTGGATGCGCCTGTTATGAAAATGGTCTGTGTCATCTGCTGGTCCTGTCGTCTGACTGTTGCGTGATCATAGGCGCCAGCGGGCAGGCGCAGGCAAGGGCTTATGTCCGCTATAGGCTCTCACCTGCGCGATGAGGCCGGCGTGTCCTGTTCAGCCGGTCAGGACGCAAGAGCCGTTTCAATCATCGGGCGCAGCCGGCGGACGAGCCGGACGCCGTCAGCGAGCTGTTTGCGCACGAACAGGAAGGCCCCGTAGCGACGTTCCAGATCAATCCAGGGATAGGCTCCCCAGGCGCCCGGATCGCTGATCACGAGGGGGCGTCCTGCGCTGTCGATGCGGTCAAACCACCATCCCATGCCATAGCCATAGGCTTCGGTCTCGGGGATCGGGTTACGGAAGACCGAGCCGTTTGACGTCTGCATCCGCGCGATGAGACCGGATCTGAGAATGACCTGACCCTCATGCAGGCCGCCATTGAGGTGAAGTCTCAGGAGACGTCCGTAACTGGCGAGGTCGCTGCGGCCGCCTCCACCGAGGCGTCCTGTCTCCAGAGGCCCATAGGTGAAATTGAGGCCAAGAGGCGCGCCAAGGGCTGAGCGGAAAAAACCGTCCCAGGTCTGTCCGGATACGACTTCCGCCACCCGACCGGCCACGGTGAGCCCGAGATTGCCGTAGATGAAACGTTCACCCGGCCGCGCCTGAAGAGGGGCCCGGCCGATGACCTCAGCCGCTTCGGCCAGGCTGAGCTCATCACTGAAGCCCTGCGCGCGGACGGGCAGGCCGGAGTTCATCGACAGGAGGTGCCCGACGCTGACGCTGGCCTTATCGCCTCCCCAGGCGGGGATGTAGCGGGCGACGGGATCCTCAAGACTTAACGCCCCGGACTGCACCAGTGTCATCACGGCGGTGCATGTGGCGACTTTGGTGGCCGAGCGGAGGACATCGACATGGTCCGGACCCACGCCCTCGGCATGCATAAACAGATCCTCATCGCCGCGTGTGACCAGAAGGCCGGCCCAGGGAACCTCCTGTCGCGCAATGGCGGCCTTAAGCTCGTCACGAATGCTATCAAAGCCTGATCCCTCCGCTGGCGCATGCTGAGGCAGTGGCTGGGCATGAGCGGGAGGAAGGACGAGGCTGGCCAGTCCAGACGCCAGAAGCGTGCGTCGCGCCAGAAAAGGCGGGGCGTTGGTTGGCGGTTCAGCGTCTGAAGACATGGCGGATCTCCCTGTCAGGTAGGCTTCGTCAGGTAGGCTTCGTCAGGTAGGCTTCAGTCTTAACCCGAACAGGCTGCATGGGTCAGGGCCCGGAGCGATCACCGCTTCAGGCCCAGCAGATGCCTTGCGACCAGCCATGTGTGGACTTCCGTCGGGCCGTCATAGATGCGCATCGTACGCAGGTGCCCGGACATAAGGGATAATGGCAGCTCTTTTGTCACGCCCATCGCGCCATACATCTGCATGGCGTGGTCGACGACCTCGTAGGCCATTTCCGTTGCGAAGGCTTTCAGCGCCGAGATGTCGGTACGCGCATCCATACCCCGATCGAGTTTCCAGGCGGCCTCATAGGCCATGAGCCGCGCGGCCTTGATGCCCGTATAGGCCTGTGTGACCCATCCCTGTACTGTCTGTCGCTTTGACAGCGGCTCGCCGAAGACGACGCGCTGAGGGGCGTAATCGATCATCATCGACAGCGCTCGCTCGGCCATGCCGATTGACCAGCTCGCCATCTGCAGTCGTCGTGTTGAGAGGCGCACCTGCATGGGCGCAAACCCGCGTCCCTCCGGCCCGAGAAGGTTGGCTGCCGGAATGCGGCAGTTGTCGAGGGCGAGCTCATAGGTAAACTGCCCGCCGAGCATGGCGATCCGGCGCAGGACATTGAAGCCAGGTGTTCCCCGGTCGATCAGAAAGGCTGACAGACCGCCATCGGCTCCCTTCTGCCGGTCGGTGACCGCCATCAGAATGGTGAAGTTTGCTTCCTTCGCCCGGCTGATCCATATCTTTCGGCCATTGATGACCCACTCGTCTCCCTCACGCACGGCGCGGGTCGTCATGGCTGACGGATCGGCGCCGGCGCCTGGCTCGGAAATCGCAATCGCTGACAGGGTTCCCTTCTGAACATAAGGCGCGAGGTAACGCTGCCGCTGGTCCTCGTTGACCGTCGCCATCAGCATGCGGAGATTGGGGGAATCCGGGGGCAGGTGGTAGGGCGTGCAGGTCTTCCCGATCTCGATGTTGACCCCGACCATGGCCACGCATGGAAGATCGGCGCCCCCGACGTCTTCGGGCGCATCAAGGCCCCACAGGCCCATCTCCTGAGACACAGCGTCGATGCGCGCCCTTTCCTCGGGGCTCAGATAGGCCCCCTGTCCGGCCGCGTCGCGTTCAAGAACCCGGTTCTCAAGCGGGATCAGGTTCTCCCTGACAAAACGGGCGACCAGGTCCTGAAGCAGCCTGTGTTCTTCACAGAGTTCAAAGTCCATACCATCCTCTGCGCGCGGCCCGCTTCGGCGAGCCGCCTTTCATGTTGTGCTCGCCTCTGAGCTCTGTCTGAGACGCACCTATGTCTGCCTGCCCTCCGGCCGAGGCCGGAGATGTTCCTTCATGCGTGCGACGCGGTGATGGCGGCGTCAGCCTGCAGGCCGAGCCGGTAGAACCTGTTAGCCGTCCCGAAGAACAGCTCATGCTTTTCATCCTCGCTTGCACTTTGGGCGATCCGCTTCAGCGCATTCCAGAGTGTCGGGTAGTCGCAGCTGACCTCATCGACCGGGAAATTGCTTTCGAACATAGAGCGTTTGGCGCCGAAGGCCTCAATGCATGTTTCCACATAAGGCGCCCACTCACGCGCAAGCTGCGCGGAAGATGCACGCGGGGAGGAGAGCATGGAGGGAAAGTTGCAGAAAGGCATGGCAAGGCCGCCCAGCTTGACATGGACGTTCGGGCATCGGGCGAGGGTTTGGATATTCTCCCGCCAGATGGGGAAGCGCTCCGTCAGTCTTCCGGCGTAGCTGGCATAGCCCAGCGGCGTCCCGACATGATCGAGCACGATCGGGGTTTCGGGAAACCGGGCCGCCAGGTCGATGAGCTCGGGCAGCTGCGGTTCGAGCAGCCAGGCGTCAAAAGAGAGGCCGCGCTTGCCCAGTTCGGCAAATCCTCTTCGGAATTCCTCGCTCATCATCACGCCGGGCGGATTGCGATGAAGAGGGCCCAGTACATCCCGATCCGCATCACAGGAGGTCGAGCGGCGGATACCCTTGAAGCGATGGCCTCCGGCAGCGATATGGGCGTCCAGAACGCGGCCGACCTCTTCGCCCATGAGCAGTTCAGCCGTCCCGACAATACCGGCGCAGGCGCGTGTCCTGCCGTAAAGGCCGCTGGCCGCCATCGCAGCGATCCCGTTGACGAATTCTGTTTCGCCGACGGGTTTCATCTCAGCCGGACCGTCGGCGCGGTACATCGACCGGCATTCCAGATAGACGGTCGCAAGGATGTTATGGCCGGTCCCGGTGTCCTCAAGAAGCTGATCGAGGAGGTAGTGGCCCTTGCGATAACTGATATGTTCGAAGGGGTGAGCAGGTGGGTTCGCCAGCAGGTGCATGACCGGCCGTCGATCCCAGAGATGATGGTGCGGATCGATGATGGGACGATCCGGGTCGATGATGTCTTCTGCCATGATCCGTCCTGACTGCGATCTGAGAGCACGAGACGCCCTGGGGATGACAATCGGACAGATCAGAGGGAAGGAAAAGTCTACTTTTTACCCGTTCTTTCCCGGAACCAGCTGACAAAGCTGCGGGCGCGTCGGTCTGCTTCAGCCTCGACATCATTCCAGCCGAATGCATAGCGCGCCGCAAATCCGGACAGGCCCCAGTCCTGATACTGCTGGATGTGGTGCATTTCATGCGCCCACAGGGCAAGGTTGCTGAGGAAGCTTTCGTCCTTGAAGACAATGGTGTCGATCAGCGTTACGGCCGCGGCGTTGCCGTTACGGATGGCGAATCCCGCCAGGCCCGCCTGGCTGGTGTCGCCGATCGCGAAGCGGACGTCTTTGAGCAGTTCTGCGGGATAAAAAGGCGTCAGGCCCTGTCTGACGGCCTCGGGGATGGGCTGGGACGTTTCGCGGACGAGATCGCGTGAGCGCTGCAGGGCGGCGGCGAATGTTTCTGAGATGACGTTGGCGCTCACCTGCGTCTGGGTGGTGATAAAGCTGCGAGAGACATCGGCCAGGTAGGCGTAGGCTGTGGCGTAAGCGTCCTGGCCTGCCGATGATGCGGGCGCGGGCAGGATACGGGCTGCGCTGGCGCTGAGCGGCTGCAGCTGTGTCTGGGCGCCGGCCGTCGGGCTGAGCAAGGCCAGAAGGGTGCAGAGCGTTGCAGGCAAGACAGCTGAGATCCGGCGCATGAGTCCCCACATGAAAGCGAGCGCATAGATTATGATGCGCCAATGAATCGGACCGGAATATGGCAGGCTGTCGGGGCTCCCCCCCCGGGGCCCGGTCCTGGCCCCTGAGGTGCGGACTATCCGCCGTGGAAATGATCATAAATGCGTTGCGCCAGCGCAGCGTTCACGCCCTCCACGGTCTCAAGATCCGCCACTGTGGCCCGGCTGACGCCCTTGGCCGACCCGAAGCGGTGGAGAAGGGCCTTCTTGCGTCTCTGGCCGACGCCCCGGATATCGTCGAGCGGGTTCTGTCCGCTGATAGCGGCGGATCGCTTTGCACGGTGGGCCCCGATGGCCCAGCGGTGAGCTTCATCGCGAAGACGCTGCAAGTAGTAGAGCGCAGGGTCATTAGGCGCCAGCTGGAAGGGCGCCCGTCCCGGACGAAAGAACTGTTCGCGCCCGGCGTTGCGGTCCGGTCCCTTGGCGATAGCTACCAGGGTGAGTTCCCCGGGCCGGAAGCCGAGCGCTTCTGTGGCCTCTCTGGCGGCCGTCAGCTGTCCAAGTCCGCCGTCGATCACCACCAGATCCGGCCATGTATCGGGTCGCCGTGGCGTAAGGGCGCCGGGCCGGGACACCGCATCGCCCGCCGCCGGGCCCGTCCCGGACGGGCCTTCTGACCTGCCTGCTATGAGGCGCCTGACAGCACTGGTCGCCTCCCTGAGAGCCTGCGCCCTGACGTCCGGGGCGCGCAGCCCGCATGTGATAACCAGGCGGCCGGAGCGGATGCGGCAGGCTGCCGTGCTGACCCCATCGATGGCGCAGAGCGCCTCTTCGAAGTCTCTCAGGGCGGACGGATCGGCGTCAGGTCCGGACGCCTGCGGCGCTGCGGCCTCCGGCCCGGGTTCTGCGACCTCGGCGAGTTCCAGCTCCAGGGTAAAACTGCCGGCGTCGTCCAGGCAGACAGGCCGCGGCTCGGCGAGCTCGTCCCATTCCTTTTTCAGCCGGCTGAACCTGCGTCGCATGACCTCGCGCATCATTCCATAATCATCGCCCGGAGGAATACCTGCATCGGCGATATTGAACTTGCGATAGCTGTTCTTCTCAAAGCCTTCAGGCCCGGCGACGATCATGCCACCGACCATATGCGTTCCCATGATATGAGAGTTGTCATAGACCTCTATGCGTGACGGGCGCCGGGGAAGATCAAAAACCTTCTGCACGGCAGCGAGGATCTTCTCCTGGCTCTGTGTTTCGGAGAGCTTCCGGCCCAGCGCCTCGCGCGCATTGAGTTCGGCCTGCTCGACAATTCCGCGTTTCTCGCCACGCTGCGGGGTCCGGATCTCAACCTTGTGACCGGCCCTGAGCTCAAGGGCGTCCGTCATGAGCGCGACGTCCTCGAGCTCGCAGTTCAGGAGGATCAGTTTGGGGACTGGTTTGTCGTCGTAAAACTGTGCGATGAACGCGCTGAGTACCTGCTCAGGCGTATCGTCCCGTTCATGCTTCGGATACCAGACGGTCGCGCCCCAGTTCTGGCCTGCCCGGAAGAAGAAGGCCTGAACTGCGGATCGGCCGGCATCCGCGTGAATGGCGAAGACGTCAGCCTCGACGAGCCCGTCAGGATTGATGCTCTGGCTCTGACGTACGGCTGAAAGGGCCCGGATGCGGTCGCGAAGGCGGGCGGCGCGCTCATAGTCCATGGCGGCGGCGGCCTTTTCCATCTCGGCGGCGAGCTGTTCTGCGAGTGTTTCTGCCTCGCCCTCAAGGAAGCGTTCGGCCTGCCTGACAAGATCGCGATACTCCTCGGGCGCGATCAGCCCGACACAGGGCGCCGAGCAGCGCTGCATCTGGTGAAGCATGCAGGGGCGCGAGCGTGTTGCGTAGATCGAGTCTGTACAGGTGCGCAGAAGAAAGGCCTTCTGCAGCGTATCGAGCGTATGGTCGACAGCCCCGGCTGATGCGAAAGGCCCGAAATAGCGGCCGCCACCGCTTTTCGCGCCCCGGTGTTTGAGAACCTGCGGCGCCTCATGGTCGTCGCGGATGAGAATGTGAGGGAAGCTTTTGTCGTCCCGCAGTATGATGTTGAAGCGCGGCTTCAGCTTCTTGATCAGGTTCGCCTCAAGCAGGAGAGCCTCTGTCTCGCTTGCGGTGACCACGAACTCCATGGAGCGTGTCAGGGAGATCATCCGGGCTATGCGCTGGGTCTGTCCGCCCAGCTTGGCGTAGTTTAACACCCGCGCCCGGAGGTTGCGGGCCTTTCCGACATAAAGAAGATCGCCGTCCGCTCCATACATGCGATAGACGCCTGGCCGGCCGGGCAGGCGTGAGACCTGATCGCGGATAATGTCGGGTCCGCTCATTCCGGGCAAAGCCGCAGCGTCCGCGTGCATATCAACGCCCGAGGCGATCTCTTCGGGGGCGCCTGGGGCAGGCAGGGGCGCGTCCGCGCCGGTCCTCGCCGGGTGGCTGTCGGCCGCCTCTGAGGCGGGGCCGGCGGTCGGGGGTATGCGCGTGGTCATGGCGGATACCTAAGGCGCCGCGGCCGCCCGTTCAAACATTCCCGTGCAGGCCGGACGCCAGCGGGCTCTGCCTGGCCGCCATCCCTGGCTGCGCATCCGTGGCTGCCCATCCATGGCTCCCCATGCCTGGCAGACTGTCCGTACGGGCCTGCCTGAAAGAGGCGCCTTGTCCCTCAGGCGTGTGTCGGTGATGCGCCTCCGGCGCGGGTCCGTCGGGCAGGCCAGGCAGGCGTCTCAGAAACGTCCGGAAATGCGTATGGCCAGTGAGCGGGTTCCGTATCCACCGGTCGCCTCCCGGATTTCCCAGGAAGAGGGTAGCGTCGCGCCAGCCCGGTTGGGCGTAAAGAACGCGCGTTCGCGGATTTCAAGCGGCAGAAACACATCCGCCAGGGTCAGGCGAACCAGAAGCCCTTCCAGGGCTGTCGTTTCCACGTAGACGTCGAGGTTGGCCTCATCCCAGCCCGTCGTCCTGAGCTCGCGCAACCGGTACTGGTCCACCTCGTCGGCGCGTTCATAGAGCGCGCCCCAGGCGAGTTTCAGGTCCGGCAGGGACTGGCGCAGGTCGATGGAGTAACTCCAGTCGCCTTCATCCGACAGCCGCCGTTTCTGCCCTGTAACAGGATCGGTGACGCTGGTATCCTGTACAAGTCCCTTGAAGCGAAGCTCCCCGCCCGCGAGACCGAGGGCATCGAGGGGGGCGGTTGCGTCAAGACGAAGGCCCGTGCGACGTCCGTCTCCAAGATTGCCAGGCCCGTCGAAAAGCCCTGCAATGGGGATCTGGTCCTGCACCGCCTCGACGGCGTCATAGAAAGCTGACACGGTGAGAACGCCCTTCGGCCCGAAACGGTGTTCCCACTCCAGCTTCGTTCGCCAGGTTCTTTCCGGCTCCAGGTCGGGATTTCCGAGGTCAACGGTCCCGTCAAACAGCGATACGGCGCTGGCGAACTCCGAGAAGTCGAGCTGACTGACGTCGCGTTCCAGCAGAAAGCGCAGCTGGTTGACGCTGTCGGGCGACCAGGTCGCGCCGATGCGTGGCTTGAGATAGGTAAAATCACGCTCCTGGGCGCCATCGCCCGTCTGGGTGATGGTCGATGTCTCAAGCGTCAGTCCCGATTCGATCCGCAGCGTGTCCAGCGCCTGCCAGACGTCGCTGATAAAGACCTCGCCGCGGGTCTCCTCGACCCGCGTATTGGCCACCGGAGGGGTTGCGTTGCTGAGGCCCGATGGCGTCTGCACGCGGATGTCGAGATTGCTGTCGCGATAGTTGAGCGCCACCTCGCCGCCCCAGTCCACGGCATGCCCGCCGGGGGGCTTCCACGACATCACGCCTCTGGCGACATACTCGCCGCTGTCGGCCATTCGTTCGATCAGCGTGTTACGGAAGCTTCCCGATGCGAACCGTGTGGCGTAGCGCTCGGAGGAGCCGGTATGTCGGCCGCTGGCCAGTCCGATGAGCTTGAACGAGGCTTCAGGAGAGAGCCTGTGTTCCCAGTCGCCTCCGGCTTCCAGAGCCCAGGCGTCATCGCCTGTCACCCGGCTGTCATCCGTCTGGGACAGGCTGCCTGCGGCTGTGAAGGTCTGCGAAAAGGTATGACGTCCGTCCCGCGAGGGCGTCGCCTGCAGATTGACGTTGAAGGTGTCGCTCGGGCCCGCCTTCCATCCGGCGCGTCCGCTGAGCTTGTACTCCCAGTAGCTGCCCTGAAGAAACTCCTGGCTCCTGGTCAGAAGGGCGCCTGATCCATTGAGCGTGTCCCTCTCGAACTCGACCCGACCTCGTCGCGCCGGCTGCGCCTGCAGCGCAAGATTGAAGCTGACATCGCCCGCCTTGAAGCTGCTGGTGAGAACGACGAGCGGATTGACCGTTTCGGACGGATCAAGCTGGCTGGCCTGAAGGACGAAGGTGTTCGTGGCTCCCGCCTCGCGTGGACGCAGGCGCACGTCCGCGATCACAGTCTGGCCGCTGACGTCGGTGCCATCGCCGCCGCCTGCATAGAGATCGATACGCAGGACATCCCGCGCCGAGATGCGCGACAGCTGTTCTCCGAGCGCCGTTTTTGAACTTGGCCGCTCGCCGTTGATCAGGACATTGCCTGCAGCGCCGGCAAAGCCCCGGCGATCCTCGCCAGCTTCAAACGTAAAGCCGGGAATGCGACGCACCATGTCTTCGGCGGTCACCGGATTGAAGGGGACAAAGTAGTCCTGGGCATAGCTCTGCGTTGCCGCTGATGGCCGCTCCTGGCCCTGAGCGGGCGCTGCGGGCAGTGCGCTGCAAAGAGCGAGGATGGCCGGCACGACAAGCCGCGCGGAGGATACGGACCGCAGAGGATCAAAGAGGGGACGTCTGATCATCTGGCGTATCTTCCTGGCTGGGGCTGTGTGTCGCTGAACCGTCTGGCTGGACTACAGTCTAAGCGGCAGAGATGGGCAATACGGCTCTGGAGGGGTGTGATAAAATCGCCGTGAAGTCAGCTCCTGCGAGCGACGGCCCCCTGCAGGAAGATGTTGATGAGCGAGGTCAGAAGGCCAGCGAGGCCCGAGCGCTCTCCCTCATGCAACCACTGTATCACCGCGCCTGACAGGAGGCTGTCAAAAGCCGTCGCCAGAGCACCGGCGCTATGGCCCGCCGCGATCTCGCCGCGCTCCTGTCCGCGTCTGAACAGGTCCGTCAGCAGCCGGTATGTCTGGCTCCTGAGGTCGGGGGAGAGACCTTCCGCCTCAAGGCCCATCGACACCTTGCGGATTTCTGCGAAAACTTCGCGATAAAGGCTCTTATTGATCTCGATGCCTTTTCCCATTTTCCGGAAAAGCGCCTCCAGAAGTTCCGGCGTCGGGGTGCGTTCATCCGCCAGCGCCGCCTGAAGCAGATGGCGATAGGCCTCCAGGGAGCGCGCCGTTATCGCGTCGAGGACGAGCTGTTTGGATCCGAACCGGTTGAAGACTGTCGCCCGCGAGACGCCGGCCGCATCTGCTATATCCTGCATCGATACGCTGTGCAGTCCGCGCTCGGCGAACAGCGTTTCGGCCGCCCGCAGGATCTGCGCATGACTGTTGTCTGCGGACAGCTGCAGGTGGCTTCGGAGTTTAGCTGCGCGGTTCATGACTGAGCTGCCGCCGGCGTACGCGATCCGCAGCGCTCGAGGACAGCAAGATAACCCTTCGTGATGCGCATGCGGGTCCCGAAGCCTTTGGCGATGAGAAGGCGGTGGGCGCGTTCCAGACGATAGCAGGGAATGTACATGAAGCAGTGGTGTTCACAATGATAGTGCACCCAGAAAGGGGCGATCAGCAGACGCTCGAGCGGATTAGCCAGCGTCGTGCGTGCATGGGTGAAGGGGTCGTCCTGCGTGTTGACCATGGCGTGCTCGCCCATGGCGCGCAGGCGGGTTACCAGCGGAAACCACGTCGCCATGGGGACGATCCACAGGGCGGCCCAGGCCCACCAGTAACCCAGCGCTGTTGTGACCAGAATGATAGCCGCCTGCGCGATCCAGAAGCGGCGTCCCGGGTTGTCAGGGACCCGCGGCGGCTTTCGCCGCGCGCCGCCCAGAGAGCGGATGAAGGGCTGTATGCGCTGTTTGAAGAAAGTCTGGCCGCTGAGGTCACGCAGGAATTTGCGCGCGAGGGATCCCCTCGTGACGGGAAAGGGGCGCGAGAGCGACAGATCCGGATCTTCTGGCTGTTCGGTGTATTTGTGGTGGGCCAGATGATAGGGACGGTAGCGCCGGAGGCTCCCGCCAACCGGGCCGCCGCACAGCCACTCGGCCATCCAGTCATTGAGCCTCATGTCGGGATGGAGCGTTCCGTGTGCGGCCTCATGCTCAAGCACGGCCAGGCCAAGCTGGCGCGCCCCGATCAGCATCACGGCGGCTATGTAGGTCAGGGGACTGGGCCACAGGATGAACAGGCCGCCGGCGCTGATGATGAGGCTCCATGCGCCAGCGACGAGCAGGGGGCCTGCTAGGGGCGACTGGCGTGAGAGCCCGGCCCATTCGCTGGGGGTAAAGACAGTCCTGGGGTCGATACGCGATACGGCTGGCATGGCGCGTGTCTAACACGTCTTCAGGCGGTTTGCAGCCGATCGCCCGGGGTGCTTCCCGTTTGCGCGATGATATCCCCCGGGGGGCGGCTGGCGGAGGCGGCCTGCGTCGCGTCTTGTCCGGGCCGTCCTGTCCGGGCGCGCCCCCCGGGAGGTTTTCTCTGGCGTCCTGGCGGATTTGTTCGATAGTCTCGGGGTTTGAAGAGCTGATCCGGGAGGTCACGGGTATGAAGCAGGTCATGGCTGTTGTCGGCGGCTGCGCCATGCTCATCATGGCGGCCTGCAGCGATGCAGGCGGGGGTGACGCACAGCCGGTCGAGCTCGGGCCGGACACCGCGGGCGCTGATCTGATCATGAACATTGATCTCTCGCAGGGAGACAGCGAGGGCGAGACATTCTACAGCCAGCCGCCTCCGTTGCCTGACATGCGCAGGCCGGGAGCGTTTGTGCGCGCCGAAGCCCTTCCCGATGAGCTCAGTCTCTCTGCGGCCGGGCGCGCTGACAGGATCCTTTATGTGTCGACCGACGGGCTCGATGGCAGGAGCCTGCGTCTGGTGTCAGGTGCGATGTTTCTGCCCCTGGGGGAGCGGCCGGCGGATGGCTGGCCGCTGATTGCCTGGGCGCATGGGACGGTCGGTATCGCTGATGCGTGCGCCCCCTCCCGCAATCCGCGTTCAGCGCGTGATACGGCCTATCTGAACCACTGGCTCAGCCAGGGCTATGCTGTTGTCGCCTCTGATTATCAGGGTCTGGGCACGCCCGGAGGCCATCCCTATCTGGCCTCGCGTCCGGCGGCCTACTCCAATCTGGATGCAATCCGGGCCGTCCAGAGCATGGATTACGGTCTGTCCGGCAAGGTTGTCCTGGTCGGTCAGAGCCAGGGCGGCGGCGGTGCTTTCGCCACGGCCGGTCTGGCGGCGAGTTATGCCCCTGAGATCGATATCCGCGGCACGGTCGCCACAGGAACGCCCTATTTTACAAACGACACCGCTCCTGCGAATCGTGATCCGAACGCGGTGAGCGGGGTCTTCGCCTACTCGCTTTACATCATGTATCTCGCCGAGCAGGTCGATCCGCAGTTCAGGATCGCCGACTATATCACGGAGGCGGCCCGTCCGGTCATTGAAACGACCCGCACACGCTGTCTGATGGACGCCTGGCGCCAGATAGAGGCCGAGGGGCTCAGCGAGGCCAGGGCCTTCGTGAAGCCGCCGACGCCGGATCTGGTCAAGCATTTTCCGCTGATGGCGTATGAAACGCTCAGGCTCAAGGGTCCCCTCTTCATGGGGACCGGGGGGCGGGATGCTGATGTGCCGCCGGAGGGCCAGGAGCGCCTGTTCAGGGACGCCTGTGCGGCCGGAACGGTGATTGAACGCCGGCTTTACGCCGACCTTGATCACTCCGGAACGGTCAATGGCTCGCTTGCCGATTCAACGCCGTTTGTGCAGAAGGCGTTCGCCGGCGAGGTCATTACGGGCAATTGTCCGAGCGCCTGATGACGTCGCATACGCTGAGGCGGGCGGCGCAGGATGACCTTTCCGGCGGGCCTGTCCGGGCGCCGGCTTGCGTGTCAGATTCGGGATGGTTCAGACTTCAGGATGTCACATGACGGCCCGCACCTTACGTGAATTTCTTGCTGATCCCCGCGGAGACGGTCGGCCGGCGCCGCAATCGCTGTCGATACTGATCGAGGCGATCTCGGATTCCTGCCGCACGATCTCGTATCTTGTATCCCGTGGCGCGCTGGCGGACGTGCTGGGTTCGGCAGGGACAGGCAATGTTCAGGGCGAGGATCAGAAGCAGCTCGATGTCCTGGCCAATGATGAGATGATGGCGATGGCGCGTGCATCCGGGGTCGTTGCGGGCGCCGCCTCGGAGGAGGAAGAGGACGCCAGGGTGATGAGCCCGGAGGCGCCCTATCTTCTCCTGTTTGATCCACTCGACGGGTCCTCCAATGTCGAGGTGAATGTATCCATCGGGACGATCTTCTCGGTCCTTCCCTCCCGCTCAGGCGAGGGAACGGGTCCCTTCCTGCAGGCTGGTCGTCATCAGGTCGCCGCCGGCTATTGCGTGTATGGGCCGCAGACGACGCTTGTTCTGACACTGGGATCAGGCGTTGTCGCCTTCACAATGGATCCCCCGACAGGCCAGTGGGTGCAGACGGCGGACAGGATCCGTATACCGGCCGCCACGAAGGAGTTTTCCATCAACATGTCGAATATGCGCCACTGGGCCGATCCGGTGCGCGCCTACATCGATGAGTGCCTGGCTGGCGAGACGGGGCCGCGCGGCAAGAACTTCAATATGCGATGGATCGCCTCCATGGTGGCGGATGTGCATCGTATTCTGACCCGGGGCGGCGTGTTCCTCTATCCCTGGGACAGACGCGAGCCGGGTAAGCCCGGAAAGCTTCGCCTTATGTATGAGGCTAACCCCATGTCCATGCTGGTTGAACAGGCTGGCGGACGCGCCTTCGAGGGGCGTCAGAGCATTCTTGATGTCGAACCTGCCGGACTTCACCAGCGGGTATCGGTCATGCTGGGCTCAGCCGAAGAGGTCGAGCGGCTCGAGGCGTTCCACGCCGCCAGCTGAGCGCACTGGCGCGTCCGCCCCCCCCCGCTGGCGGCGCTCAGGGTTAAGCAATTACTAAGGCGGACCCTCGCCGGGAGGCGAATGATCCCTGTTTTGACCTCAAACATCACAGTTCTGGCGAGCTCTCCTTAACCTCGTTGTGCGACACACAGCTCCAGATGGCGGAGCTTTCCATGCCGGGTACTGGGGCAAACTTCTCACTTCTCATCGAGCTCGCCAGGGAGCAGTCGAGTGAAAAGCGCCGCGAGCTGCTGCGCCAGGTCACTGACGCATTCATGGCCGCCAGCGAGCCCCGTTCAGAGCGCGAAGCCGAACTGTTTGATGAGATCGTTGGTGTTGTCGCCTCTGACATGGAAACACAGGTCCGCGCCGAGCTGGCCAACAAGATCGCCAACAGCAAGCTGTCCGTCCGCCGGACCGCAAGGCGGCTTGCCTTTGACGCCATCGAGGTCGGGCGTCCCATTATTGAACGTTCGACAGCTCTGACACAGAGCGACCTTGTCGAGGTTGTCGAGAATACCTCTCAGGATCACCTTATGGCGGTGACGCGTCGTCCGGATATCGGCGAGACTGTGTCCAGCGCGCTTGTCGCCAAAGGCAGCGATACGGTCGTCGCCTCGCTGCTCGGCAATGATACGGCCCGCATCAGCCGCGAGACGTTCGAGCGGGTCGTCGACAGGTCCTCAAACAGCCCGATCCTGCACGCCCCGCTGGTCCGCCGCCGGCAGGTGCCCCTCGACCTGCTCAATGCTGTCTATGTCCGCGTCTCAGAGAGCCTGCGGCGCGAGATCATCGGCAAGTTCCAGGGCGCCTCCGCCGAGGAGCTCGAAGCCGCTATCGAGGCGAGCCGCGAGCACCTGGCGACGGAGTATGGGGCGCTGCCGCGCGACTATCAGCTCGCCAAGGAGTATGTGGACGATCTTCAGAAGCGGTCGATGCTTCAGCCGCCTTCGCTGGTCGTGATGCTCAGGGAGCACAAGACAACCTCCTTCACCATCGCCTTCGCCCGCCTGTCCGGCGTGACCTACGATCTGGTCAGCCGTCTGGTCGAGGCGCGCGATTTGGACGGGCTGGCCCTGCTCAGCCGCGCGGGCGGCTTTCACCGCGATGTCTTCGTCAATCTCACGACGATCATACTTGGCGGCGGCAGCGCCGGACTGAAGCGGGCGGAAGGGTTTGGGCAGCTCTATGACCAGGTCCCCGTCGCAGCAGCGCAGCGGGCCGTGCGTTTCTGGAAAATCCGCGCCAGTGCGGGAGCTGCGGGAGCGGCTGCGGCCTGATCCTGGGTCCATCCGCCCTGAGCCGCGCGCCCGGGGCTGCCTGCCATACCCTGGCTGTCCGCGTCCTGCAAAGACGCATGCGCGCCGGGGGGAGACCGGCGCGGGCGAGCTGGCCGTCTCGATTTCGTGGCCAGCTTCTGTCAGACAGAGAGCTATGGCTGATGTCATGGTGTCTCTTCTGCCGGTCTTTTCTCTCATCGCGCTGGGAGCAGTCCTGCGGCGGTTCGGTCTTCTTAATGCCGACGGCTGGGCTGCGCTTGAGCGCCTGACCTATTTCGTTCTGTTTCCTCCGCTGATGTTCATGAGCATCATCGAGGGCTCATTCGCCGGGGCGCAAGCCCTGATACTCGGTCAGACCCTTGCCGGCGCAGTGCTGGTCATGGCCGCTCTGATGACCCTGCTGCGTTCGTTCCTTGCGCGCGACGGGGCGCAGTTCTCCAGCGTGTTTCAGGCAGGGCTTCGCTGGAACGGCTATATTGCTCTTGGCGTCATCGCCGGGCTGTTCGGACCGGAGGGTCTGAGCCTTGCAGCTGTCGGTTTCGCCGTGCTGGTTCCTATCAACAATGTTCTGAGCGTCCTTGTTCTCAGCCGTTATGCCGGCGCAACGCCTGCTCCTGTCCTGCAGGTGATCCGCTCGATTGCAGGTAATCCGCTGATCCTGTCCACCCTTCTTGCGATCGCTCTTGTACAGACCGGTTTGCAGCTGTCTGATCCTGTCGCCGATACGCTTAATCTTCTGGGCGATGCGACGATCGCCCTTGGCCTGATCTGCGTCGGCGCCGCCCTTGATTTTGGCGCCATGCGGCAGGCCAAATGGCCGCTGGCGGCGGGGGTGATCCTGCGCCTGCTGGTGATGCCGGCCGTGACGTTCGCCATAGGCGGCCTGCTGGGGCTCGCAGTCCCGGCGCTCACCATCGCTATCATCTGCGTATCTGCTCCGGTGGCGACCTCCGCCTACATACTCGCGCGCCAGCTTGGCGGGGATGCGCGGCTGATGGCCAATATCATCTCGCTGACGACACTGGTCAGCCTGGTGACGCTTCCGCTTGCCCTGCTGCTGGTTCAGGGTCTGGTGGGCTGAGCCTCAGAACGACGAAGGCAAGGTCCAGCCGGCGGCCAAACTTGCGTCCGACGCCGCGAAGCGTGCCCTCATGCTCAAAGCCGGCCTGCTGGTGAAGCGACAGCGAGGCGGCGTTGGCCGAATCCACGCCGCCGACCATCGCCTCCAACCCCATGCCCCGCGCCCTTTCAATGAGCTCAGCGAGCAAGGCCCGGCCTATGCCCCGTCTCTGGGCGGTCGGGGCGACATAGACGGAATGCTCGACCGTCCGGGAAAAACCAGGAAAGTCCCTGAAAACGCCGAAGCTGCCATAGCCCAGTACGAGCCCAGGCGCCGTCGTCGCGACAGCCGCGAGGACAGGATAGCCTGCCGCCCGGCGGGTCTGCATCCAGAGGCGCCTCTGTTCAGCTGTTGTCTCGGTCTCTGACCAGATCGCATATGTTTCCCGTACCGCGTGATTGAAGATGGCGGCGATTCCCTCTGCATGGGCGTCGCTGGCCTCAATGATGATGACCTCGTCCACGGCTCTGGCTCACATGTCTCTGGGGGCAGGGGCTGGCGACTCATAGTCTCAACATATGGCGCAACGCTAGCCCTGAGAGCGGCCATGTGCGATCCCTGAGCGCCTGAACAGTCAGGAAGGTAGCCTGAGCCGTGACCGTTGAGCCTGAATTTCCGGTTATGTCGATCGCCCAGTGCAACGCGCTTATGACGGCGCCGGGCGCACGCTTCGAGCTGGAGTCCCGGACGATCAACGGCGTCAGTCTGCGCACCTACAGGAATGCGCCCGGGACGCTGCGGGATGTGGTGGCCAACTCGCTGGGCTGGGCGGACCGCGAGTATCTCGTTTATGAGGATGAGCGGGTCACCTTCGGGGCGCATTTCAGGGCCGCCGCCCATCTCGCGGTACGCCTCCGGGATGATTTCGGGGTCAGGAAGGGTGACCGCGTTGCGATCATCATGCGCAATTATCCCCAGTGGCCGGTCGCCTTCTTCGCTCCTCTTCTGATCGGCGCGATTGCGACACCGCTGAACTCATGGTGGACGGGCGAGGAGCTTGAATACGCCCTTTCAGACTCCGGGGCGAGCGTGGCGATCGTTGATCCGGAAAAGCTTGAGCGTATCCGTGAGCATCTGCCCCGTCTTTGTGACCTCAGGACGGTGATCGTCGCTCGCAGCGGCGATGAGGAGGGCGATCCGGGCGTTGTATCGATGGACCGGCTGATCGGGCCTGCGAAGAGCTGGGCCAGCCTGACGGACATCGGCCTGCCCGCCGCTGAAATTGATCCGGATGATGACGCCACCATCATGTACACGTCAGGGACGACCGGAAAGCCCAAGGGCGCTCTGGCAAGCCATCGCGCCATCATCTCGAATGTTTTCAACTCCATGTCCTGCCAGGCGCGTCATTTCCTGCGTCAGGGGCAGGCTTCGCCGGTACGCGATCCGAGGTCAGAGCCGCAGCGCATCGCCCTTCTCGCCATACCCTTCTTCCACGCCACCGGGGCCTTCTCGAACCTTGTGCCGGCCATTATGAACGCCGACCGGATCGTCAGCATGTATAAATGGGATCCTACGGACGCCCTGCGCATCATCGAGAAGGAAAAGGTCACCACGATTGGCGGCGTT
>Ga0169931_10000335_pt1 | contig 77350 bp, 76 predicted proteins | sample Kivu_15m_20L_FD_129675 | JGI IMG/M metagenome (GOLD analysis project Ga0169931, IMG submission 129675) | Freshwater microbial communities from Lake Kivu, Western Province, Rwanda to study Microbial Dark Matter (Phase II) - Kivu_15m_20L... | ecosystem: Environmental > Aquatic > Freshwater > Lake... | reverse complement strand
GGAGAAGAATATAAGTTGCAAGTTGGCAACAACGACTTTTACATTGACTTGCTTTTTTACCACCGTGGACTACAATGTTTAGTGGCATTTGAACTCAAAGCAGACAAATTCAAACCCGACCACTTGGGACAGCTAAACTTTTATTTAGAAGCATTAGACAGAGACGTTAAGAAGCCAAATAAGAATCCGAGTATTGGAGTTTTGCTTTGTAAGGACAAAGACAGTGAAGTTGTAGAATATGCTTTAAGTAGAAGCCTATCTCCTACTATGGTTTCAGAGTTTAAAACGCAACTACCTGACAAGAAACTTTTACAACAAAAACTACACGAACTGTTTGACAATGAAACGGACGAGAATTAAGCGAAGCGAATCGCGAATACCTTAAAAAATATACACTGATTCGTAAATAGAGCCACTACTGTTAACCACTATTTCACATCATACTCCCCGATTATCTGGATAATTTTGATATTTTAACCTAATACAACAATAAACTTAAGGTTAATTTGAATTCTAATAATTATTTATCCGTTTTATATAGACTACACTGAAAAAGTAAAAATGAAAGCACCAACCATGATTGCCAACTATTGGAAGCGAGTTTCTTGGCAATGGAAACTATTTTTTGCAAGTATTCTGTTGCTATTTTTTTTGGTAGAATGGGATTACTTTACCAAACAGTGGTATCCAAATCATGGCTTTCCAAAGATTCAAAAACTACTTTTAAGCATTACCAATGCTGTTGACTTTTCATTAGGAGATATTTTATATACTGCTGTTATGGTAAGTCTTCTCCTCTATTTAGGAATTTGGATTTGGAAACGCAATTGGTTAAAAGTAACCCACCATAAATGGATGCCATTATTTTTGTTTTTGATGGTTTATGCTTTTCATTTTCATTGGGGATTTTTATACCAACAAACTCCGTGGAAAGAAAAACTCCAATATACTACTACTTTAGATGCGGAAAAATTACATGTATTAACCAACTTTTTAGTAGAGCAAACCAACCAAGCTTATGTACAGCAAGAGTTACAACCTTTTAATACGGCAAAAAACATTTCGCTTGGAAAGTTTGATTTAAAAATTCAAAATAAACGATGGATGCATGCCGAGCCAAACATTAAAGTTTCTATGTTTAGCGATTGGTTGAGTTATATGGGGTTTACCGGATATTTAAATCCGTTTACTTTAGAGGCACATTACAATAAGAATATTCCAGAATACACCCAACCATTTACCATCTTACACGAAGTAGTGCATCAAAGTGGTATTGCCGCAGAAGCTGAAACCAATTTTATGGCTTATTTGTTATGTATACAACACGAAAAAGCAAGTTTTCGATACAGCGGTCATGTAGTTGCATTGCGTTATTGTTTAAGGGCAATGGAGAGATTGGAAGAAAACAGTTCCAAACCTTACTTAGAAAAATTACATACGGGAGTGTTGGAACATTTTGAAGCATCTAAAGCTAATTTAGAAAAATACGATCATCCGATAGCGGATTTTACCAAAGTGTTTTACGATACTTTTTTAAAATTTCAGCAACAACCTGAAGGCATAGAAAGCTATCAAGGATTGGTTTTTTACTTGTGGAATTATTACCAAAAAGATTTAGAAGATTAAGCTATGTGCTTTTCAAACCATTTTTTCACCTCTTTTTCGGTGGCTTTGGTCAAACACTGGTCTTTTTTAAAACAAACTACCGGAGCGTGTTTGCACATGCCTTGGCATTTGGCTTTTTTAATTTTGACTTTCTTTTTTAAGTCGTTTTCTTTTACCAAATCATGCAAACAATCTACCACTTCGTCATTATACTTGCAACATTTTTTGCCATCGCAAAACAAAATCACTTTCTCTTTTTTAGCTCCCATTGGTAGAAAATTAGCGAAGCAAAAATACAAGTTATTTTTATTTATTCTAAATTAATTTTCTCTCAAAAATTATCAAATTTTATGAAAATCATAAGCAATAACATTGTTACAAAGTATAATAAATCATTCTTAAAATGCTATTTACTATTCACTTTTCACTAATCACTAATTATCTAATTCTTCTTCCGAAGCTCTATTGATCAACTTATCAGGCAATGACTTGGTAGCTTTAGCTCCCATTTTTTTAATTTTCTCGATGGTATTAATCACATTACCTCTTCCCTCTACCAATTTGTTCATCGAGGCTTTGTAAGCAGTGTCGGCTTCTTGAATTCTTTTGCCAACTTGCATTAAGTCTTGCACCAAACCTTCAAACTTATCGTACATCGAACCTGCCAAACGAGCAATTTCTAAAGCATTTTCTTGTTGCTTTTGGTTGGTCCACATGGAGTTGATGGTTCGCAAAGTTGCCAATAAAGTGGTTGGAGTTACAATTACAATATTTTGCTCAAAAGCTTTGTTGTACAAAGAATTATCAAAATTTAAAGCGATGGCAAAAGCCGCTTCGATAGGAATAAACAACAAAACAAAATCCGGAGTTTGCAATCCGGGAATAGATTGGTAATTTTTGCTGCTCAACTGATCTACATGACGTTTGATGGAACCAATGTGTTCTTTTAACAAAATTTCTTTGGCATTTTCGTCAGCTTCATTCACCCACTTTTCGTAAGCTACCAAGGAAACTTTTGAATCAATAATCAATTGTTTTTTATCTGGTAAATGTATGATCACATCTGGTTGCACTCGTTGTCCGTCTTGGTTTTGGTAGCTGGTTTGTACTTCGTACTCTCTTCCTTTTTCCAAGCCTGATTTTTCCAAGACTCTTTCTAAAATCATTTCTCCCCAATTTCCTTGCATTTTGGTATCTCCCTTCAAAGCTTTGGTAAGGTTCAATGCTTCTTTAGAAATTTGCTCGTTCATCAATTTTAAATCCATGATTTGCTGACGAAGGGCACTATGCTGACCTATGCTTTCTTTGTGGGTATCCTCTACTTTCTTTTCAAACTGAACGATTTTATTTTGCAAAGGCTCCAATATCGTTTGGATTTGCTCTTTGTTTTGGGCACTAAATTTCTGCGATTTTTCTTCTAAAATCTTTTGGGCTAAAATTTCAAATTCTTTTGTAAACTTTTCTTGTAATTGTTCTACTTCTTGTTTTTGTTCGGCTAGCTTTTGTAAAAGTCCTTCCTCTACCTTGGTTTTGGTTGCCAATTGAATTTGAAAGTTGGTATTGCTTTGGTTCGAAGCTTCCAATTGGTTTTGCAATGTTTGGATTTGTTTCAAATCTTTTTGCCATTGCTCTTTGGTAAAGGCAATTTCTTGGTCTTTTGCAGCCAAGGCATTTTGGTCTTGGTTGCCAAAAATTAATTTCCCAATAAAGATTCCAACCAATAAAAAAACAAAAGTGAGTGCAATTTCTAGCATATTTGATTAAAATAAAAAGTCATCGTCATCGTCTTCGTCTTCGCTTGCTTTAGATAACAATACATCCTCACCAAAAGCATCCGTAGGAGTAATTGGTGTTTTGGTTACAAACGGCATGTCGTCCATATTCATTTTTGAAGAAAACTCTCCAATGTTAAAAGCACTATCTAAGTTATCAAATTTACCTAATTCGTTTACAAATTTCAATCGAATATTGTCTAAACCTCCGTTACGGTGTTTTGCAACAATAAATTCTGCTTCGCCTTTGGTACTTCCTTGATCGTCATCATCCCAATAATCAATTTTGTAGTACTCCGGACGATAAATAAACGATACAATATCCGCATCTTGTTCAATTGCTCCAGATTCTCTTAAGTCCGATAACAAAGGACGCTTACTGGAACCCCGTGTTTCCACCTGACGAGATAACTGTGACAAGGCAATAACCGGAATTTCTAATTCTTTTGCCAATGCTTTTAAGTTTCTGGAAATGGTAGAAATTTCTTGCTCTCTATTCCCTACTCCTTTGCTATTGCTTCCGGCTGTCATTAATTGCAAGTAGTCGATAATCATGATACGAATACCATATTGCGAATGCAACCTTCTGGCTTTGGCTCGCAAATCGAAAATAGAAAGCGATGGGGTATCGTCAATATAAATGGGAGCTTTTTCTAAATTTTTGACTTTAACATTTAGCTGTTCCCATTCGTGATTGGCTAATTTTCCGGTTCTTAATTTTTCAGATCTCAATCCGGTTTCGGAGGATATCAAACGAGTGATTAACTGTACAGACGACATCTCCAAAGAAAACAATGCAACCGGCATGTTAAAGTCGATAGCCATATTTCGAGCCATAGACAATACAAATGCTGTTTTACCCATACCCGGACGAGCTGCTATGATAACCAAATCACTTGGCTGCCACCCGGAGGTTAGTCCGTCTAACAATTTAAAACCGGTAGGAACACCGCTCAAGCCTTCTTTATTTCCAATTTCTTGGATACGTCTTTTGGCTTGGTACACCAAGCTTTGTGCAGTTTCGGAGCCTTTTTTAATGTTACCTTGGGTAACTTCATATAATTTAGATTCTGCACTGTCTAACAAATCAAAAACATCCGAAGATTCGTCGTAACAATCTTCAATAATTTCTGAAGAAATTTTAATCAAACTACGTTGAATAAACTTTTGTAAGATGATGCGAGAATGGTACTCGATATGAGCAGAAGAAGATACTTTTTGGGTAAGTTGGATCAAATAAAAATCGCCACCTACCAAGTCTAACTTTACATTTTTTCGCAACCTAGCCGATACGGTTAATAAGTCGATAGGTTCAGAAGCTTTGAAAAGGTCTAAAATAGCTTCAAAAATGTGTTGGTGCTGTTCTTTGTAAAAAGCTTCCGGACTAAGGATGTCGATTACCTCGTCTAAACCTTTTCTATCAATCATCATGGCACCTAAAACGGCTTCTTCCAAGTCTACTGCTTGTGGTGGCAACTTGCCTTTTTCGAGAGAAATTAAATTAGATTTCCCGATTTTAATTGGGTTGATATTCACTTGTTCCATGTTGCTAATTTAGCCAAAAAACGAATGTGTTTTTAAGTAGTTTTGCGTTGGATTTGTTAATAAAACCATCAAAAATGTTCATAACCTATTTTTTTTACGATTATGACAATTGGTATTTAATCCAATAGGAAATAAAAGGTCGATTATGTGAAATTTACACGAATGCTTCAAAAATAAATTTTGAATTTTGTTGGTAAGTGGTGTGGATAATTTTTTTCCATTTTTAGACTAAAAAAAACACCGCTATTGCAGTGCTCTTTTTATAGTTTACATTTTAAAGAGTTACTCTTTAAACTCTCCCATTTTGCTGTATTTATCCATACGTTGTTCTACCAACTCGGTTTCTGAAAGCATTTTTAATTCATTAAAACCTTTCATGATGTATTGTTGTACCGTTTTAAAAGTAGTTGCTCTGTCGTAGTGAGCACCTCCTAGTGGCTCCGGGATGATTTCATCAATCAATTTTAACTTTTTCATGTCGTATGAAGTCAATTTTAAGGCTTCTGCAGCTTGCTCTTTGTACTCCCAACTTCTCCATAAAATAGAGGAACACGACTCTGGTGAAATTACCGAATACCAGGTATTTTCCAACATGTATACTCTGTCACCAACGCCAATTCCTAAAGCACCACCCGAAGCACCTTCACCTACTACCACGGTAATAATTGGAACTTTTAAACGAATCATTTCAAAAATGTTTCGTGCAATAGCTTCTCCTTGTCCACGCTCTTCTGCTTCTAAACCTGGGTAAGCACCAGGTGTATCTAGTAAAGTTAATACAGGAATTCCGAATTTCTCAGCCATCTTCATCAATCGCAAAGCTTTTCTGTACCCTTCCGGATTTGCCATCCCGAAATTACGGTACTGACGGGTTTTGGTGTTGAACCCTTTTTGTTGACCTATAATCATAAACGATTGCCCGTCAATTTTACCCAATCCACCAACCATCGCTTTGTCGTCTTTAAAACTTCTATCCCCGAAAAGTTCTAAAAAAGTATCTCCACACAAGGCACGAATGTGGTCCATGGTGTAAGGCCTGCTTGGATGACGCGACAATTGCACCCTTTGCCAAGCAGTGAGGTTTTTATAAATATTTTTCTTGGTTTCTTCTAATTTCTTTTCAATCTGCTTGCATGTAGCAGAAACGTCTACATTAGATTCCTGACCGATAATCTGACATTTGTCTAACTGATCCTCTAATTCTTTGATAGGCAACTCAAAATCGAGATATTCCATAAAGTTGTTGTTAGGTTTGCATGCAAATATAAAAAATGTAATCGGAAAAACAGAAGTAAACTTACTTGCAAAAATGGCTTTTTATGGATTTTACTATGCCATATATCCCAATGAATACTTCTATTTTTGTGATTGAAATAATTATATCCTCTAGCTAATATGGACTTTTTAAGTTTGAAAGAATTTTTGGATGAAAAAGTGGTAATGTATAACCAGCCAAAGTTTATTGAAACAGATCCAATTCAAATGGTGCATGCTTATTCTGTAAAAGAGGACCAAGAAATTGCTGGCTTTTTAACTGCCACTATTGCATGGGGAAACCGTAAAATGATTTTAAAAAGTGCCCATCAATTGATGTTGCATCTGGGAAATAGTCCGTATGATTTTGTAATGAATTACCACCAAACTCAAATAGAACAATTGCCTTTGGTGATTCATCGTACATTTCAACAAACGGATTTACATTATTTTTTATTGGGATTGCAACATATTTACCAAAACCATGGAGGTTTGGAAGCTATTGTAGCAAAACATCGCAATGGAAATAATTTACATGATGCTATTCATTATTTAAAAATCTATTTTTTAGAAATAAATCCCCCTGTTAGGGTCCACAAACACCTGTCTGATCCTTGGAAGGGTTCAGCTAGCAAAAGATTGCACATGTATTTAAGATGGATGAGCCGAAAAGACCAAGTCGGGGTGGATTTAGGAATTTGGAAATCTATCCCAATGAGCGAATTATCGTGTCCGTTAGATGTTCATTCTGGAAACGTGGCCCGAAAATTAGGCTTGTTACAACGCAAACAAAACGACCATAAAGCAGTACTCGAATTAGATGATTTTTTGCGAAGACTAGATGCCAATGACCCTGCCAAATATGATTTTGCATTGTTTGGCTTGGGAGTTTTTGAGGGTTTTTAAAGAAAAAACTGGTAAGAAGTTTACCCTCTTACCAGTTTTATAGTACTTTTTGAAGTTTTAAAACTCTCTATTTACGTCAAAGCCTTCTAGGTATTCTGCCACTCTTTTAACAAAACTTCCACCCAAAGCACCATCTACCACTCGGTGGTCATAACTATGCGATAAAAACATTTTATGACGAATTCCGATGAAATCTCCTTCAGGAGTTTCTATAACTGCTGGTACTTTTCTGATGGCTCCCAAAGCTAAAATAGCAACTTGAGGTTGGTTGATAATTGGAGTACCAAATACACTACCAAAAGTACCAACATTGGTAACCGTATAGGTGCCACCTTGGATATCATCTGGTTTTAATTGGTTATTTTTTGCTCTAAAAGCCAAATCGTTCACTTGTTTGGTCATCCCTACCAAGTTTAGTTGGTCTGCACTTTTAATTACTGGAACAATTAAATTACCGTTAGGCAAAGCAGCAGCCATTCCTAGGTTGATATTTTTCTTTTTAATGATAAAATCACCCTCTACAGAAATATTAATCATTGGGAAATCTTTGATTGCTTTGGCAACCGCTTCCATGAAAATTGGCGTGAATGTAAGTTTCTCTCCTTCTCTCTTTTCAAAAGAAGATTTTACTCTTTCTCTCCATTTTACAATATTAGTCACATCCACTTCTATAAACGATTGTACGTGAGCAGAAGTTTGAACAGATTGTACCATGTGAAGAGAAATCATCTTACGCATACGATCCATTTCGATGATTTCGTCTTGTCCATTTACAGAAATTGGATCAGCTTTTACAGTAGGTGTTGGACTTGCAATTGCTTTGGTTGGAGTAACCGGTGCTGCAACAATAGGTTTAATTCCTCTATTTTTCAGATAATTTAAAATATCTTCTTTGGTTACACGACCTTCTTTACCAGTTCCGGCAATTTTCTCTAATTCTGATGCAGAAATTCCTTCTTGCTTGGCAATGTTTTTCACCAATGGAGAATAAAAACGATCGGATGACGATACATCTAAAGTACTCGTTTCTTCTACTAAAGTAGATGCAATGGTTTGTGCAGCCTTTTCTATTTGTGTTTCGATGGCTTTTACTTCTGCAGGGGCAGCATCAATAGAAACTCCTCCTTCGGTTTCAATAATGGCAATGGTTTGGCCAACTTGCACCACATCATTCACTTGAAATAAAACTTCTACCAAAATTCCGGAAACCTCCGAAGGGACTTCACTATCCACCTTATCAGTAGCAATTTCTAACACTGCTTCATCTGCTGCAATGGTGTCACCCACTTGTTTTAACCAATTGGTAATCGTTGCTTCTGCAACACTTTCCCCCATTTTAGGTAAGGTTAATTCGTATTTTGCCATATTGATAATATTATATGCTTAAAAAATCAATCGTTTGCGAAATTAATAATTAAAAACGGTATTTGGTATTTATTTTGAAAAAAATTAATCAGCTAAACAGGATGGTTTCTCCTAAATTATCTTTGCTATCGCTTCCAATAACAAATTGTTGGTTGGGTTCTATCAATCGATATTTTAAATTGGCATGTTGGTTTTGATGCATAAAGGTAATTATTTTACAAGTATCTTCATGCTCTAAATCAATCCAACACAATACTTTTTGTTTGGAATAATTGGCCATATCGAAGTTTTGTAAATTTCGAACATCAAAACAAAATTGCATTTTGTTTTTCATTTTTTTGGCCAACATTTCGTTGTTGGTAATTAACATGTGTAACTCCGGAACAAATGGCTTTTGTTTTGACTTCCACCATTTAAAGGTACTAAACACCCAACCTATCATCTTCATGATAAAACTAAAAAAGAAAAACTGTTTGAAATGTTTTTGGTAAAAATACCCCATTGCTTCTTGAAATCGCATCACATAGCTGCGATCCTTTACAGTACTTTCTCCTTTAAAATGGACCACTAAGGTAGATGGCATGTAGTAATTTTCGTATCCTTTTTGCAAAACGCGATAACTTAAATCAATATCATCTGAATACATAAAACATTTTTCGTCAAAGCCACCCATTTTTTGGAACAAACTTCGTTTCATCAACATAAATGCCCCAACCAAAACATCCACCGGATGGGTTTGGTTTTCTTTTACATGCATGGCATAGTATTGGTTAAACGATTTGGAAGTTGGAAACCATTGATAAAGCCCAAATATTTTTGTCAATGCCACCCAAGGTGTTGGGATGCCTCTTTTGCTTTCCGGTAAAAACTTTCCGGTACCATCAATCAATTTACATCCAACAATTCCGAGGTTAAATTTTGACTCTGCAAAGTCGAGCAGCTTTACAAAAGTATCTTTTGAAACGATGGTATCCGGATTTAAAACACACACATATTCCCCTTTTGCCAAAGCAACTCCTTGGTTATTCCCTCTCGGAAATCCAACGTTTTCAGAGTTTTCTACAAAAATTACATCAGGAAATTTCTTTTTAATCATTTTTGCCGAGCCATCTTTGCTGGCATTATCCACCACAATAATCTCTGCATCCAAGCCTTCTAAAGCTTTTTGCACACTATACAAACAAACCTCTAAAAAATATCGGACATTGTAATTAAGAATAACGACAGATAACTGCATGAAGCGTAGATTTCGAGAAGTAAATTATTTTTTAAGTAAATTTTGAACCGTAGTTTGTGCTGCATGCAAGCCAAACAAACAAGGCATCCAACTGTTGGTACCGTAAAACGATTTTTTAAAATTGGAACCATCGGTTAGTTTGATGCTGCTTTCATCAGGAACTTCGGTAGAAAAAACCACTTTTACTCCACCTCTAATTCCTTCAGAACGCAAGCGTTTACGTATATTTTTGGCCAACGGACAATAGGTGGTTTTGCTGATATCTTTTACCATAACTTTGGTTGGATCTCCCTTACCCCCTGCTCCCATATTAGAAATGATAGGAACTTTTTTGAATTTTGCAGCTTTGATTAAATTTAATTTTGGTGTAATACTGTCAATACAATCCAATACATAATCAAATTCATCTGTAACCAACTCATAGGCTCTTTCCGGACTTAAAAACTCTTGAACTTTTACAATTTCTAACTCCGGATTGATGTCTTTCAAGCGATTTGCCATCAATGCTACTTTACTCATCCCAATGGTTGAATGCAAAGCTTGTAATTGTCGATTGATGTTGGTAATATCTACCACATCTCCATCTACTATGGTCAAATGTCCTACTCCTGCTCTGGCTAAAAATTCTGCAGCAAAGGAGCCAACACCACCCAATCCTACTACCAATACTTTGGCTTTTTTTAATTTTTCAATGCCACTTTCTTTAAACAATAAACCAGCTCTTTCTTGCCATTTAGGTACAGTTGTCATCGGATGTTAAAGATTAAAAAATTGTTTCTTGTTTTCTTGTATAATATCTACTAGCTTTTCTAACGAAACCCCTAAAATTTTAGCTCCTTCCTCATATAACTGAAGGATGGAAACATCAGTTTGCATGTCGGTCTCAAAGAAAAATAATTGATTTTTCTGCAGCAAAAGTACATTTTTTAAAGAATCTTTTTGCATCAATGGCTTTCCAAACGACAAAATACAACCTGCATTGGTAAGTTGCTTTGCCAATGCATCCTTTTTTTGAAATCCATGCACCAGCCAAGGCTGCTTAGGTTGAAACTTTCTTTTTAGAGAAATGAACTCTTCATAGTAGCCAACCAAATGAAGTATTAAGGGCTTTTGCAATGCTTCTGACCATTCTACATGCCATGCTAAAACTTCTAATTGCTTGGAAATTTCTATAGGTATAAATTTATCTAAACCACATTCTCCAATAGCCAAAACGTTTGGCATTGGATAATTTTGCTCCATTTTTAATTTGGCATCTTCTTCAGGAATTTTAAGCAAATCCCAAGGATGCCAACCAGTGGAGATTGGAACATCTGTTGGTACACCATCCTGAATAGCTAGATTTTGCAACACCCATTCGTTTGGACTGCTTTTAGTAAAATGACTATGAATGTTTACCAACTCCATACCACAAAGGTAAAAAAAGCATATCGGAAAAAGAATCGCTAAATAATTGTTAAGTTGGGGAGAGTTGGTATTTGAGGAAAGAAGAAGTGTACCTTTGCACCGAAATTATGAAAAAAGCAATTACTTCTTACCTAAATAATTTTAGAGGATTTTCGAGAGAAATCTGGATTTTGGCCTTGATTACTTTTATCAACAGAGCCGGAACCATGGTGCTACCTTTTTTAAGTAAATACTTAAAGGAAGATTTAGATTTTAGTTATGCACAAGTTGGCTATATCATGGTGTGCTTTGGATTAGGTTCGATGTTAGGATCATACATTGGTGGAAAACTAACCGATAAATTTGGCTTTTATCACATCATGATTTTCAGTTTGATGGTTAGCGGATTTTTGTTTATGGCACTGAGTTACATTCATAGTTTTGTTGGCTTGTGTATTGGAATGTTTGTTATTATGACCGTTGCAGATATGTTCCGACCAGCTATGTTTGTTTCTATTAATAGTTATGCCAAACCTGAAAACACCACTCGGGCTCTCACTTTGGTACGTTTAGCTGTAAACCTCGGATTTGCTGCCGGACCGGCTTTGGGTGGATTGATTATTATGAGCATTGGATATTTTGGCTTGTTTTGGGTAGATGGACTTACTTGTATTACTGCCATTAGCATTTTTTGGTTGTTGGTAAAAGAAAAGAAAAAGAAAAAAGAGGCTTTCCCTACAGAAAAAATATCCTCCAAAGCTATCCGGAAAGACACTCCGTATTGGGTGTTTTTGGTGGTGACCTTTTTAACTTCACTTACTTTTTTCCAGCTTTTTACCACCTTACCATTGTATCACAAAGAACAATTCGGACTCACTGAACTGCAAACTGGGTTGTTGATGACCTTAAATGGTTTGTTGGTAGTTGCTTTTGAAATGCCTTTGGTAAACTTTTTAGAGAAAAAAGGATTTACAAAAGTTCGAATTGTACTTTGGGGTTCTGCATGTATGGCCATTGGATTTTACGGCTTGATGTACCAAGACTGGGTAGGTATTTTGTTGTGTAACATCTTGTTTTTAAGTTTTGGAGAAATGTTTGCTTTTCCATTTTCCAATGCCTTTGTGTTGCAACGTTCCAGCAAAGGAAACGAAGGAATTTATATGGGTTACTATACCATGAGTTTTAGCTTGGCCCACATTTTAAGCTCCAAAATCGGGATGGATATGATTGCAGCTTTTGGCTACTACTATAATTGGCTTTTGATGGGAGCTTTGTCAACAATTGCCATTGGTTTGGCTTGGTGGGTGGAGAAAAGGGTTAAGAGTTAAGGGTTGATAGTTGATAGTTGATAGTTGATGGTTGATGGTAAATTGATCGAGACACAATTATTAAGTTTGTTAATTACTGTGTGTTACAAGGCAGGTTGCTATTTGATTTAAAAATCGAGACAAAACTTAAATCCATTTAAATCTTTGTGCAACTCTGCGATATACTTTGAGCAACTTTGTGGAATAGCAATCACGGAAAATATCCTTTGCAGATACTAAAGTCAGTTATTGTTTTCTAAAATTAAAAAGTTACTTTGACTTATAAACCAATTGATACCCCAAATACCCCATTGGAAAATAAGCAAATACCAAATCAATTATAGTAAAAGCTAATGGACTTGGCACCATAAAAACCATGGCCAAGCCACCTAAAAAGAATAAAAAAGACAATCCCATGACCAATTTAAAAGCATGGCTGGCTGCAAAATTGGTCAAAATAATGGCACCAACCAATGTGCCAATGGCATGCGATAAAAATGGTGTTATAAAATGTTTCCATTCCATGATTGGCATGGCAGCTTTTAATCCTTCCGGTGTATTTAAATCAAATCCTACCGGTGGGGCAATTAACTGCATTCCGAGTTGTAAAACCAACATATTGGATAAACTTCCAACTAACCAAGCTGCAATAAAAACGAGAATATTTTTTACGATTGGATTCATTTTTTTGAATTGAAAATTAGACAATTAGAAAGTAAATGTACGAAAAAATGATTAGGCTTTTAGCTTTTGCCAATTAGCTGTTAGTTTTTAGCATTTAGCAATTAGCAATTAGCAATTATCTTTTCACTTACTATTCACTATTCACTACTCCTTAATACTCTCATAAATAATTTTTTGGATGTTTTCGCGAATGTTTTGTTTGGATAATTGATTGGTTTTTGCTTCCGGATAGGTACGGTTAGATAAAAACACATACACCAATTCTTTATCTGGGTCGGCCCAAGCCATGGTACCGGTAAATCCGGTATGACCAAAACTTTCACTAGAGGTACAACCACATGTATTTACGGGATTTTTAGGGTGAGGTTTATCAAAACCTAATCCTCTCCTGTTGCCATTATCGCATGCAAAACAAGTATTGAATTCTTGCATCACTTCTTCAGAAAAAAAGCGATTGCCTCCATAATATCCATTTTGTAAAAACATCTGCATCATTTTAGCCACATCCAATGCATTTCCAAACAATCCTGCATGCCCATCTACCCCTCCTTGCATGGCAGCAGTCATGTCGTGTACATAACCATGAATGGTTTGATAACGAAAATATTGGTCTATTTCTGATGGAATAATTTTATTTTTAGGCTTCCACATCCAAGCATTAAATCCTAAATTGTTTGCTCCCAAACGTTGGTACATGCTTTGTTTGGTTAACACATCTAAAGGCTGTTGGTGGTATTTCTCTACCAAACGTTTCATCAAAATAAAACCAAAATCACTATAAGCATACCGCTTATCTGCGTATAACTTGCTTTTGGCAATTACCTGAAACATGCTATCCGGATAATCTGAACGCAAGTACAAATTATCAGCTACTTTAATCGAAAACTTTTTACTCAGACTAAATCTGTAATAGGTTGTATCCGGCTTTTTTGCTTTGTCCAAGGTTTTGGTATAAAAAGGCTCCCACTCTTTCAATCCAGCTTGGTGCAAAAGAATGTCTTGAATTTTTAAATTTTCTTTGTTGGTTCCTTTCAATTCAGGTAAGTGTTTTCCGATAGGGTCTTTTAATTGAATTTTTCCAGCTTCTACCAATTGCATCACTTGAGGCAAAGTGGCTAAAATTTTAGTTAATGATGCCAAATCATACACATCATCTAGCTGTACATTTTGTTTGCTGTCATAAGTTGGTTTTCCGAAAGCTTTATGGTATACTATTTTGCCTTTTCTAGCAACCAATATTTGCATTCCCGGTGCAATTTTCTGCTGAATGGTAGCATTTGCAATAGAATCTATTTTATGTAGTTGTTTAGAGTCCATTCCCACATTTTCGGGCACATCAAATTGTAACTTTAAAGTTGGCTGAAAAGTAAACGAGGTCCCTACCGGGTAATCCGGATGTACAGTTACAGGCAAAACTCCATTTGGTGCTCTGGCTCCAAATAAAACTTCTGCAGTTGCTCGATGTACAAAATCATGATTTTGATAGCTCTGTACTATGGCATCATGTGGATTAAAATCAGGAATTTGTTGCAGCGAATAAGCTTTTGCAAAAGACACCAATACGGTTCGTTTGGTGCTGGCAATTTGTTGCAAAGCTTCTATTTCTTTGTTGGTAAATTGATGGTTCTTCCAAGCTCCATCTGATTTATGGTAGCCAATAATCACTGTTGTAAAACGAGCTAATTGTTCCTCTATTGTGATTGAGTTATCCAAAGTAACTTCGGTTACTTCTGTATAGGATTGCAAGTATTTTAAAAAGTTGATGTGGTCATCATCTCCTAACTTGATAAACGCAATATTTTCTGAACCAACGTATTTTAGAGGCAAAATGCTTTGTTGGTTTTTTACCAAAGTGATGCTTTCTGCAAATAATTGGCTATTTAATGTATCAAAACTTGGTTGATTTAGTTGGCTATTTAAATTGCTTAAATCAATTTCTTTTGGCTTTTGATGTAAGCCTGCAATGTGTTTAAAACGCAATATTTTCTTTACAGAATATGCCAACCTTTCTTCATCTAACCAGCCTTTGTCCCATGCTTCTTTTAATTTGGTGATAGCAATTGGAACATTTTCCGGAAACAATAACACATCATTACCAGCCATGAATGCTTGCAAATCTACTTCTCCGGGAGTAGCAGTTTGGCTTACTCCCTTCATGTTTAAAGCATCAGTTAAAATCAATCCTTTAAAATCTAATTCCTTTTGTAGCAAGTCTGTTACAATGCTTTTAGATATAGAGCTAGGAATTTTATTTGCTTCTAAAGCGGGAACATTTAAGTGGGCAACCATGACACTTGCCAAGCCTTGTTCGATGATTTTTTGATACGGATATAACTCTACCGAATGCAAACGCTCTTTTGAATGATTGACAGAAGGTAAAGTATAATGCGAATCTTTATCGGTATCACCATGCCCCGGAAAATGTTTGGCAGTGGCAAAAACACCTTTGTTTTGCAATCCCAACATAAAAGCAATGGCTTTGTTGGTTACGTTTTCTTTGGACTCTCCAAAAGAGCGAATGCCAATAATCGGATTTTTTGAATTGGTATTCACATCCACCACAGGGCCAAAGGTGAAATGAATTCCCATCGCTTTGCATTGTCCTGCGAGTTGCTCTCCCATTTTGGTAATCAATTCTTCTTTGGCAATAGCTCCAAGGGTCATATTCCAAGGATATCGATAGGTGGAATCTAAACGCATGCTGAGGCCCCATTCTGCATCAATCCCTACCAATAAAGGTAGTTTAGATTTTGCCTGAAAACGATTGGTTAATTTGGCCTGACGAACCGGACCTCCTTGAAAAAATATTACTCCTCCAATATGTTGTTGCTCAATTAGTTGTTCAATTTGAAGGGCATGGTCTTCTTTTTTGTTAGAATATGCAGCTACCATAAACAATTGCCCAAACTTTTCCTCCAAAGTCATGGTTTCATACACACTATCTACCCATTTTCGCTGTTCTTTGGTTTCTTTGGTTAAGGTAGATTTTGGAAACTTTTTTAAAGGAGTATTTACCGGAATAATTTTGATTTTCTCCACTTTTTTTGGTGCTTGGTACCCATGCGGAATCACCGCCAAAAATGGTTGTGTCAACAACAATAAAAACACCAAAATCAAACGCATCAAATTATTTTTTAAGATATACTAAAATAAAAAAAGCCAATGAATCATTGGCTAAATAGTAGGTTAAAATAGTAAAAGTTTTACAAAAACCTGCTGTGCCAACTATCTTTCATCGGAATTTCCCAATTATCATGCCATTCCGCAATGTTATTGACCAAATTGTTGTAAACTATGGTTTCTGCATTTACCGCTTTTTCTTTCACCAATCGTTTGAAATCTACTAAAGATTTGTGTGCAAAAAACTCTCCAGTTTTGTAGGTCACATTCATTTTATCTAACAAAACCACATCTAGTTCTTTTTCGATTTGTAAAATCAAAACAACTTGCTTATCTATCGCACATCCCGATGCTGCCAAAACTTCCTGGTCAGCTGCAACAATGATAAATCTGTCGTGCACTATGTTGAAAGATGCCACCATGGCACTTCCATGTGTTTGCCAATTCTCACAAAACTCTGTAAGAAGTTGGTTGATTTTATTTTTTTCTTCTTCAGAAAACTTTCGATTGCATGGATAAATCCAAATACGAGAGTGTTCAGGCATTTGCTCAAAAGGTTGGTACATGGTTTATAAATCTTGGGCTTGGGCTATCATTTCAGCCACGTCTAACACTTGAATTTGACCTTCGTTTTCTTTGTTTTTCACCCCATCAGTCATCATGGTGTTGCAAAACGGACAGGCAGCAGCAATTACTTCCGGTTGAGTTTCTAAAGCATCTTCTGTACGTTCAATATTGATGTCTTTATTACCAGCTTCTGGCTCTTTAAACATTTGAGCTCCACCTGCACCACAACACAAACCATTGGCTCTGGAACGCTTCATTTCGGTTAATGCTACTTCTAATTTTTCCAATAATTCTCTTGGAGCTTCGTATACATGGTTGGCTCTACCTAAATAACATGGGTCGTGGTAAGTAATTCTCTTTCCTTTAAAAGTCCCTCCCTTTACCGTGATTTTGCCATCTTCTAACAAAGATTTCAAGAATTTCGTATGGTGTACTACTTCGTAATTCCCACCTAATGACGGGTATTCGTTTTTAATGGTGTTGAAGCAATGCGGACAAGCCGTCACTATTTTTTTTACCTCATAGCCATTCAATACCTGAATGTTCATCATAGCTTGCATTTGAAACAAAAATTCGTTTCCTGCTCTTTTTGCCGGATCACCTGTACAACTCTCTTCGGTGCCAAGCACTGCAAAAGACACATTGGCTCTGTTTAAAATTTGCACAAAAGCTTTGGTAATTTTTTTGGCTCTGTCGTCAAAACTTCCTGCACAACCAACCCAAAACAACACTTCTGGAGTTTTACCTTGAGCAAGCATTTCAGCCATAGTGGGTACTACAAGATTTTCTACCATTATTTTTAAATTTTAGTCGTAATTTTCGTCATCAAACACCTGTATGGTTACTTCTTTGTCAATTAAATCAGTAAATTTCCCTCTGTATCTGGTAGCTTTTACCAAATGATTGTCTATCCAATGGTAATTTCCACCTCTTGGCTTGCCAAAAATAATTCCGTGATATTTAAATCCATGTTGTTTTAACCACGTTTCGGTGTTTTCACGATGTTCTTCGGTACGAGAAGTAAAAAAGAAGATAATATGTCCTTCGTCATACCACTTGTTCAACGTTACCAATGCATCCGGATATACTTCTGCTGTAAGCATTCTTTCGGGTTCTTCATTCGGAATATCATCACAAATGGTTCCGTCAATGTCAATCAAATAATTTTTAATGCCTTCTGGCAAAATCGGGCTAACCAATTGTCCATTCACCAAAGTTTCTTTCAAGCTTTTGTCAATGTTTTCCTTTTCCATAAAGTTCAAATTTCGTTAAACACGTTCCCAAAGCTCACGTTTATGGGAATGGTTTGCTAGGTAATAATTAATTTATTGGTTGGTATTTCTCACTTAATTTTCGTCTTTCCAATTCAAACGATCCATTTGGTTGTACTGCCACGGAGCACCATTGTTTTCAATATTGGTCATCATCGCATTTAACGACATAGGTGCAGCACTTTCTTCCATTACCAAATATCTTCGCATGTCCATGATAATACTTAGCGGACTAATGCTAACCGGACATTCTTCTACACATGCATTACACGAGGTACAAGCCCAAAGTTCTTCGGGAGTAATGAAATCGTTCAATAACGATTTGCCATCCTCTACCCATTGGTTTTTATTTTTATCTAAAACTTTTCCAACTTCTTCCAAACGATCTCTGGTAGCCATCATGATTTTTCGAGGAGAAAGTTTTTTACCAGTTTGGTTGGCCGGACAAACCGAAGTACATCTTCCACATTCGGTGCAAGTATAGGCATTGAGCAACTGCACTTGGTTTAAATCCATCACATCTTTAGCACCAAATCTAGAAGGTGCATCGGATGCCGGAGCAGCCGTAAAAGGATCTACAGTTGGATCTAACATCAACTTTACTTCGTTGGTTACACTTTCCAAATTATTGAACTGTCCTTGTGGATTTAAATCTCCAAAATATGTATTTGGGAATGCTAACAAAATGTGTAAATGTTTGGAAAAATACAAGTAGTTTAAAAACAACAAAATTCCTAAAATATGCATCCACCATGTGGCTCTTTCTATCATTAATACGGTGCTTGCTTGCATGCCACCAAACAGTGGCATTAAATACTGGCTTACCGGAAAAGCACCTGCTTTTACATAACCTGCATGGTCCACGTTTTGCAACCAAGCATCAGCTGCGTTCATGGTTATAAACAAGGTCATCAACACAATTTCGAAATACAAAATGTAATTGGCATCATTTTTTGGCCAATTTTTTAAATCGGAGCTGACAAATCTGTTGAGTTTTATGGCATTTCTTCTCAACCAAAATACTACTACTACAACAACCACTAACAAGGCTAAAATTTCGAAAGAGGCAATCAACACGTTGTAAAAAGACCCCAGAAAACCACTAAAAACGCGATGTGTTCCAAACAATCCATCGATAATAATTTCTAACAACTCTAAATTGATGATCACAAACCCAATGTAAACCACTAAGTGTAAAATTCCGGCTATGGGTCTACGAACCATTTTGGTTTGTCCGAAAGCAATCATCAACATTTGTTTCCATCGTTGGGATTTGTTGTCTGAACGATCAATAGGCTGTCCTAATCGAATGTTTCGATAGATTTTTTTTACGTTGGTTGCAAAAATTCCAAAGCCAATAATTAAGGTAATTGCAAAAAAGATGTTATCTAAATAGCTCATTAGTCGTATTTTATTATAATAGAATCTCTCTTGGTAGATTGGTATGCTTCATTCTTTTTCCCGAACAAAGAAAAGTGTACATATCTTTTGGGATTTTTCTTGAAATCGGCAAGTAATTGCTCTAATTCTCTAGAAGCTCCTTCTAAATTTTGGTACATTTTTTCGTCTTTCATTAATTTGCCCATACTGCCTTTTCCTGCTTGTAAATCAGCCATCAAACCGTCTACAGATTGCAAGGTTTTTTCTAAACTTTTCATGGTTTGTAACCAATTGGCAGCTGCTAAGGAGTCGGAAATTTTACTAAAATTGCCGGTTACTTTTTCTAAATTTTTGGTACTTGACTTGATAGAAGATTGGTTTTCTGCCAACATGGCATTTATGGTTTTGGTGGTTTGGGTAAGTTGAGCTAGGGTAATGCTCAAACTTTCCATGCTATTGCGTAAGTTTTCTTTGGTTTTATTGTCCAACACCTCGTTGATGTTTTTAACCGTAATATCTGCATCGTCTAACAAGGTAGTTAACTTTTGCTCGATAGGTTTTAAACTAGAAGTGACTTGTGAAAGCATTCCTAATGCTACTTCTGCTTTTAAAAAATCTTTGTTTTGCACTATTTCTTTATTGGTAGCATCATGAACAATGGCAACTGTTTTGGCTCCTACAGGACTTGGTTCGTAAATTTTAGCAATACTAGTTTTGGAGATAGGAATATTGCTTTGTACCATAATCTCTACCAAATTGATTAAATTTTTTGCGTCAAAACTGATGTTATTTACTTTACCAATGGGCAATCCGTTGTAAGTTACAATAGATGCGGTAGACAAACCTTCTACATTTTCTAAATGAAAGTATAATGTTTTGTTACTTGTCAAAAGGTCGCTTCCCTTTAAAAAACTGAACCCCCATATAAACAACAACAAAGAAGAAATTACTATAATTGCGGCTTTGATTTCTCGAGAAATTTTCATTGATTGCTTTGAATTAGTTTAAAAAAGTTTCAAAAAAGTCGAAACTTCTTAATTCCTATTACGCAAAAATATAATAATTAAGCTAATTAAAGTAGTTTTTGTGCTTCGGTAAGTGTTATTTTTTTTCCTTGGTAAAATGCCACAATAAAGCAATCGGAAAAGCCAGCTTTTTTGGCTTTGCTTTGAAGGTCTTTTGCCTCATTTAAGTTAGCAGCTTCTCCAAAAGTGTATTTGTACCAACCGCTTTCTTGAAAAAATTCAATAGGTTGTAATCCATTAAAATCTGAGGAATTTGTATTAATTTTTTTATCAGAGGCTTTAATTTGAACTTTAAAAACTACCCCATTTTGAGTACTCTTTGAAGTCTCCTCCTCAACTTTTTTATCAGAAACATCTTGAGCTACCTCTATTGGTTTCTCTTCAATTTTAACCTTTGAAGAAGGTACATTCCCTACCCCATAATATTCTTTTTTGTAAAACATTACAGCTTCTGAAATAGCTTCTGCTAACTCTCTTTGACCTTTTTCAGAGTTCATATAATCGTTGTCCTCACGATTACTCATAAAGCCCAATTCGGTTAATACACTTGGCATAGCTGTTTGGTTCAATACCAAAAAAGGTCCTTGTTTTACCCCTCTGTTGAACAACTTTAAATCGTTGGTGTATTTTTTTTGAATTTTACTTGCTAATGAAATACTTTGATCAATGAATTCTTCTTGTAAAAGCGGAATTCCAATGGTGGATTCTAAAGATCTTGGGTCGTAACCTTGGTACTTAATTTTATAATCGCTTTCGTACGTAATTACCGCGTTTTCCTTTTTTACTACTTCTAAGTTAGAGGCATTTTTACTTAAACCCAACACCCAAGTTTCGGTTCCGTGAGCAGATTTACTTTCTGCTCCATTGCAGTGAATAGACAAAAATAAATTGGCTTTGGACTTATTGGCTATGCGAGCCCTTTCATGCAATTCAACAAAAACATCGGTTTTTCTGGTAAAAACTACTTCTATATCCGGATGGTTACGAAATATTTCACCTACCTTTAAAGCAACAGACAATGCAATGTCTTTTTCTTTTACTCCATAATATGAAGCCCCAGCATCTTGCCCGCCATGACCGGCATCTAAAACAATTTTAAATTTATTTTGGGCATGGGATAATTGAAAAAATCCCACCAATAGAAAGCAACAAAATGCAATTAATGAAGTTTTATTTTGGAAAAGTTTACTCGAATTTTGTTTGTTAATCATCATACATTTTAATTTCTATTGTACTTTATACCATAATCTGCTTAATTTATTCATAAATACCAATTGGTATTGAATATCTCAAATAAAAAATAACTAAGTTTGGCAGTTCAAAAATAAAGCCAAAAATATTAACAAAAGTAGTTATTATATAATTTGTTGGTAAAGCATTTTCATATCGTTTTATTTACAATGTTCTTGACAATGTTTGGAACCAAAGTTTTTTCTCAAACTTTGGAGACTTCTTCAAAAACATCTACTGTCTTTGCTCAAGTTAATAAATTTAAACCAGACACCACCAAAACTAATAGTTCAATCGCAGATACTGTAAAGGTAAAATCTAGTGCAGCCTTAGAAAGTATTGTAAAATACAAAGCTGCAAACTACGCAAAATTACAAATCCAAAAAAAATTGGTGACTTTGTATGACAAAGCAGAATTGTACTATCAAGACGTAGAGTTAAAATCGGGAATTATTGTGATCAACTACCAAAACAACGAAGCTTACGCCGGCAGAATAAAAGACTCCAGCAAAGTTTATTCGCAATATCCTTACTTTAAACAAGCGATGAATGTGGTAGAGCCCGACTCGATGAAGTTTAACTACAAAACCAAAAAAGCTTGGATTTTAAATTCTCGAACCGAACAAGGTGAATTTAAAGTAAAAGGAGAACAATCGAAAAGAGAAAACGATTCGGTAATTTTTATCAAAGGTGCGCAGTTTACCACCTCAAAAGATATTGATGATCCAGAATATTACTTTTTGGCAAGAAAAACCAAATTGGTACCTCGTAAAAAAGTAGTAACCGGATTGGTAAACATGCATATTGCAGAGGTTCCCACTCCTATTGCCTTACCTTTTGCATTTTTTCCGATGACTACCGATAGCCAATCTGGAATTATTGTACCAAATCCTGTGGATACACAACGTCAGGGGTTTTCGTTACAAAACGGAGGGTTGTACATGGCATTAAGTGACAACTATGATTTAACGGTTCTAGGAGATTATTTTACCAACGGAAGCTATGCCTTGCGTTTTGAAACTGCTTATGCTTGGAAATACAAATTCAGAGGTAATTTTAACATTAGATTTGAAAACCAAATACAAAGTGAAAGAGGTTTTCCGGATTATGCCAAAAGTAGCATTTACAATGTGCAATGGTCGCATCAGCAAGATCCGAAATCGAGTCCGAATTCCAGATTTTCTGCTTCGGTTAACTTAGGAAGTAGTCGATTTTTTCAGCAATCATTAAACCAAGTGAACGTTAGTGGTACTTTGATTAACAACTTGAGTTCGTCTATTTCATATTCCAAGACTTTTGACACCTATCCACAGGTAAATATGTCGTTAACGGCATCGCATAACCAAAATACCCAAACCCAAGAAATTAATATGATATTGCCTACCCTACAAGCCAATGTTGACAGGATATTTCCGTTTGCAAAAGGAGATGGAGCTAAAAAGGGAGTGTTTCAAAACATCAATTTACAATACAACATTAGAGGAGAAAACAGGTATCGAACTACCGACTCATTGTTTTTTAAACCTCAAATGTTTAAAGATGCGGTTACCGGTTTTCAACACCAAATTCCGATAAGTACAAACTTTAAAATGTTTAAGTACTTAAGTTTTACTACTGGTGCAAACTTTCAGGAAACTTGGACATTTAAAACCATTGATAAGTTTTTTGAAAACAGCCAAAATCAAGTGGTAACCAATACTGTGAATGGTTTTGACCGATATTTGACTTATAATTTTAATTCGAGCGTAGGAACCACCATATACGGAACTTTTAATTTTGGAGAAGACAAAAAAATCCAATCGATTCGTCACGTAGTCAGACCTTCAGTATCTTATAACTATGCACCTAGTTTTGCCAATTATTACGATAATTATGTAGTGGATGCAAGCGGCAGAGTTGGGCAATTCTCGAGATTTGAAGGAGGTGTTTTTGGAGCACCAACCCTGGGAATTTCTAACAACATAGGGCTTTCATTATCTAACACTTTTGAGGCAAAAGTAAGAGACCGAGATTCGACCAAAGTTGAGCCAAAGAAAATCATGTTGTTAAACACTTTAAACTTTAGCACCAGCTACAACATTGCTGCAGATTCGTTGCGTTTGGCACCATTATCGGTAAATGGTGGTACTACTTTGTTTGATAACAAAATGCAAGTGAATTTTTCTACTACCTTAGATCCTTATGCTTTAAATGCAGCCAACCAAAGAATCAATCAACTAAACATAAACAATGGTGGAAGTTTGTTTAGAATGACCTCTGCCAATATGAATATGAACTATTCTATTGATGGCAGAAAATCAAAAAGTAAAAAGCCAAATGAGCAAGGAGCAAGAAATGGAGGAAGAGCAGATGATTTGTTTGGGAGAAGTGTAGATTTAAGCAACCGCAGACAATCGCAATTTGGGGATGAAGAGGAAGAAAATGAAGCGGAAGTAAGTGAATTTTACAAATCTACCATTCCGTTTGACATGAATTTTGCATACACGATTACCTATGGTAATGCCAACCGAGAAAATAGAATAGTTGGACATTCCCTGATGGTTTCAGCCAATGTTGATTTGAGTCCGAAATGGCGAATAGGTGCTTCTACAGGCTACGATTTTGTACAAAACGGAGTTACCTTTACTCAATTGCGTTTTGAAAGAGATTTACTTAGCTGGAGAATGGATTTTAACTGGACTCCTTTCGGACAAAATGCCTTTTGGGGATTTTTTATTGGAATCAAATCTAGTGCCTTACAAGACATTAAATGGGAACGTAATCGTTTGCCAGATAGAGTGTTAAGATAGTTATTTAAGTATTAAAAAATTGAAAGATTCAGAATCATGAAAAAAATAATTTATACCAACCAAGCTCCTGAACCAATTGGACCATACAGCCAAGCCGTACAAGCAGGAAATTTTTTATTTTGTTCTGGTCAAATTGCCATTGACCCTACCTCAGGTGAAGTTGTAGAAGATGGCGTAAAAGAACAAGCCGTTCAGGTGATGAAGAACATAGAAAACCTAGTAAATGCAGCAGGTTTTACTATGGAGCAAATTGTAAAAACAACCATTTTTTTAAGAACTATGGATGATTTTGCCGTGGTGAATGAAGTGTATGGTAGTTACTTTAACAACGAAAATGCTCCAGCAAGAGAAACCGTTGCTGTGGTAGGTTTGCCTAAAAACGTATTGGTAGAAATTTCGGTAACTTGTTGCCAATAAACTAGATTCGTTCGTAGTACATTGCCTTAATAATACCGTCTGACAAACCAATTTTTGGCACATAAATGTGTTTGGCTCCACTCCATTTCATGGCATGTAAGTAAATTTTGGTAGCCGGAATAATTACGTCTGCCCTATCAGTGTTCAATCCCAATTCGGCTATTCTTTCTTCATAAGAAAGCTGGTTCAATTCCTGGAATTTTGAATTAAGATAAAAGTAGGTAAGCGGTTTTTCTTGGTGTTTTTCGGACAACTTAAAAAGCTTGTTGATGTTACCACCTGACCCGATCATGCAAATATCTTCCATTTCGGAAGTATGTTGTTTGATCCAACGTTCCATTTCTTGCCAAACCGCATCTGAAACCATCTGGTTAAGTTGACGAACCGTTCCGTTACGGAAAGATTTTGAAGCTACTATTTTCCCTTTGCTAAAAATAGAAAATTCGGTACTGCCACCCCCCACATCCACATATAAATAATTTCGATCTAACTGGATGTATTTTTTTAAATCGGTAGCAGCAATAATTTCTGCCTCTTTTTTGCCATCAATAATGTCTATTTTAATACCACTTTGATGGAGTATGGTTTGCACTACTTCTTGTTTGTTTTCAGCTTCTCTCATAGCAGAAGTAGCACAGGCACGATATTGCTCCACTCCATGAACCTTCATCAATAATTGATACGCTTTCATGGCATCTATCATTCTAGCTACATTCTTCTCTGAAATTTCACCAACGGTAAATACATCTTGCCCTAACCGAATGGGAACCCTAACTAAGGAACTCTTACTAAATTGAGTTTCTTTTCCGGTTTGCTCAACCACATTACTAACCAATAATCGGATGGCATTAGATCCAATATCAATAGCAGCGTATTTTTTTACTTGAATCATTTTTAAGATTGAATTATTTTTTGGTAATATTGGTAGGTTTCTAGTTGTGCTCGATGTATGGGCTCGTTATCTGATTTCTTTCGATATAAATTATCTAATTTTGAACTATGCAATCGGGCTTTTACATTTCCTTTCCATCCTATTTCAAAGGTTTCAATTAATTCTTGCTTGATGTCGTTGTCATAAATCGGACAAGTTACCTCTACCCTATCATCAATGTTTCTTGACATAAAATCAGCAGATGATACAAATACTTCCGGATTATTTTGGTTGCTGAAAATAAACACCCTTGTGTGCTCTAAAAGATTATCAACAATACTAATTGCCTGTATATTATCACTGTAACCTTTTATTCCAGGAACCAAGCAGCACATGCCTCTGATAATTAACTTAATTTCCACCCCAGCTTGGCTTGCTTCATATAATTTTACAATCATATCTGGATCGGTTAAGCTATTCATTTTTAATTTAATATAGGACTTCTTTCCTTGCTTACTAGCTTGAATTTCTCTTTCAATTAATTTATACATTTTATTTCGCATGTAATGAGGGGAAACTATCAAGTGTTTGTAGCGATAGATTTTGTAGTTTACATCAAAAAAGTTAAAAACTTTTAAAACATCTTTTAGCAATGATTGGTTTGATGTTAATAAGGTCACATCCGTATAAATTTTTGCAGTAGATTCGTTAAAATTTCCTGTAGAGATAAAACCATATCGTTTGATTTTTTCACTCTCTAAACGCTCTATTAAACAAACTTTACCATGTACTTTTAAACCTTTTACTCCAAAAATTAATTCGATGCCCTCAGCCTGCATTTGCTTGGAATACATGATGTTACTTGCTTCGTCAAAACGAGCTTGCAATTCAATCTGTACGGTTACTTTTTTTCCGTTTTTGGCTGCATTGATTAACGAACTTACAATTTGCGAATTGTTGGCCAAACGGTACAAGGTGATTTTGATACTTACTACTTTTGGGTCTAATGCAGCCTCACGTAATAATTTAATTACATAAGCAAATGACTGATATGGTGTATGAACTAAGAAATCTTTTTGTTTTAGTTTTTGAAAAATACTCCCCTCTAAACTTAAACCCTTAACAGGAAGTGGCAATAATTTTTGGTACAACAAATCTTTTCTTCCTAAATTAGGAAAATTCATATAGTCTCTTCGGTTATGGTATCTTCCTCCCGGAATCACACTATCCGATTGGTCAATACTCATTTTCTCAAGAAGAAAGTTAAGCATGTCCTTATCCATTTTATCATCATATACAAAACGTACAATCTCCCCTTGGTTTCTATGTTTTACACTTTGAGATATTTTCTCTGCCAAACTCTTTCGCAAATCACTATCTAAATCTAATTGAGCGTCTCTGGTAATTTTAAGCATGAAAGCTGATATACTCTCAAAATCGAACATCGTAAATATGGTGCCTAAATTATAGCGAATCACATCATCCAACATCATTACATATTGGTTGGTATTTTCAGAAGGTAATTCTACAAAACGATTAATAGAAGTAGGTATTTCTATTATTGCATATTTAACTTCTTTACTTTTTTTGGAAAATCCAAAGAAATTTTTTGTTTCAACTTCTTCTTTCATCACTATTTTAACAGCTAAATAGCCTGAAGTATCTTTTAAATGCGGAAATTCAACCAAATCATTCAGAATAATGGTAACCAAAGCTGGACTTACTTGTTGAATGAAATAATCTTTTACAAATAGTTGATGCTCTTGACTTAACTCTAACTCATTTACTAGATAAATTTGATGTTTTTTTAACTCTGATTCAATTTTATCTAAAATTTGTAAACTTTTAGTTTGCTGTTGTATAACAATTTTGGTAATATCTTTTAATAATTGTTTGGGGGATAATCCTCCTAATAATACATTTTTAGATTTATCTGAAACACTCAATCGTCTAATATTAGCAAATCTTACTCTAAAAAACTCATCTAAATTGTTAGAAAAAATTCCTAAAAAGCGATATCTATCTAATAAAGGAACTGTTGCGTCTGCTGCTTCTTGTAAAACTCTTTCATTAAATGCTAACCAACTTTTTTCTCTGTCGTTAAATGGAAATTGGGAATACATACAAATAAATTTATGCACAAATATACTGCTTGCTAACTTCAATTAATAAGTAGTATAATTTCTTTTTTGTATAATTTAAATAAATCATTTTTTTATTGTACTAAAGATTTAAGATACATAAAAGTTAATATCAATTATTTTTAAAAAAAAACACCAACTATGTATTTGTATTACAACAAATTAAATACATTTTATATTTTTTTTATATAATATCTTAAATTTAGTAATTTCAACTTTCTTCTAGTTAAAACACTAATAATTTCTGAATAATTATGAATTTTAACATTTAACCTTTAAATTAGTGCACCTAAATTTTGATAAAATGCAAACAATTACCAGATTATTTGATTTTCCATATTATCAATTATCCAAAAACAACCTTTCGGATTGTTTAGTGACTAAGTATAATGGAGAATGGATTAAAACCTCTACACAAGAATATTTAAACAAAGCCAATGCAGTTTCAAGAGCATTACTCAAACTTGGAGTACAAGTAAACGATAAAATCGCTTTGATATCATCTAACAACAGAACCGAATGGAATGTAATGGATATTGGTGTGCTTCAAGTTGGTGCACAAACCATCCCCATCTACCCTACTATTTCTTCTGAAGACTATCAGTATATTTTAAATCACTCAGAATCGGTTTATTGCTTTGTTTCAGATCAAATTGTTTTTGATAAAGTAACAGCAATTCGGCATAATGTTCCTAGCTTAAAAGAAGTGTATTCTTTTGATCAAATTGATGGTTGCAAACATTGGTCTGAATTGTTAGGATTAGGAAATAGTGAAGAAAACCAAGCAGATGTTGAAGCTAGAAAAGAAGCTGTTTTGCCATCGCATTTAGCAACCATCATTTATACGTCTGGAACCACAGGAACTCCTAAAGGTGTGATGCTTTCGCACCACAACATTGTTTCAAATGTATTGGATAGCTCCCCCAGAATTCCTTTTTCCGAAGGTGGTACTAAAGCACTGAGCTTTTTACCAATCTGCCACATTTTTGAGCGTGTTATATTATACATCTATCAATATTATTCGGTTTCTGTATATTTTGCTGAAAGCATCGAAAAAATAACAGACAACTTAAAAGAAGTAAAACCAAACGTGATGACTGTTGTACCTCGTTTGTTGGAAAAAGTGTATGACAAAATTTACGCAAAAGGTACCGACCTTACCGGAGTTAAAAAAGCATTATTCTTTTGGGCAATTGATTTAGGATTGCAATACGAACCTTATGGAAAAAATGGTTGGTGGTACGAATTCCGATTAAAAATTGCCAGGAAATTAATTTTTAGCAAATGGCAAGAAGCCTTAGGAGGCGAATTAAAAGTAATGGTCTCCGGTAGTGCAGCCTTGCAACCTCGTTTAGCAAGAGTATTTGCTGCAGCCAACATGCCTGTGATGGAAGGATACGGTTTAACGGAAACATCACCCGTAATTTCAGTAAACGATATGCGCAATGGTTTGTTCCGAATCGGGTCAGTTGGTAAAATCATCAATAACGTGGAAATTAAAATTGCCGAAGATGGTGAAATTCTTTGCAAAGGCTCCAATGTAATGCAAGGCTATTACAAAGACGAAAAGCTGACCAACGAAGTCATTCAAAATGGATACTTCCATACAGGAGATATTGGAGAAATTGATGCAGATGGCTTTTTGCGAATCACTGATCGAAAAAAAGAAATGTTTAAAACATCAGGAGGTAAATATATTGCTCCTCAATTATTAGAAAATACATTAAAACAATCTTTCTTTATTGAACAAGTTATGGTAATTGGTGAAGGAGAAAAAATGCCAGCTGCCTTTATTCAACCTAATTTTGACTTTGTAAAAGAATGGGCACATCGACATAACATTACTCTTTCCAATGATTTAAATGAGTTATGTAGCCACCCAAAGGTGATTGAAAGAATAGAAGAAGAAGTAAACAAAGCCAACGAAAAATTTGGCAACTGGGAAAAAATCAAAAAATTCGAATTAACACCAGAAGTTTGGAGTATTGATGGTGGCCATTTAACTCCAACTATGAAATTAAAGCGAAAGATTGTAAAACAAAAGTACCAGCATTTATACGATAAAATCTATCAAAATTAAATTTTTACACTGAAGATCAACTTGATATCAAAAGTTTTATTAATTTTAGGTTACTAACCAATAAATTAATAAACATGAATTTAAAAGCTTTTTTAATAGGCAGTATCTCCGCAGGTATTGCCTATTTTTTGTTAGGATGGTTGTTTTATGGGATTTTATTTGCCTCATTTTTCCCTCCATCTGATAATGAAAATTTAGGCATCATTTTCTTAGGATGTTTTACATTTGCAGCACTTGTTTCTTTTGTTTTAAACTATTTTAAAAAAGAAGAATTGCTTATTGACGGATTTAAAATTGGTATAGTTCTTGGTTTTTTTACCAGTTTATCCTCTAATTTATTTATGTCATCCTCTTCAAATTTTAACGTTAGTCATGCCATCATTGATATTGGAATCACCTCTGTTTGTGGCGCAATCATAGGCATGCTCATCACATTTATTCATAGTAAAATTAAATAGTCTAGAGGATTAAATGTTAAATTTTTATTATGCACGCATAATTTTTTGGTAAAATACTATGCATGCATAGTATTTTTGATTTATCTTTGAAAACGTTGTAGTTAATATTACAACGTTTTTTTATGAAAGATAAAACCATCGACTATATCTTAAGAACCGCTTGGCAAGCGGTATCAAGAATGTACAACGAGGAGGCAACCAAATACGGAGCTTCTATGGCAGTAGGTTTTGCTTTGTTAAGTATTGATAAAGAAGATGGCACTCCTTCTTCTTACATCAGCAATCGTATGGGAATGGAGCCAACTAGTTTAACCAGAACCCTAAAAACTCTGGAAGAAAAAGGATTGATCACCAAACAAAAAAATCCGGAAGATGGCAGGGGTGTTTTAGTATTTCTTACAGAATTAGGAAAAGAAAAGAGAGAATTATCCAAATCAACGGTTTTGCAATTCAATGAAATTGTAAAGCAAAACATATCAGAAGAAAAGCTCAAAAACTTCATAGAAGTAGCCGAGTTAATCAACGACTTAATTGTAGAAAAAAAGATTTTTAAATAAAAAGCTATATGAAGCGAACGATTAATAAAGTAGCAGTGGTTGGATCCGGAATCATGGGATCGGGAATTGCTTGCCATTTTGCCAACATTGGGGTTGAAGTATTATTGTTAGACATTGCCCCTAAAGAGCTTACGGAAGCAGAACAAAAAAAAGGGTTGACTTTAGATCACAAATTGGTAAAAAATCGAATTGTAAATGAGCAATTAGCCAATGCATTAAAATCAAAGCCCTCTCCTATATATCATCCTAAACTTGCTAACCGCATCAAAACCGGAAATTTAGAAGATGATTTGCCAAAAATCGCACAAGTAGATTGGATTATAGAAGTAGTGGTGGAACGATTAGACATCAAACAACAAGTGTTTGAAAAAATTGAAAAATATCGCAAGCCAGGCACTTTAATCACATCTAATACTTCAGGTATTCCGATTGGATTTATGAACGAAGGAAGAAGTGAAGATTTCCAAAAACACTTTTGCGGAACCCACTTCTTTAATCCAGCTCGATATTTAAAATTATTTGAAATCATTCCCGGACCAAATACCTCTAAAGAAGTCTTGGATTTCTTGAATGGTTATGGAGAAAAATATTTAGGAAAAACTTCTGTAATAGCCAAAGACACCCCTGCTTTCATCGGAAACAGAATCGGGATTTTTGGTATCATGAGTTTGTTCCACCAAGTAAAAGAGTTAGGCTTAACTGTTGAAGAAGTAGACAAATTAACCGGTCCGGTTATTGGTAGACCAAAATCTGCTACCTTCCGAACGGTAGATGTGGTTGGTTTAGATACTTTGGTGCATGTAGCCAACGGATTGTACCAAAACTGTCCGAATGACGAAGCTCATGATTTGTTTAAACTTCCTGCTTTTATTGCAACCATGATGGATAACAAATGGTTGGGCAGCAAAACCGGTCAAGGTTTTTACAAAAAAGAAGGCAAAGATATTCTAGCTTTAAACCTAGATACTTTAGAATACAAACCAAGTAAAAAAGCATCTTTTGCAACATTAGAATTAACCAAAACCATCGAAAAACCAATCGATCGTTTTAAAGTACTTATTACAGGTACCGATAAAGCTGGAGAATTCTACAGAAAAAACTTAGGTGCCATGTTTGCCTATGTAGCCAATCGAATTCCAGAAATTTCTGACGAATTATACAAAATTGACGATGCCATGAAAGCAGGTTTTGGATGGGAAAATGGTCCATTCGAAATTTGGGATGCTGTTGGGGTACAAAAAGGAATCGTGTTGATTGAAGCTACTGGACTAAAAGTTGCTCCATGGGTTGCAGAAATGGCAAACTTGAACCAAAATTTCTACAGTGCCAAAGATGGTGCTACTTACTATTACGACATTGCTCAAAAAGCCTCCGTAAAAAAACCAGGGCAAGATGCATTTATTATATTAGACAATATTCGTTCTACTAAAAAAGTTTGGGGCAACTCTGATGCTTCAATCTTCCATTTAGGTGATGGTATTTTAAATTTAGAATTCCACTCCAAAATGAATACCATTGGCAGTGGAGTACTACAAGGCATAAACAAAGCCATTGATATGACAGAACAAGAATACGAAGGCTTGGTAATTGGAAACCAAGGAGCAAACTTTTCAGTTGGTGCCAACATTGGAATGATTTTTATGATGGCAGTAGAACAAGAATATGACGAATTAAACTTTGCCATCAAATATTTCCAAGACACCATAATGCGTTGCAGATACTCCTCTATTCCGGTGGTGGTTGCCCCACATGGTATGTCGTTGGGAGGTGCATGTGAAATGACCATGCACGCAGACAGGGTGGTTGCTGCCGCAGAAACATACATCGGATTGGTAGAATTTGGTGTTGGAGTAATTCCAGGTGGAGCCGGTAGTAAAGAAATGGCTGTGAGGGCTTCGGACCTTTTCCGTAAAAATGATGTAGAACTAAACGTATTACAAGAATACTTTTTAACCATTGGGATGGCGAAAGTAGCTACCTCTGCTTACGAAGCTTTTGATTTAGGAATCCTACAGAAAGGAAAAGATATAGTAGTAGTTAACCGTGATCGTCAAATAGCCACAGCCAAACAAGTTGCTTTACAAATGGCAGAACAAGGTTATACCAAACCTATTGAAAGAACCGATATCAAAGTTTTAGGAAAACAAGCTCTCGGGATGTTTTTGGTAGGTACAGACAGCATGCAAGCTGGTAATTTCATCTCTGAGCACGATAAAAAAATAGCCAACAAATTGGCATATGTTATGGCTGGTGGTGATTTATCTGAACCAACTTTGGTAAGCGAAAGATATTTACTTGATTTAGAAAGAGAAGCCTTTTTAAGCTTATGCACCGAACGCAAAACTTTAGAAAGAATTCAATTCATGTTGACTAAAGGGAAACCGTTACGTAATTAAGCCCCCCAACCCCTGAAGGGGGTGTTTGAAAAGTTCTTAATAAATTATTGAAATAAGTATTAACCAAATAAACCCTAAATAATTTCATGGTTTGAAATAAATGGGTAAAAAAATCCTATTAACCCCTAATAGGAATTCCCCCCTTCGGGGGATAGGGGGCTTGTATGAAAACAGCATATATCGTAAAAGCATACCGTACAGCAGTTGGCAAAGCACCAAAAGGTTTGTTTCGTTTTAAAAGACCTGACGAATTAGCAGCTGAAACCATCCAATACATGATGGAGCAATTACCTAATTTCGACAAAACTCGCATTGACGATGTCATGGTTGGAAATGCCATGCCAGAAGCGGAACAAGGGTTAAATGTAGGTAGACTCATTTCGCTAATGGGACTAAAAATTGAAGATGTCCCCGGAGTAACAGTAAACCGTTACTGTGCATCAGGTTTAGAAACTATTGCTATGGCAACCGCTAAAATTCAATCCGGAATGGCAGATTGTATTATTGCAGGAGGTGCCGAAAGCATGAGTTTTATTCCGATGGGAGGCTACAAACCAACTCCCGATTACCAAATTGTAGCACAAGGAAATGAAGATTACTATTGGGGAATGGGGTTAACTGCAGAAGCAGTTGCCAAGCAATTCAACGTTTCCCGTGAAGATCAAGATGCTTTTGCATACCAATCTCACCAAAAAGCAATCAAAGCCATTGCAGAAGGAAAATTTCAAAACGATATTGTTCCAATTACCGTGGAACACACTTTTGTAAATGAAAACGGTAAAAAAGAAACCAAAACCTACACTGTAGCTCAAGACGAAGGGCCAAGAGCAGATACTAGCAAAGAAGCTTTGGCAAGATTAAAACCAGTATTTGCTTCTGACGGAAGTGTTACTGCCGGTAACTCCTCTCAAATGAGTGATGGTGCAGCTTTTGTACTTATCATGAGTGAGGAAATGGTGAAAGAATTCAACTTGGAACCTATAGCCAGAATGTTAAGTTATGCAGCAGCAGGTGTAGAACCACGAATTATGGGAATTGGACCTGTAAAAGCTATTCCAAAAGCATTAAAGCAAGCCGGATTAACCCAAAATGATATCGAACAAATTGAATTAAATGAAGCCTTTGCTGCACAAAGCTTGGCAGTAATCCGCGAACTAGATTTAAATCCTGAAATCATCAATGTGAATGGAGGTGCTATTGCATTAGGACATCCACTAGGTTGTACTGGAGCCAAATTATCCGTGCAATTGTTTAATGAAATGAAACGCAGAAAACAAAAATACGGCATGGTTAGTATGTGTGTTGGAACCGGACAAGGTGCTGCTGGAGTATTTGAGGTTTTTTAGCCACACCAACCCCCGAAGGGGGAAATTATACGTTCCTAAAAAGTTTATTGAAATAATTATTAACATAAATCCCCTGCTAAATTTTGAATTTTTAATGCAGGGTACAATAAAACCCTATTAACCCCTAATAGGTAGTTCCCCCTTCAGGGGATAGGGGGCTTATATGAATAACATTATTAGAGGTGGTCAGTTCCTTGTAAAGGAAACCAAAGCAGTAGACATCTTCACACCAGAAGATTTTAATGAAGAACAAATCATGATGCGTGAATCGGTGAAAGAATTCATCGATAAAGAAGTCATTCCGCAAAAAGAACGCTTCGAGAAAAAAGACTTTGCTTTTACTGAAGAAATCATGCGTAAAGCTGGGGAGCTAGGATTTTTAGGCGTTGCTGTTCCTGAAGCATACGGTGGATTGGGAATGGATTTTATTTCTACCTTATTGGTTTGTGACTATTTTTCAGGAGCATCCGGGTCGTTATCTACCGCTTTTGGAGCTCATACCGGTATTGGAACCATGCCAATTACCTTATATGGAACAGAGGAACAAAAATTAAAATATGTGCCAAAATTGGCATCAAGTGAGTGGTTTGGAGCCTATTGTTTAACCGAACCTGGAGCAGGCTCTGATGCCAACTCCGGTAAAACCAAAGCTGTTCTTTCAGAAGATGGAACCCACTACAAAATTACCGGACAAAAAATGTGGATTTCAAATGCAGGTTTTTGTAACGTCTTTATTGTTTTTGCAAGAATTGAAGACGATAAAAACATCACAGGTTTTATTGTAGAAAACGATGCCACCAACGGCATTACTTTAGGAGAAGAAGAGCACAAATTAGGTATTCGCTCCTCCTCTACTCGTCAGGTGTTTTTTAATGAAACAAAAGTACCGGTAGAAAATATGTTGGCAGCAAGAGGGGAAGGTTTTAAAATAGCCATGAATGCCTTAAATGTGGGAAGAATTAAACTTGGGGTAGCTTGCTTAGATGCCCAAAGAAGAACCATCAGTTTAGCAACTAATTATGCCAACGAACGTTACCAATTTGGTGTGCCAATTGCAAGTTTTGGTGCAATTAAAGCGAAGATTGCCAATATGGCAACCAGCTGTTATGCTGGGGAAAGTGCTACCTACCGTGCTGGTGGTGACATAGCTAAAAGAATCCAATTGCGTCATGAAAGTGGCAATAGTTTTCAAGAAGCAGAATTAAAAGGTGTAGAAGAATTTGCTATAGAATGTTCCATTATCAAAGTAGCAGTTTCGGAAGATGTGCAAAACTGTACCGATGAAGGAATTCAAGTGTATGGTGGAATGGGCTTTTCGGAAGATACTCCAATGGAAGCAGCTTGGAGAGATGCTCGAATTGCAAGAATTTACGAAGGTACCAACGAAATCAACCGAATGTTATCAGTAGGTATGTTGATTAAAAAAGCCATGAAAGGCCACGTAGATTTATTGGGGCCAGCCATGAAAGTTGCAGAAGAATTAATGGGTATTCCAGATTTTAGTGTCCCTGATTATTCTGAACTATTTGCCGAAGAAAAAGAAATGATCGTAAAACTAAAAAAAGCCTTTTTAATGGTTGCTGGTGCTGGAGTGCAAAAATTTGGGCCGGATTTAGAAAAACACCAACAATTATTAATGGCTGCTGCAGACATGTTGATTGAGATTTATATGGCAGAAAGCACCATTTTAAGAACTGAAAAATTGGTGCTAAAAAATGGAGAAGCTGCCTGCACTGAACAAATAGCTATGGCAAAATTATACTTATACAATGCGGTAGACATCATCAATACCAAAGGAAAAGAAGGAATTGCCTCATTTACCGAAGGTGATGAACAACGCATGATGTTGATGGGATTAAAACGTTTTACAAAATACCAAAATTTGCCAAATGTAATTGCTTTACGCGATACTATTGCAGATAAAGTAATCAAAGAAAACCACTATTGTTTTTAATTTTTTTACCCATAATGTTTTAGTTTAATTGGTTATGCAAAGAGCTCCTTCGGGAGCTTTTTGTTTTAATTCAATTTAGGAAACTTCTTTATGAGAGTTTTTTGTTGTTTTTAAGAATTCCATAATAGATATAAAAGTATTTTTGCATCAAAAACATGATTCGAAGTTTTCAAATTGTTTGTTATCTAGAAGGTCTGTCGTACATCCTTTTGCTATTTATAGGTGTTCCATTAAAATATTATGGCAATAACGAAATATTAGTCAAGCTTTTGGGAATGCCACATGGCATATTATTTATTGCCTATGTTGTTTTAGCTTTTTTAGTCAGACCAAAATTCAACTGGAAAACCTTAAATTTCCTATTTATTTTATTAGCCTCTCTACTTCCATTTGCAACTTTTTATGTAGAAAAAAAAACATCTTATAAATTAACATTTAATTCTTTCCAATAAATCACCAACAAAAAATTAAAATCTTTCGTTAAAGTATTGTCAATAAAACCACATAAATTTAAGAATTAAAAACTTCGGTTTATCTTTGATTCATCAAAAATATATCGCTTGCAAACATTCAACACAAATAATCAGGAAATGGTGATTTTGGTAGATGAAAATGATCAACCAATTGGAACTATGGAAAAAATAGAAGCCCATGAAAAAGCAGTGTTGCATCGTGCGTTTTCTGTTTTTATCATCAACCAAAAAGGGGAAATCATGTTACAACAACGTGCCTGGCACAAATACCATTCTCCCTTGTTATGGACCAATACTTGTTGTAGTCATCAACGAGTTGGAGAAACCAATTTGGAAGCTGGCAAAAGACGTTTGCAAGAAGAGATGGGGTTTGAAGTTTCGTTAAAAGAATTGTTTCATTTTATTTACAAAGCTCCGTTTGACAATGGCTTGACAGAACACGAACTTGACCATGTCATGATTGGCTATTACAACGAAGAACCAAACATAAATCCGGAAGAAGTTGAGAGCTGGAAATGGATGGGAATTGAGGACATCCGTAAGGATATGACCGAAAATCCAGAAATATATACCGTTTGGTTTAAAATAATTTTCGACGAGTTTTACCATTATATCGAATCTCACCAAATGCCTCGATAATGCCTATAGTATCTGTTTCAAGAAAAGCACATTTTAATGCAGCCCATAGGTTGTATAGTAAAGATTGGAGTTTTGAAAAAAACCAAGCAGTTTTTGGTAAATGTAACAATCCTAATTATCATGGCCACAACTATGAGTTGATTGTGACAGTTACTGGACCTATTGATCCGGAAACCGGGTATGTGTTAGATGTAAAAGTTTTGGCAGATTTGATCAAAGAAAAAGTGGAGGATCGTTTTGACCACAAAAATTTAAATTTAGATACGGTTGATTTCCAAAACCTCAACCCAACTGCAGAAAACATCGCAGTGGTTATTTGGAATTTGTTAAAACCAAATCTTCCTTCAAATTTGGAGGTAGAGGTAGTATTGTATGAAACCCCAAGAAATTTTGTAACCTATAAAGGACTCTAATGGCACTAAAAGTAGGAGATAAAGTACCTGAGTTTACCGCAAAAGACCAACATGGAAACCTATTTAATTCTGGGGATGTGATTGGAAAAAAAGGGGTGGTTTTATATTTTTACCCTAAAGACGATACCCCAGGATGCACTGCCCAAGCATGTAGTTTTAGAGACCAATACGAAGATTTTCTGTTGCTAAATGCAGAAGTTATTGGAGTGAGTGGCGATAACGAAAAATCGCACCAAAAATTTACCCAAAAATATCGTTTGCCTTTTACACTTTTATCTGACAGCAATAAAGAACTTCGAAAATTATTTGGAGTGCCAACCAATTTGTTAGGCCTTTTGCCAGGAAGAGTGACTTATGTAATAGACCAAAATGGCATCATTAGAATGATTTTTGACCATATGATGGCACAAAAACACTTACCAAAGGCTCTGGAACAAATCAAATTATTGCAGAAACAATAAATTATTTCAGTTACTATATCCTATAAACCATTTTGAACATTACAAAGTGCAAAGCCAAATTTTTACTACCTTTGCAAAAATTTCAATATTATGGCAAACATTAAAAACTTGAAAAAAGACATCCAATTTGTGTTGGGTGATATTTTAGAGGCAATTTACATTCACGAAATGACTACTACCGGTGCTCCTACAGAAGCAACCAATGCATTAGTGAAAGAAGCATACGAAGTATACGACGATTTATTGGCTAAAATCAACGACAGAAAAGCTGAAAACAGAGGAAAACACATCAAAAACGTTCAAAAAGAATTGGAAACCAAAGCGATAGCATTGGTAGAAAAAGTGAACGCTTTGTAATATTTTTTTTTGGAGAAATTGTAAGCTGTTTTTATATTTGCATCACAAATTAAAAACACCTTTTGTCGGTGTAGCTCAGTTGGCTAGAGCAGCTGATTTGTAATCAGCAGGTCGTGGGTTCGAATCCCTCCATCGGCTCAAAAATTAAATCCACCTTCGGGTGGATTTTTTTGTTATACACAACAAAAAAGGCAGCCATAACAGCTGCCTTTGATGGATTTAAACTAAAAACTAATAATAATGAAACCTTCTTACCTTGGCAATATATTTTGCCAAACGAATTACTTGGTGGCTATAGCCAAACTCATTATCATACCAAATGTATAACACCACATTTTTGCCATCTGCAGAAACGATGGTAGCATTGCTATCATAAATAGCTGGAGCAGAAGTTCCAACAATATCTGAAGATACCAACTCATTGTTTAAAGAGTATTTGATTTGCTCCACCAAATCACCTTCTAAGGCAGCTTTTTTCATCACCTCATTTATTTCGTTTAGGCTGGTTTCTTTACTAACTTCTAAATTCAATACTACTAAAGAACCATTTGGCACCGGGACTCTGATGGCATTGGAAGTTAATTTCCCTGCCAAACTTGGCAATGCTTTGGCAACAGCACTACCTGCACCAGTTTCGGTAATTACCATGTTTAAGGCTGCTGCCCTACCTCTTCGGTATTTGCGATGCATATTATCTACCAAATTTTGGTCGTTGGTATAGGCATGGATGGTTTCTAAATGTCCTTTTACTACTCCTAAATTTTCTTCAATAACTTTTAAAATTGGCGTAATGGCATTGGTAGTACAAGAAGCTGCGGAATAAATCTGTACTTCATCCGGAGTGTATTCTTTGTGGTTTACCCCATAGACGATATTCGGGACACCTTTTCCGGGAGCAGTTAACAACACTTTTTCAACTCCATTTGATTTTAAATGTCGCTCTAATGCTTCTTTATTGGTAAATGCACCTGTATTGTCAATTACCAAGCAATCATGGATCCCAAACTCGGTATAATCTATTTCTTCTGGAGCATTTGCTGAAATAATCTTTACAGAAATCCCATTAATTACCAAAGCTTGGTTTTCATGGTCAGCCACAACGGAACCTTGAAAATCACCATGTACGGAATCGTATCGCAATAATGAAGCTCTTTTTTCTAAGGATGCTACATCATTTTTATCTCGGGTAACTATGGCTCGCAAACGCAATTGGTCACCTTTACCTGTTTTGATCATGAGTCCTCTGGCAAGGATTCTACCAATTCTACCAAACCCATACAACACCACATCTTTGGGTTTAATTTGTGAATTTTTAGCTAGCTTTAGTTTAGCAATTACAAACGCCTTTGGATTTTGATACTCGCTGTCTTGTAAATGGTATTCATACGTTAGTTTGCCTAAATCTAATTTGGAAGGTGGCAAATCTAAAGTCAACATTTCTCTAGCCAATTCCACCGTATCAAAAACCGAAATTGGTTTTCCTACAAATTCTCCGGCATACTCATGTAAATTGATGATTTCAGCTACATTTTTATCTAACAACGGATTGCGAAACATGACCAATTCGATAGATTTATCGTACCATAAATCGCTTACTATTTTGATTAATTCAACGCCTGCCTTTCGTCTGTCTGCTTGAAAAGCCAATTCTTTGGCATACAAATGGGATGGACTCATATTTAGTTGTGTATAGGTTCTAAAATTTTTTGCAAAAGTAGTTATTTCAAACGTTTTCGTAAAATAATTAAGTACTGAATTTCCGTTTGTTTTTGCAATAAAAAACCCACCATTTGGTGGGCTTGATTATGTATTATAAATTTTATTCCGGATACGACAAAGGGGCATCTAAACCAATTGGCAGTCCGGTTAACATCCAAATAACCAAGAGAAGTGTCCAGAAAATAAAAAAGGCTACCGTATAAGGCAACATGGTGGAAACAATGGTTCCAATTCCTGCATTCTTATCATATCGTTGCATGAATGCTACAATCAAAGCAAAGTAGGACATCATGGGTGAAATTATATTGGTAACCGAATCTCCTATCCTATAAACCAACTGAGTTAATTCCGGGCTATACCCCAACAGCATAAACATCGGAATAAATACTGGTGCCATGATGGTCCATTTTGCAGAAGCACTTCCCATTACCATATTAATGATTGCAGTTAAAATAATAAAACCAATCATTAACAATACGGGTGGTAAATCCATTGAACCTAATACATTGGCACCATTCACCGCAAAAATTAACCCTAGGTTGGTCCATTTAAAATAAGCCACAAATTGAGCTGCAAAAAACACCAAAACAATATAAGATCCCAAGGTTTCCATCGACTTGCTCATGCCTTTCATCACATCTGAATCGTTTTTGATGGTGCCTGCTCCTATTCCGTAAGCAATTCCTAAAAATGCTGCAAGAATAAAAATAAGTGATACAATTCCTTTCATAAATGGAGAATGCAACAAATCACCATCTTCTGGATTACGTAAAAATCCATTTTCAGGAACTGTACCTAATAAAATCACTACCAAAGCAACAAAAAAAGTAACCATTGCATAAAGCAAACCTTTCTTCTCTTGTTTATTTAAAGCATGAATTTCATCTGCCTTTACCTCGCCAGTATAAGTTCCTAAACGTGGCTCTACAATTTTTTCGGTTATATAGGCTCCAACAATGGTAATAACAAAAGTAGATACAAACATAAAATAATAGTTTGCAGCCGGATTAACTTGGTAATTTGGGGCGATAATTTGAGCAGCTTCTTGCGATAAACCAGCCAATAATGGATCGATGGTTCCTAAAAATAAGTTGGCACTATATCCTCCAGACACCCCAGCAAAAGCAGCAGCCAAACCAGCTAATGGATTTCTACCGACCGATAAAAAGATGATGGCACTTAATGGCACTAACAACACGTAGCCTACTTCACTAGCTGTGTTAGAAACCACCCCAGCAAACACAATCACAATGGTCAATAATCTTTTTGGTGCAGACAACACCAACAAGCGCAATGCCGTACCAATTAATCCGCTACCTTCAGCAATGCCTATCCCTAATAAAGCTACCAATACCACTCCTAGGGGAGCAAATCCGGTAAAGTTGGTTACCATTTCAGTTAATATCATATGCAAACCTTCCACAGATAACAAATTAAAAGGTTGGATGATTTCTCCGGTTGCGGGGTTGGTGGCAGTGATATCAAATTGTGCGGTTATCCATGAAATCACTACAATTAATGCTGCAAAAATGGCAAACAAAGTTGCAGGATGAGGCAAAGCATTGCCAATTTTCTCCACGTAGTATAAAATCTTTTTTACAAAGCCTTTGGGCTTTTGAACATCTTCTGACATATCAAATATTTTAGTTAGGTTCGTTGCAACGAAGATAAAGAATTCCGAAGAATTCCTTTATTTTGTTTATTAAAAGAAGAAACGATTGGAGCAAAGCAAAATTTTATTAGTCATCGGGTTGGTATATCCGCAACCGCATACCACTGCGGCTGGTTGGAGAATGCAACAAATTTTACAACTCTTTAAAGAAGAGCAATGGGAAATTCATTATTGGCATACCAATAGCCAGGATACTTCTGCTGAATTACCTGAAATTGATTCATCTAAATTAATTGAAGTAAACCTGAGCGATGTAGATAATTTTTTAAAAGAATTACAACCAAAAATAGTATTGTTTGACCGTTTTGTAGCAGAAGAGCAATTCGGCTGGAGAGTTCGAGAAAATTGTCCGAATGCGGTTACCATTTTAGATACAGAAGATTTACATTTTCTACGGGAAGCAAGAGCAACTGCTTACCATAAACACCAATCCTTATCCAATATAGATTACCACACTCCAACGATGCATCGTGAAATGGCTTCTATTCATAGATGTGATGTTACATTGCTGATTTCTTCTTTTGAAATGAATTTGCTTATGGATGAATTCTCTCTCCCTGAAACCCAATTGTTATTGTTGCCTTTTTTGTGGGAAGCAATGGAAAGTAAAAAAAGAACTGAATTCTCTGAAAGAAAAAACTTGGTAACCATTGGCAACTTAAAACATGAACCCAATCGGGCTTTAGTAAAATGGATTTGCCAACATTGGGAATTGTTTTTAAAAGCGATTCCCGGGGTGGAAATGCATGTATATGGTGCTTATGCAGATAACGCTATGCTACAATTACATCAACTAAAAAAAGGGTTTTATTTAAAAGGAGCATGTGACGATATAGAAGAAACACTTTACAAATACAAAATCATGCTGGCTACAGTGCCATTTGGAGCCGGATTGAAAGGAAAAATCATCGATGCTTTACAAAATCAAATTCCGGTAATTACCAATACAGTTGGCATGGAAGGAATGGGAGCACAAGAAGATTGGAATAATTTAATTGTAGAAAATGTTGAAGAAGCCGTAAAACTCACTAAACGTTTGTATTCTTCCGAAGAAGAATGGAATAACAGTATGAGAAATTATCCAAAACTATTGTCCTACTTTGCAAAAGACCAATGGGTAATACCATTTTGGCAAAAACTTCAACCAATCATCCATGATGTGTGGTTACATCGCAAAAAGCATTACCGAATTGGCATGATGAACCAACAAAATATCCAGGCTAGTAGGTATTTAAGCAAGTGGATTGAGGAGAAGAATAATAAAGGTAATGTGTCAATTAGCTAATGTGCTAAATAGTCAATTCTTGATTTCTATTGGAAACACTATGTTTTAATTTCTACTAATTCTCCTCTATGGGGCCTTAATACATCACGCATGGCAATTATTTGAGTTTTAGGAACAATTAAATAGGCAATGGCATGCATTTCTGAAATAACAGCATGACCTACTTCGTAATTCTTCCCTTCTTTGGTTACAAATTCACCTAAATGAATGGCATGGTGCTTGGCTTTTTTTGCAGCAGCCGGACCACGAAAATCCCAAATTAGTTTGATGTTTTGCTCCATTTATTCTTCTTCGTCCAAACGCTCCATTTCACGATCGTAAAAAGCACCTGCCTCATCAATCAATTGGTCCATCATTTGGGCTACTTCTTCTTCGTCTTCTTGGTCAATCTCTTCTAAAAACTCTACCTCATCATCTTTCAAATTAATTAAAAAACGTGGGTAATCTAAGTGAATCATAAACAAATCATCCGGAAAATCGGAATTATCTGCTAAAACAAATTTTGGTCGTTCCATAAGGTTGAGATTAAAAAAAGTTGCTTGGAATTTCTCCCGAAGCAACTTTTATGAAAATTAATTGTTATAGGATTATCCTAAAACTTCTTTTACTTTTTTTCCAATCATTGCCGGTGAATCCACTACGTGAATTCCACATTCTTTCATGATGCGTTTTTTAGCTTCCGCAGTATCGTCAGATCCGCCTACAATAGCACCAGCATGTCCCATAGTTCTACCTTTTGGAGCAGTTTCTCCTGCAATAAAACCAATAACAGGCTTGCGGTTTCCATCAGCTTTGATCCATTTAGCAGCATCTGCTTCTAACTGACCTCCAATTTCACCAATCATAATAATTGCATGGGTTTCCGGATCGTTCATTAACAATTCTACTGCTTCTTTGGTAGTAGTTCCAATAATTGGATCGCCACCAATTCCGATTGCTGTAGTAATTCCTAAACCTTGTTTTACTACTTGGTCAGCTGCTTCGTAAGTTAAAGTACCTGATTTAGATACAATGCCTACATTTCCTTTTTTGAACACAAAACCAGGCATGATCCCTACTTTTGCTTCTCCAGGAGTGATCACACCAGGACAGTTTGGACCAATTAAACGACAATCTTTTCCTTTGATATAGTCGTATGCTTTGATCATATCTGCAACCGGAATACCTTCGGTAATGGAAATAATTACTTTGATACCTGCATCAGCAGCTTCCATAATGGCATCTGCAGCAAAGGCTGGTGGTACAAAAATAATAGTGGTATCTGCTCCAGCTTTTTCTACTGCTTCTTTTACGGTGTTAAATACTGGTCTGTCTAAATGTGTAGAACCTCCTTTACCTGGAGTAACTCCACCAACTACGTTGGTGCCGTATTCAATCATTTGGGAAGCGTGAAAAGTACCTTCACTTCCGGTAAAACCCTGAACAATGATTTTCGAATCTTTATTAACTAAAACACTCATGATGATGTTTTTAATGAATTTTCTTTAAAATAGTGATGCAAAAATAACCTTTTATCACGAATTTTTTAATAATTGAACGACAAAGTTTTTAGGTTATTTGCTTTATTTTTCTAATGCTTGAATTCGTTGTACCAATTCGGGAATTTGTTTGATCCAAGCCATTTGTTTTAGCTTATCTCTTGATTCCTCAGCAGGATAGCCAAAGTACACTTTGCCTCCTTCTAAAGATTTGCTTATACCACTTTGTGCCAAAACCACAGCTTTGTCACCAATATGAATGCCACTTGTTGAACCTACTTGTCCCCAAAGAGTAACCTCATCCCCTATTACTACACAACCTGCAATGCCGGTTTGGGCAGCAATCAAACACTTTTTTCCAATAACGGTATCATGACCAACATGCACTTGGTTGTCGATTTTTGATCCCCAGCCAATAGTAGTACTTCCGGTGACACCTCTGTCGATGGTACATGCAGCACCAAGGGTTACCGTATTTTCTATGACCACATTTCCTCCGGAAATTAATGGATCAAAGCCTTCTGGTCTCTTTTTAAAGTAAAACGCATCAGCTCCTAATACTGTACCTGCATGAATGATGACATCATCTCCTATTTCTGTATAATCATAAATAGTGACATTGGGGTGAATGATGCAATTTTTTCCAATTTTTACATGGTTTCCGATAAAAACATTGGGTTGTATGATGGTTCCTTCACCAATTTGGGCAGTTGGTGCTATAGCAGCATTGGCAGCTTGAAACGGACGAAACTTCATGGTTAATCGATTAAAATCTCTGAAAGGATCGTCGGATATCAATAAAGCTTTTCCTTCAGGGCAAGCAACTTCTTTATTGATCAAAACAATGGTTGCAGCCGATTGCAATGCTTTATCGTAGTACTTTGGATGGTCAACAAAAACGATGTCGCCACGTGTAACCACATGAATTTCGTTCATGCCATGTACCGGAAAATCTGGTGCACCTACAAAAGTACAATGGATAAATTCGGCAATTTCTTGTAAGGAATAGATTCGATCAAACTTCATTGGGTCTTATTTAATTCTTTCCATGTAAGCCCATGTAGCAGTATCAATCTTGATTTTGTCACCTTCGTTAATAAACAATGGTACATTTACTTCTGCTCCAGTTTCTACTCTTGCAGGTTTGGTTGCATTGGTAGCAGTATTCCCTTTTACTCCAGGTTCTGCATACACTACTTCTAAAATAACCGAAGCAGGCATATCTACAGCCAAAGGAGTATCTGTTTCGGTATTGATTTGTACCATCACATTTTCTCCTTCTTTCAATAATTCAGGAGAATCTAAAATATCTTTATTCAAAGTGATTTGTTCGTACGTTTCTGTATTCATGAAATGAAAATCGCTTCCTTCAGCATACAAAAACTGAAAGGTATGCGTTTCTACACGTACGGTTTCAATTTTGTGCCCAGCTGAAAAAGTATTATCCAATACTTTACCATTGGTTAACGATTTTAATTTCGTTCTTACAAAAGCAGGTCCTTTACCTGGTTTCACGTGCAAGAATTCGATGATTTTGTAAATGTCGTGGTTAAATTTAATGCAAAGTCCGTTTCTGATATCTGCAGTTGTTGCCATTATATTTGGTTTAATGTTTAATGTTCAAGGTTGATGGTTGATGGTTGATAGTTGATAGTTGATAGTTGATAGTTGTCATGATTAACACATGGAACTAATCATTTCTCACTATTCACTATTCACTATTCACTAATAAATCCCCGTATACCCCTTCATGATACCTCTGGAAGAGTTTCGGATAAACTGGATAATTTCATCTCTTTCCGGAGTTGCATCCATTTCTGCTTCTATAATACTTAACGCTTGTGTAGTGTTGTAATTTTTCTGGTATAAAATTCGATAAATACTTTGAATTTCATTGATTTTTTCTGAGGTAAAACCTCTTCTTCGTAAACCAATAGAGTTGATTCCAACATAAGATAATGGCTCTTTAGCTGCTTTGGTAAAAGGAGGCACATCTTTACGCACTAACGATCCACCTGAAATCATTGCATGGTCACCAATATGAATAAACTGATGCACAGCTGCCAAGCCTCCAATAATGGCATAACTTCCAACCTCAACGTGTCCGGCTAATGCAACTCCGTTAACCACAATGGCATTGTTTCCGATGTGACAATCGTGTGCAATGTGTGCAGTAGCCATGATGAGACAGTTTTTCCCAATTTCAGTTTTTCCGGAAGCAGAAGTACCACGATTGATGGTTACACATTCTCTGATAGTAGTGTTATCTCCAATGATGGCTAAAGAATCTTCACCTCCATATTTTAAATCTTGAGGAATCGCAGAAATGACTGCGCCAGGAAAAATATTACAATTTTTACCAATCAGGGCTCCTTCCATGATGGTAACATTGGATCCAATCCATGTGCCTTCTCCAATTACTACATTATTATGAATGGTCGTGAAAGGTTCAATTACCACATTTTTGGCAATCTTAGCTCCAGGATGTACATATGCTAATGGTTGATTCATATTTAACTACGTTTTACAATTTGGGCCATTAATTCCGCCTCAGTAACCAATCTCCCATTGGCATAAGCGTATGCTTGCATGTGGCATATTCCCCTACGGATTGGAGAAAGCAAATCTAATTTAAAAATTAAGGTATCTCCAGGCAACACTTGTTGTTTGAATTTTACATTGTCTATTTTGATAAAATAAGTCAAATAATTTTCCGGATCCGGAACAGTACTTAATACCAAAATTCCTCCTGCTTGTGCCATTGCTTCAATTTGTAATACACCAGGCATCACAGGAGCACCAGGAAAGTGCCCCACAAAAAACGGTTCGTTCATCGTTACATTTTTCACACCTACCACATGCTTGTCTGACAATTCTAAAATCTTGTCTACTAATAAAAATGGCGGACGGTGAGGTAGCATTGCCATGACTTTATTTACATCCATTAAAGGTGCAGCATGTAAATCGTATTCCGGAACTTGGTTTCGTTGTTCTAATTTGATGATTTTAGATAACTTTTTAGCAAATTGTGTATTCACAAAATGTCCGGGTTTGTTGGCAATAACTTTTCCTTGAATTCTCATTCCTACCAAAGCCAAATCACCTATAACATCTAATAACTTGTGTCGAGCTGCTTCGTTTGGATAATGCAAGGTTAAGTTGTCTAAAATACCATTTGGTTTTACTGAAATTTTATCTTTACCGAAGGCTTTTTTTAAATTCTCCATGGTTTTTGGAGAAATCTCTTTATCCACATATACAATGGCATTATTCAAATCTCCTCCTTTGATCAAACCATTGTCTAACAAAGCTTCTAACTCATGTAAAAAGCTGAAAGTTCTTGCATCTGCTATTTCCTCTTTAAACTTTGATAAATCCTTTAAAGTAGCGTTTTGTGTTCCTAATACTTTGGTTCCAAAATCTACCATCGTAGTTACACAATACCCATCATGCGGAATTACGGTAATTTCACTTCCGGTAGCTTCATCCACGTAATTAATTACTTGTTTAACAACATATACATTTCTTGGAGCATCTTGCTCTACAATACCAGCTTGTTCAAGCGCTCCTACAAAATATTTTGACGAACCATCCATAATAGGAGGTTCAGAAGCGTTTAATTCAATAATTAGATTATCTAAATCGCAACCCATACAAGCAGCCAAAACGTGCTCAGATGTTTGAATTTTAACTGCGTTTTTTTCTAAGTTAGTTCCTCTTTGGGTGTTTACCACATAATTTGCATCTGCTTCAATAATAGGCGAACCTTCTAAATCTACACGAATAAAACTAAAACCATGATTAATTGGCGCTGGTTTGAACGTTAAAGTAACTTCTTGACCAGTGTGCAATCCAACTCCTTTTAGAGTTATCGGTTGTTGTATAGTTTTTTGTTTGATTACATTTTCATTCATGCCTTTTCTTTTTTGATACGAATACCTATGATAACTTTTTTTTCAAATTTTCGATGTCTTGAACAATCTTTGGCAGGTTCTTAAAATACACATACGATTTGTTGTAATCCGAATATGGCAATGCAGGAGAACCTTGAATTACTTCGCCATCTTTTACATTTCTACCAATACCTGATTGTGCTTGAATTTTTACATTATTGCCAATAGTTAAATGTCCAATTATACCTACTTGACCACCAATCATACAGTTTTTACCAATTTTGGTAGAACCTGCAACTCCAGTTTGTGCAGCAATAACGGTATTTTCGCCAATTTCTACATTATGAGCAATTTGAATTTGGTTGTCTAATTTCACTCCTTTACGAATGATGGTAGATCCCAAAGTAGCTCTATCAATAGTAGAACATGAACCAATTTCTACATGGTCTTCAATCACCACATTCCCAATTTGTGGTACTTTTTGAAAGGTTCCATCAGTTTGTGGAGCAAATCCAAATCCATCTGCACCAATAATGCTACCCGAATGTATGGTACAATCGTTTCCTATAAAAGTTTCAGAATATACTCTTACCCCGGCAAACAAAATAGTATTGTTGCCAATCACTACATTGTCACCAACATAACAATTGGGATAAATTTTTACATTTTTACCAATCTTAACTCCATTTCCAATGTATGAAAATGCACCCAAGTACAAACCTTCTTCTATTGAAACTCCTTCACCCAAAAAATGAGGTTGTTCCATGCCAGACTTCATCAACTTAATTTGATTATAGTATTCTAATAACTTAGAAAATGCTTGATAAGCATCTGCTACTTTAATTAAAGTAGGTTGCACCTGGCTTTCTGGCACAAAACTATCATTTACAATTACAATAGATGCTTGGGTTTGGTATAGGTATGACTGGTATTTCGGATTAGCTAAAAATGTCAAACTCCCCTGCGTGCCTTCTTCAATTTTTGATAATCTTGCTACCTCAACTTCCGGATTACCAAAGATTTCTCCCTGAAGAATTTCTGCAATTTGTGAAGCCTTAAATTTCATTCAATCCTAATTTAAGATAGTAAATGGTTTATTTTTTTGAATATATTTTAAATTTTTCCAAAGAAAGATTTCTACCAAATATTCGACAAATGTAAAAAAAATCGCTAAAAGTTAACGACCTCTCGAGCTTCTTTTGGAAACACCGCGTAATGCTTGGTATCTGGTTTGTGATGGGCACTATGACTAATGGAAGGTGAAGCATCTTCTAACACCTCTACCATACCGTTTTTATGAATAATCTTAATTGGCTCTGAAGTTTTGTTGTAAGTTAGGGTTTTAATCTTTCCTTTAAAAACAAAGTGTTTGGCTAAAGATTCGTCCCATCCCAACTTTTTTTGTAAATAGGATCGAATTTGTTGCATTGAATCAGAAGAAACAGCCTGATTTAAAAACTTTACTTTTAATAAATTTCTGTCCAGTAACCTTTTGCTTAACTCACCAAGTACTTTATCCGGATGGTTTTGCCATTCTTTTAAAGCCACCATAATATCGTGGTCGTCTAATTGAATGAAAATAGACAAATCCTCCATTGAAAATTGCTCTTGCTCAGAACGACTTAAAAAATACAACAAGCGCTTTGGTCCGGTAACCTCAACTCCCTTTGAAATTAATTTTCTTGCTCTTTGAATGGTTTTTAGCAACATCAACTCAGCCACCAAACTGGTTTTGTGTAAATATGCTTGCCAATACATCAATCTGCGAGCCATTAAAAATTTCTCCACAGAAAAAATGCTTTTTTCCTCCAAAACCAATTCGTCTTGATGAACTTGTAGCATTTTAATCAAACGATCGGAATTGATATTTCCTTCGGCAACTCCTGAATAAAAACTATCTCTTTTTAAATAATCCAATCGATCCATATCGAGCTGGCTTGATACCAATTGGTTCATAAATTTTCTGGAATAAGTTCCTTTAAAAATATTAATTGCCAAGGTTAATTTCCTATCAAAAACTTCATTTATATATTCCATCAAACGCAAGGAAATAGACTCATGATGCATTCCCAAAACGATTTCTTGCTCCAAAGCATGCGAAAAAGGACCATGACCAATATCGTGTAACAAAATAGCCAAATACAATGCTTGCTCTTCTTCTTCTGAAATTTTAGTGCCTTTAAAACGCAATACTTCTACAGCTTGTTGCATCAAATGCATGGCACCTAACGCATGATGAAAACGAGTATGGTGGGCACCTGGATACACCAAATAGGACATTCCCATTTGAGAAATTCTTCGCAAACGTTGAAACACCGGATGCTCAATCACATCAAAAATTAAAGCATTTGGTATGGTGATAAATCCGTAAATAGGATCGTTAAAAATCTTTAGTTTATTTGTAAATTGCATGCTGCAAAGGTAGGACAAAGGATGGTAATTTAAAAAAAGGGGAATTATTACTTAAAACAAACTAAAATTTTGTTTTTCTTCTACTATTTTTTCTGCAATGAGGGCAACTTCGTATGGAAATTGAAATTGTTGTATGGGAGCTCCCTGTAACCAATCGTTAAAATCTGTTGGTTTTAACACTACGGGCATTCGTTTTTTGGTAATGTGAATTTCACTCATCAAATCATTGGCTTGGGTAGTAACAATCGAAAAAGTAATTAACTCGTTCCAACAACTCCAAATTCCTGCCATTACCATCGATTGCTGGGCAGTGGTGATGAAATATTTTTGCTTGTTGGTTCCCAATGCATTGTGCCATTGCCATTCGTAAAAACCATCTGAAAGCACCAAACATCTTTGATGCATGTATGGTGCAAAACTTGGTTTTTCCGAAATTGTTTCTGCCCTAGCATTCAAGGTGTTTTTAGCGAAAGAGATATCTGTAGCAAAATCAGGTAATAATCCCCACTGACCAGTTGTAATCAAAGACTCCTGGTTGGTGATGATCGGAACCTCCGGATGGGCAAATCCATTAACATAAGTAATTGGTTGGATATTAACTCCCTTTTTTAATGGAAGTTGAAATTGTTTTTCTAATTGCAATCCGTTTTTAGTTTGTCGGTAATGAAAGCACATAGACTTGTAGATTAAACAATGTAGGATTCGGAGAATTCTTCACATAAAATTAGTAAATTCTGATTTTATCCCCGTATATTTTTTCTTAATTTTGAAATTTTCAAAAAACAACCAAATAAACTCCTCCATGGACATCAAATTCAATCAAAACGAAGATCACAACAAATTATTGGTTTCTGAATATTTACGAAAATTTGCTACTGTAAAATTAGGTGGTGGTCAAAAGCGAATCGAAAAGCTACATGCAGAAGGTAAGATGACTGCAAGAGAACGAATTGCATATTTGTTGGACAAGGATCGTGACAGTATTGAAATTGGTGCTTTTGCGGGAGATGGCATGTATCCGGAACATGGTGGATGCCCATCAGCTGGAGTGGTCGTAAAGATTGGATATGTTGCCGGAAAACAATGTGTAGTAGTAGCCAATGATGCAACTGTAAAAGCTGGAGCTTGGTTTCCTATAACCGGGAAAAAGAATTTAAGAGCCCAAGAAATTGCTATGGAAAATCACTTGCCAATTATTTATTTGGTAGACTCGGCTGGAGTGTATTTGCCAATGCAAGATGAAATTTTTCCGGATAAAGAACATTTCGGTCGTATTTTTCGAAACAATGCCATCATGAGTAGCATGGGAATTACCCAAATTGCAGCTGTAATGGGAAGTTGTGTAGCTGGGGGTGCCTATTTGCCTATCATGAGTGATGAAGCTTTGATTGTAGACAAAACCGGAAGTATTTTTTTAGCAGGAAGCTATTTGGTCAAAGCTGCGATTGGTGAAGAAATTGACAACGAAACTTTAGGTGGAGCAACCACGCATTGTGAAATTTCTGGGGTAACTGATTACAAAGCAAAAGACGATAAAGATTGTTTGGATAAAATCCGAAACATCCTAGATAAGATTGGAGGCTATACTCCTGCTGGGTTTAACAGAAAACCTGCTGTAGCACCAACATTAGATCCGATGGAAATATATGGCATTCTGCCAAAATCGAGAAGTGAACAATACGACATGATGGAAATTATCAAGCGATTGGTAGATAACTCAGAAGTGGAAGAATACAAAGCTGGCTATGGAAAATCCATCATCACTTGTTATGCTCGAATAGATGGTTGGGCGGTTGGAATTGTAGCCAACCAACGATTGGTAACCAAAACCAAAAAAGGAGAATTGCAGTTTGGTGGAGTAATTTATTCCGATAGTGCCGACAAAGCCACTCGATTTATTGCCAATTGTAACCAAAAGAAAATTCCGTTGGTATTTTTACAAGATGTAACCGGATTTATGGTTGGTTCAAAATCAGAACATGGAGGAATTATTAAAGATGGAGCAAAAATGGTAAATGCAGTTTCCAATTCGGTGGTGCCGAAATTTACTGTAGTGATTGGCAATTCGTATGGAGCCGGAAATTATGCCATGTGTGGCAAAGCTTACGATCCAAGATTAATTTTTGCTTGGCCAAGTGCAGAGTTGGCTGTGATGGGTGGAGCTCAAGCTGCCAAAGTTTTGATGCAAATTGAAGCCGCTTCGTTAAAAGCCAAAGGAGAAAAAGTAGATGCAGAAGTTGAAAAGGCATTATTTGAAAAAATAAAAAGCAAATATGATGCACAAGTTTCTCCGTATTATGCTGCTTCTAGATTATGGACCGATGCCATTATCGACCCGATAGATACCCGCAAATGGATTTCAATGGGAATAGAAGCTGCCAACCATGCTCCTATTAAGAAAGCGTTTAACTTAGGGGTGTTGCAAGTGTAACTATTTAAAAAAGGTTTAGAAACAAAGTTTCAAGTTTCAAGTTATTTAAAACGTAGATAGCGTAAAATAACTACAATTAGCCAATACAAGCCAGCTTAAAATAAAAAGTAAATTTGCTTTGTATCGAAAATAATAAATCACTCTTATCACTAAAAAAACGATTTGTGCCAATAAAAAAGAAATGGTAAGTAACTCTCTAAAAATCCCAACCAATACAAAATCTATTTTTGCCAAATACAGTGTATAAATAATTACAAAGTAAGCAACTATGAATAAGTTGATAATGGTGAGGGTTTTTGAGTAGTTTGGATTCATGGAAAATTTAATTTTGAACTATTAATCAAAAAGATGTCTTAAAGACTTATTGTTTTTCAAAAACTCAGCTTTTACTTGGTCGTTTTTTAGCTTTTTTTCCCATACCTTGGGATCAAACGTTTTCCAATAAACCTCAAAAAACCTATCATTTCTTTTACTATTTCTGATGGCATTGGCAAAATAATCAATGAATTTTTGACGGTAAGGTGCATCCTCTGCCAGCATATCTTGGTTGTTTTGATCAAAAACCAATACAGATGCATAAATCCCATTCCAATATTCTTCTCCTAGTGCAACTATGGTAAATTTGGAAGCTTCCTCAGGAAACAATTGGATATTTTCCCAAACCAAAGTTTTGCCTTTATTGTGATGCGGTTCAATTACAACATGCCACTTACCAAATTGATCAAACATGATTTCTTTGGTTTTAAAAGCGGAATTAACACATAGAAATTTTACTTCATTCCATTTAATAGTATCTTGGTTTGTTACTGAAACGAAAGTATCTGAAATGATTGCTGAAAAATTGTTTTCATAAATTTCTTCACATTGCCAAGAGTCTAACTTTTTACTGGTTATCACAGGATAATTTTTGTTTTCGATAATGCTAGCACATGAAAAAAGTAAAAGAAGAAACCAGAACAAAACAAACTTCATAATCATAGAATTAAATTTTAAACATATTAAAAATCCATTTGAAAAACAAAAAGCCAACCGTATGGTTGGCTTTTCTATAAAATATTTCGTTTATTGGTTTCCTAAAATCAACGGCATGCCATCTTTACCGGAGCCTATAACAATGACCTTGCTATTACTTGATTTACTTAATTCAATAGTAGCTTGAATACCTTTTTCTTGCAAAATTTTATCTGTTAACGAAGCACTTAAAATTTGGTTGGCTTTGGCCTTCCCTTCTGCTTCAATACGTTGTCTTTCAGCTTCTTTTTTGGCTTTTTCTAATCTAAACTCATATTCCAACGATTCTTGTTCCTGCTTTAACTTTTGCTCAATAGCCGATTTAATGGTTGGTGGCAAGGTAACATCACGCACCAAAACTTCATTTAATTGGATGTATTGATTAGACAATATCTTTTTTGTTTCGGTGAAAATTTCATCTTGAATGGCATCACGTTTGGTAGAATACAATTGCTCTGGAGTGTAACGACCAACCACACTTCTGGTAGCGGAACGCAAAGCTGGTTTGATGACTCTTTCCACGTAGTTCTCCCCTTTTTCCTGATGTAGTTTTCCTGTTTTTTCATACAATGGCTGGTACCAAGCCGTAGCATCTAATTTTATTTCCAATCCATTTGACGACAACACTTGCATGGTTTCAGAAATTTCTTGTTGTCGAACTTCGTATATGTATATATCATTCCAAGGAGCAACAATATGAAATCCTTCCCCTAAAGGTGGTTCATTGGTTACAACCCCACCCGCAAAGGTGCGATACAAAACTCCTGCCTGCCCTGAACCAATGGTTATGGCAGATTTAAACAAAAAAATGAGTAACAAAATCCCTCCAATAATGGCTGGCAATAGCTTAATGTTGAATTCTTTGATCATGAAAATATTTTTTTAGTTTTGATCGTTATACGCAATTTTACCGGAATGGTTACAACATGCCGTTGTATTTTCTTACAAACCATTCGATAGATAAAAACAAAACAGCCAACAGCAACCATCCAAACCAATCTATCCATGCCTTACGGGTACTTTGCGTTTTTTCGATGATTGGAAAGTCGTTGCTTTGCAGTAATTGATGTTCTAAATCTTTCCATTGATTAGCCAACCAAAAGCCTCCATTTTGTTGTGTTGCCAATTGCTGCATTTTAATAAGGTTTGGCTGCACAAATTGCTCTTCGGGTTGAAACTCCAAAACAGTAAATTTACCTTTTTCCGTAATATTGGAAACAGCTTCTGTTACTTCCCATTGGTAATTCCCAGGTTTTAAATCAGAAAACTGCATCAAAAACTGTGAAGCACCACGAAACATTTTTTGGAAAATTTTTGTTTTTTCTCCTTCTATTTGCAACTTAAATAGCAACTCCACATTGGTGTCCATCTCATAATTTTTATTGAAAAATTGGGCTTTTATTTCAATGTCTTCCCCACTTCTGTAAAAGTTTTCAGCAGAAACATCTAGTCTCTTTCTTGGTTGGGTAGAAGATATAAATTGGATGGTTTTGTCTATCAATACATCAAACTTTTCGAAATTTTGCTCTTTACGATAGGTGGCAGCTCGCCATTTCCATAAATTTTCTCCCAATAAATAAGCAAAACGTTGGTTGCCATTTTCCACAAAACCAAATAAAGGTTGGTTGATTGCTATATTTCGAATGCTTGGTAGCAAAAGCACTTGCATATTTCCTTTGGTAGTTACATTTCCGAAAGGATGCTCTAACGGAGGAAATTCTGAAAAACCAATGTTATCAGTTTGAAATAAATTAAAACCAGACTGGTAAATGGTTTGGTAATCTTCTTTTTGTGAAGACATTTCAAAATCTATATCAGATTGAAACTGATTGACCAATCCGAAATCGGTATGTAAACCTGTAATTAACCAATAATTAATTCTAGCATTGGCAACTTGCTTTAATACATTGGAAAAACTGGCATTGGGTTGGTAAAGTATAACCGAAGAGAAAGCAGAAAAATCTTTATTTTCTGTTGGAGAAAACACTTCTAACTCTCGATAAGCATTGGATTGAATGGCTCTTTTTAAAGCTGCAATATCCGGATGCTGAATGGCTGTAACCAAAGCAATTTTTTTGCGTTGATCCAACACCTCCACTGCAAACGGATACACGTTATTTTTGGTGTTTCGTTCAGCTGTAGCGTTAACAATCTCCACTTGATAGGTTTGCAATCCAACCGCTGTGGCTGGCACCAACCATTCTACTCGTGAAGATTTTTGAGTCTTGTCAAGACTTACTTCTTTTCTTTGGATAATTTGTCCCCCTTTTTTTAAAATCACCTGTGCAGAGGAAATATTCTTTCCATTATATTCTAAAAATACTTCTACAGGAAACTGGTTTTGGTACAAAGCAAATTTGTTGTGGTTCACTTGGGCAACTCTCCAATCGGTAATAGTAGTTGTATCTCCCAAAACCAAAGCATGAACGGTTTGGTTTTCAAAAAAACTATACACAAAATCTTTTCCTTTGGTTTGGTTACCATCAGACAATAAAACTACCGGATAGTTTCTTTTAGGGGCTATATTTCGCAAATGATTGCCAACTTTTCCTAAATTGGAATGTTTGCCTTGGAATTGTAAAGAATCTATTCCTCGAACTTCCTCGTCTATTGCCAAAAATTGAACATCAAATTTATTCTTAAGAGAAGAAGATTTCTGAAAATCGAGTAAGATATTTTTTGCAGTTTCTTCTTCTTTTAAAAAAGCCACAGAAGCTGAATTATCTACCACCAAAAACAATGGTGCTTTTTGGTCAATGACCGTTTTTTGTACCCAACTTGGATTAATTAATAACAACAGTATGCTAAAAACTCCTAAAGTTCGGAAAGAAAATAACGCATAAAACAAATTTCTTTGCCCTGACTGAAGAGATTGGTATTGCCAAAAACTCCATGCAAGAGAAAAGAAAAAAGCAAGTATTACCCATAAAAGGGTGAGTGAATCCATAAAAAGATTGTACAGTTTAGGTCAACATTCCTCCATCCACATTCAATACTTGACCTGTGACGTAAGCACTCATGTCCGAAGCCAAGAACAAACAAGCATTGGCTACATCCTCCGTAGAGCCACCTCTTTTTAACGGAATACTATCTCTCCATCCTTGAACTACCTCTTCATTTAATTTGGCCGTCATTTCTGTTTCAATAAAACCCGGTGCTATGGCATTACAACGAATATTACGAGACCCCAATTCTAATGCAATAGATTTGGTAAATCCAATAATTCCGGCTTTAGAAGCCGCATAATTGCTTTGTCCGGCATTTCCTTTTACTCCAACCACACTACTCATATTGATGATAGATCCTGCTCTGTTTTTCAACATGGTGCGTTGCACGGCTTTGGTCATATTGAATACCGATTTCAAATTCACTTCGATTACTTGGTCAAAATCTTCTTCAGAAATACGCATCAACAAATTGTCTTTTGTAATTCCGGCATTGTTTATCAAAATATCAATGGTTCCAAAATCAGCTAAAACCTGATCCGCCAAGGCTTGTGACTGTGTAAAATCAGCAGCATTAGATTGGTATCCTTTGGCTTTTACTCCCAAAGCGATTAATTCTTTTTCCAAAGCTTCTGCTGAAGATGCGGAAGAACTATAAGTAAAGGCAATATGAGCTCCGTGTTTGGCAAAAACCTCTGCAATTCCTTTTCCTATTCCTCTACTTGCTCCAGTAATTAATGCTACTTTGTTTTCTAATAACTTCATGACTATTTGTGTTAATGATATGTTTGTTAGGCTTGACAATTCAAATTACATTTAAAAAATGTAACTATTGTGCCATAAATTAGTACTAAAGGCAAATATAACTTATTTGCCTGATAAACAAAAGTCAATGACCAAACAAGAAATAATAAAAAATGTCTAAAAATTAACACCCGTTCAAGTTATTGATTGTGATGAATTTATGTAATTTTATGTCTGAAAACTGATTACTTAATGCCATATCAAAATTAATGAATCATGCTATTGAAAAGAATTAATTTAAAAGACGAATTACAAGCTAACCAAACCTACCTTCCAACTTCTGAAGATATTTTAAAAGAAGCGTTCTCGGTTTTAGATGAAGTAGAAAATTCTCATCAAATCATTGCACAACGCATTAAAAACAAAAACTTAAGTTTAGAAAATCATTTAAATTTGGATTTGCTTGAAACAAATCGCATTTTTCATATTTCAAGCATCAAACAAACTTGTTGTACTTATCGATTGCGATTTTTAGACAGTCATTTATTTAAATCTGCATTGCCAACGGAAGCCATTGCAAAAATTCGTCATTTAGAAAAAACCCACGAAACCGAATTAAAAGCATTTAAAATCATGGCTCCTTCTAAATTATTTCAATTGGAACTTTCTGACGACCCATTGTTATTTGCACCTATTGGAAACGGTTATTATTATTTGATTCATCAATGGGGTAATGATTTACATCCTTTGCGAAAATGGTTGGTATTGCCATTTAAAAACATGGTGAATTTTGTTTGGCTTTTGTTTTTTGTAAGTATTATTTTAACAGCATTTGCTCCTATTCAGGCATTTGCAAAAAATTCTCCACAATTAATGCAAACCATTTTATTTCTGTTTACTTTTAAATCATTGGTTGGAATTGCGGTGTATTATGGATTTGCCTTCGGCAAAAACTTCAATAATGAAATTTGGGATTCCAAATACCTCAAATAGGTTTTTATAGTTTTTTAAAAAATGAAAATCTTCCCTCGGGAAGATTTTTTTTAATCGCAAGTCGCTGAACAATCTTTATCTAAATGTCGTTTTTTTCCGGAGGTACAAACAGGAATTTCTGCGTAAGAGGTTGGTTTCACACAAGTCCCTTCCCCATTAACAAAACGAATTTCTCTTCGAGTTAACACATTGTCTCCATCGTCATCAACATCTAAAAAGTTTGGAATACCATCGCCATCGGTATCATCGTCATACAAATCACCATTGTTGTTTAAATCTTCATCTTTATTTAAAACGCCATCTCTATCAGTATCTCTGTGAAAAACTCTAGTTAATTTTACTTGAAACACTAAAGGTGAGTAAGCAGGAATATTTACTCTAGATTGATTAAAATATCCCAATCCACTTGGAATAAAAACCAATCCAGCACCAAAATTTTGAAAGGAAATGGTACCATCTCCATTAACATTTTGAGAAACTGCAGATTTTAGAGTAGGTAAAAAATGTCTAAAACCTGAAACTACTGCCTCATTATTAAACCAAACCGGAGTTGCAACTCCATCAAAACTTTCATTATTTAACAACCAACCTTTATATGACACAAAAGTAGAATCTAAACGATGTGGGTTTACACCACCACCTTCATTAAATTTGATGTAGTAAACCTTGTAATCTACTGGGTCATCTACCAACTCTCCATTAGGCAAGTTTTGAGGAGTAAACAAACGGGTATCATTTTTAATTACCATGTGCTGTAAAGAGTATTCCGTTTGGTCCCAAATAGAAACTTGAGTTCCACTTTCTGGAATTTTATTTACTTCTACATCCCATGTGGCAGGATTTACTACCATGTAATGTGTTTTTAAATACTCTTCAATTTTAGGTAACTCTTCATTGTAAACTTCTGTTCTATCTCTTGGAGGAATTGGGGCTGGACCTTCTTCGTCTTTTTTACAAGAAAACAATAACAAACTTAATAGTGAAGTGGTTAAAATAATTCTGAAAATTTTGTTTTTCATCGGTAAGAAATCATATTTTGGAAAACTGCCTATTTGAAATTAAATAAGCTTATAATTTGGTGTGCAAGATACCATTTTGTTTTATTTTTGTACAAAGTTTAACCTTTTTTTTACTGCATGAGAATTGATAAATATTTATGGTGCGTTAGATATTTTAAAACCAGAAATCAAGTTACTGAATTGTGTAAAAAAAATCATGTTACAGTAAACGGACATTTAGCAAAACCCTCTAAAGAGGTTTTTCCGATGGATAAAATTACTTTTCGTAGAGACCAAATTACGTACCACTTAAAAGTGTTAGACATTCCTGCCAACAGAGTTGGAGCTAAATTGGTAGATTTGTATCGGATAGATGAAACTCCGGAAGAAAACTTACAACATTTAGAATTATTACAATTAGCCAAACAACATTATCGCAAAACAGGAGTTGGCAGACCAACTAAAAAAGACCGCAGAGATTTAGACGAATTAACTTGGGAAAACGATACAAATGATCACATTGACTAAAGAATATTGGGAAGGCAGGTATGCTGAAAACCAAACAGGTTGGGATGTAGGAAGCATTTCAGAGCCATTGAAAAATTATATTGACCAGCTAGAAAACAAACATCTTCGTGTTTTAATTCCCGGAGCTGGAAATGCATATGAAATGGAATATTTATGGAACCAAGGTTTTACCAATGCTTTTGTATTGGATATTGCAGCAACTCCACTTGAAAACCTACAAAAAAGAAATCCATCTATTCCAAAAAATCATTTGATACAAACTGATTTTTTTCAATGGAATGAAACTTATGATTTGATTTTGGAGCAAACTTTTTTTTGTGCATTACACCCAAATTTACGGGCAGCTTATGCCCAAAAAATGGCTTCAATGTTGCGACCTAACGGAAAATTAGTAGGATTGTTTTTTGATACCGATTTCGGAAACGACTTTCCTCCATTTGGAGAAAATAAAGAAGAATACTTGTCCTACTTCACTCCTTATTTTGATATTCTAACCTTTGAAAAATGTCGCAATTCTATTGCACCACGAGTAGGTAAAGAATTATTTTTTATCTTTCAAAAAAAACAAAACTAGATATATTCCTATGCAAAATATCATTTTAAATACCGATCAAATTGAAGCTATCATTAAACGAATTGCATACCAGATATACGAAACCTTTGTAAATGAAAACGAAGAAGTTGTGATTGCTGGAATTGCATCAGGAGGTTATTGGCTGGCAGAGAATATTGCAAAAGAAGTGCAAAAAATTTCTCCATTAAAAGTGCAACTTTGTGAGGTTAAAATGAACAAAAAAGATGTCTTTGCTCCTATCGAAACCAATCTAGATACTGAAGGCTATGCCAATAAATGTTTAGTATTAGTAGATGATGTATTGAATACCGGACAAACTTTAATTTATGCCATCCAGCATTTTTTACAAGTACCTACCAAAAAATTCAAAACTGCGGTATTGGTTGACAGAAACCACAAAAAATATCCGGTAAAAGCGGACTTTAAAGGCATTTCATTGTCCACTTCTTCACACGAAAAAGTGTGGTTTGCCATTTCTCCAAATGGACCTATAGCTTACTTAGAATAATGCAACTATTTGCCTTACAATCTCCTCCTCTGATTGGCTTTGGATGTGTATAGTATGATTGGCTTGTTCGTAGAATTGTCTACGTTCAAACAAGTGTTTGGCAATAAATTCCATCAAATCCTCATCTGCTATGTTTTTTATCAAAGGTCGAAACTCTTTTTCAGGCATTAACCTTTGCACCAAATCAACAATACTTACCTTTAAATAAAAGGTTTTAGTGTTGCTTTGATGCAAAAACGAAATCACATCACCATAACAAGGAGTACCTCCTCCTAAAGCCAAAACCATAGGAGAATGGCTTTGCAACAACTGCTCTAAAACTTTTCTTTCATTTCTACGAAAATAGATTTCTCCTTTTTGTGCAAAAATTTCTGGGATGCTATTCCCCATTTCTTTTTCAATTTCTTGGTCTAAATCTTTAAAATCTAGTTGTAAAAATTGGGCTAATGTCTTTCCTACTGAAGATTTTCCAGATCCCATATACCCCATTAAAACCAAGTGTTGCATGCAATTAATAAATTAAAATCGAACTTAAATATTTCAATATGAAGCAATTAAATTACCATAATAAAAAAAAAGGAAATATTGCCAAATTTACTTTGAATAATTGACAAATACAACGTATATTTGCACCCGCATTCAAAAAAGGAATGACGACTCGATAGCTCAGTTGGTAGAGCACAACACTTTTAATGTTGGGGTCCTGGGTTCGAGCCCCAGTCGGGTCACTTTTTGTATTGTTTTGATGTAAAAGCATCGACTCGATAGCTCAGTTGGTAGAGCACAACACTTTTAATGTTGGGGTCCTGGGTTCGAGCCCCAGTCGGGTCACAAAAAGTTGTTCGCTTAGGTGAATGACTTTTTTTGTTTAGGCCACGTGGAGAAATTGGTAGACTCGCCATCTTGAGGGGGTGGTGTCGCAAGACGTGTCAGTTCGAATCTGATCGTGGTCACAGATAAATTCCCAATAAATACTCTTTTGTAAAAAGGGTATTTTTTTTGTAAAATCATTTTATATAAGCCCTAAGTAAGCAAAAAAATCCCTAACCCTGAGAATAATATTCCTTGTAACATTTTGTAAATTTACCAAAAACAATTCTATGCGAAGTTTCATTTATATTATCATTGGATGGTTACTTATACATTGTAAATCACCTAAACCAACAGAATATGCCGATTTTTTGGTTGGGCAAAGTGTTGATTTGCTCGAACAGCCTGAGATAAAAGCCAAAATAACACACGATACTGCATTTGTAAATTATGCCGACTTTGCAAAGGACTTTGATTTGAACATCAAATATGCTACGGCTGACAACTTTTTAAAAACCAAAGTTTATGATTGTCCGGAATGTTATTTGCGATTTAAAGCGGTAAAACGTTTGCAAGCAGCCCAAAAAGATTTTCAACGATTAGGATTTCGTGTGCAATTGTTAGATTGTTACCGACCACATTCGGTTCAAATAAAAATGTGGGAAATATACCCGAATGCCAAATATGTGGCAGACCCCAGCAAAGGCTCCATGCATAACAGAGGTATAGCGGTAGATTTAACTTTGCTAGATAAAAACGGAGTACCATTAGATATGGGAACAGCATTTGATCATTTTGGAGAAAAATCAGCACATGCTTACACCAACTTATCAGAAACTGTTTTAAAAAACCGAACCACTTTAAAAAGTATCATGGAAAAACATGGCTTTCAAAGTTTGGCATCAGAATGGTGGCATTACCAACTTCCGGTAACGGCAGCAGATAAAATTGCCAATTTTACATGGGATTGTACCCCTTAATTTTCAACACAATGCAAGTAATCTCTAAAAAACTTGATTGGCTGACCGCTTTGTTTGGTTATTTCAGAAATCAATAAATCCTTTACATAAAAATCTTTGGTTCCGGTAGAACTTTTGATACGAATAAACACCAAATCATGTTCCTTTAACATTTGAAAAGACTCTTTTGGAAACAAAAAATATCCGGAAAGTAAACGCGTATTTTTTCCATTGGCATCTCCTTGTATCAACTGACTACAACTTTCTTCATCTGCATAAAACAAAGGAATAATTTTTTGGTTGGATAACTGTAAAAATAATTTAGAAGATGGATCAAAACAATCTGCTTTGATAAACTCGCTATCTTTTTGGATAAAATTGACACTTAACAATAGGGTTTTGTTATCGTTGAGTAAAGAGAAATAAATGAATTGCTCTGCGTTACCAAAAACTTTTTCGTACATCAACACATCTTTGGTTTGCTTTAGTGTGCCTAAACTATCCGAAACATCTGTGGATAAATCGCATGGCTTTTGTGCATGGATTTGTAAGAAAAAAAGTAGGGTAAAAAAGGAAAATAACGATTTCATGAATTGATTTTTTTGCAAATTAAAACTATTTTTTGATCGTTGTGCAAGGTGGTAAAGAAAACAAATTGCTGGTGACTTTCTTTTATCTTCCATTTTTTCCGCAACTCTTCTGCTTTTTCAGGAAAATTTCGCACCGTAATGGCTGCTTCCTTTCCTTGCAATTGTTGTTTCATCCAACCCTTATCGTATGGATGGTATGCAAGTACTTCAAAAACTCTGCCATGAAAATTTTCTAAACAAACTTCGGATGTATATAAATGCGAATGTGGAGCTATTTTACTCAACCCTAATTGATTTGCATATACATCCATTTTGCCGGATTTCATCCAACCTGCATGAGGTTCATACAAGTATTTTTGCGGAACTTGATAGCCTATGGATGCGGTTTCATGCCAAAGAAAACCATCCTTAAAGATTTGATTTTTATGATGATATACCACTTCTAAATCAATTTGAGTAGTGTTGTTTTGCAACAACCACAAAAGTTCTTTTACTTCATTATTTAAAGTAATAATCCAAATTTTAGCTACTTTTTGCAATTGCTCTATCCCCAAAGAAATATCTAACATGGGAGAGGTTTTTAATAAAACTTGCTTGGCTTTTTGAAGCCAAAAATCCAATTCCACCAACACATTTGGTTCACAATCTTCTAATAAAAAAACTTTGTTTTTTTGCACATCTCTTCTTGCTGGATCTGCATAAATCACATCTATTGGCTCAGTAAAATGCTCCAAAAACTCACAACAATTTTGAGCCATGCATAGGATGTTGTCTTGCTCAAAAACCTCACAATTATGTTTCACCACAGCACTCAATTCCGCTTGCTGTTCCACATGGTAAACTTTACAAAAACTCTTTGCAAAGAAAAAAGCATCTATTCCAAAACCACCTGTTACATCTACCAATATATTTCCTTGTATTAAGTTGGCTTTGAATAAAGCAGTAATTTCAGAGGAAGTTTGTTCTAATGAGATTCCTTTCGGAAATAAAACACCTGGTTTTTGGAACCATGTAGGTAATTTCAATTTTGCTTTTTGCTTGCTTTGCAATTGCTCTAAAATATCTGACATCCATTCTTTTGGAAAAGGCGAAGCTTTTAAAGCCAGGTTAGCAACGTTTTGATGCAGATTTTGATTGATCCATTCCTGGACCTCAGGAAGTAGTAAGAAATGCTTATCCAAGAGTCTAAATTTTTAGAGTCAGGACCTTAACCACCATATTTTCTGGGAAAAATTCTTTGGCAAAAACTTTTAAGATGGTGTACACCGGAACAGCTATAATCATTCCTACAATGCCAAATAAATATCCAAAAATCAATATCACAAAAAATATTTCTAATGGGTGAGACTTTACGCTCTTTGAAAAAATCAGAGGTTGGTTCACAAAATTATCTACCAATTGTACCAAGATATACCCAATGACTACATACAAAGTAGTTGGCAACATGTCCGATGCAAAGTCGGTTCCAATTTTACTAATTAAAGTTAAAGTTGCAGCCAAAGTTGTTCCCATTAATGGCCCTATGTAAGGAATTACGTTAAGTAAAGCACATAAAAATGCAATAACCAAAGCATTGTCAACACCAAAAATACTTAGCACCAAAAAGTCTAAACTAAAAATAATAACCAATTGTAACAACAACCCCAACAAATACCTGCTAAGTAAATAAGAAACTTTTTCTAATGAATTTAAAATCCCCTCTTTTTGCTTGGTTGGAAGTAATTTTTGAAATACCAATGAAAATAAATGTTGGTCTTTTAACAGAAAAAAAGTAATAAACAAAACCGATAAAGCACCAATAAAAAAAGAGCCAATGGTACCAAATACGTAATTGATACTTTCTGGAATCAAACTATAATCTAAATATTGTGTGATATCAATTTCTGATATAAGCTTTTCCACATTCCAATGGTTGGCAGAAGCCCAGTTTTTAAAATCTTCGTAAATAAATTGCACTTTTTGTTCAATGGCATAATTGTTTAACAACGAAAGCTTTTTACTTTGAGCCACCAACAACGGGATAAATAGCATGACAAAGCCTACAAAAGCACCAATGTGTATGGTTATGACACTTATTACAGCCAAAAACCTTTTGAACTTTAATTTTCTTTCTAACCATAATACCAAAGGAATACTTATCAATGATAGTATCAATGCAATGATAAAATACAAGAACAAGGTGCTGATTTTACTTAAAAACCATAATAATAACCATGCTCCTAATAAAACAGCAATAGCTTTTAAAACTCCTTTGGCTATTTGTGAGGAAAGATTTGTATGCATACTCCAATTACTTATTAAAAATATAATGTAAAATATTTGTTCCCATTCGCAAGGACTTTAAGCGAACTTCCTCAGGGTTATTGTGTACTTCTTGGTCTTCCAAGCCGTCTCCCAAATCGGTTTCAAAAGTGTATAAGAGAACTATTCTTCCTTCATGAAAAATAGCAAAAGCTTGCGGACGTTGTTGGTCGTGTTCATGAATTTTTGGAAGTCCGTTAGGAAAATTAAATGGTTTTTGAAAAATTTCGTGATTGCTTGGCAATTCAACCAAAGTTTTATCCGGAAATATTTTTTGAATCATCGGTCGCACATAGGTATCCATACCATAATTATCGTCAACATGTAAAAACCCACCGGAAAGCATGTATAATCTTAAATTTTGAACTTCTTGTTCATTAAATACCACATTTCCATGCCCTGTCATATGCACAAACGGATAAGAAAAAATATCTGAACTAGCCGGTTCTACCGTTGCTGGCTTGGGTTTGATTTTGGTTTGGATATTTTGATTGCTAAACTTGATTAAGTTAGGTAAGGAAGTAGGATTGGCATACCAATCCCCTCCCCCTTTGTATTTTAACAAAGCAATTTCTTGGGCTTGCGTAGAAGTAACTAATAAAAATAAAATAATGAAAAGAAATCTCATGTTTCAAGTTTTCACAAAGAAACAATTTTCTTTAGAAAAAAAAGCCAACTAAAACGCAAACTATTCCAATTTAAAATCCAAATTAACTAGCACCTTTTTAGATACTTTATTGCTTACAATCTTTGGAATTACAATTCCAAAATCATCGGTATTTAATTCAAAATCGCTTGTTAAAGTATACTTTCGATTATTAACGGAAATCATCACTTCAATATCAGTTTCTTTTGATTTTCCGTGCATTTCCATTTTACCTTTCAACAAAAACTTTGTCGGTTTGGCTGTTAGTTTTGTTTTGTCCCAAGCATCCACTTTACCTCTAAAAATCGCTTTTGGAAACAAATGACTCTCCATATAATTTTCATTAAAATGCTCTTCCATCAAAGCTATTTTAAAACGAAAACTTTTGATTAATATCAATGAAGCTATTTCACCATTGTCCACATTTAATACACACGAGGCAGTATTGGTAACAGCTTTTACTTCTTCAAAAGAAGGTACAGATGCTTCCAACTTAGCTGTACCATTTTTAGTTTGTACTTTTTGAGCAAAAACTGCTACAAAAAATAAACATAAAATGTAAACCGATTTATTCTTCCAAATAGCCATCATTTTTCCATTGATTTACAATGTTAATTAAATTTTGATTTAGTCTGCCCGTTTGTGGCATTAACAAAGGGTCTCCATTATTTCTGGAAATTCTGTCAATAACTCCTCTATTCATCACTGCATTTCTTACCTGGGTAAAATTGGTTAAAGGCAAACCTGCATTAGGACTTACATTTCCGTGACAAGAAACACAATGGGTATCCATTATAGGTTTCACCTGTTGGTAAGTGACTTTTTCTAAGGTGTTGTTGTCCAACAAGTCCGATTCAGAGTCGTTGGTACACGACACAAGAAATAAGAACGAAATAATTAAAAAACTTCTCTTCATAGCAAAAAAATAAATCCGTTATTTGAATAGTTACGTAAATAACTACAAGATTGGATATGTTAAAATATCCATTGTAAAATTAATTAATTTTATATAAATTTGATAAAAATTTAAACTGTTGAAAAAGAAATTATTACTCATTGCAGTATTGCTTTGTATTTTTTTATTTGTAGCATACAAATATATCTATGCTGACCATCGAAATATTTCCGATGAAGAAGCAACCTATAGTCTTTTAGCCACTGAATTGATAGAAGCATACACTACAAATGCAGAAGATGCTGAAACTAAATATTTAGACAAAGTGGTAGAAATAACTGGACAAGCAAGTCAGATCGACATTAATGAAAGTAACATTGCATTGAATGAAATGATTTTTGCTTACACAACATCCACCAATCAATTAGAAGGCATAAAAGTGAACCAGTTGGTAAAAATCAAAGGTAGAATTATAGGTTATGATGAAATTATGAACGAAATAAAAATGGACCAATGCGAAATACTACCTTAATTATTTTAGTCTTCTTGTTTCAGTCGATTGGCTTTTCGCAAAATGAAAAGTCCATATTTGACATTGCTCGATTTGGCACCGTTGAAGAATTGATGAATGCATACCAAAAAAACCCGAATGTACTATCTCAAACTGATAGCAATGGATTTTCTGCGTTAATTTTAGCTACTTACCGAAATAACCAACCAATCGCATTGAAAATAATAGAGTTGGATATGGAGTTAAACTACAACTCGTCCATGGGAACTGCATTGATGGCAAGTGTGTATAAAAACAATCAAGTAGTTTTTGATGCACTCTTAAAAAAACAAGTGGATCTTAATGCTGTTGACAACCAATCAAACACTGCTTTAATGTTGGCTGTGATTACCCAAAACCAATACATGGTAGAAAAATTATTAGAAAAAGGAGCAAGTAAATCCACCATAAATAAAGACCAAAAAAATGCCTTTATGTTGGCATTAGAGACCAATAACAAGAAAATAATAGAATTATTTGATCGATATTAAAATTATAAAATTAAAAAAATGCTTATGAAATCGCCATTAACAACAGGTTTGCTGTAAGCAAACACCTATGAAGATAAGGCGATTGCATATGACCAATAAAAAACAAATAAATATCTACATATGAAAAAAATTACTTTACTATTGATTAGTTTTTTGGGAATAGTTGTGCAAGCCCAGCAATTTGACTCAGGTGTTATTACATTAAGTAGCACCTTTGGTTTTTTGGCAATATCTGTAAGAGTTCAAACCAATGCAAGTACCGTAACATTAACTGCTACTGGGCCATCTGACCGTTGGTTTGCCATTGGTTTTGGCACTCAAAACATGGATAATGGAGACTGTTTAATTTTTAGTAGTGCTGGAATTAGTGACCGAAATTTTACCGGATATACAACTCCTTCAACTGATACAAACGACTGGACAGTATCTTCTAATACCGTAGCAGGAAGTGTAAGAACTATTGTAGGAACAAGAGCTTTGACTTCGCCCAATCCAACTGGAGATTATGCGTTTAGTAATAGTGCTACTTCAATTCCGGTTGTTTGGGCAAGAAGCAATTCCGCAACCAATTCACTTGCCTACCATGGAGGTAATAATCGAGGTAGTGCAACTGTAAACACAACTTTGAATAGCGACCTATTTTCGATGCAGGAAATAAAACTTTTTCCGAACCCAGCTATCGAACAATTAAACATACAATTGCCTTCAGCACTTTCAAATATTGATTATCAAATTTTTGATTTAAGTGGAAAAAGAATAATTTTTGGAACATTGCAAAACTTAGAAAATTCTATTGATGTGAATTCGTTTAATCAAGGTACCTATTTGCTATACTTGAGTCACCCTGAAATAGGAAGCCTTACCAAGTTATGGGTTAAAAATTAAACCAAGCATAACCATCAAAAACATTTTCTAACAACTTACATTTTGGGATGAAGTTTTTTTAGTTAGAATTTTTAAAATCATTTAAATAAAAACTAATGAGAAAAATATTTTGGATTTTACTGGCATTGCCAATTTGGGTAACTGCTCAGGTAGATTTATTAAAAGACATAGATACTTCTACTGATAATTCGGAAGTTGCTTATGCTTTTAAATCTTTAAAAATAATCAATTTAGAATCTACTAAAGTAGCTGCCAAAGGTGATTTTTACTTTATTGTTGCTCATAGATTTGGTTATTTGAATCGAGGTTTTGAAGATTTTTTTGGGTTAGACAATGCTTTTACACAAATTAAGTTCACTTACGGACTAACCGAAGGTATCACTTTACATTTGGCAAGAAGTACCTACCAAAAAACATGGGATATTGCAGGGAAATATGTGATTGCTAAACAAAAAAACGAAGGCTTTCCGTTTGCCATTACAGGTTTCAGTAGCGTTGCAGTAAATACCGCTTTAAAAAAAGAAGATTTTCCGAAATTGACCTTTCAAAACAGACTAAGTTATGTGCAACAGTTATTAATTTCCAAAAAGTTTTCTGAAAAATTTTCATTTCAATTAGCTCCAAGTGTTTTTCATTTCAACACATTACCTGACATTATCTCAGAGAATGGAGATGTAATTTTACCTAATCCACAAGAAAATACGCAATATGCTTTAGGTTTGGGAGCAAGATACAAACTTACCAATCGCCTAGCTTTAAACTTTGATTACGCTTTGCATGCAAACAGAGTAAAAGAGAGTGCATTTAAAAACCCATTGGCTATTGGTTTAGATATTGAAACAGGTGGACACGTTTTTCAATTACATTTTACAAATGCAAGAGCAATGCATGAAGCTGGATTTTTAGGTCAAACAACCGGTGATTTTTTTAAAGGAGATATTGCTTTTGGATTTAATTTGGTGAGAGTATTTTAGCAAGTTAATATTCATAAAAAAAGAGGCAATTGCCTCTTTTTTTTATGCCTCTTTAAAATACTTCCATGGTACTACCAACATCCCAAAGCATTCACCATGTTCTTTTCCAAGGTGTTTGTGATGCATTTTATGGGCTCTTCTAATAGCACGTGCATATTTATTGTTTGCATTTCTAAATAATTTAAAGCGTTGATGAATAAATATGTCATGCACTAAAAAATAGGTTAATCCGTAAGCAAAAATTCCTAAGCCTACTGCCAAACCAAAGGTGAAATATCCATAATCCCAAGCAACTACAAAACCCATACTAACTACCGCATAAAAAATAAAAAATGCATCATTACGTTCAAACCACGAATCGTGGTCTTTGCGATGATGGTCTTGGTGCAACACCCACAAAAAGCCATGCATAATGTATTTATGACTAAACCAAGCCATAAATTCCATGATAAAAAAAGTGGTTAAAAAAAATAAAATCTGTAATCCCATCATTAAATAAAATTTAAACGATAATTTACATAGCACTTGGCTAACAATCCTATTTTTTCGTAATCAGGAACTCTGATTCTGGTGTTTTTAATTTCAGTAGAAGGAGTACTTTTAAGTTTAGTCAGCAATTTTTTATAATAAACATAAGCTGTATAAACTCCAAATTTAGCTTCTACCGGTAATTTTTGAATTCCTTTAAATCCTGCTTCAAAATCGTCTTCAATTTCACGGATAATTCTGATTTTATCAGATTCATTTAATTGTTGCAAATTGGTATTTGGAAAATAAGTGCGAGATAAATCTTCAAAATCTGCTTTCAAATCACGTAAAAAATTCACTTTTTGAAAAGCAGAACCTAATCGCATGGCAGAATTTCTTAACTCTAAATATTTATTTTCGTCACCATTTACAAAAACCTTTAAACACATCAAACCAACCACGTCTGCAGAGCCATAAATGTATTGTTGGTATTCCTGCTGTGTATGATACTCGGTTTTATATAAATCTTGACGCATGCTATTCATAAAAGATTCTACCAATTGCACCGGAATTTTGTATTTGTGAATGGTATGCTGAAAAGCATTTAATACCGGGTTCAAACTTATCTTTCTTTCCAAAGCACGATACATTTCTGTTTCAAACTCTTCAAATAAAGTAGCTTTGTCAAACTCATGAAAAGTATCTACAATTTCATCTGCAAAACGTACAAATCCGTAGATATTGTATATATCTTGACGAATACAAGGGGCCAGCATTTTCACAGCACTCGAAAATGATGTACTGTAGGCATTGGTAACCTTTTGGCTACAAATATTAGAAACATGATCAAAGATTGACTTCATATGATAGAATGTTTAATACGCATTAATTACGAATGATATTTCTCAATCAATTCAGCAACCAACTTACCGGATATTAAGGAAGGAGGTACTCCAGGGCCTGGTACGGTAAGTTGCCCGGTAAAATATAAATTTGGTAATTTTTTACTCTTTAACTTAGGTCGTAAAAAAGCAGTTTGTAATAAAGTGTTTGCCATGCCATAAGCATTTCCTTTACACGAATTGTAAGCCTCTTTAAAATCATTCACACAAAATGATTCATTAAAGATAACATGATTTTTCAAACTTTGCTCCGTAAGTTGCTCTAATCTTGTTAAAATAATTTCAAAATATTTTTCACGAATCTCGTGAGTATCTTCCAAGTCGGTTGCCAAAGGAATTAAAAAGATGGCTGCTTCTTTACCAACAGGTGCAACTTCATCTGTTTTAGAAGGGAAGCTTGCGTAAAACAAAGGCTCTGAAGGCCATTGCGGACGATCATAAATCTCTTCGGCATGCTTTGAAAAAGGTACATCAAAAAACAAACTATGGTGCTCTACTCCTTCAATTTCTTTATCAAAACCAACATAAAATAATAAGGAGGATGGGGCAAATGTTTTTTTGTCCCAATACTTTTCAGAATACTGACGAAATTTAGATTCTAACAAAGTTTCGGTATGTGCATAATCTGCTCCACTCAATACCAAATCGGCAGCAACAAAACCTGATTGGGTTTCTAAACCAATCACTTTTTGGTTTTCCACTACTATTTTGTGGATGTTTTGGTTTACATGAAATTCAACACCAAGTTCTTCTGCAAGTTGCTGCATTGCTTTTACAACCGAATACATGCCTCCTTTAGGGTGCCAGGTACCTAAACCAAAATCGGCAAAATTCATAAAGCTGTAAAAAGCCGGAGTATCGGATGGTTTTGCTCCTAAAAACAAAACCGGAAACTCTAATATTTGAACCAATTTAGGATTCTTAAATCGCTTTCTAATTTCTTTGCTGATGTTAGAAAAGAAAGTTCCCACTTTTAACATGGTTTGTGCAGTAACCAATTCTATCGGACTCTCCCCGGGACGATATACCAATTTTTTAATTGCGATATTGTAATTGTCCTGTGCTTCTGATATGAATTTTTCTAAGACTTTACCGCTACCTTCCTCAATACTTTCAAAAGTTTGTACAATTTCAGGCAAATTATCTGCAATATTCACATAATCTTTGATGCCAAAATATACTTGATAAGCTGGACTCAACTTGATTAATTGATAATAATCGGTAGTCTTTTTGTCAAAATCAGCAAAAAAACGTTCAAACACATCTGGCATCCAATACCAAGTGGGACCAATATCAAAGGTAAAACCATCTTTGCGCAATTGTCGGGCTCTACCTCCAACGGTGCTGTTTTTTTCAAAAACTTGAACTTGGTGTCCGGCTTTGGCCAAATAACAAGAGGCTGCTAAAGCGGAAAATCCAGAACCAATAATGGCTATCTTCATATAGGATGGTTTGTAAAGTTGGGCAATAATAGTTTATAAATAACGTGAAAACTCTTTGACGCTTTGGAATGTTTTTAATTTAGGATGGTGATTTGGTTTAATAAACTCTACCTGTCTGCCTAAAACCCAAATTTCTGTGTCGTCTTCCTCTGAAATCAATAAATCCGTTAGGTTTTTTAAATACGGATTGATTTCATCTTTGTCAGGTTCCACAGTGATGTAAGTAACAAAAACCAAGTTATTAAAATATTTTTTCAAGGCAGGTAAATTATCTGCAGGAACGCTTTCTCCTAAATAGATAGCTTTGAATCCCTTGTCTAAAACTTCAAAATTTAAATACATCAATCCAAGTTCGTGGATCTCATTTACGGGAAGATACAATACAAATGTCTTCTCTAAATTTTCTGGCCCCTTTACTTGTACTTTTTCCGTTTGAATCAATAATTTTTGCTTGATCAAAAACGTAATAAAATGCTCGTGTGCTGGGGTAATGGTATCGGTTTGCCATAAAAACCCAAGCTCTTCCATCAAAGGAATGAATACTTCAAAGAAAACCTCTCTAAACGACTTTTCTCCGAGCAACTGGTTGTACGTATTTAAAAACAAGGCTTGGTCAAAATTCATCATCGCCATTTTAAAGGCACTCAACGCATGATTTTTGGCACTTTTTTCGGTAATGATTCCACGAATCATTTTATTTAAATCTTCATCCTGTAATTTTGAAATCTTCGAAATTTTATAACCATAATTATGTAAAAGTGTAATATTTAACAACTTTTGTAAGGCTGCTAAATCATAGTATCGGATATTGGAATCTGTTCGCATAGGTTGCAAAACATCATATCTTTTTTCCCAAATGCGAATGGTATGAGCTTTGATACCAGACAAATTTTCCAGATCCTTTATACTAAAAACACTCTTAACTTGTTCCATAAATTTGTTTTTTTGTTCAACAAATATAATAATTAATTAAACAAAATTGATTTGTTGTGTTTTTTTTAACCAATAATAATAAAATTAGTCCTACCATACATAATTAATAAAATGGTTGCATCATGTTTAAATAATAAGTAAAAAATATAACTAAATTTGTTAAAATATTTGTACAGTAATTAAATGAAAAGTTTGTTATACCCCTTAAAATTTTTCCCGTTAGCAAAATATCGAATTTGGGGAGGAAATAAACTGAATACAGTTTTAAAAAAAGGTTTTACCGAAGATAACATAGGAGAATCTTGGGAGATATCAGGAGTTCGAGATAACGAAACTTTAGTGTCGGATGGATTTTTATCTGGAAAAACCCTGCAACAATTAATCCAGGAATACCAAAAAGAGTTGGTAGGAAAACAAGTTTTTGAAACGTTTCAAGACCAATTTCCTTTGTTAATTAAATTTATTGATGCTAAAACACCACTTTCCATTCAAGTGCATCCTCACGATTCGATTGCAAAAGAAAGGCACCAATCTTTTGGAAAAAATGAAATGTGGTATGTAATGGATGCTGAGGAAGATGCGGAAATTATTGTTGGATTTCAAGCAGAATTAACCAAGGAAAAGTATACCGAGTATTTGAACAACAACCAAATTTTGGATGTGTTAAACACCGTTAAAACCAAAGCCGGAGATGCTTTTTACATTCCAACCGGTAGAGTTCATGCCATTGGTGCTGGAGTTTTGTTAGCTGAAATTCAACAAACATCTGATATCACTTATCGAATTTTCGATTACAATCGTGTGGATAAAGCTAACGGAAAAACAAGGGAACTACACAACGACTTGGCTTTAGATGTTATAGATTTTGAAGTGCATGATACATATAAAACTTCTTACAAAATATTAAAAAACGAAAGTAATAGGTTGATTCATTCTCCTTATTTTATAACTAATATCCTTCATTTAAATCAATCTATTGTTAAGGATTATTCTAAAATTGATTCGTTTGTTATTTACATATGCATCGATGGAAATTTAGCATTAGTTGCCAACCAACAAAGCTACACCCTACAAAAAGGTGAGTGTATTTTAATTCCTGCTTGTTTAAATCATCTAGAGTTAATACCTATAAGCGATGCTATAATTTTAGAAACCTATTATTAATATTAGCTTTTATAGATTTCTTTTTTAATTGATTAACTTTAAAGTAAGATAAATAAAAGACTTTGGTTAGACTAAAGAAATAATTATTACAAAATCATTACCTCATTTATACACAAATTGGTTGTAATGATACACTTTTTTTAAAAGTTACCTAAACTAAAAAAGCCGTTTCAAAATTATTTGACACGGCTTTTTTTAGATGTTATTTTTTAACTACTTTAATCTGAACTGCAAAAAGATTTCATGAGAACCATTGGCTCTGCCAATAAGCCTTGAATTAGTAATATACTCATAGGCATACCCAAATTTAAACTTATTTAAAGTTAAGCCTGCAAAGCCTGCAACGGTATGGTCTGTTCTGTAGGTTACTCCTAAATCAAAATCTTGATTAATGGTAAATGTATTGGTAATATCCATCGAAAATGGAGCTCCATCTACATAACGAATCATGGTACTTGGCATGTAGTCAAAATTCTCAGATAGGTTAAAGTGATATCCTCCACTTAAATAAAAGTGAACTCTATCTGTTGCTACTACCGCTAAGCCATCTTCGTTTTTGGCTCTCATAGTGTTTAACATCCTTGGTGCAGATGCAGAGATATAATACTTGTCATGCTTTAAATAAAAACCAACGCCTATATTTGGGTTAAAACGAGAGATGTTTTGTAATGCAGGATCAAAAGTAATGTTGTAAGATTGTAATCCTGTTGTGTTTACATTATAGTTATTACCCCCTGCTTTGATACCCATATACAAAGCCAATTTCTCATTTAAATCTACTCGGTAAGAAAAATCTATCGTAGCACTGGTTTGTTTTTCTATAAATACTTCGTCATTAACTACAGACAAACCTAAATGTAACTTTTTACCTACAGGAGCATAAAAAGATACGGCTTGTGTTTTTGGTGCATTTGTTATGCCTACCCATTGGTATCTTAACGTTGAAGATACAAAAGTGCCTTCCTGCGAACCAATGTAAGCAGGGTTCACTAAGTTCATGTGATTTCTGTAAAAAGTAATCAAACTTTCTTGCTGTGCAAATAAATTGCCAAAGCCTAACACAGTTATTAAGAGTAAAATGATGTTTTTCATGTTATGATATTTTGAATGTCATGTTTTGGTAAATAATCCATTGTTGGAGGT
>Ga0169931_10000334_pt1 | contig 77469 bp, 74 predicted proteins | sample Kivu_15m_20L_FD_129675 | JGI IMG/M metagenome (GOLD analysis project Ga0169931, IMG submission 129675) | Freshwater microbial communities from Lake Kivu, Western Province, Rwanda to study Microbial Dark Matter (Phase II) - Kivu_15m_20L... | ecosystem: Environmental > Aquatic > Freshwater > Lake... | reverse complement strand
CCGGTTTTGACAAAAGGGTCGAGCAGGAAAAGTGCATTGTGGCCGTTGTCGAGATACTGCTCGATCGCCTTGATCTCTGGCGCAAGGTAGGGCATGGCCGGGCCAACCACCAGCAGCAGCGAGCAGCGCTCAAGATCGACATCTTTGCTCATCAGCGATACTTTTTCGACTAAATAATTCATCGCTTCGAGCGAGCCGCGCGCTTTGGCCATGCCATGGTTTTCATGCAGCACCACCTTGGTTTCCAGACCATGCGAGTGGCCGGCCGCGCCCTCGGTATGGTCATGCGACTCAAGACTGAACGGATCGGGCTCACCGTGCCCTTCAGTAAAGCAGGCAAGTTGTTGCTTGCCCTGCGAAACGCGCAAGATGCCATTGGCAATATCGGTTTCAGTTGGACCGTTGACAGTCAGCTTGCGGCCCTCGCTTTCCATCAGCGCGGTACCGGGGAAATCAACACCGCGCATTTTTGCTTGCGACGGATTCAGCATCGGATCAAAGAACGAGACCGTGATTTTTTCATTCTGCGCCGCGATCTGCTCATAAAGCTCGACGGTCTCACGCATGCCGCGATCATGGAAGAAGGTGATATTCACCGGCCTGTCGACCGATTTGAGCATGTGAATGGTTTGTGGCGCCAGCGAGTGCTCGCGGTTTGCCGTCATATCCAGCCGGAGCGGAAATAGCGCGGCCACCCAAGCAATCGCCGCAAACAGCAGCAGCATACCCAGCATCAGCAGCATTAACTCACCGCGCTGACCACGCAGCAAAAGACGAACTTCCGCGCGTAACTGCCACACTGCATAAGCGCTGCAACCCAGTCCGACCACCAGCAGTGCGAGCGCGAGCGCGGATGAGCCAATAATCAGCGCACTTGCAAATGCAGAACCGGCCAACAACAGCAAGCCTGCAATCAGAATCAGTCCGTGGCGAAAAGAGGTTTCCATGCTGCGGTATCGGGATGGATTAGCGGCGTAACTGCAGATAACCCGTGTTGAGGGTGAGTGCGCAGGCAATGACGGCAAAAAAGAAAGCGATACCTTCCGAGCGCAGCAAGCCACGAATAAAGTCGGCAAAGTGCAGCGCAAATGATAGATGTGCGACCAAGTCTCTCAGTAGCAACGATGACTGAAGCGACTGCAAATGACCAACAAACCAGAAACCCAGTAACACCGGAATCGTGATTAGCGCAGCGACGATTTGGTTTTCAGTCAGCGCAGAAAAAAATTGGCCGATCGCGATACACGTCATGCCAAGCAAGATGAAGCCTAGATAGCCGGCGATGATATTCAGCGTTTGTGGCGTACCAAACAAGTACAGCGGCACCAGGTTGATCCAGGTTGCGGCTGTCATCAGCAGAAAGATGCTGACTGCACCCAAATATTTGCCCAGTACCACTTGCCAGGTTTGCAGTGGCAGGGTCATGAGCAACTCCATGGTGCGCGCGTTGTACTCGGCGGAGAACAGGCGCATGGTGAGTACCGGCGAAATAATTAGCAGCAGGATACCCATATTCTGCAGCGTTGAATCCATGGTGCCGATACCGGTCAGGAAAATGTTGTACGTGAAAAAATAACCTGTGCCGAGCAAAAATACGGCAATCACGAAATAAGCGATCGGCGAACGAAAATAGCCGAGCATTTCCTTGATATAGATTGCACGCACGCCGTCGAGATGATTCATGCGGCCTCCTGCTGCAGATCGGTCACCACGGCACCGCCCGCATGGCCAACATAGCCAAGGAATACATTTTCGAGCGTAGGTTGTCTGCGTTCCAACCGATACAGCTCGCCCGCCGCCATCACCGCTCGCGCGATACGCGATTCAATACCATCCATATCCTGCACCAAGCATTCGATGCTCACTACACCGTGACGAACCGGATGTGGCCGTACGCTCAGCCCCGAGACCCCATCCACGCCACGCAGGGATTGTTCAATCGAGTTTTGGTCACCGGTTGCATCGAGCAGCACGCTGTTACTTTGCTCGGCGCGTTGCTGCAAGCCGCTGGGGGAATCGACGGCCAATAAGCGGCCACCGTTAATGATGGCCACCCGCTGACAAATCAGCGTGACTTCCGGGAGGATATGTGTCGAGATCAGTACCGCGTGCTTGCTGCCAAAGTTTCGAATCACTTCTCGGGTCTCTTGAATCTGCCCCGGGTCCAAACCCGCAGTAGGTTCGTCGAGCAGAAGCACCTCGGGCTCGCCGAGTAGTGCCTGCGCGAGGCCGACGCGTTGACGGTAACCCTTGGAGAGTTTGTAGCATTCCTTTTGCGTCACTGCTTCCAAATGGCAGGCCTGAATCACGCGATCAAGCTGTTCTGCAATTTTATTGGCCGGCACATGCTTGGCGCGCGCCACAAAGCGCAGGTAGGTGGTGACGTCTAATACGTCATACAGCGGAGGAGATTCCGGCAAGTAGCCAATATTTGGCGCGGCTTGATCGCGCTGGGTGGCCATATCAAAACCGCAGACGCTCACTTTACCGGTGCTGGCCTCGGTAAACCCCGCAATCATTCGCATCACGGTGGTCTTGCCGGCACCATTCGGCCCGAGAAAACCGACAATTTCGCCCTGTTTTACATCGAACGAAATGCCGTGAATGATCGCTTTGGAGCCGTAGCTTTTGCTGACCTGATCGAGAACTATCATTGCGGTTTGTTGCAGTTTATTGCGGGTGCTTGCGAGTTTCTGCTGCTTTGCATGCCCCGAAAAAAACCCCCCGAACTAGCGGGGGGTTTTCAGAGCAAAGAGATTACGCAGTTATGCGATCACTTGTGCCATTTGTTACCGTCTTTAGCAAACTGGGTTGCGTCATGCGCCATGAAGATTTTGCCACCTTCAAGGTCACGCATACGCTTGAGTTTGTTGAGTGAGTCGGTGTATGCCTGAATGCTGAAGTTCAAGCCCGCAGGGTAACCGTCCAGGTTTTCCTGCATCCAGATCGCATCTTGCGACAGGATGATCATCTGACCGCTCTTCAGTTTCACTTTGAGCGACTGGTGACCAATGGTGTGGCCTGGCGTCGAAATGATTTTCACAGTGCCGTCGCCGAACAGATCGTAGTCGCCGTCGATTTCATAGAAATCGTAGTCACGTGCAGATACCAGATCATTCAGAACGAACGTACCGTTGGCTGCACGGCCCTGGAACTTCTCAGGCCAGTAACCTTGATACAGCTCTTTCTTCTGGAAGACATGCACTGCTTTCGGGAACATCGCGATGTTACCGGCGTGGTCAAGGTGGCTATGGGATGTGACGACCACTTTCACGTCATCGACCTTGATCCCAACCTTTTTCAGCTGTTCGTCGATTACATCCGAGCGTGTCTGGCTGGGCTTGAGGAAGTCGCAGCTACCAGCTGCCCAGTACTTCTTGCAGTTCTCGGTGCTGTCGGAAATCGCAACGTTGTTACCTGTGTCGAATACCACGACACCTTTCGGGTGCTTCAGGATCCACATCGACACCGGAATGGTGATGTCTCGTGCGGTCGGGAAGGTCGGAATCAGGCCTTGAATATTGAAGGGCCCAAACATACCGCTGGTTGTCCAATACAACTCCTGCGACTGTGCCGATGGAGCAGTGCTCATGCACAGCGCGGCTAACAGCGATGCCAAAATACCGGATTTCTTCATGAGTTCTCCTCCGTCGTTATGTTTATTTGCTTCTTTGCACAGTGCCGGTGCCTGCCACGCCCCTGATTGGGTTCTTTTTAGTAAAGGTTTAGCTTTTTTATAATTTAATACAAACTGCCTGCCTAACCTTACTTCCCGTGTTGTCAGACTGATGTTGCATTGGTCTTTGCTGCATGTCAACCATTCATTTGCCGGAGCACTTCGATCGATGCATTATTAATTTATAAATATCGCGCGCTGGTTGATGGGCGCGCGCCATGGGTTCAAATTTCCTGGTTGGGCTCATAATGCAAAAAATGACACATCACGCCACAGATTAAACCCAAGTCATCCACCACCCATCCCGAAGTTACGCTGAACGCTAGTTTGTCGATGGTTCAGCTAGCGGTTCACCGGCACGCGACACATGAATCCCACTGAATCAACGGTAGTGAAAGCCGAATCGCCGGGGGCCATTATTTCGCTGATGCTGGGTAGTGTGGTGTGGGGCCTTGCTTGGTGGCCGCTCAAGTATTTTGGCCAGCTTGGGTTGGATGGTCATGCGATTGCGCTGACTGCCTACACATTGCTCGGCGTGCTTTCAATACCTTTGATCTGGCGAGAACGGTATTTTTGGTTGGGTGAGTGGCGCTTGCTGGTGCTGATCGGGGTGTTGTTCGGGCTGGCCAATTTTTTGTTTACCTGGTCGTTGATGGTGGGTTCGGTGGTGAGAAGCATGTTGTTGTTCTTCTTGCTGCCAGCGTGGGGCGTGATCGGCGGTTGGCTATTCCTCAGCGAGCAACTGAACTACATGAGGCTGCTCGCGGTGGCCTTGTGTCTGGCTGGTGTGTTCACTATCGTCGGTGGTTTGGCCGTCTTTGAAACACCCCTCAGCTTTGCGGACGCTGCGGCTTTCATCGCAGGCGTGGCATATACCGGCGCAGGGATCACCAACCGCGCGGCGCGTGATATTCCAATCGTCAGTCGCACTATGGTTGCCTTTGTGGGTTGTGCCGTCATAGCGCTTGTTGGCCTCACGATCCATGTGCCGGCGATACCGAATTTGTCCGCGGACAATTGGGCTTGGCTGCTTGCGTATGCTTTTTTTTTTGGATCCTTGGCGGTACCTTGCTCTCAACCTATGGGGTGACGCATGTGCAGGCAAGCCGCGCTGGGGTGATGCAAGTGCTGGAGTTAATCGTGGCCATGATTTCAGCGGTACTGATTGGTAGTGAGGTACTGAGTGTTGGTGAAATTGTCGGCGCCGTGATGATTCTTTGCGCCACGTTGATCGAAGCTTCACGAATGCAGCATTAAATTACGCCATCGCTTGCACGCTAAACATTCAACTTAAGCTTCGTCATTGTTAAGGACATGGTCCAATCTTCGTCGTTATTCTTGGCATTGCTGAAATTTTCGATTTACATCGCCTGCGCCAAATCAACACAGCGGTGGTTTGCAAGCCCGCGCTTGAAAAATCAACAAGGTAAGCTCAGTCGCGTTGGCCAACTTCAATCAATATCAATTTAGCAATTAAAAACCAAGGCTTTCATTTTTCGATGACAAGCGCGCACTCGCCAACACTGTCTAAAATATTTTTTTGTAGTCTTCACTATCATCAGATTGATTGAAAAATAGAGATTTTTTAAAATTTTGAAAAGCATCTATGGGTTTTGATTTCAATATTGACAATATTGCTGCGCATGGCCCGATATGGTGCAAAGCTGTTTCTCATCAAACTTTGCGGCTCATTTCGAGCACGGCGCCGGTCGCGTGTTTGATGTGGTTTTTATTGTGCAGATAAAACATGGCTGAATTACTTGAAATCGTATGCAATTCAGGTATTCTAAAAAGCGAATCATCAGGCTGCGTTGGATTTCGGAGTGGTAGAACGTGGCCAAGTGATCTCCACTCACTGCTGTTTGGTGTGTGAAGTAGGTACTTCGGGAAATGCAAGCGGTGCACTAACACAAAGCGAAGCTGCCCCCAACTCAACTAGGAGACAAAATGAAAAAAAGTGTCGTTTCTCTCTCTCTCACCGCTTTGACGGTGGGTGCCATGCTGGCAGCTGCGCCGGCGTCGGCTGTCAATGTGAAGGTTGAAACCTTCCAGAAAGCCGAGTCACCATGGGATATGGCGTTCCTTCCAAATGGCACCATGTTTTTCACCGAGAAGTGCGGAGGCCTGTCGGTTCGCACATCGTCCGGCAGCGTGAATAAACTGCTCGGCGTCGGTGGTTCCAGCGGCTATGCTAAAACCAAAGGCGACTTGTTCTGTGACGGCCAGGCGGGTGTGCTCGGCGTTGCCATTGACCCGGACTTCAAGTCAAACAGCTACATCTACCTGATGTCCAGCTCGCGTGGCGACAACCGGACCTATGGCGGCTACAACAACATCGTGATGCGCATGAAAGTGAATTCTTCACTGTCTGACGTGTCCGATATCAAAGAAATCATCAACGACCTCGGCTACAAGCCGAAGAAGTCGAACCACCCGTTTGGTGGTCCTGGTGCGCACAACGGCGGCCGTATCCGTTTCAGCCCAGGTGATGGCTTCCTGTATGTGACGATTGGCGATAACCACAACGGCGAGGGTCCTCAGCACCCAACCCAAATGCGCGGCAAGGTGCTGCGCGTTGACCGTGACGGCAATGCAGCACCGGGTAACAACCCACCGTCAGGTTTTGACAAGCGTGTGTTCACCTATGGCCATCGCAACCCACAGGGCATTACCTTCCGCCCGGGTACCAATGAGCCCTTCACTTCCGAGAATGGCCCATGGCACAGCGATGAAGTAACCAAGCTGGTCAACGGTGGTAACGGTGGTTGGGATCCGCGTGGTGATGTCAACGGCCGTCCTGCATGCCCAGACGCTTACTGCGGTTACTCGCCTAACCAGATGGGCGCGCTGCCTCCGAAAGAGCGTGCGGCGTTCATGCCAATGACCGACCTGAAGGCTTACCCGAAGGCGATGAAACCGGCATGGAACAACAACGGCATTTCGCAAGGTATGTGCGGTAGCGCCTGGTTGGTTGGCAAGCAGTGGAAAGGGTGGGAAGGCCGTCTGGCGGTGGGTTACGCTGGTATCGGTATCCACGGCACCCCAACGGGTAACCGTATCGACATCTTGGATATTTCCAAAGATGGCTTGTCCTCCAAGCGCGAAGAGCTGTCATGGCCAGGCGTTGCTGGTCGCTTCCGTCACCTGACACTGGGCCCAGACGGTGCTCTGTACGTGGGTGATGAGGCTGCTAACGTTATTTACCGTGTTACACCGGAATAAGTAGCGGTTGTGTCTGAACGCGCTGCCTTCGGGCAGCGCGTTTTTTTATGGAGATATTCATGCGTCGCTTTATCGCACTACTGCTGGTCTCGGGTGTGGCCGTTTTCGGCAAGGCCATGGCCGAGGACACGGAACCACTCAATGGCTTATTGCTAAAAAATCAGTGCTTGGCTTGTCACATGATTGACAAACGAAAGTACGGTCCGATCTTGAGAGAAGTTGCTGCTAAATATGCGGGTGACAAGTCTGCTACCGCAAAACTGGCAGCTAAAATCAAAGCAGGTGGTACTGGCGTCTGGGGCGACGACATCATGCCGCCACAGGCCCATGTGTCGGATGCTGACGCCAAGCAGATGGCGACATTGATTTTGTCACTCGAACCGAAGAAGTAATTCTGTCGGCCAGTTGGCTCGAGACAGTTTTTAAGGTAACTCGCTTCGGTCGTAGTTGGTTTGAAGGGATGAGCTGAGCAAGTCTTGGCACACCCGCCATCCATTCTTTTAACCATCGTCCCCACTGGGACAAATCACATCAATAATCGCCGCGCCAACACTATTCGGTGTGAGTGCACTCCACTCGCTCGCCGTTTTATTCATGCTCGCCGGCGTAATCTCTTTGCCTTTGGCCCATGGTTCAGTGAACCAATGCTCCTCGAGTGCACGAATTTGGCGGGTTTGACAGTTGTACTCTGCCAAGGTCTTGACGGAGGCCACCCCATCTTTGCCGGGCTCAAGGAAATTACCGATCTCCCATACCTGCCGCATGATGGCCATCGGCCCGCTTTGTTTTACGTTATCGGGGTCAATGTATTTCTCGAATTTAAGCTGACGGGTGTCGCCGACCTTGACCCATTCGGCTGAGGCTGTAATGCAGGCCGGTAGCAGAAGCAGCGGAAGTAACTTGCGCATGGCATGGTCCAATCGTCGTGGGTGCTGTAGACAGCGTGAAATACGGTGCCGTTCCAGCAAGTATAGCGACCCAATAGCATGATCCTTAGTCAGTCATGGCAGCCGTCTATTCAGGTCGATAGCGAGACGTTAGCACCGAACCCATGACCAGGCACACCGCAAGTTGCTATTCAAGCGGTAAGCTGTCTGGCGAAACAGGTTTTGAGTTTGCCATCGTATAAAATATGAAACCTGTCATTGTTCAGTAATCAGGAACCCCGGGTTCCAAATGAGATTATTAAATCAAGGGTGAATCATCATGGCTGCACTTGTTTCCCGTCACACTGAACACTTCGCTACCGCGCCACAGATTGGTCCGCATGATCTGGTTGAGATCGCGGCCATGGGTTTTAAAACCGTGGTGAACAACCGCCCGGATGGCGAAGGCGGTCCAGAGCAACCCGCCAATGCCGAGATTGAGGCAGCGGCTAAAGCGGCGGGTTTGAATTACGCCTACTTGCCCGTGATTAGTGGTCAAATCACCGAGCAGCAGGCACGCGACTTTGCGCATTTGCTCGCGACAGCGCCCGGCCCCTTACTGGCGTTTTGCCGCAGTGGTGCGCGTTCGCAAAATCTTTATCAACTTGCCGGCATGGTCTCCTAGACCGTCACGGCATCGCGTCAACGAACGACGGCAGTTAAAGCTTTTCTTATTTCACTGGCGCTGGCGAGACTGCCACCGCTGCGTTCGATGCGTGCGCGTGCCGAACGTACCTGATCAACATTTTCAACTGTGTGGCCGAGCGGGGCGTCTTCCAAGCCCACTCGTATGTGGCCGCCGAGCGCAACGGCCTGCTCGATCAGTGAATCAATCTTCACGCCCAAGCCCGCCACCATCCAGGGTGAGTTTGGCGCTTCAATGGCAAGTAATTTCTGATACGCGTCGACTGCCCACGATTCGGGTGGGAAGCCGAACGTAAAGTCATCCGAAAACATCAATCGATACACGGGTGCGGGTACACCGGCGAGCGATTTGTGCAGATTTGCACCGAGACGCATGAAGCCGGGCTCGTAAATCGCATAAGAAGGCGTCAGCTGATATTGCTTGCAGAGCGCCAAGCCATGGCGCACATGATCTTCCGGGTTGGCATAAATGAACCCCTGTTTGCCGCGTTGAATATCGTTGCGGGTGGTGATATGAGTTGAGCCCGGGTCGACCACGGTCCACTCCAATAAGCCCGCCTGTGCCAATTGCTCGACGGCGCTGTATCGTTGTTCAGCACTGAGGCTGGGGCGCGCATCCACATCACCAGCGAATGGCAATGTGCCATAACAAATTACATCGACCTTGCTACGAATGCGTTCAATGATGGGTGCGTAAATCTCCGCGTCGTCACGCTGCCGTCCGGTCTGCGGATCATAAGGATGAAAATGAATAATCGCGGCCCCTTCGTTGGCGCAGGTAACTGCCTGCTCGACAATTTCATCGGCATGAATCGGGATTGACGGCTGCCGCTCGCGTGACCAGGGGCCATTCAGCGCAACTTCAAGCCAGACTGCATGTTTAGGCTGAGTGATGCTTACCGACACAGGCCGCTCCGAATCTTGGTGAATGGACTAGCTCTTAAAGTAACTTTCATTTTCTAGGGGCCCAATTTTCAATCAACACAGAGTGTACTGAAGCTTGGCTACGGCATTTGGTGCAAATAATCGCAGGCATCTCATTGTTAATCAGCTAATATTATTCTTGGAATAAGCCGCAATATCGAATATTTAAGCCCAAGAGTACGAATTTACGGCAACGCAGCATCGATATCGGTTGACGCGGCAATTTCACCAATCGGATGATGCGATATCTGATGAACAAGATGTCGGTCAACCGGAACCGGCACCACCATCTCTGAGGCTGATATGAAACCTTTTCGCTTTATTCAAGGCAGCGCGACCGCGCTGATGCTCAGCGCGAGCTTGTTTACTCTGACTGCAGCGGGTCCAGCAGCAGCACAAGAATTCAAGGTAGGTATCGTCAGCTTCCTCTCGGGTCAGGCAGCCGATAGCTTTGGCGTGCCGGCAGTGAATGGCGCAAAGATTCTGATCGAGACTTTTAATCAAGGCAAAGCACCTGCGCCGTATAACAAACCGGGCTTTGGTGGTCTGACTATTGTGCCGGTGTTCGTAGATGAAAATGGTGGCGCCACCAAGCAAGTTCAAGAACTGCGTAACTTGTTCGACCGTGAAAATGTCGACGCCGTGGTCGGCTATGTCAGTTCGGGCGATTGCCTGGCCGTGGCGCCTGTCGCTGAGGAGATGAAGAAACTGCTGGTGCTATACGACTGTGGCACGCCGCGTATTTTCGAAGAAGCCAACTATCGTTATGTATTTCGAACTGCCTCGCATGGGGCGATGGATAACGTGGCTGCAGCACGCTACTTGAAATCGCGCAACGTCAAAGTCAACACCATCAATCTGATCAATCAGGACTATGCCTGGGGTCACGACTCGATCAAAGACTTCACTTTGTCGATGGCGGTTCTTTATCCGAATGCCAAGGTGCAGGCAGATCAGCGCCCAAAATTTGGCGCTGGGCAGTACGGTACCGAGATCTCGCAATTGATGTCGCAACCTGCCGATGTCACGCACTCCAGCGTGTGGGGTGGCGATTTGCAGGCAATGATCTTGCAAGCCTCGCCGCGCGGTCTGTTCAGAAAATCGCTGGTGGTGTTAACCGCAGCTGATCATGTATTGATTCCTTTGGGCGACCGTATGCCCGAGGGCGTGGTGTTGGGCGCACGCGGCGCATACGGCATGTTGGCACCCAAGTCCGCACTGAATGACTGGTGGTGGAATCTGTATCAAAACCGCTGGAATGTGTATCCGGTTCAGGCGCCGTATCGTATGGCGCAGGGTTTGATGGCACTGAAATTGGCCGTCGAAAAAGCAATGAAAGCCAACGGCGGCAAGAAACCCACGACCGAGCAAATCGTCGACGCAATGACTGGGCTGGAGTGGGAGGCCCCCGGCGGTCGCATCAAACTGGCGTTGGGTAATGGGCATCAGGCAATTCAACCGACCGCGATCGGTATGACCAAATGGGATCCGGAGAAGCGCTTGATGGTGATGAAAGACATACAGCGCTTTGCTGCGGAGTGCGTCAATCCACCCGCCAACATGAAAGCCGAAGACTGGATGAAAGCCGGCTTCCCGGGAGCGAAGTGCGACTAATCACTCACGCGCCGCATCGGCCACGCTAAATGCCGTTACTGTTGACGATACTGATTGATGGCCTGACCTATGCGTCATGGCTATTTATTGTTGCGCTCGGCCTGACCTTGGTGTTCGGCATTCTCAAAATACTGAACGTCGCGCACGGTAGTTTCTATGCGCTCGGCGCGTACGCCACGGCCAGCATGGTCGCCTGGTTCGCCAGCATGCAACTGGCGCCTGCGTTTTCAATTGTTGCAATGCTGTTGGCTGCGGTGGTGGTGGCAGCGTTGGTTGCACCACTCTGCGAGCGCGGTCTGCTGCGTATGTTCTACGGACGCGATGAGGTACTACTGGTACTGGTGACTTTCGCACTCTTCCTGATCATGGAAGACCTGACCAAGCTGATCTGGGGTGTGAATCCTTTGTACGTGGCTGATCCCTACATGCTGTTTGGTATGGTCGACATCGGTACGCTGTCGTATGTGGGTTACGACTTCATGCTGGTGCTGGCAGCTGTCGTGGTTGGCATCAGTGTCTGGTGGGGATTGAACCGTACCCGGTTTGGTAAATTGGTGCTCGCTGTCATTCACAATGAAGAAATCGCTGCGAGTATGGGCGTGAATGTCTCGCGGGTTTACACCCTGGCTTTTTCAACCGGAATTTTTTTAGCGGCATTGGGTGGTGCTTTGACGGCACCCATGATCTCGGTACAGCCGGGTGTATCGGTAGGTGTCATCATCATTTCATTTGCCGTCGTCATCATCGGTGGCTTGGGCAGCATTCCTGGTGCAGCGATCGGCGCACTGATCGTGGGTATGGCGCGATCAACCGCAGTGCATGTCTGGCCGGTCGCTGAACTATTCTCGATTTATCTGGTGATGGCCATTGTGCTGATGTTCCGTCCCGAGGGACTGTTTCAGCGTATTCAGGCAAGGAAGATCTGAGATGACCGCGCGCGATGCCACACCTACGCGCACGTTGCTGCTCGGTTCATTGGTGATCGTGGCGTTGCTGTTGAGTGGTGCCTCGATGCCGCGCTGGTTGACCTTTCTGCTCACGATGTCACTGGCCAATGGTGTGGTGGCGCTTGGCATCATGCTGCTGATGCGTAGTGGTGTGGTGTCGTTTGGTCAAGGCCTGGTGTTTGCCGCAGGGGGTTACACCGCAGCGCTAGGCTTTGGTGCCTTGGGTTTGACTGATGGCTTGCTGCTAACCTTCGCTGGTGGCTTGATCGCTGCACTGATTGCAGCACCTTTCGCCTGGTTGATCGCGCGTTACCGTGGAATTTTCTTTGCCATGCTGACACTCGCGCTCTCCATGGTGCTCTACGGCTTGTTGATCAAATCAACCGCGTTCGGTGGCTCGGATGGCCTGAATATGGGCCGCGTGAGTTATTTTGGTTGGCGACCGAGCGATGCATCGGTTGGCTATACAAACTATGCAGTGACCGTCATCGTGGTCGGCATCATTAGTGTCTGGATGAGGATTTACTTTGACTCGGTGCGAGGCCTGGTCACGTTGTCAGCACGAGATAACGAGATTCGTGTCGAGTATCTGGGGAGCTCGGTGCGCTCGCTGATCGCAACCAATTTCATTATTGCGGCATTTTGCGGTGGCGTCGGTGGCGCGTTGGCAGTGATCGCGCTCGGGCATGTCGAGCCTGATTACAGTTATTGGACGCGTTCGGGCGATTTTGTGTTTGTCGCTATCCTAGCCGGACATCACAGCGTACTTGCGGCATTCATTGCTTCGATTGCGCTTGAGTTGGTGCGATCCTTTTCCAGTGCGTATTTCCCGAACAGCTGGCAATTGGCGATGGGCTTGTTCCTGCTCGCGGTGATTCGGTTCTTGCCAAGCGGGATAGGCTCGCTCTGGGTCCAACGCTGGCGCGCCAGCACTGTGCAGCGAGGTAGCGCATGAGCTCGATGAATGCGATCTCTGCGCAGGGCATACAAAAAAAGTTTGGCGCAGTGACTGCTGCTGCTGACGTGCAGATGACAATTGCTCACGGCGAGCGAGTCAGTCTGATTGGTAGCAACGGGGCCGGCAAGACGACCTTTGTAAACATGCTCACGGGTTATATCAAGCCGGATGCCGGTGAGATCATGCTGGATGGCCAGAGCATTATCGGTATGCCGCCACGCCAGATCGCACGCATGGGCGTCGCCCGATCATTCCAGATTCCGCAGTTGTATCACTCACTGACAGTGCAAAACAACTTACTGGCAGCATTGGCTGCGCAGCAGAGTAATCTATCTTTCTTGCAGCCTGCAAAAAATGCTGAGAGTGTGGCTCGGGCATCAGAGATTCTTCAACGCTTTGATTTGTTAATGCACGCTGACCGTTTGGTGAGTGAGCTGCCGGGGGGTGTGCGCAAGCTGCTCGATATTGCGATGGCGCTTACCAGCCAGCCCAAAGTGTTATTACTCGATGAGCCGACATCCGGGGTATCTGCTGACGAGAAGTTTCCGATGATGGATACCGTTATGCGCGCATTGGAGGGAAGTCGCACAACGGTATTGTTTGTCGAGCATGATATGGATATCGTCTTGCGCTATAGCCAGCGTGTGATTGCCTTCTATAGCGGGCGCATTATCGCGGACGATCAGCCGTTGCAGGCGTTGGCCATGCCTGAAGTTAAACCCTATGTCACTGGCCAGATTTCTGCCGACGCTGATCATGCTTGAGATCGAACACCTACAGGTCGCCATTCAATCCGCGCAAGTGCTGCGCGGGTTATCGCTGTCGGTCGCCAAAGGAAAAATGGTTGGGCTGATTGGGCGCAACGGCGCCGGTAAAACCACCACGCTGCGTGCCATCATGGGCCACTTGTCGTTGCAGGGTGGTGCGATTCGCTTCGATGGCCAAGACCTCACGCGCTTGCCATCTCATGCACGCGCAGGTTTAGGTATCGGCTACATGCCTGAGGATCGAGGTCTGGTGCCTGAACTCAGCGTTGAAGAAAATATTCTGGTGCCGCTGTGGGCCACAGGTATGGCGGATACGGCTGAGCGGCTCGCGTTTGTGTATCAGGTGCTACCGGAGTTGCAAGAGATGCGTGATCGACGTGCTTTGCTGCTATCGGGTGGTCAGCAAAAGCTGGTAGCGCTTGCGCGTGCCTTGGCTGTAGGTACGCGCTTGTTGTTACTTGATGAGCCGTTTGAGGGTGTGGCGCCGGCCCTGTCAGCGCGTCTATCTGCAGTGATTGCATCATTGCGCGGAAGTGACTTGGCGGTGCTGATTGCACAATCTGATCTTAACCATTCGCGTAGCTTGCTGGACTTTGAAATTACGATAGAACGCGGCGCCCAACGTAACACTTAAAGCCTCGATCAAAATACTGCTGGCGTTATTGGTGTGGTCTAGCCGTACGTCTTGTGCTGTCTTCGACAGCCTTGCCTGGCCAGCGAACACGTTGCTCATTTTGTTAAAGGCTTTTAGAACCTGTCTGCTTGAGCCGCTGGCTGTGTTCGGTGAACCAGGAAGACTGATTCCTAGTAGTTCGGTTGATGAATTCATACACATCGCATTACATGACAATCAATTGGCAGCAGCATATCGATCTACCCCCGATGCGTACCGAGACGCACTTCGGTCATCGTGAGCTGACTTGTTTTGTTGATCGACCCCAGTCGATGTACTCAATGCTGACGCATGCAGTATCCAAGTTCGCTGATCGTGAGGCAGTTGCGTGCGGTGAGCAGCGCTGGACGTATGCTCAGCTGAACGACGAGGTAGATCGACTCGCTGCCGGATTTTCGGCCTTGGGCCTGCGCGCGGGTGAGCGCGTTGTGATGTTTATCGGCAATCGACCAGAGTTTGTCTCTGTGCTGTTCGCCTTGCAAAAAATTGGCGCAATTGCAGTGCCTGTCGGTACGCGGGAGCAGGGTCCGGGGCTTGCATTCATTTTGCAGCAGTGCGGCGCGGCGGCCATCGTATTGGATGACGTACTCCTGCCCAGGTTGTCTGCACTCACCGATCTGCCATCGTTACGCTTGTGTATTGCCATCCCGAAAGCAGCTGATTCTCTCGATACGGCTGCTCGCGACAGTGGACCGTTCGGTCTGGATGTCGTATTGCTCAGTGAACTGAATGGGCCATCTGACGTCACCACTACGGTGGACGAAGAAGATTGCGCTTGTATTCTTTATACCTCGGGTACCACCGGACACCCGAAGGGCGCCATGCTGACGCACTTTAATGTGGCGCACTCGGTGATTCATTTTGCAGTCACGCTCAAGCTGGATTATCAAGATCGTGCCGTACTGGCAGTACCCGCCAGCCATGTGACGGGCCTGGTTGCGTTGATTGCATTGATGGTGCATGTTGGCGGGGCTGTCGTGATCGTGCCGGAGTTCAAAGCAGCCAGCTTTGTTGATTTGATCGCCCGCGAAAAAATTACGTATAGCGTGCTGGTGCCTGCGATGTATCAGCTGTGTTTGTTGCAGCCGGCGTTTCTCACAGCAGACCTCACGAGTTGGCGCGTTGGCGGCTACGGTGGTGCGCCAATGCCGGTGCCGACGGTACAAGCACTGGCCGATGCATTGCCCGGTCTGACCTTGGTCAATTGTTACGGCTCGACTGAAACGACTTCGCCCAGCACCATCATGCCGCTTGGCCTGTCGGCGATTTATCACGACAGCGTTGGTATCGCGGCACCGTGTGCGCAGATTCGCGTGATGAATGAGAACGGGGAGCCCGTCGCGCCAGGTGAATCCGGCGAATTGTGGATAGGCGGGCCGATGGTGGTGCCGGGTTATTGGGACAACCCCGAAGCAACAGCCAAAGGTTTTGCAGAAGGCTGCTGGCGCTCCGGTGACGTCGGATCGATTGACCAGCAAGGATTGGTGCGTATTTTTGATCGCATCAAGGACATGATTAATCGTGGTGGCTTCAAGATCTACTCGGTCGAGGTAGAGAACACGCTGATGGCGCTACCAGGTGTGGTCGAGGCCGCAGTGGTCGGGCATCCCTGCCCGGTGCTGGGCGAGCGTGTACACGCCCACTTGTATGTACCGCACGGCGTATTGGATGCCGATACCGTGCGCTCGCACTGTGCGACCCGATTAGCCGATTACAAAGTACCTGAGGAAATTTTTTTCAGCGACAAGCCATTGCCCAGAAATCCCAACGGCAAGTTATTGAAGCGCGCACTGCGCCAATAAATTTTTACCCCCAAAATCATTCATCTTCAAGCCCGGCCGGGCCTGCCTGTGATATAACGCACGCGCGTTGTGCTGATCATGCAGGCAGTTTTTAAAAAAAATATGACGTCGGAGGTTTGGTTTGCGGCACTTTAGTGGTTCTATTCTCTTCGCAGTCGTTTGTCTGGCGCTGGCCGTTTGGTGGGGTTATGAGCACGGCGGCGTGTCCGCTGCCATGACCGCTTTCGGCATCGCACTGATTCTCGGCGTACTTGAAGTTTCTCTTTCATTTGACAACGCGGTCGTCAACGCATCTGTGCTCAAGCACTGGGACGCCTTCTGGCAAAAGCTATTCCTGACGCTGGGCATTTTGATTGCGGTATTCGGCATGCGCTTGTTGTTCCCGCTGGTGATCGTTGCGCAAACCGCTGACCTGGGAGCGGCCGAAGTCTGGAACATGGCATTGGATGACCCGCGCCAGTTTTCGTATTACCTGACCAAGCATCATGACGAAGTCGCTGCTTTTGGTGGTGTTTTCTTGCTGCTGGTGTTCTTGAATTTCTTGTTTGACGAGGATAAGGAATTGCACTGGGCGGGTCACTTTGAAGAAAAAATGGCGAGCTACGGCAAGATCCAAGCCGTGCCGATTTTCATTGCGCTTTCAGTAGTACTTGCTAGCTTGACGCTGGCTGACCCTGAGCATCACCTGGCCGTACTGACCGCGGGTGTGTGGGGCATCATTGTTTATGTTGGTGTGGACATTCTCGGCAATATGCTCGAGAAGGAAGAATCAGGCGCCGGTGAAGTCGGCAAAGCAGTCAGAACCGGCAGCATTGGTGGCTTTTTGTATCTTGAGGTGCTGGACGCTTCATTTTCTTTTGACGGTGTGATCGGTGCGTTTGCGATCACCAATGATGTGGTGATCATCATGCTGGGTCTGGCGATCGGTGCTGTTTTCGTACGCTCGATTACGGTGTTTTTAGTCAGACAAGGGACGCTCGATGAGTACGTCTATCTGGAGCACGGCGCACATTATGCGATTGGTATACTCGCGCTGATCATGTTCATTACCATGAAGTTTCATGTGCCTGAGGTCGTGACCGGCTTGATTGGCATTGCATTCATTGCGGCATCGGTGTTCTCTTCGCTGCGTTATCGGCGCGAGCAAGCGTCAGCGACGGCGGGAAGCTAGCCAGGCTAATCCGGGCAGCGGTACGACTCAAGCACTCACCGTGGCCGCGAGCAAGGCCTGGTGTTTGGTGTCAAGCCGCATGCCGGCGATTGATTTTGTCTGCCTCAAGCACCAGATCCAGCCCGGATTCCAACTGCACGATGCCAAGGCTGGCAACGTCCCGGAGCTTTTCGTGAATCAGTGCATCTTTGGGGGCATCATTCACGCACTGGTTGCTGTACTGAATAAAGCTGTGCAGGCTGATGATCAAGCTGGCAAGGTGTTTAGGGCACTCGCATAACAAGTTTGAGTCGGTGGCGGCGATGGTTTGCAGCTGCTCGATGCCAAATCGTGGCTGTGCTGGCGTTTGATAATTCGCTTGTCGTGCTTCCACAATCGCCGACAAGCTGCGCGCCAGATCCATCGGTGCCGCCGGGTATTTGATGCACTCGATACCAAGCGCGCTCAAAAAACGAATCACGCTGCTACTGCTGAATTCGTAAATCACGATCAGCGTCTTGTCCTTGTACATTGACAATGCAGCCGCCAGATACTTCGCCAGATTCATTTGCAGTGCAGGCGTCAGCACAATACCCACGTCAAACGACTCAAGCCGGTGCTCGACCTCGGTGAGCTCATCGAAATGCGACGTCGGTGTCCAGGCTTTCATCGCCGGGTCTGTGAACAAGATCGAGCGCCAGGTTGCACTACCCATTGATGCAATGCGCCGGGCTGTCTGCACAGTCGCGCCACGTTTATCTGGCCCGAACAACTCGGCGTGTAATTGATCCAGGCTGAGCGAAGCCAGTGCGCTCGGCTTGTGGCCTCGATCGAGCAGCTGTTTAATCAGCCGTAGTCTTTCCAGATCCGTGCTGCTGTAGCGGCGTGCGCCGCCTTCGGTCCGCACCGGGGTCAGCGCACCGTAGCGAGCTTCCCACATACGAATGGTCGAGAGGTGAATACCAGTCTCGCGCGATATCGCGCCGATCGACAACAGCTTGGTAGGGGTGGGCGTTAGCGAGTCCATGGGTTCCACCGATGGGTTCATGGCCGCAAATTTCTGTGCGACCCAAATATATTAATTGCACAATCCTAAGTGGATTACCGAGGAAATACAAGTTTTTCTGCCAATAAATCTACACAACTATAGATAAAATTGGATTAATAGAGAAATTCTATTAGAAGTGTCTAGATAAAATCGGTACAAAGAAGGCCATTCCTCCACATTTAACGGGGTACCGCACATGTTGCACACCTCCAGACTTCTCTCCTACGCCCACCTGCTGCAGGCAGGCCAGTCGAAGCGTGCCTCGTTGGAACCTCAGGCGCTTGCGTATGGCTTGAATCGCGAAGACAGCGAAAGCGTGCTCGACACCTTGCACAAGCTCGCTGTCGCCGATGGTCTGACACTCGTCGGAAGGAAAATGATTTCAGTGGCGCAAGCCGATAATGCTGAACCAGTGCGTGGCACCAGCTTGGGCTATCTGTACGAGCAGTCGACAGACTACGCGGAAGATAACGTGGTAAGCCTGAAGCTGCGCACCGCAAAGCAACTGACGATTGAACCCAAGCTGGTATTTGGCTTGGGCTCGACGCCGCAGCCCGGTGACACGCTGCAGAGCTTCCAGCAACGTTTTGATTCAGTTGCGCTTGCAATCGAGGTGCTGCAAAACCCGTTCAAGGGCGAGCACTGGACCAGTGAAGACAAGGTCTGCGCCAACGGATTCCACAACCGTCTGGTGATGGGTGAAGCAAAAACCCTCTCGGTGAAAAGCCGACTGGTGTTCGATCAGATCATGGCGAATGCAACCCTAACGCTCAGCGTAATCGATCGCGAGGGCTCGCAAATCATGGGCTTTGGCTCCGGTCGGGGTAGTGTCGATAAATCCTTGCAACATGCCTACGCCTTGCATCAGCAGCATGTTGAAGCGACAGGCGAAACTCCGTTCACCGCGGGGCAGCGTATCGCGATGGGCGCTTGGTTACCCGGCAAGGCTGTCGCTACGGGTCAGGCGTGGGTCGCCGTCATGATTGGTGTGGATTTGCCAAGCTTGTGCGTGTCGTTCTGCTAGCACCCAGCTTACAAAGTTGTCTGTGTTGATTTTTATTTGAGTTCAGCCATGGCCGCCCATCTGACATTCAAGCAAAGAGAAGCATTCAGCAACCGGTTGCGTGAGAGCCTGAAAAACGCAGGTATTGATCCGAACCGGCCCACCGAATTACAACGAAAATTTTGCGCCATGCAGGCTGGCTCTTCGTTGGCGATTTCTACGGTCAGTAAATGGTTGACCGGAGATGCCTTGCCCGCCGATGGCAATATGGAAGTGGTCGCACGAATTTGCAATGTGTCGCCACATTGGCTGCGATCAGGGCAGGAAACGTCTAGTTAGGCATCCGCTTCGTTAGACAGCCTGCCGCGATGGACGCACACGACTGGCCCGCGAGCCCCGCGGGAGTCGAGCTACATGCGCCAGCCGTAGCCGAGATAAATCAGTGGCGAATAATTGCGCTCACTGATTGGGCTATTCGCTTGCGGGCTGGAGAGCCGGTTGATGGTGGCACCATAAAACAGCGCGCTGGTCGGGCCAAAAGAGTACAAACCAGTCAGGCCGACCGACAAGCCGACGCCGGCACCCGCTCTGTACAATTCCCGACCGTCTAAACCATCGACGCCCCAGTAGTAGTTGTTTATCGCGGCGTTTTGCCAGGTCGCGCCAATCAAGCCATTCACGCGGAAACCCATGTCGGTTACCAGCGGCCGGATAAACTGTAATTGCGCGACTTGGCCATTGCTTCGATTGGTGGCGTCAAATCCGTAATCAAAATTCAGTACGCCCGCAGGTGTGGTCCAGCGCACGCTGGGGCCGGCATCAATAGCGAAGCGCCGATCGGGCATGCCGTCAGTAAACCGGTTGTCACTGCTGTCGTAGCCGAATCGCGGCTCGGCGTACAAGCCGATGCGCAGCGAGCGGTCGTCGGAGGTGTAGCCCCAAATGCCAGCTTTGAGTCCAGTGATGTAGCCTACGTCGCCGAAGGTGTACTGCAGCACAGGTAGCGCCATCACGCGCAGATCGCTACTGCCCGGGGTGTTGGGAAACGCGCCAATCCCAAGACCCAAAAAATTTCTTGATGCCGGAATCGGTTGTTGCGCTTGTTCCTGTGCGGCGGATTGCGCACTGGCGCTTGAGCCAAACAATAACGTGGAAACAGGCAGCGCAAATATCAGTAGTTTTTTGATAATACGCATTTTGGTCTCCGCGATTTATTCGAATTTGAAATTGATATCTATTATGCACCATAGATTATCAAAATAATTCTGGTTTGGGACCTAATTAATTTCCCCAAAACGCATATAAAAGCTGGTTTTGGCGGTCGCTCGCGCTGCGTAGCGCCGCGCGCATACTCACCACGTTGAAACACGGTCAACAAACCCATTTTGTCCCGGAGACAATTAATGGCACAATGGAGGGCTTCGCTGTTGTCATTAAATAAATTTCGGTCCAGCGGACCGAGGAAAGACTTTTCGAAAAAAAATGCAAGGCATCCATCTCACCGCCGACCTGTCCGGTTGCCGCAAGAATTTACTGCTCATGACGGACGAAGCCGGACTGCGCGAGGCTTGTATTGCAGCGGTGAACGACAGCGGTCTGACTGCGGTCGGCGATACCTTTGTCGCTTTCCCAGATTTCGAGGGCCAGCCTGGCGGCGTCACCGGCACCGTACTGTTGGCTGAATCGCACCTGGCGATTCATACCTGGCCAGAGCAGTCGGCGGTCACGCTGGACGTGTATGTCTGTAATTTTTCAACCGATAACAGTAAAAAGGCGGCGCAACTAATTGACGCGCTGTCCGCGCTGTTTGAGCCGTCCGAATCTAATCCGCAGTCTTTGCAACGCGGCGAAGTTGGTGCCGCGCACAGCCAAACCTCGATTGGCCACGAGTGGCTGAACGCGCACAGTAGTTATGGCTACCGGCTGGGCCCGGCGCTGCACTGCGAGCAATCAGCTTTTCAGCGTATTGAGGTGCACGACTCACCGCAGTTTGGTCGTTTGTTCAGGCTGGACGGCGATTACATGACCTCGGAAAAAGAAGAGTTCTTCTATCACGAGGCGTTGGTACATCCCGCAGCCGCGAGCCATGGCAAAGTCAAGCGCGTGCTGATTCTCGGCGGCGGTGATGGTGGCGCGGCTGAAGAACTGTTGAAATATCCATCGGTCGAGCATGTGGTGATCGCCGAGCTGGATGAGGTTGTGATTCGGGTCGCGCGCGAGTATTTTGGCAATATTCATCACGGCGCTTTGGATGACCCACGTGTTGAAATTCGAATCGGCGACGGCCTGGCGTTTGTGCGCGACACCGATCAGCGTTTTGATTTGGTACTACTGGATCTGACTGATCCGGACACGCCCGCATCGGCCTTATACACCGCTGAGTTTTTTGCGTCAGTCAAAAAAATTCTCAATCCGGGCGGGGCGATGGTGCTGCACACCGGCTCGCCGATTTTTCGGCCTGATGTGGTGACCACGCTCTACCAAGGTCTGCGTGAAAACTTCAAAGTCGTCGCGCCAATGGGTTTGTACATACCCCTGTATGGCGCCTACTGGTCGCTCGCTGTCTGCAGTGAGCAGCTCGACCCGCGCGCAGTGAGCAGCGATCAAATTGCGGCAACTATTGCGGCTGCCGGGCTCGAGGATCTGCAGTATTACAACCCCGCCACGCATCAGGGTTTATTGGCCCTGCCTAACTACTTCCAGAAGCTCATTCCATAAAGGCTTTGAGGCACCGCTGGCGTTTTCAGCCCCCCAATCTGGTGGTGAGCGCGGGTCGAGTGTATCCTGCGCATTGTCTGCCGGCTAACGGCTGACGGGAGGAGGGCGAGATGATCACAGAAAAGCAAGCGCGGTTCCGAGAAAACTACTTGCAGCAAGTCAGCCCGTGGTACCACGGCCTAGTGCACATCGGCGTGATGTATGGCGCGGGTATCGCAGCAATTGCCTGGTGCGTCAGTCAGCTCACCGACCCGACTTGGGAATGGTTACTGATTATCCCGATCGCGATCGCCGGCAATTTTGTCGAGTGGGGCATGCATATGCACATCATGCATCGCCTGAAAGACGTATTTGCGCTGCGTGCGATTTTTGATCGCCACACTCGGCAACATCATCAGTATTTCACTGATAATGATTTCACCATTCACAGTGTCAAAGAGTTTCGGATTGTTTTCTTTCCGTGGCGGGTGCTGATCGTATTAGTGGTCGCCAGCGCATTGTTCGGTGGCCTGGCCGCACTATTACTCGGGCCGGATGCGGGCTACATGTTCCCGATCACCATGATTGGTCATTACATGGTGTACGAGACATTTCATTTCTGCTGCCACGTACCAGAGAATCGCTTCGTACGATCGGTACCGCTGATAAATACGATACGTCGGCATCATAGTGCGCATCACAATATGGGCATCATGATGCACATTAATATGAACCTGACCTTGCCGATTGCGGATTGGGCGCTCGGTACCAGTGATCTGGATCGGGGTTTGATTGGGCATTTATTCAACGGCTACGACACGACACATCAAAAGCCGGCGCTGAGGAGAGTGATTGAGAAATATCGTCACGCGACGGTCGAGTCCGAGCGCGTGACGCTGGAGGGACCGGTGTTGGAGCAGGACGATTTGGAGGCTTTAGCGCAAGCCGGTACGGTGATACCTGCCTGAGCACTCGCTCAAGTTTCAAATATCAAGATTTCATGAGCACATCAAAATTTGTTTGGGACGATCCACTGCAGCTCGATAAACAGCTGACCGAAGAAGAGCGCATGGTGCGTGATGCTGCTGCAGCCTACTGCCAGCAAAAGCTGATGCCGCGTGTACAGGATGCATTTCGTCACGAACAAACTGATATCAATATATTTCGCGAGATGGGTGAGCTTGGTTTACTCGGCCCCACCATACCCAGCGAGTACGGCGGCGCAGGTCTCAACTATGTCAGTTACGGCGTGATCGCCCGCGAAGTCGAGCGCGTCGATTCCGGCTACCGCTCCATGATGAGTGTACAAAGCTCACTCGTGATGCTTCCGATTTATGAGTTTGGTACTGAAGCACAAAGACAAAAATATTTGCCCAAGCTCGCTACCGGGGAATGGATTGGTTGTTTTGGTTTGACCGAGCCAGATCATGGCTCTGACCCTGGCAGCATGGTGACTCGTGCTAAAAAAATCGATGGCGGCTTTAGCTTAACCGGCTCGAAAATGTGGATTACTAACAGTCCACTCGCAGATGTATTTGTGGTTTGGGCCAAGGATGATGCGGGCAGTATTCGTGGCTTTATTCTGGAAAAAGGCTGGAAGGGACTTACCACACCAAAAATTCACGGCAAGGTGGGCTTGCGTGCATCGACCACCGGTGAAATCGTGATGGATGGTGTGTTTGTACCAGAAGAGAATGCATTCCCTGATGTACGTGGTTTGAAAGGACCGTTTACTTGCCTGAACTCGGCGCGCTACGGCATTGCTTGGGGCGCGATGGGTGCAGCCGAGTTTTGCTGGCATGCGGCGCGTCAATACACACTGGATCGCAAGCAGTTTGGTCGGCCATTAGCGGCGACGCAGCTGGTACAGAAAAAACTCGCTGATATGCAAACCGAGATTACGCTGGCGCTGCAGGGGTGTTTGCGATTGGGTCGCATGAAAGATGAGGGCACCGATGCGGTCGAGATCACATCAATCATGAAGCGTAACTCGTGCGGCAAGGCGCTCGATATTGCCCGCACTGCGCGCGACATGTTGGGCGGTAACGGTATCAGCGATGAGTATGGCGTGATCCGGCATGTGGTTAACCTCGAGGTAGTGAACACCTACGAGGGCACGCATGACATTCATGCGCTAATTCTTGGTCGCGCGCAGACGGGGATTCAGGCTTTTTTTGAATCGGGCTAGTACGCAAGGCTAGCCAGTTGGGGTGCTGTGGTGCTTTAGCTAACTTACTGCGTCCGCTAGCATGGCTGCAATGCGCACTACATTGCTCTCGTGCGCAATACAGTCGGTACTCCAGATATGTCTCACGCCGGCTTCTCGAATCACTTGCAGTGCATCATCGGCAAACAGCGCGTGCGTGACCGCTACATCGACTGAACTTGCGCCCGCCTCAAGCGCTGCGCGCGTGGCTTTTGCCAAAGTGCGGCCGCTGCTGGCCACATCATCCAGGATAACGACACGCCGATCTCGCAAATTAATGGAAGGTAGTTGTACCTGCACATCCTTGTCACCGCGACGAATTTTTTCGCAGGCCGCATGATCAAAGCCATGCTTTTTGGCGGCACTGGCAATCCACTGCGCAGATTCACTATCCGGGCCCAACAAAAATGCATCAGGGATTTGCTGCGCGATATAGTCATCGAGCAAAGGTGCGCCACTGAGTGTGACTGCGCGCTTGACGGGCGCTGCCTCTTCAAGGGTGGCAACGCGATGCAAGTGCGGGTCGATGGTGACCAAGCCATCAAATACCTGCGCCAGAAAACGCCCGATAATTTTTTGGCTGACGACTTCGCCCTCATGAAATGCGATGTCTTCTCGCATATACGCCAGATACGGCGCGATCAGCGTGAGATCACTCGCGCCGAGTTGACGCGCAGTTTGTGCCACGAACAGTAGCTCAATTAATTTTTCATTCGGATGCACCAGCGAACGGTAGACCATCACCTTGTATGGCAAGGCAGCAGGTAATCGCAGTTTCAGCTCACCGTCGGGAAACCGGTGTCGATCAATCACTGCACAAGCATAACCCGCGGCATCGGCAAATGTACCTGCCGATTCAGCTTCATCATCGAAATACAGTACCAGCGTATCGCTCATTAAAACTCCAGATAAGAATTCGGTATCTCAGTCTCATCACCTACGGTATAACCGGACCCTTTCTCACACTGCTGCATAGCGAATAGCAAGTCGCTGGGGTATTCAGCGTAGATGGTGTAGAGGGTATTGCCACGTTTTACTTTGTCACCCAGCTTGTGCATGACATCGACACCCGCATTCGTGACCTTGGGTGCGCCTGCCAGTCGTGCGATCTTGGCGATTTGCAAATTATCGATACCAATCACCATGCCATCACGCTCGGCAACCACTTCATGGCTCAGCTTGCCCAGCACGAAATTATCGTGCTTAAAGCCCTTGGCCCCTTGGGCCTCGATGATGGCATGCATCCGTGCCAGTGCGCGGCCTGATTCCAGAATATCGCGCGCAATCGCGTAGCCATCGCCACCGCGCACATCCGGATCAAACTCAATCATGCGGCCAGCAAGATAGAGCGACTTGTGACGCAGATCTTGTGGTGCACGCGGGTCATTCTCCAGCACACGCATTACATCACGTGCTTCCAGCATCGGACCGATCCCTTGACCGATCGGTTGGCGACCATCTGTAATCACGACCTCCAGTTTCAGGTGCATGCGCGAAGCGACGTACTCGAATAGTTTACGCAGGCGCTGTGCATCCGGCATGGTTTTGACCTTGGCCGAAGGCCCGATCGGGATGTCGAGAATCAAATGCGTGGAGCCTGCCGCGATTTTTTTGGAGAGTATCGAGGCGATCATTTGCGTGATCGAGTCGAGCGAGAGCGGACGCTCTACCGAGATCATCACATCATCAGCCGGTGATAAATCAGCCGTACCACCCCAAGCCAGACAAGCACGGTGCTCTTGCACGATGCTGGCGATGCGGTCTTGCGCAAGATTGACATTGGCCAGCACTTCCATGGTGTCCGCGGTACCGGCAGGCGAGGTGATGGCACGCGACGAAGTTTTAGGACAAAGCAAGCCATGTGCGGCGACGATAGGCACTACCAGCATGGACGTACGGTTACCGGGAATGCCACCGATGCAGTGCTTGTCGACCACCATGTGCTCGTGCCAATGCAGCCGATGCCCACTTGCTACCATCGCATCGGTGAGGAAATAGATTTCATCGCGGTCGAGCTCACCATTGCTAGTGGCGATCAGAAAAGCGGTCAGCTCGATTTTTGAATAATGGCCGCCCGAGATATCTTTGACGATGGCATGGTAGTCATCTTTACCCAGACGCTCACCATTAATCTTGCGGAATAACGCACCCACCGAAGCAGGCTTTTCTGCGTGACGCACGCGAGCCAGCGCACCGGCTTCGACACCGAAGCGTTTGAATGCATCTTCAGATAAACCAATTTCCTCCGGACCGATGATAGATACATCATCGACGACATTCAGGGCCGCAGTAATCTGATGTTCACCTGAAATGACTTCAACCTTGGACAGCGCCTGAAAACCCGCGATACGGTAAATCAGACAGTCGCGGTTCAAATAAACGACGTTCTCGAGATTGGTATCGATTGCAACGCGTTTGAGCTTTAGATCGAGCTGCTGCTGGTCCGGTTCGGAGGTGCGCGTCACTGGCGTGGCGGGTCGTACATGCATGAGGTCACCATCACTATTGTTCTGATTTTACGGGCAGGGTTTGCGCCGGTATGCACCCTACCTAGTGACCGAATCATACCGCCGGCGATGGACGCTGCCCGGCGCAGTCATGGCAGTGGTTTATTTTTTGAACGCTGCTGATGGTTGCCAGTATGGCAGCCATGAAGGGGTGTGCCAACGAATCAGAATCGCAACTGCTGTGGCCAGACAAAGTCACCATGTTCCCAGCGACCTTCCAACGGCGTACGACCGTTAGTGAATTCCATACGGCCGGGTCCATGTGGATTACCTTCGTGGAAGTGACCTTGGTAGCGATCGCCATTGGCATGGACCATCACACCTGAGCCTGTCATTTGGTCGTTGTAGAACTCGCCGTTGTATTGGCTGCCATCGGCGTAGGTGTAGATACCGCGGCCTGTACGGCGCCCATTCACGAAGCGTCCGTCGTAGCGATCGCCGTTGTTGTAGAACAGCGTGCCTTTGCCGGTGAGTCGGTTGTTTCGAAACTCGCCCACGTATTTTTTACCGTCGGCATAGAGTACCGTCGCGCGGCCGACCACCATGCCATCGCGAAAAATCGCCACCAACCGGTCGCCGTTGGGGTAGGTGTAGGTGCCCGGGCCATCACGGTCGAAGGTCCGGTCAAAGGTACCTTGGTAGCGGCTGCCATCAAAGTAATACAAGGTCTCCCAACCAATCGTGTTCCAGGTGAAATCATCGATGGTGGGTGCCCGACGGTTGGCGCAACCCGTCAACGCAAACGCCAACGCGCTTATCAGTAGCCAGCGGAGGTGGGTGGGCGTTTTCATGGTCAGGTCGGGCTATCGGTAGCAATTTATTAATGATTGGCGCAAGCCATCTCGTTGGATATATCGGCAGCAGGCGCAGCCACTTTAGCCGCGACTGCCGCCGCTTCAGCTGACGGGGTCTTCATACCGGGGCCTTGATGCCAGAGCCTCGATACCGGGGCCTTGATACCGTCCGCAGCGGGCAACGGTATGTATTTTGACATTAGTCAATTTCCCCCACGAAACGCTCAGCGATTGATCAAAATGTTGCTCTACGGAATGCATAATTCCAAATCATTGACATTTTTTTATGCATCCCGATGGCTTTACCAAAATCTTCTCCTTTCACTTTATCCGAGTCCGCCCCGGGTTGGCTATCTGATCAGGACGCCAAGAAGCTGGACGAGGTCGTGCATGAGCAGCTTGCGCGCGCCACGGCCGGCGTTTGCTGTGGGAGGGGCGCAGGCTTTGCTATATCAGATTTGGCTATTGAAGCAAGCGCGCAAAATTCCGGATTTGCCGGTATTCCTCGACAGCCCGATGGCGATTGATACCACCGCGATTTATCAGCACCACGCCAATGAGCACCGGTTGTCGGCTGATGAGTGCCGTCACATGGCGCATGTTGCGCGCTTTTGTCGCACGCCGGATCAATCACGCGAGTTGAACCAGTTGAGTTATCCGGCCATCATTATCTCGGCCAGTGGCATGGCGACCGGTGGCCGCATTTTGCATCATCTGATGAACCATCTCGGTGATCGCCGTTGCAGTGTGGTGTTTGCCGGATTTCAGGCGGGTGGCACGCGCGGTGCGCGGCTGGTGGCGGGCGAGCGCAGCATCCGTATTTTTGGTCAGGATGTTACCGTCAACGCCGAGATTGTTTCATTGCCGGGCATGTCTGCGCATGCAGACGCTAGCCAGATAATCGATTGGTTGAAAACGGCGCCGCGAGCGCCACAGCATGTCTACATTACTCACGGCGAGGATGACGCGGCCGACGCACTGCGGCGTCGAATTCAAGACGAACTCGGCTGGCGCGCAAGCGTACCCATGATGGGTGATCGGGTGGATGTGTTGAGTTAAAACTTCACGGTCATCGGAAAGTCTTTGACCAGCTTGTTGCACAGCGCCGATTTGCCCATGCTGGCAGCCTTGCCATCAAAGGTCGAGGCACCTTGCGAAAACAATTGCTTCCATTTAGCTTCACCGGTTTTTTCAGCGCACATCAACGAGCGTTGGTGAAATCGGTAGGCGTAATAGCTGAACGGACATTCACGTTGCGCTTTGCTGAACAAGCCATCCATCTTGATGAAGTTTTCGCAGTCATCGGCTGAGGCACTAAGGCTGGTAATCAGCAGTGCAATCGACAGACTGGCGGGTATCAGTTTCGAGCGGCGGTCAATCTTCATCGTTGGTAAGGCATTAATTCAAATATCGGTCGATCTTCATCATCGGCCGGGTATGTGTTCAAGTTTCAGTCGGCCTTCATCACCGATTAGGAAATTTCTCTCGGCAGGCCTCGGCCATCACGCGAAACTGACGGTCATTCCGCGCCTCGCGCGATGCCTTTAACATGCATGCGTCGTAGGTTTTTGGGTTTGAGTCGCATGCTGTCAAGGTCAGCGGCAGCGACGCCACCAACAGCAGCACGCGTATCCATTCGCGGGAGATCATGTTTTTATGCCGGTACCCGATGGCCGAAGAAAATTAATAGCCTCGGATTTTATCGGGATTTTTTTGTTTTCTCAGGCGACGCTGGAATCCAATTCATGCGCTATCGCCATTGGGATTTACAGCAACATTAATGCCTTGCCTCTTATTTTCGGCGGTGTACGGCTGCTGGCAACTGGTGTGCTTTGGCATAGCTCTCGGAACGAAAGAAAGCATCGTCAGCCAGGTAAGCCAACAGCATGTCGGTGGCATCGACGCCCCAAAACAGGTGGTCATCAACGACGGCGGTCGGCACGCCGAATACCCCCGCTTCAATCGCCTGTTCGCAGTTATCGTGCAATGCCTGTTTGATGACGTCGGTGCTGATGTCGGCGGGCTCGACCAGCAACTCGTCCAGCAGATCTTGCCAAGCACTCTCATCTGAGGGAAGTAAGCCCTGCCGCCAGACATAGGCAAACAAGCGATCCACCACCTCCTCGGTGGAATCAAGTGCCAATGCCAACCGCAGCAATGGTAGGGGATTGAATGGGTGCGCAGAGGGCAGTTGCATTGGTATGTCGTGCCGCTGCGCGATCCACAAGCAATGCGCGTAAGTCCAGCTGCGCTTGGGTGTGATTTCAGCCGGGCCTTTGTGATCCCAGTGGCTGAGCAATCCGGCGAACAGCACCGGCTTGGGATTCAGCGCCAGCTGCGGTGCCTCGCGGCGCAGTCGCTGCCACTGCAAGTAGGCGTAGGGCGAGATAAAGTCGAAGTACCAATCGATCGCAGGCTGGTTCATAGACGTTGGCAGAGAGTAGCGGGAATGTAGAACTGAATGACACAGGTTCTTCGTCAAGGAAGTCGATAGGCACTTCAACCACTAACCAGTCATCGTTCGCTCCCTTTGCAGTTACTCCAGCATATCAGCCCAAATGGTGCGCGCCCAGTGATTGGCATAGCTGCCTTCCAACTCGCTGGGCTCGGCACTCAAACCACCCGCACCTTGTACTACTTTGAAAGTGCGCTCTGTGGCCAGATACTCGTGCACGCTCGCGACGTGTACTACGTTGCGATCATCGATGAAACTGTAGCAGGTGTTGGTGAGCATGGGTTGCGGGTTAGGTTCGATCCCGCTCAATTGTGCGACGATTGCCGCCGCGGCAACCTTGGCATGGTTGTTCGCCATGTGTCCGCTTTTCGGCATCAACTGAGCGACTTGTATCGCATCGCCAATCACAAAAATATCTTTCGCGGCAGTCGATTCAAAGGTTTGATAATTCACACCACACCAACGACCATTCGCCATATTGGCCAAGCCGGTTTGCGTGGCGATCTTATTGGCGCGCATGGCGGGCAAGGCATTGATCACATCGGCCTTGACTGAATCATGCACATCAAATTTGATTAGACCGTCGGCTGCTGATACAGCGACGGTCTTGTGCTGGTTGTGGTACTCGACCATGCCCGGGTAGCGATCGGCCCACGCTTTTTTAAACAGCGCAGGTTTGGACACCACATCCTGGTTGGCATCGAATACCAGTACTTTGCTTTTCGGCTTGTGACGTTTGAAATAAAAAGCCACTTGGCATGCACGCTCATACGGACCGGGTGGGCAGCGAAAGGGTGCTTCTGGAATGGTGAGCGCGTATACGCCGCCATCCGGCATAGCTTCAAGTTGCTTGCGTAGTGCATTGGTTTCGGGTCCGGCTTTCCAGGCCTGCAGAATTTTTCCTTGTTGCTGTGCTTCCGTGAGGCCGTCGACACTGCTGAAATTCATGTCGATACCCGGTGACATCACCAGCTTGTCGTAGCTGAGTACGCTACCGCCGGAAAGTTTGACGGTGCGCGCAACCGGATCGACCGCCACTGCGACATCGCGCGCATGGGTGACACCGTGCTGTTTGGTGAGTGAGGTGTAAGGCCGACTCAGATCAGCCAGCGTGCGGCTACCACCCACCACCAGGTTCGATAGCGGGCATGAAACAAATGACTGTTCTGGCTCGACCAGCGTTACCTCGATACGCTGTTGCGACATCAAGCGAATATATTTTGCGGCCGTGGCGCCACCGTAGCCACCACCGATCACGACCACTTTGGCACCACGCATGGCGTGTGCGTTGATGCTGCTCGTGCCCAGGGCTAGCGCAGCACTCGCTTGAAGAAATAATCTGCGATCCATAGTTGTTCTTTCAGCGTTTTTGCGCAGCGAAGTAATCTGCCAGTAGTTGGGTTTGGGTGTCAGAAAATCCCTTGGCGATCTGGTGCATGATGGTGGCCTTGCGTTCACCGCTGCGGAAAGCTTTCATTTGCGCGACCAATTCGTCGGCACTACGACCCGCCAGTCCGGGCACCGTAGCGCCATTCACTGCGCGGCCCTCGGTGCCATGGCAGTTAGCACAGGTCGCGGCCAGGCTCTGCACGTACAGCGGTGGCATCGATAGCGGCTGCGGCTCGATATCTACGGCCGTGCGCGGGGGCGGTGTAGACGGTCCGGCTCGTTGCGGCTCGATACTGTCGATCGCCAGCGCGGATGAAACTGGCAGTATGGCTTGCAACGCGATGAGCGTCAGCAAAACGGAATGAATTCGCATGAGTGATCTCCAGCAGCGCGTGGCGCGTGGCACAGGGTTGGAAAATTATTTTTCAAGCGCGCCGATCTTTGAAGATTCTACTCGTAAAAATTTCCGCTGATATACTTTTCAGCCCGTTGTTTATGCAGCTCGCCACTGGGGCAGTCTGTGTGCAGCGACTTGCGGAGCGTGATTAATGAAAGCCATTTTGCTGTTAATGACATTGTTGGGTATTGCCGGTGCGGCGCATGCGGACTGGGAGCGCATAGGCGCTGGCCCGGCCAACGCCGTACTGTACAAAAATGCGGGTAGCCCCGAGCGCAGCGGGCCAGACACGATCAAGTTATGGCATGTGGTCGATTACCCGGCCGATCAGGATTACGAAGGCAAGCCGTTTCGCTCAATGAAGTTGAACTATGAGTACGACTGCAGCAAGCAGGTATTGCGTGAGTGGTTGCGCGTGCTGCACAAAGATGGCATGGGCGGTGGCTTGACCGTGTACTGGACTCATGGCCCTTGGCCATGGGTGAAGCCTGAGGATGGTAGTGTCGACGCGGCGCTGTTGTCGGCCACGTGCAAATAGTCGATTCATGAGCGCGCGACGAAGCGCAGGGCGTTTATTGCCAGCGCCCGAAAACTTCATTCCAGATAGCCTGCTTGAGGAGATCAGCGACCACGGCTTGGATGCGTCGCGCCGAGATTTTCTGCGTAAGAGTTTTGTGGCAGCGAGCGCAACGCTTGCCAGTGGTGCGGCATTGGCTGCGCCCGATCATCCTGCTGCTGATGGTGATATGGCGATTTTGCAACCGTCTGTGCATGCCACTCGCTTGGGGTATCCGGTTGCGCACACTCCATACGGTTTGCCCTCGAAGCATGAAGCGAATTTGCAGCGGCGCGAGTCGCCTGGTTTGACCCGTAAGCGCGAGAGCAGTATTTCGTTTACACCGCTGCAAGGACTGTTCGGCATCATCACCCCCAGCGGTTTGCATTTCGAAAGACACCACGCGGGTTGGCATGACATCGACCCACGCGACCATCGATTGATGATCAATGGTTTGGTCTCAACTGCCAAGGTTTACACCATGGCTGAATTGATGCGTTTGCCGTCGGTGTCGCGAATGCATTTCATTGAGTGTGGTGCCAACAGCGCAATGGACTGGGCCAGTCCGGCGGTGCCATCGGTGCAGTACACCCACGGCATGTTGTCGTGTTGCGAGTTCACTGGCGTACCCTTGTCCTTGCTGCTGGAAGACTGCGGCATCGATAAGGGCAAGGCAAAGTGGGTGCTGGCTGAAGGTAACGATGGCGCTAGCTTAACGCGCAGCATACCGATCGAGCGCGCACTGGATGATGCAATTGTGGCGTGGGGTATGAACGGCGAAATGCTGCGGCCCGAGAATGGTTACCCGTTACGTTTGGTGGTGCCAGGCCTGCAAGGCGTGTGCTGGGTTAAGTGGCTGCGACGGCTTGAAGTGGGTGATGCGCCATTTGGCACGCGCGAAGAATCCACACAATATCTTGATCTGATGCCGGATGGTGTGCAGCGCCAGTACACCGTCATTCAAGAATGCAAATCGGTGATTACGGCACCATCGGGTGGGCAGCGCTTGCTTGATAAAGGCTTCTACAGCATTACCGGTTTAGCCTGGTCAGGTCGCGGAAAAATCACGCGCGTTGATGTTTCAGTCGATGCCGGACGTAATTGGAAGACAGCACGACTCGAGTCGCCGGTGCTGCCGAAATGTTTGACGCGATTTAATCTGGATTGGGAATGGGATGGCAAGCCTTACATTCTTCAGTCGCGCGCAATCGATGAAACCGGTCATGCGCAGCCGAAGATTGCCGAGTTACGCGCGGTGCGCGGTAAGCGCTCGGTCTATCACAACAATGCGATCCAATCTTGGCAGGTGTCTGCCGCAGGGGAGGTGATGAATGTACAAATCTCCTGATCGCGTTCGCGTAATATTTGCGTGGATTTGGGGTGCTTTGCTCTTGGTATCTATCTCGACTGCACACGCGGAAAAATTTGCAGGTATCGGGCGCAAAGCGACCAACCATGAAATTGCTGCTTGGGACATTGATGTGCGGCCTGACTTTCAAGGGCTGCCGCGCGGCTCGGGCAGCGTGGCGCAGGGTGAAAAAATCTGGGTCGCAAAATGTGCGAGCTGTCATGGCGAGTTTGCCGAATCACCGAGCGTATTCCCGCCGCTGGTAGGTGGCACCACCAAAGCTGATATTGAACGCGGTCGTGTCGCTGGTTTGTCTGCGGCGAGTGAAAACTCTAAAACCACCATGATGAAGCTGGCGACGGTTTCAACGCTGTTTGATTACATACAGCGCGCGATGCCGTTCGATGCACCCAAGAGCTTGAAAGTCGATGAGGTCTACGCGGTGACAGCGTTCATGCTCAATCTGGCTGATCTGGTCCCTGCTGATTATGTGCTGAATGAAAAAAATATCGCCGAGGTTCAGCGTCGTTTGCCTAATCGGGATGGCAATACGATCGCGCACGGCATGCTCGAGGTGCGTGGCAAGCCCGACGTGAGCGGCAAAGACTGTATGCGCGATTGCCCGGTCGATACCAATACGATGCTGGTGCTGCCATCCTCGGTGAATGGCTTGAACGGTAATCTGGCGGATCAAAATCGTCCGTATGGGTCGATTCGAGGCATAGAAACCCGTCGTGCCCCGTAGAGCGTGTGCCGCGTCGAGGTGGCACAATGAGGCACCGACATCACTGTTTTTCATTCGGAGAGAAGCTTGGATCCCCGCAGGCGTGACCTGATACGCGTGACGAGCGCTTTGTCATTGGCATTCGGCAGTGGTCTGCTGACGCCAGCGCAGGTGTTTGGCGCGACGCGCTGGGGCAACGACTGGAACGGTGCGGTGTATAGCGCGCGTAGCTTGGAGGCTTTTGTGCGCGCCATGAAGGGCGACACCACCACGCCGAATGAGCCGCGCACGGTGACGCGATCGGAACGCGGCAAAGTGCCGGGGCTGTCCGAGGCGGCGGAAGGTCAACTACTGATGGATGCGCCCGAGCTGGCCGAGAACGGCACCAACGTACCGGTGACTGTGCGCAGCACGATTCCGCAAACGGACTTCATCGCGCTAATCGCAGATTTGAATCCTTATCCGGTGTGTGTAGGCTTCAATGTGCTACCGGAAAATGATCCTGGATTTTCAGTGCGAATCAAAGTTGCAAAGAGCTCGAACCTGGTCGCCGTGGTGCGTGCCGACGATCGTTTTTACTATGCATTGAGAGACATCACCGTAATGATCGGTGGTTGTCTGGGTTAGGAGCAGCGATGGGCGAGCCGATGCGCGTACGTGCCGTGCTGAGTGGCGAATGGACCGAAGTGCGGGTGCTCATGAAGCACGTGATGCTGTCACGCCTGATGTGGGACAAAACCGGCACACTGATCAAGCCGCACTTTATCCAAACCGTGCGCGGTACTTGCAACGGCAAACAGGTACTGCATGTGAATTTCGGCGGCTCGGTGGCGCGCGATCCGTATTTCTCGTTCAAATTCAGCGGCGGCAAAGCGGGCGACAAGGTCGTGATTACTTGGGTTGATACTGAGGGGGATCAGCGCAGCGACGAGGCCATCATCAGTTAAAAATGTCGATGGCGTTGTTGGTGCCGTCTCGCCGTACGTCATGTACTGTCTTAGACGGCCCCGCCTAGCCAGCGCCCGCATCGCTTTGCGATGCTCATTTTGTAAAAGGCTTAATGTCGCTATCGTTGATTACGGCCAAATAAATAATGCTTTTTAGGCAACTATATTGTGAAGAAAATATCTTCACAAATCCCTGTCAACAGCCTAAACAGAATGAAAATATTTTGTTGGGATGCTAACGTTGAAGATCAGTTTTATTTGGTCTTATGTGCTTTCTTGATTTTGCCAAATAACGATGTTATACACTCGTAATGTGAGCGTATCGGGTGCGGAAAGTCCGACTTTTTCAAGCCGAATCGTTTCATAAAAATAAAGTCGGAAGTAATTAAAACGTAACGGCATGCCGAAGCGTGTCAGATTGCGAAAGTAGTGGCCGGCGCCCCCGGCATTTCAAAACAGACTAATGAGAAATCATTGGCTTAAGTTGCAGTAAAACCAGAAAGAGGAGAGTAAAACCATGGCAATCAGTTTCAACCTGAACGGCTCGGCGGTCTCCGTCCAGTCGGAGCCGGATACCCCCCTGCTGTGGGTCATCCGTGATGAGATCGGCCTGACGGGCACCAAGTTCGGTTGCGGCAAGGCGCAGTGCGGTTCTTGCACAGTGCATGTCAACGGCTCGGCAGTTCGCGCATGCCAAACCCCGGTGTCTTCGGTCTCGGGCAAGAAAGTCGCTACCGTCGAGTCGCTCTCCAGTGACAACTCGCACCCGCTGCAGAAGGCCTGGATCAAGCACCAGGTGCCACAGTGCGGCTACTGCCAGTCCGGTCAGCTGATGAGCGCTGCCGCCCTGTTGGCCAAGAACAAGAACCCCAACGACAGCGAAATCGATGCTGCGATGGCCGGTAACCTGTGCCGCTGCGGTACCTACAACCGCCTGCGCGCTGCGATCAAAGATGCAGCCGCTGAAATGCGCCTGGCTTAATAGGTAAGAGGAGATAAAAGAAATGACAACCACTCGTCGTGAATTTCTGAAGACGTCCACGTCCGCCGCGGGCGTCGCCGTGCTGAGCATGTATGTGCCCGGCTTCGGTGGCAAAGAGGCGAACGCAGCAGGCTCGCTGCACACCCCGAACGTCTGGGTGCATATCGCTGACAACAATGAAATTACCCTGATCTCGCACATGTCGGAGATGGGCCAGGGTGTTCACACCTCGCTGCCTGCGCTGATCGCTGAAGAGCTCAACGTTGACATTAACAAGGTCAAAGTGGCGACCGCTGCTGCTGACCCGGCTTACGTCAACGGCTTGCTCGGTGCACAAATCACCGGTGGCTCGACTGCCATCCGTGACGCATGGGAAAAGCTGCGTGTCGGTGGCGCGCAAGTGCGCACCATGCTGGTCCAGGCTGCTGCCAACCAGTGGGGCGTGCCTGCCTCGTCGTTGAAAGCTGAGAACGGCGTTGTGTCCGGCGGCGGCAAGTCCGCAACCTACGGCCAACTGGCGTCGGCTGCAGCTTCGATCCCGGTACCGAAAGAAGTCAAGCTGAAAGACCCAAGCCAGTTCAATATCGTTGGTAAGCCGATCCCGCGTCTGGACACCCCAGCCAAGGTCAACGGTACCGCCGAGTTCGGTATCGACGTGAAGGTACCTGGATTGGTCTACGCATCGGTCGAAATGTCGCCGGTCATTGGCGGCCAAGCCAAGAGCTTCGACGACTCCGCTGTTCGTAACCAGCCAGGCATCATCGGCGTTTACAAGATCAACGGTGGTGTGGGTATCGTGGCTGACAGCTACTGGCGTGCATACAATGCGCGTAAAGCGCTGAAGGTTGACTGGGACCTCGGTCCTGGCGCAAACCTGAATACCAAAGGTATGTGGGATGGCACCAAAGCCGCTGCCAAGTCGGTCGCTCCGATCAAGGTGCGTCCTGATGTGGGTAACGCTGACCAGGCACTGAGTGGCGCAGCGAAAGTCCTAAAGGCTGAGTACTACACCCAGCACATTGGTCACCAGCCACTCGAGCCGATGAACATGACTGCGATCGTGTCTGGCGACAAGTGCGAACTGATCGGCCCAACCCAGTTCCAGCAAGGCGCGCAAGGCTTTGCTGCTGCGGCAATTGGCCTCAAGCCTGAGAACGTCACCGTTCGCACCACCTACCTCGGTGGTGGCTTCGGTCGTCGTATCACCCAGGACTACGCGATTCAAGCAGCCGAGCTGTCGAAAGCGTCTGGCCGTCCGGTGAAAGTGCTGTGGTCGCGTGAAGACGATATGAAGAACGACTGGTATCGTCCGCAGGCTGTGAACCGCATGGAAGGTGGTTTGGACGCGTCCGGCAAGCCGGTCGCGATCAAGCACCAGATCAGCTCGCAGTCGATCACTCAGGTGCTATTCGGTCTGCCGAAGAACACGCTGGATCCGTTCATGGTTGAGGCAGCGGTTGCGCCTTACGATGTGCCAAACACATCGCACGACCTGATCATCCATGACACCGGCATCCGTGTTGGTTACCTGCGCGCTGTGTCGCACACCATGAACTGCTTCGCTAACGAATCATTCATGGACGAACTGGCACACGCGGCTGGTAAAGATCCGGTCAAGTACCGCATGGAGTTGCTCTCCAAAGAGCCACGCTTTGCGAACGTGCTGAAGATCGCTTCCGAGCAAGCAGGCTGGGGCAAGAAATTGCCTGCAGGCCGTGCAATGGGCGTCGCGCTGATGGAAGGCTATGGCACCTACATGGCTCAAATCGCCGAAGTCTCGGTGAGTGGTGGTGATATCAAGGTGCACAAAGTGACCGTAGCTTGCGATTGCGGGCGTATGGTGAACCCAGGCATCGTTCGTCAGCAGCTCGAGTCCGGTATCGTCTACGGTCTCTCTGGCGCGCTGTACAGCGACATCACCGTGACCAACGGCCGTGTTGACCAGAACAACTTCAATGACTTCCGTATCCTGCGTACCAATGAGACGCCGGTCATTGAGATCACCTTGGTCGATAGCAAAGAGAAGCCAGGCGGCACGGGTGAACCGTCCACTTCGCTGATCGCGCCTGCAGTTGCGAATGCCGTGTTCTCTGCAACAGGCAAGCGTCTGCGCAGCATGCCGTTTGCGAAGGCACTCAAGTCCGCGTAATCGGACCGGTTGCCTGAAGGGCTGAATGCCCTCCCTTGCTCGCAAGGGAGGGCATTTTTTCTCCGGCGAGTGGTTTGCGCCTGAGGTACCCAGACACAGCGTTTTTACCACCCGCGCACTCTGGTTCATGCGCCGCAGTATGATTTGGTTGTTGACAAAAGATTTGGGCAAAGATGGATAGCATCGACCTTGAAGTACTCAAGACCTGTAGCGACTGGATCGCCGCCGGCAAGCAATGCGAACTGGTGACGGTGATCCGCACTTGGGGGTCCAGTCCGCGGCCCGAGGGCGCGACGCTGGGCATCTGCGAAGACGGCCGCGTGGTGGGCTCGGTCTCGGGTGGTTGTATTGAAGATGACCTGATCGATCGCGCACACAGGGACGGCATCACTCGTACCCAACCCGAGATCGTCACCTACGGCATTACTGCTGATGAGGCGCATCGTTTTGGCTTGCCTTGCGGCGGCACCATACAGCTCGCCATCGAGCCGCTGTCGGCCCGCAGCCGGATCGACGAATTGATTGCCAAACTCGCGCAAGGTGAATTAGTTGCCCGTCGGGTGGATCTGCAAAGCGGTGAGGTCACGCTCGGCCCGGCCAAAGCCGGCATGAGCTTGCAGGTGTCGGAGGCGGCGTTAACCACGATCCATGGCCCGCGCTGGCGCTTGCTGATTATTGGTGCCGGACAGTTATCGCGTTTCCTCGCACAGATTGCGGTCGGGATGGACTACGCCGTGACCGTCTGCGACCCGCGAGAAGAGTATCGCGATGGTTGGTCGGTCGAGGGCGTGCAGGTCGTGCATGCCATGCCGGACGATCTGGTGATGGAGATGCGGCTCGATAGCCGCTGTGCCGTGGTAGCGTTGACGCATGATCCCAAGCTGGATGATTTGGCGCTAATGGAAGCACTCAAGTCGGACGCTTTTTATGTGGGAGCGATCGGCTCACGCTCGAATGATGAGAAGCGTCGCGAGCGTTTGCTTGAATTCGATTTGACGCAAGAGCAGCTATCCAATTTGCATGGCCCGATCGGTGTCTACATTGGCAGCAAGACACCATCAGAAATCGCGATCTCGATCCTGGCGGAGCTAACTGCGGTCAAGAACGGTGTGCAGCTGCCCGACATCATGCAAGTGCGCACGGCCAAGGAGGCAGCACAGACCGAGGCCAGCCCCGATGTGTGTTTGCTTGATCAGGGCCCGCGCGTTGTCTAGTTCGTGCGTTCGCATCCTGGCGACCGACGGTTGGCAGGGGTGTTCGCCTGACTTATCTCACTATTCCTCATGACGTCACCGCCCGAGCGCCCCGACACGCCGTGTGTGGCAATTTGCTCGACCACTTTTGACGACATCTGCCGCGGCTGCGGGCGAACCGTGGCCGAGGTGGCCGACTGGGTCTTCATGAGCGCTGAAGAGAAAGAGCTGGTCTGGCAGCGTATTCTGGCCCAAGGTTATCCACGCCGTTAGTGCTTACTATTCGTAAAGCCTCTGAACGAATTGGGGTTGCTGTAATCGATGATTGAGGCAAAACGCGCTGCGGCCTCGGCTCCGCGGCGCCGATTGAGTGAGTTGGTCACACTAATGTCATACGGACTCGTTATCCTCCCCGGGCTTTTCTTCCCGCCCACTGGGGCAATGTTTACTCGAAAGCGCAGCAAAAGGCCATGTCGACCAGGAGCGTACCCATCACGGATGCGGAACCGTCCCCAATTGCGCGCCCTTCCGCGCCGCCACCTGGCGTAGCCGGGGCCCAGAAGTGGCAGGATTTCCTATTCCACAAACTGACGATGGCGTTTGCCGCCTTGGTGCTGCTGATTTTGGTCGGCATTATTGCCTCGCTGGCCGTGGGCGCGTGGCCCGCATTTGCGCATTTTGGGCCGGGTTTCATTACACGCATCGAATGGGATCCGGTCAATAACGAGTATGGTGCCCTGATTGCAATTGCTGGCACGGTCGTTACCTCATTCATTGCCCTACTCATCGCGTTTCCAGTGAGTTTCGGTATTGCCTTATTTCTGACCGAGATCTGCCCGGTCTGGCTGAAGCGCCCGCTAGGTACTGCGGTGGAGTTGTTGGCGGGCGTGCCCAGCATCATCTACGGTATGTGGGGCTTGTTTGTGTTTGCGCCGCTATTCGCCGATTACGCTCAACCATTCCTCGCCGCCACCTTGGGCAAGTTGCCATTGATCGGTGTGCTATTCAACGGGCCCATGATGGGCATAGGCATGTTGACAGCGGGCTTGATTTTGTCGGTGATGATTATTCCCTTCATCGCCTCGGTCATGCGCGATGTGTTTGATACCTGTCCCGGTGTATTGAAAGAATCTGCGTATGCGATTGGTTGCACTCGCTGGGAAGTGGTACGTCATATTGTGTTGCCGTACACCCGCATCGGTGTCGTTGGCGGTGTCATGCTCGGTCTCGGTCGTGCGTTGGGTGAAACCATGGCAGTCACCTTTGTGATTGGTAATGCGCACAAACTATCGTGGTCTTTGTTCGCGCCCGGTAACAGTATTGCCTCGACTTTGGCCAATGAATTTGCCGAGGCTGAAGCTGGTATGCACATGTCATCACTGTTCGCGCTTGGATTGATACTGTTTGCGATTACCTTTGTAGTGCTGGCGGTGGCCAAACTGTTACTGCTATCGCTCGAGGGCAAGGAGGGTACCAAATGAGTACCGTTGCCGATCCTTTCCACTCAGATAACCCGATTTACCGAAATCGTTTGCTACGTCACAGGATCGGTATTTCGCTGTCGATCTGCGCGATGGCGTTTGGTATCGGTTTCCTGCTTTGGATTTTGGCCGTGCTATTAATCAATGGGCTGGGCGCAATTGACATCGAGATTTTCACCCGGACCACCCCAGCGCCGGGTAGCGAGGGCGGTGGCTTGCTCAACCCGATCGTCGGCAGTTTGTTGATGGTGGGCACAGCAACCTTGATTAGTACCCCAATCGGTATTTTTGCAGGCGTGTATTTGGCTGAGTACGGGCAAGAGAGCAAGTTTGCGCAAATCACTCGATTCGTCACCGACATTATGTTGTCGGCACCATCGATTGTGATCGGCTTGTTTGTGTACGCCGTCATTGTGGCTAACGTAAAACAGTTCTCCGGCTGGGCGGGTAGCGTTGCCATTGCCTTAATTGCGATTCCTGTGGTGGTTCGGACTACCGACAATATGCTGCAACTCGTGCCTGCAAGCTTGCGCGAGGCGGCATTTGCGTTGGGTGCGCCACGCTGGAAGGTCGCGACCATGATTCGTTTGCGCGCGGTGCAAGCCGGCGTGGTCACAGGCGTTTTGCTTGCCGTGGCCCGTATCTCGGGTGAGACCGCGCCGCTGTTGTTTACTGCGCTATCGAATCAGTTTTTCAGCGCCGACATGTCACGGCCTATGGCTAATTTGCCCGTGGTGATTTTCCAGTTCGCGATGAGCCCGTATGAGAACTGGAAGTCGTTGGCGTGGGGTGGCGCGCTACTGATTACCGTGAGCGTGCTCGGCTTGAATATCTTGTCGCGATTGCTGGTCCGACAAAACAAGACTACCTGAGGTAAAGCATGATCAATATTGCGACATTGAGCGAATCTGCGCCGATCGCGGCGGCTGATCTGAGCCCGATCATCCACGTCAAGGATCTGGATTTTTTCTATGGCAGCTTTCAAGGCCTCAAGCAGATCAACCTGGATATTTTCGAGCGTAAAGTAACGGCGTTCATCGGTCCGTCGGGCTGCGGTAAATCGACGCTGCTGCGTACCTTTAATCGTATGTACGATCTTTATCCGGGTCAGCGTGCCGAGGGTGAAATTGTTTTTAATGGCCGCAACATTCTCGATAAAGATGTTGACGTCAACGTGCTACGCGCCAAGGTCGGTATGGTGTTCCAGAAGCCGACACCGTTTCCGATGTCGATTTATGAAAACATCGCCTTTGGTGTCAGGCTTTATGAAAACCTGTCCCAAGGTGAAATGGACGAACGGGTAGAATGGGCGCTCAACAAAGCAGCGCTGTGGGGTGAAGTGAAAGACAAACTCGGCAAAAGTGGTTTGTCTTTATCAGGGGGTCAACAACAGCGTTTATGTATTGCGCGCGCGGTTGCAGTCAAGCCGGATGTGGTGCTGCTCGATGAACCTACCTCGGCGCTTGATCCGATCTCGACTGTCAAAATCGAGGAACTGATCAGCGAACTCACCGAGGATTACACCATCGCGATCGTCACACACAACATGCAACAGGCGGCACGTTGCTCGGATTTCACTGCCTATATGTACTTGGGCGAAATGGTCGAGTTTGGCGAGACCGACAAGATCTTCCTCAACCCAAGCAAGAAAGAAACACAAGATTACATTACCGGCCGCTTCGGCTGATACGGAGAGCACCATGCCGAATGAACATTCATCGCGCCAATACGAGCAGGACCTCGAAGCGATTCGATCACGCGTATTGCAAATGGGTGGTTTGGTTGAGAAACAGTTCTTTGATGCGCTCGCAAGCTTCCGTCTGCTTGACGCCAGAGAAGCCGAGCGCATTATCGCGGCGGATCTTGAAGTGAACCAGATGGAAGTGGCGCTGGATGATGCCTGCAGCCATCTGATCGTCAAGCGTCAACCTGCAGCAAATGATCTGCGCACCGTCATGGCGACTATCAAGGTGATCACTGATCTTGAGCGTGTGGGTGATGAGGCAACCAAAATCGCCCGTGCTGCCGGGCAGCTACAAAATCGTGGTTTGGTACCGATAGCGCATGAAGATACGATCCGCGTGATGGCTGAACATGCCGGCAAACTGCTGCATAAGTCGCTCGATGCATTTGCTCGGCTCGATCATAAGTTGGCTACTCGCCTGATCATTGACGATGAAAAAGTCGATAACGAGTTTCGTGCTGTGATGCGAAACATCATCACCTTCATGATGGAAGATCCTCGCACCATCTCGGCGTCACTCGATACCTTGTGGGTTGCCAAGGCAATTGAGCGTATTGGTGATCATGCCAAAAATATCGCCGAATATGTGGTGTACATCGTCGAGGGCAAGGATATTCGACACACCGACTACGCCTTGCAACAAGGCGCTGCCTGAGGCGCGCCTGAGGCATTGCATCGCGCATGGCATCGGCCGAACCCACCATTCTGGTTGTCGAAGACGAACCTTCCATCGTCGAACTGATCAGCTTCTCGCTGAAAGGCGCTGGATGGGCCGTTGACTCGGTGATTGATACATCGAGTGCCTGGGCCTACTTGCAGCAAAAACGTCCACAACTGATGCTACTGGATTGGATGCTGCCGGATCAATCTGGTATTAAATTACTCTCGCGCATACGCGCTGACCGTAATTTTTCTGCACTGCCCATCATCATGCTTACCGCAAAGAGCATGGAAGAAGACAAAGTGCAGGGGTTGGAGCAGGGTGCGGATGATTACATCACCAAACCCTTTTCACCACGTGAGCTGAATGCTCGCATCAAAGCCCTGATCCGTCGCAAGACACCTGAGCACGCAGAGCTAGAGATGCATGCTGGGCCATTGACTGTCGACCCGGTCAGTTGCCGCGTCAGTATCGGTGGCCAGCCCATCGAGATCGGTCATGCTGAGTTCAAGCTGCTGCGTTTTCTGATCGCGCACCCCGAGCGTGTATTTACCCGTAGCCAGTTGCTCGACAAAGTCTGGGGCGACCACGTGGTGCTGGAGGAGCGGACTGTTGATGTCCATATCCTCCGACTGCGTAAGGCCCTCGCACCCGCCGATGGTCTGATCAAGACCGTTCGTAGTGTGGGATATATGTTGTCTGAGAAGTAGCGCTCTCCAGTACAATCGCGCCAGCCTGGCGCTGGCCACCCGATGGTCCTCCCGGCGCATACCGGGAAAGCAAACCTCCTCAATATGACTCATCAATCCTTGTTCTGGATACCTGTCGCTCTGCGCTTTGCGCTGGTGAGCCTGGTCGGCTTGGTGTCTGGTTATTTTGGAGGCTTGTTGTTCGGCGTTGTGATTGCGCTGTTGCTCCTCATGCTGCTGCTATTACGGCAATTGTTTTATATGTATCGCTTGTCCGCTTGGTTGGAAGATCCAGACGGCGGGCGGCTCGATGATGGTGGTGGCGCCTGGACCGAGATTTTCGCCAAGCTGTACCGCATGCAACGTGAAGACCAGAAAAATCGCGCCGAGTTGGCGGAGTGGTTGTCGCGCTTCAGACAAGCGATTAGCCAACTGCCCGATGGCGTGGTGCTGATGGACGATGTGCTGTTCCTTGAATGGTGCAATCCGATCGCCGAGCAGCACCTCGGCTTATCACTGGCAACGGATAAAGGCATGCGCGTCACCAACCTGATCCGCAGCCCTGAATTCATTGACTACATCATTTTAGGTCGATATGAAGAGCCGTTGGCCTTGGCCTTGGATGATAGAAAACTCATTATTCGGCTGATTCCTTTTGAAAACCGTCGTCATATCTTGGTGTCGCACGACGTCACCGATTTCGAGCGACTCGATCAGATGCGGCGCGATTTCATCGCCAACGCCTCGCATGAATTGCGTACACCGCTTACCGTGATCAACGGTTTTTTAGAAATCGCTGCTAATCAACCCGAGCTCGACCAGCCCACTCGCGCGCGTCATATGAAGTTGATGGTCGAGCAGGGACAGCGTATGCAGCATTTGGTCGAGGACATGCTGGTACTGACGCGACTCGAGTCGATGGATTATCCGTTGCGCGAAGAAGAAATCAATATGCGCGAGCTACTCGGCCAGATTGAAGCCGAGGCGAATGCATTATCAGCCGGTCGACATCAGATTCGTTTGGTCGTGGAGGGCCCTGATTTACGCGGTAATACCGAAGAGCTGCGCAGTGCGATCGGCAACCTGGTATCGAATGCAGTACGCTATACGCCGGATGGCGGACACGTCGAGATTCGTTGGTATGTCAGCGATGCGGGTCCTCGTTGTACGGTGTCTGATTCAGGTATTGGTATCAGTCAGGAGCACCTGTCACGACTCACCGAGCGTTTCTATCGTGTCGACAAGAGTCGTTCGCGCGAAACCAAAGGGACTGGCCTGGGTTTGGCGATCGTCAAGCATGTACTGATGCGACATGATGCGCAGTTGCAGATTCAATCGGAAGACGGCAAGGGGAGTAAATTCACGATTCAGTTCCCGCGCAGTGCGATGCTGCTGCGTCAAGGGTGACCCGCCGAGTTCAGAATATCTTTTCAGGCGTAAAACGTACACCAAACGACAGCCAGCGATGATCGCCCGCCGCGCCATATTGTCGACCCACCGTGGCGTCAATCTGAAATAAGCCGGGTATCACGCTGTACCGTGTGCCTGCTTGCCAATACGGTCGGTCAACGCTGTTACCGAAACTTTCGGCAATCAGCGTCAAGTGTGGGTTTAAATTGAGTTCTGTGCCGATGCCCCAGGTAGTCTGGTCTTTGCCGGTTGCTTTATCCCGCAACCATCCACCATTGAGGTGCACCACCACAAGATCGTCTGCAAATGACATTGAAAGCGGCACGTAGGCATAGCGATTGCCAAGCAAGTTTGGGCCGGGATTGATTTGCGGATGCTGAATCGTGCCGACCGCAGCGCCCACACCCCAGCCGTTTGGCTCGAGTTTTTTAAACAGCGTTTTTGCCTGCAGCACGTAATCGTCCGTCCAGCCAGCGGCACCCTCTAACGTGGCAACGCCGCCGCCGACAGTGAACTCGAGATTGCCGGTCGGATTGCATGCGGGTAGCGCCCAAAGTTCTTGGCTGTTGGGATAGATCCGAGCCCAACTCTCTAATTGACAACTGCCGGCAGTCGTCAGCCGAGCGTCATCCGTGACGAAGGGGCGAGCGGCCCAAACCGCACCATGAGCAAGCCAAAGCGCCGGCAGCAGCAGACCACAAAGCGTAAATTTGAATCGCCTCATTGCCTCATTCTAGGGGCTCAGGGTAAAACTTTATCAACTCGACAGGCCATGAGGGGCGGCGCCTCATCCGGCAAAAAAATAGCCCGCCGAGGCGGGCTAAAGTCTTGGAGATTGTGAGCCTTTAACAGCGAGTACTGTCAGCAGCTGTTACTTCCATATCGGCGCGCCGGCGCCATCCTTGAATGATGTTTTCCACAATTCCTGGATTTGCTTGACGACTGGCGCGGGAATCGGCACGTACATCAGCTCAGTCGCCATCTGGCCACCGTTCTTGTAGGCCCAGTCGAAAAACTTCAATACTGCGCGGCCAGTCAGCGCATCAGGCTGGGTCTTGTGCATCAAGATGAACGATGCACCAGTCGCAGGCCAGCTTTGTTTACCGGGCTGGTTGGTCAGCAACACACCCATACCCGGGGTGTTCGCCCAGTCGGCCTGGGCAGCTGCCGCCTTGAAGGATTCGTCGTCGGGCACCACGAATTCACCGTCACGGTTCTTCATTTGGCCGTAAGGGATTTTGTTTTGCTTGGCATAGGCATACTCAACGTAACCGAAAGCGCCTTTGACGCGTTGTACGTTAGCGGCGACGCCTTCGTTACCTTTACCACCCACGCCCGTCGGCCATTTGACCGCGTTACCGGTGCCGACTTTTTCTTTGAACTCGGCGTTCGCTTTGGACAAATAATCTGTCCAGAGGAAGGTGGTGCCGGATCCATCAGCGCGATGAACCACGGTGATTGCCACGTCCGGCAGCTTAATATCCGGGTTGACTGCTGCAATCGCTTTGTCATTCCACTTACTGATTTTGCCGAGGTGGATGCCTGCGATGATTTCAGGGGTAAATTTGATTTGGCCAGGTTGAACGCCATCCAGGTTAAATACAGGCACCACGCCGCCAATGATGGCGGGGAATTGCAGCAGGCCTTCTTTTTCCAACTCGTCCGGCTTCATCGGTTGATCGGAGGCGCCGAAATCAACGGTTTTAGCCTTGATCTGACGCATGCCGCCACCCGAGCCGATCGACTGGTAGTTCAAGCCGATGCCGGTCGATGCCTTATATGCCTCGGCCCACTTCGAGTAAATTGGGAAAGGGAAGGTCGCGCCAGCACCGGTAAATTCTGCGGCCTGGACTGAGAGGCTGATTGCAGCGCCGACTGCGGCTACTGCGAGGCCCTTGAATAGTTGCTTGCTTCGCATAGATACTCCTTCGGGGTTACTAGGGGGGTGTTGTGCCATTGATTGATGACTGTGCGAAATTTACGTAATCAATATGTCAGCCTTATGACAGTATTTGGTCATCTGTTGATAGTTTTGTAACGGTGTCACTGATTTGTCACGATCAGGTATTACGCTAAAACAAAGTATTTGATCGGTGAAACCCAGTGAGCGCAAAACAGCCTGTACCCGAAGAAACTTCCCAGACGTTTCTTAACCGTGAATTGTCGATGTTGGCGTTCAACCGGCGTGTTTTGGCGCAGGCGCAAGATCCGGATGTACCTTTACTGGAACGCCTCAAGTTTCTTTGCATCGTCAGCAGTAATCTCGATGAATTTTTTGAAGTCCGCGTGGCTAGCTTGCTCGCACGTGATCGTGAGGAAGGGTCATCCGGGCAGGGCATTTGGATGCGGAATTTCGACCACGTGAGCGACGCTGCTCATGCATTGGTGGAAGAGCAATACCAGACGCTCAACGAAAAAATCCTGCCGGCACTCAATGAGCATGGGATCCATCTGTTACGCCATCTTGATCGTAACGAAGCGCAGCGGGTGTGGGTGAAGGATTACTTCGAACGCGAAGTCAGACCGCTACTGACGCCTATTGTTTTGGATCCGGCGCACCCGTTTCCGCAGATCGTTAACAAAAGTCTGAACTTCATCGTCGAGTTGGCCGGTAAAGATGCCTTCGGCAAAGGTACAACGATCGCTGTGATGAAAGCGCCGCGTGTCTTGCCGAGAATTATTCAGTTGCCCGACGGCTTGAATGGCAATGGCGCTGCTTATTGCTTATTGTCTTCGGTCATCCACGCCCATATTGCTGATCTTTTTCCGGGTCGACAAGTACTTGGTTATTCGCAATTTCGTGTCACGCGAGACAGCGACTTGTGGGTTGATGAAGTGGAAGTCAAAAACCTGCGTCAGGCGCTCAAAGGTGAATTACAGACGCGTCAATTCGGATTCGCTGTACGTCTCGAAGTCGCGCAGAATTGTCCAAAAAATCTGTCAGATTTCCTGCTGGCGCAGTTCGATATTGCACCCGAGTTTTTGTATCCGGTGGATGGGCCGGTGAATATGGTTCGGTTAAACGAGTTGATTGATTACGCCCCGGATCCTGAATTTCGGTTCAAGCCATTCGTGGCAGATTTATCCATGCCACTGGCGCATGAGGATATTTTCAGCCTGATTACTCAGCATGATTGGTTACTGCATCATCCGTATCAATCATTTCAGCCAGTCATCGAGTTCTTGCGGGTCGCTGCTGTAGACCCATCGGTGGTCGCTATCAAGCAGACGATTTACCGAACCGGCATGAATTCCGAACTAATGGAGGCACTGATCTCGGCAGCGCAGAACGGTAAAGAAGTTACCGTGGTGGTGGAGCTGATGGCGCGCTTTGATGAGGAAGCCAATATCAATTGGGCGGATAAGCTTGAACGGGTCGGTGCACAGGTCGTTTACGGCGTGGTGGGCATGAAGACCCATGCCAAAATGGCGCTGGTGATACGTCGTGAATCAGGCAAGCTTAAAATGTATGCGCATTTAGGTACCGGCAATTACCACCCCACGACGACCAAGTTTTACACTGACTTTGGTCTGTTGACAGCGAATCAGTCATTGGCGCGGGATGTTAATGAGGTTTTCATCAACCTGACCAGCTTGACCAGACCGAAAAAACTGAATCATCTGTGGGTTGCACCTTTCGATCTGCATAAAGAGCTTTTGAAAGCGATTCGTCAAGAGGCGGATCATGCAGCGCAGGGTCATAGCGCCCGCATCATTGCGAAAATGAATGCGCTTCAAGATGAATCAATCATCCTGGCGTTGTATGAGGCCTCACAAGCGGGCGTCAAAATTGACTTAATTGTTCGCGGTGCCTGTTTGCTTCGGCCCGGTGTTCCCGGGTTATCCGAAAACATTCGAGTACGATCCATTGTGGGACGCTTCTTGGAGCACAGCCGGATCTTTTTATTCCGAAATAATGGTAACGATAATTTGTACCTCGCGAGTGCCGATTGGATGAACCGTAATCTGTTCCGTCGGGTTGAGGTCGCTTTCCCGGTGCTTGATCCTGAACTCAAGCAGCGCGTGATGGACGAAGGGCTGAAGCCTTATCTGAAAGATAATTTGAGTGCTTGGGAGCTTGATGCCGAGGGTCGCTATCATCGACGCAAGCCGAGCAGTCGGCACTTGCCTTTTAGTGCGCAGCAGCACCTGATGGATACCTTGGGAGGGTGATGGATCTGATTCTGTGGCGCCACGCACAAGCAGAAGAGGGTAGCCCGGATGCGCAGCGCGAGCTGACCGCGCAAGGACGCAAACAAGCGCAGCGCATGGGGGCATGGTTGGATCGCGTGCTACCAAGTGGTTGCAGGATACTCAGCAGTCCCACGGCGCGTACTGTACAAACAGTCGAGGCGCTAGGGCGTAAATACAAGTTGGTGCCTGAAATCGGCCCTGCTGCTTCTACCCAGGAGGTACTGCATGCGGCCGGTTGGCCCGATGCGCGTGGGCCGGTGCTGGTGGTGGGGCATCAGCCTTGGTTGGGCCATGTCGCTTCCTTGCTATTGACTGGCGTTGAGCAGAACTGGACTGTCAAGAAATCGAATGCGTGGTGGATTGCGCAGCGCGATCGCGACGAGGGAAATGCGATTTACCTTAGAGCAGTATTGGCACCCGAATTTTTTAGTGAATGATGTAGCGTTTGCCGAAGTACTTTCAACGGTAAGACGCAATTAACCACCACAGGCCCAGTGGCGTAAAAATCCAGTACTCGATCGGGGCTCCCAGCCACCAGTGGCGATGCCAACCGGCGTGGGTTTTTGCAAAACGGCGCAAGCCGAATGCCGGGTTCAACACAAACCACAGAAAATCTTCACCGACCCAAAACAGCATGATGCACGCCAGCGCACGTTGCTCTGCCGGCCAGCTGTAGTCACCGGAAAAAATTAGCGGAAAGTGAAAGAACAAGGCGACCAGCGAAAACGCCCAGGCGTGGTAGCCAGTCATCTCGCGTCCACCCCAAAACAAATCAAGCAGCCAGTGATGCTCTATACGCCACGTGGGTAGATTAGCCGCCCAGCCAGCATCACCTTCAATTGCAATTTCCAGCTTGGCAAAGAAGAACCCCAGCAGCATGACAAAGCCGAGGGTTACCAAAACATCCGATAACAAAGGCGCCATCATGCGTATTGCACTAGCCGACGCGCAATCTGCAACACATCTTGTGCGGCCGAGGGCTTTGCCAATGCCCGAGCGCGTGAGCGCATCGCCGCCATGCGCGGTGGATCGGCGAGTAAACGCTGCAATCGAAACTGAAGCGTGGCGGGGTCGTCGGCACGCAGTGCTGCGCCTTCTTGAATCAACCAGGCAGCGTTGCGTTCTTCCTGACCCGGAATCGGGCTCACTAACAGCATCGGTAGACCCATCGCCAAACACTCGGATGTGGATAGTCCACCTGGCTTGGTAATCGCCAGATCTGCGCATGCCATCAATGTTGCAACCTGATCGGTAAAACCGATCACGCGTAGGCGTGTCGGGCAATTTGAGACGACAGTTTGCAGTGAGTCGAATAAGGCCTGATTGCGACCGGTGAGTACGATGAATTGCAGATCCGGGTGCTCTGCAAGCAAGGCCTGTATCAATGATGGCTGTAGCCCGGCGCCAGCGCCACCGCTCATCATGAGTACCGTGGTTTTTTGCGGGTCAAGCTCAAGTTGTTTGCATGCAGATACTCGATCGGGTGGTGCAGAAAATGACGGCATGAGTGGAATGCCACTGATGATTACGCGGGCGCTGGGTACACCCTGCGCAAGCAGTCGGTATGCAAGCTCGTCGTTGGCGACGAAATAGCCGCTGACGGCGGGCTGAAGCCAGATCGGGTGTAGATCGAAGTCGGTCACTTGAACCCAGATCGGGCAGGCTATGTGTAGTTTGAATCGGCGGTCGCTCAGCATTTCGGCAGGCAGGAAATGCGTGCAGACGATCAGATCTGGCTGGAAGCGCTGTATTTCGTCGATGAGTCGTGTCGCGCAATACGATTGCAGCAGACGACGGAGCCGTACGCTCCAGCGCGTTTCTGAGGAGGTATCCGTGGTTCGATACAACCAGCCCCAGGCCTCGGGTAGTCGATGTGCCAACGCCATATAGACATCGCTATACACCCAGCGAAACCAGAACGGTACCAGCCTCAGCACGTCATGGTGCCGCACCGATAACGAGGGAAAATCAGCTCGTGCATGCGCCACAATAGCTTCAGCTGCGCGCACATGGCCATTGCCCGCGGACACCGACAACACCAGCAGCCGCTTTCTGCCATTCGCCGCCGCACTGATCTGCTCTGGCGCGATGAGTTCAATGCCGCTAGCCAGCATGGCGTTTTGAATGCTTGTATTCAAATGAAAGGTAGTTAGGCGGGCTGTAGATAAGCTTCTTCAATGTCGTCCCGCATTTGCGCTTGTTCCCAGCGCAGCATGATTTCATGCCAGTCGACCAGCCGTAGCTGGCCGCTCGGCTCCTCGACCAGTGCAGACAAACTCTCCACCCAATCGCCATCATTACAGTACAAGATGCCATCGATATCGCGAATCTCGGGCTTATGAATGTGGCCGCAGATCACCCCGTCTAAGCCTTTCTTGCGCGCCTCTGCCGCCAGTGCTTGTTCGAATGAGGTGATGTAACTGACTGCATTTTTTACTTTGAGCTTGAGGTATTGCGACAAAGACCAGTACGGTAAGCCCACCCGTGCCCGCCAGCTGTTGTAGTACTGATTAAATTTCAGGATCAACGTGTAGAGCGAGTCACCAACATACGCTAGCCATTTGGCGCAGGCGATCACACCATCGAACCGATCGCCATGCAGCACCAGCATTTTTCGGCCGTCGGCTGTTTTGTGCACTAATTCATCACGAATCTTTATACCGCCAAAATCCAGCCCGATAAATTGCCGGACTGATTCATCATGATTCCCCGGCACGAAAATTACCTTGGTGCCTTTTTTGGCCTTTTTCAGTACCAGCTGTACTATATCGTTATGGGTTTGATGCCAGTACCAACGACGCTTCAGTTGCCAGCCATCGACGATATCGCCGATCAGATAAAGCTTGTCGGATTCCGTTGCTTTAAGAAACTCCAGCAAGCGCTTGGCTTGGCAGCCACTGGTACCGAGGTGTACATCAGAGATAAATATGGTGCGGAATTGAAGCGGGACCGGTTTATACAGCGGATGCTTGAGAAGCTTCTTTTTTTGTTTTATATCTGAAAAAGCTTCTCGCTGATTCATGCGTGCGCTCCAGTACCCAGTGCGCACACTTTATGGTCAAATTACTTCATCAGCATGACAGTTTTATGTCATTTTCGTGACAAGAGATTCTGAGTCTTAAACAAAATATCGCTAGCTATGGTGACGCAACATGAGCGATTTTTTATCTGCGTCTCTAAATAATATCGGCCCCGATCAATCCGCCATCATCACGCGTAATCACGATCGTGGCTGAACGCGGACGAGTATCGCCACCTTCAGGCCAGTGACTGAGATACGTACTCGGCTTGGTGATGTCGAAGCCTTTTTCGTTGGTGGTCTCGCCCGGGTGCTGGATATTGACGAACAGTGCTTTACCATCGTGTGATTCAGCCAAGCCGGTGATCTCGCAATCCACCGGGCCCACCAAAAAACGTCGCAGCGTATCGGGCGTCGCTGTGGCACCCACATGGGTTTTGATGGTTTTTTGTTGCTCACCATCGCGGCTGATCACCTCGCGCTCTGCACCATCGCCGACAGCGCCGGGTATGGCAGCCAGTAGCATGCAGTTACTGCTATCGCGGTAAGCGTGATCATCGGTCTCTATCCACAGCAAGCCACGACGCGAAAACCAGAGTCCATCCGGTGAAGAAAAATCATTGCTGGCATCTAGCCCGGACAGGTTGACGTTGTTTCGATCGGCGCTCTCGCGTGAGGCGAACAAGAACACATCCCACCGAAAGTGGGTTGCGCCTTGATGGTTGTCCTGCTCTGCCCAGCGAACAATGTGGCCGTTGACATTGCCGCGGCCTTGCTTGCCCGCTTTGGGATCGGTGTAATAGCGCGGGTTGGCTGCGTCGAGTTGGTTGAAGTCGCGCGAGGGATTGTAGGTGAGCGTCATATAGACCTCGCCGTTGCGGGGATTGACTGCGCCCCATTCAGGCCTATCCATTTTGGTGGCACCCACCGCATCTGCGGCGAGCCGAGCATGAACCAGTACGTCAGCTTGATCGGTAAATGAATAGGTTGGATGGGTGCTCGTAATATCGTTTTTCCCCAAACTCAGTTCAAGCCAATCACCCGTGCCATCGGCGTTGAAGCGCGCTGCATATAAACGCCCGTCATCGAGATATTTATCGCCGGCGGCCATACCTTTACCTGCGTCAGCCGGGTCCCAGACTTTGGCTGATACGAACTTGTAAATATACTCACCCCGTGCATCACACCCCATGTACCAAACCAGTGGCTGACCCGCACGCACGGGTCCCGGCCACGCGCCCTCATGCGCAAAGCGACCGAGCGCAGTTCGTTTTTTGGGCGCGACATCGGGATTGAATGGATCAATCTCAACCACCCAGCCGAAAGTGTTCGGCGCGTTGCGATAGTCATCACTGCCGTCTGCCGAGGCGCCGGTGATTGAGGCATCCCAACGGCTGAATCGTTGGTCATGACTATCCGGGCTGGCGGTCGCCCACAGCTCCCGTCCCTTGCCGGCCACGTTGTAGCGCTTGAGTGCAGTGAGTTGTTTCGCGCTGCGTTTCGCATCGTCTGACGTGGGCCGACGAAAGTAACCGGCCCAGTTCTCTTCGCAGGTGAGGTAAGTACCCCACGGCGTGTGGCCATTGGCACAATTACCGAGTGTGCCGCGCGTACGCTTTCCAGTGGGTGAGTAGCGCGTGATCATCAGTGGGCTACCGGCAGCGGGCCCACTTATCTCAACTTCGGTCAGGGTTGTAATGCGCCGATTACGCGGTGAATCTTTCTGCAGCGAGTAGCTATCCGCTTCGCGACGAACCTCGATCACACTTACACCATGCGCCAACATCTCTTTGACCACCTCGGTATCTACCGTGCGCTTGCCGTCGACGATGGTTTGGCCTTGAGGATGCAGAAAAGCGCTGGTAATTGCTTCATGGTTCACACAGAGCAGCGCACGTTCTGATGATTCAGAGTCCCAACGGCCCTTGCTATTCATGCCAAAAAAATGCAAGCCATCGTTATGGTCACCTGCGCGCCTCGCGAAACTACCAGCTTCATCCACACCGCTGTTACTGTAGGCGGGAATACCCGGAGCAATTGGATCACCGGTCGCCAGCAGCAACTTGTATGAGTAGCCACTGGGTAAGCGCACCAAGTCATCCAGGCTCTTGGCAACGGCATTGAAATTCAGTCTTAGTTGTGTAGAGTCGGCCCGCGCCTCGACAGCGCCCGTCGCTCCCAATGCGCCTGCGCCTATGTAACGCGCACTGGCAGTAGCGAGAGAGCCCTTTAACAGGCTCCGGCGCGAAAGCCGTCGTTTGAGAATTTCATTGAAATCGGCCGACGTGCCAGCAATATGTCCTTGTTTCATGGGAAGCAGTGATTAGCCTGTTATACGAACAGCAGAAATTTTCCATGGAAGATAATTTCACCACTATTTCATGAAACCTGCATGACAGCGCCGCAGTAAGGATCAGGCATCAAGAATACGCGCGGATTACCCCTTGGTTGATGGATCCGCGCGTCTCCTTACTTTGATTTTTTAGGCCTGCCGGCTCTTAGTGGCGTCAGCACTGCTTGTGCGGCTTTGAGTTTCTTCATATCCATCGTCGCAAGTTGTGCAACGCCGATGCGAAGTAGTTCGCTTTTCTTGATATCGAAACCGGATGAGATGCAGGCTTTTTTCACTTGTGCAAGCAGGGCATATTCGAGTGCCGGCATGGTAAAGCTGTCGCGTATCAGTTTTGGTTTTTTTGGCTTTTCTAATTTTGGCGGCTTCACCGCTTTTGGTTTCGAGTCTGGTTTCTTAGTTTGCTTGACTAATTTTTGATTTTTCTCTGATTTCGGTTTGGCTTTTTGTGTTTCCTTGCTATCGGCGCCCTTAATAACTGATTTTTTCAAAGCGGCTTTGTTCGGATTGCTCTGCTTTTTTGGCGAAGTCAATTTTGGGGTGGAGGCTTTTTCAGTGGCCTGGCGTATTTGGTTTTCACCGGGAAAGGTGTTGGTCATCTTGGATCTCCTTCAAGATTGTCAGCCATCGAATAAAAAATGGCTAAACAATATAAATCATTTATTTTCGTGACACAAATATGACAAGGGTATGTGCCTTTACTCAATGTATACCTTGATAACAGTTTCAGTGATATCGATCTAAACCTATCGATCTCAATCTAGCGATTTATACGCAGTAGGTCATCCATTTGTCATCACTTGGTCACAGGATTGAAAATTGCGGCTGCTACCTTCCGAAATAATATTGATGGAGGGTATACATGCGCTTAATCACTGTGAGTTCAGACGGGAAGGCAGACTTTCCCAAGCTCAGCCTGAGTATTGCCAATAGTCAGGAGCAAATCAGAGAAGTGCAACGCTTAAGGTATAAAGTATTTGTTGAAGCTGCCGGGTTGCAAGCACTACAAAATAATGACGGGCTGGAAGGCGATGAGTTCGACGAGTTCTGTGACCACTTGATCGTCCGTGATACGCGGTCCGACGAAGTCGTTGGTACCTATAGAGTACTTACTCGCCATGGATTGAAAAAAACAAAAACCTTCTACTCCGAAAAAGAATTCAATCTTGATAAGCTGCAGCCGATTCGACATGCAGTCATCGAAGCGGGTAGAGCCTGTATCCACCCTGACTACCGACATGGCGGCGTGATCATGATGCTGTGGTCAGGGCTTGCCTCTTGTATGCAGCGAGAACAAGCGAAATTCCTGATTGGTTGTGCGAGTGTCAGCCTCGCAGACGGTGGTCATGCCGTCAGCGCACTGTACCGACGGCTAGCAAAAGAAAATTTTTGTCCGGATGAATATCGTGTGTCACCAAAACTGAGGTACGAATTGAAAGATGAGACGACGCAAGAGGTCATACAAGTACCACCACTGATCAAAGGGTATTTGAGAAGTGGTGCGTGGATTTGCAGTGAACCCGCTTGGGACCCGTATTTTCATACTGCTGATTTATTCATGATGTTGCCGTTATTCAGATTAGATAGCAGATACGCCCGGCACTACTTAAAGGACACACAAACTGCATGAGTATTTCGGTTAAATTGTACGAACCCAGTTATACAAACGACTCATTATCTGGCTACTAAAGAAATTTCTTTCCTTTAAACTGTTCGAACCAGTCGCTTAGCGTAGCATCATTTGATTCATCTCCACCAATATCGGCGTTCCCATTTGCCTGGGAAATAAACGATTCAATTTTTTCGTTGACGGTAGTTGTGAAAAGTACCGGATGCTGTGAGCTACTCACTGTAAATATTTCCATGTGTTCATGAGTTCCTCAGGCAACGAGCCTTTAAAGAAACTCTATACAGTCCGGATGAAGAACTTGAACGAGAGGTAAATTATGAGCAACTGCTGTTGCAAGATGTGATTAAACTCAGCGTCAATACCAACCGGCTACGATATTCCAGGCATTTGCTGACTTGAGAGTTATATTTAAGCCTGAATTTTTAGAGGGTAGTTTGTATTATTGAATCGTATCTTGTATGAAGCAGGAGAAAAGATGGCTTCAATCGATTTAAAAGATAAAGATAACTACACCAAAATACAAAGTGGTTTCGTATGGCTGGCTTTAATCTGAACTCGTTTTTAGATCGAATTTCCAATTCTAAGCTGGACTAAGCATGTCATAGAAATACCGGCAGGCGGATGCCGCAAGCCGAATTGCGGCCCGTGCAGATAAGCAGGATCCGGGCTTAATCTGCTTGATGAGGCGGTAAATTCCAGCGACGCCTAATTGAATCAGTTAAGCAGCCTTGGTGATGACGCCCATCCGCCCTCGCTTGATTTGCTGCCGTAGGGCGGACGCCGGTTGAAACAGGTTAATCACACTTTCCAGCAGCCTTTGTGCCTTTCCGCGGTTGTCCGTAGAAAAATTACAAACATAAACGTCCAATGTAACCGCAGACAATTCAGGCCAGGTGTGAATGGCTAGATGGGATTCGGCCAGAAGCACAGTGCCGGTGACGCCACCGGCAACCTCGTTCTCGGCGGGTTCAAATTGATAGAAAAGATCGTGGACCGCAGTCAAGCCACTGATCGCTACCATCTCAAGGCAGATACCCCGCAGCTTTTCGGCGTCGGTCATAAGGCCGTTGTTGGTTTTGCATCCAGCCAGATCAGCGGTTAAGTGTATTCCATTCATTTGATCCCCCCCGTGAGTTGGTTATCGGTAGTGTCAAGAGATAGCCTATAAATTTATTGAAGTTTTGATTTTTTTGGCCGCCCGGTTTTAATGGGGTGTAGCGCTTTCTTTTCCTTTTTTAGTCGAGACAGTCCGAGGCCGTGGACTAGCGAGATACCAATCCTCAGTAACTCGCTTTTTTTGATATCGATACCGGCTTTAAGGCATTTTTTTTTGGTATCGGTCAACCGCTGCAATTCGTCTTCAGGAATCGTAAAGCTGTCTCTAATAAGCTTTGCGTGCTCCATATCCGGTTTTTTTTTCGAAGCGGCTTTCTTCGCGCTTGTCTTCTTAGCGGGCTTAGCTGCTTTTTTTGCAGCGGCGCTGGCGGATGCTTTTGCCATGCTTGCTTTTTTTAAAACTTTTTGACTAGCCGAGCTGACGTACTCGTCAGCCCCCGCCGCAGACCTATCGAGCCAGTAGGTAAACGCGTCCATATGATATCCCCCGTTAGCATATAAACAGTTTATATAGTATTTCACGTAAAAAGTCTATGGGCTCAACTACATTGCTTTGTTACGAGGTGGTTTAGGCACTATCGCCTAGGTAGTCTGGCTTGGCCGTGGGGTGGGGTGATGTCACGAAATTGAAACTCGGCAGCGTTACGCTCTCGCCGGCTTGACTATCCTCGTGACCGCCATGGCAATGGAAAAAACTATCGCTTCTCAAATAGCCGTCATCGATGAGCTGATAAGGATGAGAGACATTGGTTACTTCGTCGTTGACGAGGCTTTTGAGGTGGCGCGAGACTTCGATTTATTAGATTTTGCAAGCCTGTCTGTTTCCTCTCTCGCCTTTATTGCATGTGAGCGCGGGCATGCCGAATTCAAATCAAAGCAAAGGACCGCTGGCGCGGTTTGCTCATTCTCCAAATAAGTTCCACATCAATGTTGGTCGTTAAGCTGCCGTCATTTTTTTATCAATCAATAAACTTTTCACATTCATTCGTTACGGCACCCTAAGTGCTGCACTTCCGGGTGCTGCGAAATTGGAGTAAGCGATGACAGAACTTTCTCTTGCTGAGTCGCGGCTTCGCATTTTTAGAATTCTTGCTTTGTTGGTATTTCAGGTGCTCGGTGGTGATGTGTTTGCAGCTGCCCCGAGTGATACCCTGCTTCATATCGTGCAACGCTGCATTGACCTCGGCAAACCAAATTATTGTGGTCAATGTCGTCTCCCCCAAACGGCCGCCGGTTGTCCTGCGGCGCCGACCTGTAAAAATACGGTTGACCTCTGGGCGGAAGATGAGGAATACGTCGCGATGCGGGATATAAAAATGTGTGGCTGTACGGAAGATTTTGTGCATGGCCTAGTGCTACCGAAAGCGACGATCACGGGTGTCGAGGATCCTAAAAGGCCTGATTCGATCTGGCTGTTTTCATGGCGGGTTGGAATATCCAAAATACCAGCACAAGATCTAGCTTTGGTGGTTAACCCGCGTCTGCGAAGAACCCAAAATCAGTTGCATGTTCATCTGGTGAAACTCAAGCCTGAGTCTCGCTCGCTTGTGTCCGGGCGTATCGTGGGCGAAACCGGCGATCTGTCCAGCGTTTGGCGTATTGCACAAAAGGCGGCTGATCAGGCGATTATGAATGACTTCGGTATCATGGTATTTGAGCTTGGGAGTGGGAACTTTGGGGTACTCATCTCCGGTGATAGCCCTGAGCGTTTATATACCGAGGCAGTATGCAGCCCAGAAGCGCGCTAAGAACCTATCTCTTTAGGCCGCTCTTTACGTTGGCAGACCTTGTATGGCGCGTGCTGGGTTGCAAGCCAGTACTGTTCGCACGCCGAACGCTGGCAGTCCGAATTACCTGCTGTACCCTTGCCATCGACCTAACGAGATAGATTCAAGATCTGAGAACGTAAAAAAGTAAGACAAAGTTCAAATATGAGTAAAAAGGCATCTTCTGTTCGCCGGGTAGGGTCTGCGAAGCCATGCTCGCTGTCTGATATACCCACTACACCGCCGAGTGAGCCTAAAAAATCCGATCTAGCGACTGTAAAGAGCGAGATCGCGGAACTCAGTGCGCAATTGAATAAGTTGCAGCTGAGACTGCACGCCTCGAATGAGTACGGCGTGCTGCTGGTACTGCAGGGCATGGATACTTCGGGCAAAGACGGCGCGATTCGCCATGTGTTCTCACATGTCAGCCCGCTTGGCGTTCGGGCCGAGCCATTTGGCGCGCCGAGCGAGGACGAACGTCGCCATGACTATTTGTGGCGGGTTCATGCCAAAGCGCCTCGTCGCGGTGAGTTGGTGATATTCAACCGTAGCCATTATGAAGAGGTTCTGGTGACGCGGGTGCGAGGCTGGATTAATAAAGCCACTTGCAAGCAGCGCTACCAGCATATTCGGGATTTTGAGCGCATGCTGAGCGACGAGGGGATCAGCATTATCAAATGTTATCTGCACATCTCCAAGCAGGAGCAAAAACAGCGCTTGCAAGCGCGTATGGACGACCCCGACAAACACTGGAAACTCCAGGCTTCGGATTTTGAAGACCGGCGTTTATGGAAGGACTACATCAAAGCCTATGAGGACGCGATGGCAGCCACCAGCACTGATTACGCCCCTTGGTATGTGATACCGGCGGATTCGAAGTTGTACCGCGATTATTTTTTGATGACGCTGCTGGTAGAAACTTTGGAGGGCCTCAAGATCAAGCCGCCGGTGGCGAGTTTTGACCTCAAAGCCGCACGCCTCGACTGAGAACCGATTTCTTCGTTGACCTGAAAAGATAGGTTTTTAACTTCTATCGCACCGATTCAACCGCGCAGTACCCGCAGTGCATGGTTGGCGGCGGGTCGCTCGCGCGAAGGACTCACCGTGCCTTGCTTGCTCGGGGGTGTCCAGCCGAATTTTTTCCAAACCGACTGTACATCGGCGCCGGGCTTCCAAACGTGGTCACGACGAACCTTGCTGGCGGCGAGGTTGTGGTGGGCGGTGTCCGTGGGATGGGTGTTGCTCATAGCGGTAACTCGCATCAAGAATACAAACTTTATCTTCGATGCTATCGGCAAGAAGTTTGTTTTCTTTAGCAAGACATCGCAGTCTATCTCTCGCTCTTTAACCGCCGCCATAGCGTCGTTCGGCTAATGCCAAGATGCTCGGCGGCCGCCGCGCGGTTGCCATCAAACCGAGCGAGTACCTGATCGATGGGCTCAAACCCAGCCGGGGCCAAATGCTCAGCTGCCTGAAAGCGAGCACTGGTTGCCCGAGTATCGGTACTGTAGGCGTCGACAGCGCGCCTTGTGCCACCGGCCAACGAGTCAACTGACAGCTCAGGTGCGATCCGCATCAGGAATGCCGGTGTCAGTGCCTGCAAGGGCTCGACCGCCAGAAACAAGGCGACGCGTTGCATCAGGTTGCGCAGCTCACGCACGTTGCCCGGCCAATGCCAGGCTTGCAAGGTAGGGGCGCACGCCTGAAGTTCTGCATGCAGATTGGCGCTAACCGAGGCGCCAATCTCCGCCAATGCATTTTTAAGAAACCACTCGGACAGCATGACCAGATCGTCAAGGCGCTCACGCAGCGCAGGTAGACGCATCTGTAGCACGCTGAGACGGTAATACAGGTCGGCACGAAATCGCCCTTGCCTGACCAGATCATCCAAGCGGCAATGGGTCGCGCTGATGATGCGTACATCAATCGCTATTGGACGCGTTCCACCGACCCGCACGACTTCCTTCTCTTCTAACACACGCAACAGTCTGGTTTGAAGCGGTAGCGGCATCTCGCCAATTTCATCTAAAAACAAAGTACCTCGGTGCGCGGCTTCGAATAAGCCAGCGTGGCCACCACGACGCGAGCCGGTGAAGGCACCTTCTTCGTAGCCAAACAACTCGGATTCCAATAACGACTCAGCAATCGCACCGCAGTTGACGGCGACGAAGGGCCGATCACCCCCGATACCGCGCACACTCTCGCGATGAATCGCTTGTGCGACCAATTCTTTACCGGTACCTGTTTCACCCTCGATCAGTACCGCTGCCGGGGATTTTGCGTACACGGTAATCGTGTTGCGCAGCGCTTGCATGGCGGGTGATTCACCCCGTAATGCGGACAGCGCATACTTGGCCCTTGGATTGTCAGCCACAGCATAAGCGCGACCGCGCGGTGCATCGAAGCGAGTAGCGCGCGCAATATCAAAAGCGTCTTCAAAGGCTTGCCTGATCGAGCCCGCTGAGTAAACGAAGATACCAGTCATGCCAGCTTCTTCAGCCAGATCAGTGATCAGTCCCGCACCAACCACCGCTTGAATGCCGGCCGATTTCATCTCGCTGATCTGTGCGCGCGCATCTTCCACCGTGACATAGCTACGCTGCATCACGGGCAGATCGAAGGTGTGCTGAAACTCGAGCAACTCAGGCGGCGCTTCCTGATAGCTGATCATGCCAATGGCAGAAGTGATTTTGCGGACGCGTGCCAGCGCCTGCATCACATCAAAGCCGCTTGCCTTGGCCAGTACCACCGGAATCGATAGTCGGCTTTTCAGATAGGTGCCATTCGATCCAGCCGAGATCACTGCATCACAACGCTCGGACTGCAGTCGCTCACGGATATGCGCGAGCGCTTCATCAAAGCCCAGTTGTATCAGCGCGATGTCAGCGCGATCGTCAAACTCCAGTGTGATGTCGCGAAACATGTCGAGCAGCCGCGAACTCGCCACGGCCCAGAAAACTGGGGCATTACCGCGATCGCGTTGGGGTGGGGTAGGGCGAGCCATGTTTCAGTTTTGTTTCATGTTTCATAAAACTTCACAATTGAAACACAAACTGAAACATCAGTGCAAAACTGTTATTTTGACAATATACTCATCCTCGCTTGCAAGCCGCTGATTTAGCGCGAGGATTTTCGGCAGCAGGACGGGCCTGCAAACCGCATTACGGGTGGCATGGCGATTGCCAAAGTCCGCACGAGCGTCGGCGCAGCGAAGCGCCAAGCTTATTTGCAACCACTCCGATAGGACATCCCATGAATCACCCATCCCCCGGCGCGCGTTTTCGGCAAGCGCTGAAAGACGAATCGCCTTTGCAGGTGATCGGCGCGATCAACGCCAACCATGCGCTGCTGGCTCAACGTGCGGGATTCCGCGCGATCTATCTCTCCGGCGGCGGCGTGGCAGCCGGCTCGCTTGGCTTGCCCGATCTCGGAATTTCCAACCTCGATGATGTACTGACTGATGTGCGGCGCATCACGGATGTATGCGACCTGCCGCTGCTGGTGGATGTAGATACCGGTTTTGGTTCATCAGCTTTCAATGTCGCGCGCACGGTCAAATCCATGATCAAGTTTGGTGCCGCGGCCATGCATATTGAAGACCAAGTCGGTGCCAAGCGCTGCGGTCATCGTCCGAATAAGGAAATCGTCAGCAAGCAAGAAATGGTTGACCGCATCAAAGCTGCGGTAGACGCGCGCACCGACGATCAATTTGTGATCATGGCGCGCACCGATGCGCTGGCCGTTGAGGGACTGGATGCAGCCATCGAGCGCGCAGTGGCTTGTGTTGAAGCGGGTGCCGACATGATCTTCCCCGAGGCGATCACTGAACTCGGTATGTACAAGAAATTCGCAGCAGCGGTCAAGGTGCCTATCCTGGCAAACATCACCGAGTTTGGTGCCACGCCGCTATTCACGGTGGATGAACTGCGGGCTGCAGATGTGGGTATCGTGCTGTACCCGCTGTCAGCTTTCCGTGCCATGAATAAAGCGGCCGAGGCAGTTTATCAAGCGGTACGCCGGGATGGTACGCAAAAAAATGTGGTCGATCTAATGCAAACTCGCATGGAGTTGTATGACAGGATTGACTATCACGCCTTCGAGCAAAAGTTAGACGCATTGTTCGCGCAACAAAAGTCAAAGTAAAAAGTTTTGGTTAAAGTTTTTTAGGGAGAAATCGCATGAGCGAGCAACAAGCAGCAGGCTTCAAGCCAAAAAAATCGGTCGCGCTGTCGGGTGTTACCGCAGGTAATACAGCGCTGTGTACAGTGGGTCGCACAGGTAATGACCTGCACTACCGTGGCTATGACATTCTGGATCTGGCCGAGAGCAGCGAGTTTGAAGAGATTGCGCATCTACTGGTACACGGCAAGCTGCCGACCACTGCTGAATTGAAAGCTTACAAACAAAAACTGAAAGCGCTACGTGGCCTGTCAGCGAATGTCAAAGCGAGCCTGGAGTGGTTGCCTGCATCGTCGCATCCCATGGACGTGATGCGGACGGGCGTGTCTGCATTGGGCTGCGTGTTACCAGAAAAAGATGATCACAACACGCCGGGTGCGCGCGATATTGCCGATCGCCTGATGGCTTCGCTCGGTTCTATCCTGCTGTATTGGTACCACTATAGTCACAACGGCCGACGGATTGAAACCGAGACCGATGATGATTCAATCGGTGGTCACTTCTTGCACTTGTTACATGGTGAGGCGCCATCGGAGTCGTGGGTGCGTGCCATGCATACCTCGCTGATTCTGTATGCCGAGCACGAGTTCAATGCCTCCACTTTTGCGGGTCGGGTTATCGCCGGCACGGGTTCGGATATGTACTCGGCCATCACCGGTGCGATCGGCGCGTTGCGTGGCCCAAAACATGGCGGTGCCAATGAAGTAGCGTTTGATATTCAGAAGCGCTATGACAACCCGGATGAGGCCGAGGCAGATATCCGTCGCCGCGTTGAAAACAAAGAAGTCATCATCGGCTTTGGTCATCCGGTGTACACCATCTCTGATCCGCGTAACAAGGTGATCAAAGAAGTAGCACGCACGCTATCGAAGAGCGCCGGCTCGACCAAGATGTTTGATATTGCCGAGCGACTTGAGAGCGTGATGTGGGATATCAAGAAAATGTTCCCCAACCTCGACTGGTTCTCTGCAGTGTCATATCACATGATGGGCGTGCCAACGGCGATGTTCACCCCCTTGTTCGTGATATCTCGTACCTCGGGTTGGGCCGCGCACATCATCGAGCAGCGAATTGATAACAAGATCATTCGGCCGAGCGCGAATTATGTTGGGCCGGAAGATTTGAAGTTTGTGCCTATCGCCAAACGTAAATAAGCGACGACAGATCATGAATACCGCTCACCGCAAACCACTGCCCGGCACTAGCCTCGACTATTTCGACGCACGCGAAGCCGTTGATGCAATCCAGCCCGGTGCCTGGGACAAACTGCCTTACACCTCGCGTGTGCTCGCTGAAAATCTGGTGCGTCGCTGCGATCCTTCGACATTAACAGCGTCGTTAAAGCAGTTGATCGAGCGCAAGCGTGATCTCGACTTCCCTTGGTATCCGGCGCGCGTGGTCTGTCATGACATTCTCGGTCAGACTGCGCTCGTAGATCTGGCCGGTTTGCGGGATGCAATTGCGGATCAGGGGGGTGATCCCGCCAAGGTGAACCCGGTCGTGCCGGTGCAACTTATCGTCGATCACTCGCTCGCGGTGGAGTGCGGTGGTTACGATCCCCAGGCGTTCGAGAAAAATCGTGCCATCGAAGATCGTCGTAATGAAGACCGCTTTCATTTCATCGATTGGACCAAGCATGCGTTTAAAAATGTCGATGTGATACCGCCGGGGAGCGGCATCATGCACCAGATTAATTTGGAGCGTATGTCGCCGGTGATTCATAACGACCATGGCGTCGCTTATCCAGATACGTGTGTCGGGACTGATAGCCATACACCGCATGTCGATGCGCTCGGCGTGATCGCAATTGGCGTCGGTGGCTTGGAAGCGGAGAACGTGATGCTCGGTCGCGCCTCCTGGATGCGCCTGCCAGACATCGTCGGTGTTGAACTCACCGGTAAGCCACAGCCGGGTATCACTGCGACCGATGTCGTGCTGGCACTCACTGAGTTCCTGCGTAAATCAAAGGTAGTCGGTGCCTATCTGGAATTCTATGGTGAAGGTGCACGTGCGCTGACGCTGGGTGATCGCGCCACTATCTCCAACATGGCGCCCGAGTATGGTGCGACTGCGGCGATGTTCAGCATCGATGAGCTGACCATTCAATACTTGAAGCTGACGGGTCGTAGCGACGAGCAAGTGAAACTGGTTGAGACCTATGCCAAGGTCGCTGGCTTGTGGTCCGACAGCCTGGCGCATGCAGAGTACGAGCGCGTGCTGAAGTTCGACTTGTCGAGCGTCGTGCGCAATATGGCAGGCCCATCGAACCCGCATGCGCGGGTGGCGACGACTGATCTGGCTGCTAAAGGTATTGCCGGTCAATGGGACGATGTACCGGGTCAGATGCCCGATGGTGCCGTGATCATCGCTGCGATTACCAGTTGCACCAATACCTCAAACCCACGTAACGTGATCGCTGCGGGTCTGTTGGCGCGCAATGCCAATAATTTCGGCTTGTTGCGTAAGCCTTGGGTCAAAACCTCATTAGCGCCCGGTTCTAAGGCGGTGACGATGTATCTGGAAGACGCGGGCTTATTACCGGAGCTTGAGAAGCTCGGCTTTGGTGTGGTTGCGTATGCCTGCACCTCATGTAACGGCATGTCGGGCGCGCTGGATCCCAAGATTCAGCAAGAGATCATCGACCGTGATCTGTACGCGACCGCAGTGTTGTCAGGTAACCGGAATTTTGATGGTCGTATTCACCCGTATGCCAAGCAAGCTTTCCTCGCTTCGCCGCCGTTGGTGGTGGCGTATGCGATCGCCGGCACGATTCGCTTCGATATCGAGAAGGATGTGTTGACGGTTGCGAACGGTAAGGAAATCCGATTGAAAGATATCTGGCCGAGCGATGAAGAGATCGATGCGATCATGAAAACCTCGGTCAAGCCCGAACACTTCCGAAAAGTATATGAGCCGATGTTTGCGATTCGCACTGATAGCGGTACGCAGGTGAAACCACTGTATGACTGGCGTCCGCAGTCCACCTATATCCGTCGCCCACCGTACTGGAAAGGCGCGCTCGCTGGTGAGCGCACGCTGAAAGGTATGCGGCCATTAGCACTACTGCCCGATAACATCACGACCGACCACCTATCCCCATCGAATGCGATTCTGATGGATTCGGCTGCAGGTGAATATCTGCACAAAATGGGTTTGCCGGAAGAAGACTTCAATTCGTATGCCACGCATCGAGGTGACCATTTGACTGCACAGCGGGCTACTTTCGCCAACCCGACACTGGTCAATGAAATGGTGATTGTCGACGGTCAGCAGAAGAAAGGTTCACTCGCACGCGTTGAGCCCGAGGGCAAAGTGATGCGTATGTGGGAAGCGATTGAAACCTACATGAACCGCAAGCAGCCATTGATTATTATCGCGGGCGCTGACTACGGCCAGGGATCATCCCGCGACTGGGCAGCAAAAGGTGTACGTTTGGCTGGCGTGGAAGCGATTGTCGCTGAAGGTTTCGAGCGTATTCACCGCACGAATTTGATTGGTATGGGCGTGCTGCCTTTGGAATTTAAAGCCGGCATCAATCGAAAGACACTCGCACTGGACGGCACTGAGACCTATGATGTGATTGGTACCCGCAAGCCACGTACTGATCTAACACTGATTATTCATCGCAAGAGTGGTGAGAGCGTTGAAGTGCCAGTGACCTGTCGCCTCGATAGTGATGAAGAAGTGTCCATCTATGAGGCTGGGGGCGTACTGCAGCGGTTTGCGCAGGATTTTCTTGAGTCTTCGCAGAAGGCGGCGTGATGAGCTTTCAACCTCAAATCAAAGTCCCGGCCACCTACATGCGCGGTGGCACCAGCAAGGGCGTGTTCTTCCGTTTGCAAGATCTTCCGGAAGCAGCGCAGCAACCGGGTAGCGCCCGTGATGCGCTGCTGCTGCGTGTAATCGGTAGCCCCGACCCCTACGGCAAACAAATCGACGGCATGGGTGGCGCCACCTCGAGCACCAGCAAGACGGTCATCATCTCGAAAAGCACTCAACCTGGGCATGATGTGGACTACCTGTTTGGACAGGTATCGATTGATCAAGCGTTTGTCGATTGGAGCGGTAACTGCGGTAATTTGTCTGCTGCGGTTGGACCATTTGCGATCGGTAATGGGTTGATCGATCCATCGCGCTTGCCTAAAGACGGTATCGCAACCATTCGTATCTGGCAGGCGAATATTCAAAAAACCATCATCGCCCATGTACCCATGACCAACGGCGCGGTACAGGAAACGGGCGACTTTGAACTTGATGGCGTGACATTTCCTGCGGCCGAAGTCCAACTCGAGTTCATGGATCCGGCGGCAGAGGAAGAGGGCGCTGGCGGTGCCATGTTCCCTACCGGCCAGGTGGTGGATGATCTTGAAGTACCCGGTGTCGGTACATTAAAAGCGACGATGATCAACGCGGGCATTCCGACGATTTTCGTGAATTCTGATGCAATCGGATATACCGGTACCGAATTGCAGGAAGCGATCAATAGCGACCCCAAGGCACTCGCCATGTTCGAAACGATTCGTACTCATGGTGCAGTACGCATGGGTCTGATCAAGGACATGAGTGAAGCTGCCAAGCGTCAGCACACACCGAAGGTGGCGTTCGTCGCCGCACCTAAAGAGTACGTATCTTCCAGTGGCAAGGTTGTTAAAGCAGGTGACGTAGACCTGCTAGTACGTGCCTTATCGATGGGTAAGCTACATCACGCCATGATGGGCACCGCTGCAGTTGCCATTGGCACTGCCGCAGCCATACCCGGCACGCTGGTTAACGTCGCAGCAGGTGGTGGTGAACGTACTGCAGTACGCTTCGGTCATCCATCGGGCACTTTGCGGGTAGGCGCTGAAGCCGTACAAGAAGAGGGTGAGTGGCAGGTGAAAAAAGCCATCATGAGCCGTAGCGCTAGGGTGCTGATGGAAGGCTGGGTGCGCGTGCCGGCTACGGTATGATCAAAATCGAGCTGACACAGACCGCATGCCAAGGAGCAGCGGCGCAGGCTCGTGTGGGAGGAGATAACATGCAGGACGCGTTCTACCAACAATCCATTGATCATCCGGATGTGTTCTGGTCTGAGCAGGCTAAGCGCATTCACTGGCATAAGCCTTTCCAGCAAGTCTGTGACTATTCGCGACCACCGTTTGCCAACTGGTTTGTCGGCGGCGAAACCAATCTATGCTTTAACGCCGTTGATCGCTGGGCCAAGACACAGCCAGATCAACCCGCGCTCATCGCCATCAGTACAGAAACTGCCGATGGTTCGCCGACCGAAAAAATTTGGACTTATCAGCAGCTGTTACGTGAAGTAGAGCGTGCGGCTGCCATCATGCAGTCACTCGGCGTTGGAAAAGGCGACCGTGTTCTGATTTATATGCCGATGATTGCCGAGGCGACGTTTGCAATGCTGGCCTGCGCGCGCATTGGTGCGATTCATTCGGTGGTGTTCGGCGGCTTTGCATCGAATAGTCTGGCAACGCGTATCGATGATGCGCAGCCAAAGTTAATTGTGTCAGCTGATGCGGGTTCACGCGGTGGTAAAGCGATTCCCTACAAGCCATTACTCGATGAAGCGATCAACCTTGCGACCCACAAGCCAGCCAATGTTTTATTAGTGAATCGCCATCTGGCTGAGATGAATCTGGTTGCTGGCCGTGACCTGGATTACGCAACGCTGCGCGAGCAGCATATCGATGCGCAGGTGCCTGTCACCTGGCTGAAATCGGATGATATTTCGTACATCTTGTATACCTCGGGTACGACGGGCAAGCCGAAAGGTGTGCAGCGCGATGTGGGTGGCTACGCCGTCGTGCTGGCGATGTCGATGCAAACGATTTTTTGTGGCCAACCCGGCGAGACCTATTTCTCAACCTCCGACATTGGTTGGGTGGTGGGGCACTCGTACATCGTGTACGGCCCGCTGATCGCGGGGATGGCGACCATCATGTATGAGGGCACGCCGCTGCGACCCGATGCATCCATCTGGTGGCAGATTGTCGAGAAGCATAAGGTCACGCGGATGTTCTCTGCGCCGACTGCGGTGCGCGTGTTGAAGAAGCAGCCGCCAGAGCTGATGAAGAAGCATGATCTGTCATCGCTGAAGGCGCTGTATCTCGCGGGCGAACCCTTAGATGAAAACACCTCGGCCTGGGTGGCGGATGCGCTCGGTGTATCCATCATCGATAACTACTGGCAGACAGAAACTGGCTGGCCGATTTTATCTGTCGCGAAAGGTGTCGACGATCGACCGACTCGCCTCGGTAGCCCGGGCGTACCCATGCCGGGCTATCGCGTCAAAGTATTGAACGAAGCTAATGGCGCTTTGTGTGGCGCGAATGAAAAAGGCGTCGTCGTGATCGAAGGGCCACTTCCCCCCGGTTGTTTGCAGACGGTGTGGCGCGATGATCAACGCTATGTCAATTCCTACTGGTCAAATTTCAGTACCGAGCAGGTGTACTCCACCTTCGACTGGGGTATTCGCGACGATGATGGCTACTACTTCATTCTTGGCCGCACAGATGATGTGATTAATGTTGCTGGTCATCGCCTTGGGACGCGCGAGATCGAGGAAAGTATTTCCTCACACGATAATGTCTCTGAAGTTGCCGTAGTGGGCGTGGAGGACCAGGTAAAAGGTCAGGTGGCCGTCGCGTTCGTGATCCCCAAACATTCCGATAAAGTCGCGACTGTCGAAGCCAAAAAACAGTTTGAGAAAGAAGTGTTTGGTGTTGTGGATCGCCAGCTCGGCGCAGTAGCGCGCCCAGCGCATGTGTTTTGTGTGAATTTGCTACCCAAGACCCGCTCGGGGAAGTTGTTGCGCCGATCAATTCAGGCGATTTGCGAAGGGCGTGATCCGGGCGATCTAACGACGATTGAAGACCCATCATCGTTGACGCAGATTCGTGAGGCGCTGGCCTCTAAGGCGTAAGCGTCGCGATCACGGGCGTGTGATCCGAAGGTTGCTCCCATTTGCGTGGTGCTTTATCGATGTCGCACGCAGTACAGCGTTGAGCTAGTGGTACTGACAGGAGGATGTGGTCGATACGTAATCCTCTGTTGCGTCGGAAGGCCATCTGACGATAATCCCACCAGCTGTAGAGCTTGTCGGCCTGCGGAAACATTCGGAAGGCATCTTGCAAACCCAGCGCGATCAGTCGCTCAAATGCTGCGCGCTCCGGATCAGAGCAAAGTACTTGTCCCGCCCACTCCACCGGGTCATACACATCGGCGTCAGCGGGGGCGATGTTGTAGTCGCCAAGCAGGGCGAGCGAGGTGTTCGCTTTTAATTCATCATTCAGCCAGCGCGTGAGTGCATCCAGCCACCGAAGTTTGTACTCGTATTTGTCCGAGCCAACCGCCTGCCCGTTGGGGATGTATGCACAGACTATACGCATGCCCTCGATGGTCGCGCTGATGATGCGCTGCTGTTCGTCTTCGAACAGCGGATTATTTTTCACGACATCGTGTATCGGGTAGCGCGAGAGAATGGCGACACCGTTATAGGTTTTTTGGCCAGTGAACGCGACCTGATAACCAGCGGCTTCAATCTCGGCAACAGGAAATTTTTCATCGGTAAGCTTGGTTTCCTGCAAGCAGAGTACATCAACGGGCGAGGTCGACAGCCACTCCAGTACTTGTGGCAGCCGAACCTTCAGCGAGTTGACATTCCAAGTGGCGAGTTTCATGCGCAGTCGGTGCGCCGCTTACTTCGCGCGCTCGATCAGGAAACTGGTCAGCAAGGGTACCGGCCGGCCGGTCGCGCCCTTGGCTGCGCCGCTTTTCCACGCAGTGCCAGCGATATCCAGATGTGCCCAGGTGTACTTACGGGTGAAGCGCTCCAGGAAGCACGCAGCTGTAATCGAGCCTCCGGGTGGACCACCGATATTAGCGATATCCGCAAAATTCGATTTCAACTGCTCTTGATAAGCGTCTTCGATCGGCATGCGCCATGCAGTATCGTTAGCCGCTTTACCAGCCTCCAGTAGCTCATTAGCGAGTGCATCATGCGCATGATCATGGCGTGTGAACAGGCCAGTGTTGTGGTGGCCAAGGGCTGTGACACAAGCACCGGTGAGAGTCGCGATATCGACGACGACAGCGGGCTTAAAGCGCTCAACATAGGTGAGCGCGTCACACAGTATCAATCTACCCTCGGCATCGGTGTTCAGAATTTCTATGGTCTGGCCCGACATCGAGGTCACGATATCGCCCGGTCGTGTCGCGCGGCCAGACGGCATGTTTTCGCAAGTTGGTATCACACCAATGACATTCAGTTTAAGCTCCATCTCGGCGATTGCACGGAAGGTACCTAATACCGAACCCGCACCGCACATGTCATACTTCATCTCATCCATGCCAGCACCAGGCTTGAGCGAGATACCACCGGTATCAAAGGTGATACCTTTACCCACCAACACCACCGGCGCATCCTTGGGCTTGCCGCCCATATGCTTCAACACGATGAATTTTGGCGGCTGCTCGCTGCCTTGTGTCACCGATAAAAAGCTACCCATTTTGAGCGCTTCGAGTTGCTTGCGATCCAGCACCTCCACGCCAAGTTTGTAATCTTTTGCCAGCTTTTTTGCAGTGTTGGCGAGGTAGGTCGGTGTGCAAATATTTGGCGGCAGGTTGCCCAAGGTTTTGGATAGGTCCAGGCCGTTGGCAAGTGCGATGCTCTGCGCAAGCGTCTTGCGTGCCTCGCTCTGCACGCTGCCATCTACCCCGATGGTCAAACGCTTGACACCATTGATGGCATCTTCTTTTTTACTCTTAAGTCCGTCTGATCGGTAGACGCTTTCACGTAAAGTCATGACCAGTGTGCGTAAACCCCATGCAGTATCGCGTCCCTGAATCGTGTCCAGAGGAAGCGCCAGTAGCGCATCAGCGCAACCCAGCGAGGCAAGCGAACGCGCTACCGACTGCACCGCGCTGGTGAAGTTGCGATCGCTGATTCCCATCTCTGGCCCCAAGCCAACCAGCAAGATTCGCTTGGCATGACCGGCAGTAGCGTGCACTAGCAGCGAGCTTCCAGCTTTGCCGGTGATATCGCCACTTTTCAGCGCAGTGCTGATAATGCCTTTGGCATCAAGTAGTTTGGCTTGTGTACTCAGCTTACTGTTCTCAAACACACCCACGACGACGCAGCCTGTTTTATGTTCGGCGATTGCGTTTTTTGTATTGAAAGCTTTTATGCTAAAGTCCATAGCGACTCCTCTGGATAACCCCCGAATTATAGTCTCGAATGATTTTTCAGCGCGCCATACGCCGCGAGTTGCTTAACACGGTCGGCGCGGTTTTTACGGTCTTGTTCACCATCGTAGTAACCGTGATGCTGATTCGCGTTCTTGCAGACGCTGCTGCTGGAAAGATCGCGCCGACCGATGTAGCAGCAATGCTGGGGTTTGCTGCGCTGGGCTACCTCCCAGTCATTGTTTCGTTGACTGGTTTTATCTCTGTGTTAACCGTGATATCACGTAGCTACCAAGAATCAGAGATGGTGATTTGGCAAGCATCGGGATTGTCACTCTTTAGATGGATTCGTCCCATCTTGGCGGTCGGACTGCCTATGATTATTGTCACTGCGGTTTTATCAATTTGGCTTACGCCTTGGGCTAACCGCAATTCGGCAGAGTACAAAGAGCGATTCCAACATCGGGAGGATTTGGCGCGAGTCTCCCCGGGAAGATTTCAGGAATCTGCTAATGGCGATAAAATATTTTTTGTGGAAGGTGTTATCGATGACTTGAGTAAGTTACGAAATGTTTTTGTGCGCGAAGTTGGACAGCGTGATGCCACTATCTCAGCAGAGGAGGGGTCAATTACAAGAGGGGAATCCGGTGAAAAATTGCTACAACTATTGCACGGACGTCGTTACGAGAATATAACAGCTACAAAAGAAGTTCGTATTGTTGAGTTTGAGCGTTATTCGGTAGTACTCTCGCAGGGTGAGCGAGGTCTTGGTGAAAACAAGTCTGCGCGTTCAATCAAGACAATTCAGCTGCTGGAGCAGCCCACATCTGCGAATTTGGCCGAATTGCTTTGGCGTGTTTCTATGCCCGTTATGTGCTTGCTTCAAATGCTAATTGCAATTCCTCTTGGTTTTGTGAATCCGCGTCGCGGCCGTGGCCTCAGTCTGTCGATTGCCGTGCTACTTGCTGTGACCTATTTCAATACCATCGGCATACTACAAGGCGCAGTCATCCGTGAGAAAGTATCTTTTTGGGCAGCACTTTGGCCAATCCATCTGTCCGTATTTTTTCTGAGTATCTTGTTTCTTTTATGGCGGGATAATACAAGTAGTCGTACTCATCCTGCTCGCTTGCTTGGCGCAGCTCGACACTGGTTCGTTGGTCTCAGGAATTCGGTTTCGTGAAAGTTCTGAGTCAGTATTTTTCAAGCCAAATTTATCGCGCAATTTCTCTTGCGATGGTAGCGTTTTTAGCGCTGTTTTCTTTTTTTGATTTGATCCACGAACTTGGTTCCTTGGGGCGCGACCCATATCAGTTTGAGCATGCTTTGGTTTATGTTGCATTGGGTATGCCAGCTTATTCCTACGATTTGATGCCCATTGTTACACTGATTGGTACAATTTTCGTCATGGCGCAAATGGCGTTGCGGTCGGAATTTACTGTGATGCGCGCTTCTTCACTAGGTATGTTAGATGCGCTGCGATTGTTGATGCGTATTGGCTTGGTTCTCGTAGTTTTGACATTTTTTCTTGGCGAGGTCGTTAGCCCGCGTTGCAACGAGTTTCGTGAGCAGTTCAAGCGACGTATTCAGGGCGCGTTGTTGTCTGCCGAATTTAATTCTGGGTTGTGGGCAAAAGATCTCGTTCGAGACTCTAAATCTGGCGTAGTGACAGGATCCCGTTTTTTAAATGCAAAAAAAATTGAGCCGGATGGCTCCATACGTGACGTTAATCTGTTTGAATTTGATCTAAAGATGCACCTGGTATCGAGGATCTCTGCCAAACGTGCTGAGTTTCAAGGAGACGAAGAGTGGCGATTAGTCGACGTACGCGAGGAACGTTTTTCTGAAAAACCTACTGGATTTAGAAAAAATTCACCAGATCCTATCAAGCAGATCCAATCACCGATGCTAATTATTCGCTCCGAAATAACGCCAGATATCCTGTCGGTGATGTTGGCCGATCCGAAGCGAATGTCGGCGCTTGGCTTGGCGCAGTACAGTAACCATCTCCAGAAGAACCAGCAGCGTAGCGAGCAATATGACATTGCGCTTTGGACAAAGATACTCTACCCGATTACACCACTGGTGATGATGGTATTGGCTTTGCCATTCGCTTATCTGCATGCGCGCAGTGGCGGCTTATCGCTAAAGGTATTTGTTGGCATTATGATCGGTATAAGTTTCCACTTGATGAATAGTCTTTTTTCGCATGTTGGTTTGCTCAATACATGGCCACCGGTGGCGACGGCAGCACTTCCAAGTCTGATATTCCTTCTGGCAGCCATTGCGGCGTTACGCTGGGTGGAGCGGCATTGATGAATCAAAAGGCATTGGTTCTGTTTGCGCATGGTGCGCGAGCCGCCAGTTGGGCGCAGCCTTTTCAGCGCTTGCAAGTAATACTTCGCGAGCAGTTAACTGACACCCATGTTGAATTAGCTTTTCTCGAGTTAATGGAGCCATCGCTGCCTGCGGTCGTAGGTAAATTGGTCGAGCAGGGATGTACGAAAGTAAGTGTGGTACCCATCTTTTTGGGGCAGGGTGGACATGTGTTGCGCGACCTGCCGCCCATGGTCGATGAGTTGCGGACGACCTATCCAACCCTGACATTAAGCGTCGCTGCAGCGGTTGGTGAGAGTCCGGCAGTGTTGGAGGCAATAGCAGCCTATTGCAGCAGCGCGATAGACTGACCAGCTGAAACGTCAGCGTTCGCGCAGGCTCTCCGAGAGATGCTCCATCAGCGGGCTGAGTAAATAGTCGATCACACGGCGCTTTCCAGTATTGATCTCTGCAGTCACTGCCATGCCGGGCTGCAGCGGCACATCCCGCCCATTCACATCCATGACCGACTTATCCAGCCGTATTTTGGCGAGGTAAGTCAGCCCCATTTTTTCATCGGCTACTGCATCGCTTGAGATATGCAGTACCTTGCCGCGCACCGTGCCGTAGCGTGTATAAAGAAAAGTCTCAACCTTCACTTCGACGGTTTGCCCGGCGTGGACGAAGCCAATATCTTTGTTCGGCAACTGCGCGTCCACTTCCACCGGTGCATCCTTCGGCACCAGCAGCATCAATACCTGGGCTGGGGTGACGACGCCACCAATCGTATTGACGGCGACTTGCTGCAAACTGCCATCGATTGGCGCAGTGATTCGCATGTGTTGATCACGTGCAGCAGCCTTGACCAGTTCCTGACGGAGTGAGGTTGCTTTTTGCTGCGCCTCTTCTACTGCATCGAGCCATTGCCGTCGGCTCTCTGCGATGAGGGTTGTGCGCTGCCCTCGGGTCTCGCGCAGTGCAGCGCGCAGCTCGGTCAGCCGACTCCTTTGGGTGGCGAGCTCGCCCTCCTGATCAAGGCGAGCTTGCTCTTTTTCTAGCCATGCGTGGTGCGATACATAACCGCGCTGTTGCAAGTCGAGATAGTCGCTGGCACGGCGGGTGCTGATGGTCAGCACCCGCTCGAGCTTGTGTACGGAGGTTTGTATCGATACAAGCTCTGCCTGGCGGCGATCGATATCTGCGTCCAGCCGTGCTAAGCGTGCGCGATATTCAATGAAACTACCATCCAGCTGGCGCGAAGCATCAGCAAGCCGCGCGGCAGATACATCGGCAGCAGTCAGCGTTGGTAGCTGCCCACTGTGCTGCGCTGACAGAATTGCCCGCGCACGCAGTACTGAAAGCTGTGCGGTGATCATTTCGATTCAAGTCGGTCTTTGTCTGCAGTTGTTGCGGTTGCATCTAGCTCAATTAACGTATCGCCTGCGCGTACCTGATCACCCTCCTTGACATAGATACGCAAGATGCTCGCCGTTTCAATCGCCTGAATCGGTTTACTTCGTCCGCTCGGCACAATCTTTCCCGCAGCAGTAGCGACGACATCGACCTTGCCAATGATTGACCAGATCAGCGCGAGGAGCGCAAAAGCACAAATCAACCAGAGTGCAACTCGGGGTGCGGGCGAGGCTGGGGCGCGCTGCAGTGCGAGCGCAGCAGGAAGGAACATCGCTTCTTCACGATGGTAGTGTTGGCCATCTAACGATTTACGTGCGCGCCATGCGTGTTGGAGTAATGCGGCATAACGACTGGCAAGCTGACGCCACGCAGAAAAGTGCAATCGAATTCGGGTCATGAATAAACGCATCACGCGACCTGCATACGATGGAGACGCGAGTACCAACCATCATCTTTGGCGAGTAATTCCTGGTGCTGACCTTGTTCCACCAGCCGACCCTGGTCCATGACTAAAATTCGATCGGTATCGCGTACCGCAGACAGTCGGTGCGCGATAATAATGACGGTGCGGTTCGCACAGATCGCTTCCATGTGGTTCTGAATCATGCGCTCTGACTTG